>JADMIO011116406.1_pt1 | contig 121009 bp, 100 predicted proteins | sample 8958161 | NCBI WGS metagenome assembly JADMIO01 (sample SAMN16585339, study PRJNA669376) | soil metagenome | isolation source: Crop rotation soil | place: USA: Cullars Rotation, Alabama | collected 2011 | reverse complement strand
CGCGACAACTTGTCCACGTGGAATTCTAAGCTTAGGATCCCAATGTGCTGGAAAGCCAGGAGCTGACAGAAGAAGGTCTCGACGTTGTTGCGATCGAACGAGGCCCATGGCGCGATCCTGCGACCGATACACCGGTCAATTTCGCCCAAGACGAGCTGCGCTACCGAATCCGACACGAGCTTTTCCTGCGCCCTGATCAAACGACATTCACATTTCGCAACAAAATGGATCAGACAGCGCTGCCGATCCGCAGCTGGGGCGCGTTCATGCCACCCAATGGCGTGGGTGGTGGCGGCGTCCACTGGAATTCGGAGACCTGGCGGTTTCTGCCCTCCGACTTCGTGCTCAAGACGCATCTGACCGAGCGGTATGGCGCCAAATTCCTCCCGGAGGACATGACTATCCAGGATTGGGGCGTCACTTACGATGACCTAGAGCCCCACTACAATCGCTTCGAATATCTCTGCGGCACCTGTGGCATCGCCGGCAACCTGCAGGGCAAGATCATGGATGGCGGGAACCCCTTTGAGGGACCGCGATCGCACCCCTACCCCAATCCCGCCCAGGAACAGCCCTACAGTCACACGTTATTCGCTAAGGCCGCGCGTGGGCTCGGCTACAAACCCTTCCCGCAGCCCTCGGGCAACATGTCACAGGCTTATGTCAATCCGCTCGGCATTCGGCTTGGCCCCTGCACCTATTGCGGCTTCTGCGAATGGTTCGGCTGCGGCAATTACTCGAAGGCCAGCCCGCAGACCACCATCATTCCGGTTTTGATTCGCAAGCCCAACTTCATGTGCCGGGCCAACTGCGAGGTAACGCAGATCAACCTCGATTCCAGCAAGAAGCGCGCGATAGGTGTGACCTTTGTCGACACCAGTGGTCAGGAGTGGGAGCAGCCGGCGGACCTGGTGATCCTTGCCGCCTACATGATCTTCAACGTCCAGCTTCTGATGCTGTCCGGGATCGGCAAACCTTACGACCCCGTCGCCAACGAAGGCGTGATCGGCCGCAACTTCACGCACCAGACCGTCTCCGACTGCGAAGGTTACTTCGACAAGGAGAAGTTCAATTTCAATCCTTTCGTCTCGTCAGGTGCCATTGGCATGTGCATCGACGAGTTCAACGGCGACAATTTCGATCATGGGCCGTTGGGCTTTGTCGGCGGCGGCTATATGGGCCAGATCCAGACCAATGGAAGGCCCATCGAAACAACCCCAGTACCGCCCGGCACGCCGCGCTGGGGTGCCAAGTGGAAGGCCGCGGTACGAGACAACTACCTCAGCACTGTCAAGCCGGGCGCCGGCGTACATGGCAGCTTCTACAGCTATCGCGACGTCTATCTGGACCGTGACCCGACCTATCGTGACCGCTTTGGGCGGCCGTTGCTTCGCATGACCATCGACTTCCACGACAACGAGTTGAAGCAGAACCGCTATCTCACCGACAAATTCGCTGAAATCATCAAGGCAATGGGCGCCAGCCAGGTCAAAAAGGCGTACCGCAAGGCGCCCTATGATGTAACCGAGTATCAGACGACCCATCTCACCGGCGGCGCGATCATGGGAACCGACCCCAAGACATCAGCGCTGAACCGTTATTGCCAGAGCTGGGATGTCTCCAACCTATTCGTCATGGGGGCATCGGCGTTTCCCCAGAACGCCGGCTACAACCCCACCGGCACGGTCGCCGCGGTTGCCTTCTGGTCGGCCGATGCCATCCGCAAGCAATACCTGAAGAATCCTGGACCTTTGGTCAATGCTTAGGTATGGGCTGCCCATTCTGATCGTCGTAATCGTTGCGCTGGTCGTCGCTGGCTGGATCATCTCGATGCCAGGGTCCGTGAGCGGCCGCGGATCTGACATCGGCGCTCAGGATTACAGCCTCATCGAGAAGGGCCATCGCCTAGTAGATGACGCTGATTGCCAGAGCTGCCACACCGTGCCCGGCTCAGGTCGGCCCTTTGCCGGTGGCCGACCCATCGAAACTCCTTTCGGGATCGTCGTATCTGCCAACATCACCCCCGATCGCATTACTGGCATCGGTGCTTGGAGCGACAGCGAATTTGCTGGTTCGCTTCACGAGGGCCGGCGGCGCGACGGCACGTTGCTCTATCCCGCCATGCCCTATCCCTCATACACGCACCTCTCTCGGGACGATGTCCGGGCAATGCGTGCGTACCTGAACACACTTCGGCCATACTACAACCCGGTTGATTCCAACCGACTCCCCTTCCCGTTCGACGTGCGGATTTCGCTTTACGCCTGGAACGCACTCTATTTCCGCGAGGGCGCTATCGTGGTCGACGACAACAAACCCGCCGCGTGGAACAGGGGCGCTTATCTCGTCGGTGCGCTGGGCCATTGCGGTGCCTGCCATACGCCGCGCACCTGGCTCGGCGGCGAAGACAACGCAAACGCGCTGCAAGGTAACCTGGTTCAGGGATGGTTTGCGCCCGACATCACCAACAACAATGTCCATGGTTTGGGCAAGTGGACCGACGACGATATCGTTGCCTACCTCAAGACCGGTCACAACCGGCTGAGTGCAGCAACTGGCCCGATGGCAGAAGAAATCGAACTATCAAGCTCCCGCATGAACGACACTGACCTGCGCGCGATCGCAACGTATCTCAAATCACAAAATGGCGATGACGACGCAGCACCCGCGGCGATCGCCACCGACGATTCGCGCATGAAAGCGGGGGCTGCAATTTTTCACGACACTTGCTCCGCCTGTCATGGCCTGAACGGGGAAGGCATACCTCATCTATTCCCGGCCCTTGCCGAATCGCCCAATGTCAGATCAAGAAATCCGGCGACCCTGATCCGCATTGTTCTTCGCGGCACGCGAAGCGTCGCCACGCCTTCGGAGCCGACCGCGCCAGTCATGCCGGCTTTCGCCTGGCAATTAAACGACGACCAAATCGCCGCCGTGCTTACCTATGTCCGGAATGCCTGGGCCCCCGCCGCGCCCGCTGTTTCGGCCGACGCCGTCAGCGATGCGCGCCGATCACTGGCAAGCCGTACAGAGTAATCGGCGCGCCATCCGACAGGTTAGATATTCTGCCGTCCGCTGCGGCCGAAAAAGACGTGCGTCATTCCGCCTTGGGGATTATCGATGGACAGGGTTTGGGCACGAGCGTCGATACACCGGCCTGCAGGCACAGTCTTCGGCGCGCCACCGTTGATCCGCGCCACGACCTTTCCGGTACTGAAATAGCCGTTACAAATACGCTCGTCATGGGCGGACGGTGAAAGCATCATCGAGACATTGCTGTCCGGACGCATGCCCACGCTGCCAAAGTCGTGGGCAAAAGCGTTGCCGGTGATGAGGGAGACCGCAACTACGGCTGCAGAAGCCACAAAACTGCGCATTGAACTTTTCCTTTGCTGGGGCAGGCAATCAACCACGTGTTCAAGCCGCGCGCTCACCTGCCGAAAGTGGGACCTGTAAGAAAAACGGGATCGCTCAGCAGAGCGTTCCAACAAATATTAGTTCACCGCGTGAGATAGTCGCTCGCCATGAGGATAAACATGATGAAAATCCAGATGGGGCCTGTGGCCGCGGCGAGGCGCTGCAACGAGCTGGATTCGACCAGCCGCATGAAGACCAAGCCGATAACCGTCGCCTTAAGGCCGGCAATGCAGAGACTGATCGGAAGATTGAGACCGCCCAGGGGGATGAAGGAGGTACCGAGCGTTGCACAAAGCAGGGCGAGAAGAGCTAGCCAGGCCAATACCGGGCGCAGCCAGATTCTGTGATCGAGGCGTGCCCTAGCCATGGGCGCGGCCCGACAGGTACAACAATGGATAGAGGATGACCCAGATCACGTCGACCAGGTGCCAGTAGAGTGCGGCTGTCTCCGTAGCAGGGCTGCCGCCGAGCCAGTCGACGTCTTTCCGGCTGATGACGACAAGACCCGCGATCACCGCCATTCCCCCCGTCACGTGTGCGGCATGGACACCGGTCATGATCCAGTAGAGCGAGACGAACTGAAGCGCCCCAGGAGCCTTCAAGGCAAGCCGTGAGTCCGGGAGCAAATGCTCTTGGATATCCTGCGCATATTCGAGTCCCTTGACGACGAGAAATGCGAGCCCCAGTGCCAACGTTGCCATCAGGAGCCCGCGCGCGAGCCGGCCAAAACCAGATGAGGCAAAGCGCCCCGCGAGCGCGAATGTAAGGCTGCTCGTCATCAGGATCGCGGTATTCAGCGTGCCGTAGAACAAGCTGGTTCGCCGCGCTGCGGCAATGAACCCTGCCGGGTTTATTCCGCGATAGGTGGCATAGGCAGCGAAAAGCCCGGCGAAAAACAGAATCTCGCTGCCCAGGAACACCCACATACCGAACTGGGCGCCCTGGCGTTGGCGCTCCATGTTGTCCCAGGGATATCGCAGATAACTCATGGTCAGGCCGCATCACCTTGCGGATTCGGCGCATGGGGTTGCGCCGAATGCGGGCCTTCTTGTTCCGGGTGATATTCGTAAGGCCCGCTATGCACCACTGGTGCGGTGGTGAAGTTTCCTTTCGGCGGCGGCGATGCGGCCTGCCATTCCAGCCCAGTGGCATGCCAGGGATTCCGGCCGGCCTTCGCGCCATAGAACAGCGACCATGTCAAATAGCCGAGGGGCAGCAGATAGGCGAAGGCCAGCACTACAGCACCGCTCGAGGACATCACGTGATAAATCTGAAACTCCGGCGGATAGGCATGGTAACGCCGCGGCATGCCCGCATAACCCATGATGTATTGCGGGAAGAAAGTAATGTTGAAGCCGAAGAACATCAGGATCGCGGCGAACCGCGCCCAGGATTCCGGATAAAGCCGTCCGGTGATCTTCGGCCACCAGTAGTGCAGGCCTCCGAAATAGGCGGATACCGTGCCACCGACCATGATGTAGTGAAAATGGGCGATGACGAAGTAGGTGTCCGTCACATGGATGTCGATCGGCACCGTCGCCAGAAAAAGGCCGCTCAACCCGCCGAGAGTGAAAAGGCCGAGGAACCCGAGCGCATACAGCATCGGTGCTTCGAAGGTGATGCTGCCGCGGTAGAGCGTCGCGGTCCAGTTGAAGACCTTGATTGCCGAAGGCACGGCGACCATGAAGGAGAGAAAGGAGAAGACCACATTCGCATAGGCGGATTGGCCCGAGACGAACATGTGGTGACCCCAGACGAAGAAGCCGATCACCGCGATACCGACCAGGCAAAACACCATGAAGTCGTAACCAAAGATCCGCCGGCGCGCGAAACAGGTAAACAGTTCCGACACGACGCCCATGGCCGGCAGCACCATGATGTAGACCGCCGGATGACTGTAGAACCAGAACAAGTGCTGGAACAGAATCGGATCGCCGCCGCGTTGCGGATCAAAGACTGGAATACCCAGCAGGCGCTCCGCCATGACCAGCAGGAGGGTCATTGCCAGCACCGGTGTTGCCAGCACCATCACGAGGCTCGTGGCGTAAATCGCCCAAATGAAGAGCGGCAGGCGAAACCAGCCAAGCCCTGGCGCCCGCAGCATATGAATGGTGGCGATGAAGTTGAGGCCGCTCAGTACCGAGGAAAAGCCGCTGACAAACACGCCAGCCGCGGCCAGAAGCACATTGGTGTGCGAGTACAGCGTTGAATATGGCGTGTAGAACGTCCAACCGGTGTCCACGCCGCCCGCAACCAAGGCAGATAGCGTCAGCATGCCGCCAGCCATAAAGAGATACCACGACAGCAGGTTGAGCCGCGGAAAGGCGAGATCCTTGGCTCCGATCATCAGTGGCAACATGAAATTGCCCAGCGTCGTTGGTATGGAAGGTACCAGGAAGAACCACACCATGATGATGCCGTGGAAGCTGAACAGCTTGTTGTAGGTATCGTCTGACACGAGATCGCCCGCCGGCGTAAACAACTCGAGCCGCACGATGCTGATGGCCGTGCCGCCAAGAAAGAAAAAGAAGGTAATCGCGAGGGCAAACATGATGCCGATGCGCTTGTGGTCTGTCGTAAAGAGCCAGGATCCAAGCGTATGGCCGTCGTGCAGGTAATCCGTTTGTCCGATTACGGTCTGGTCGGTCATCGTGATCCCTTCGTCGCAGGTAACGATTCGAGATAGGCGACGAGCGAAGCGAGGTCTGCTGTCGAAATCACGCCGGCATAACCCGGCATGATGGGCGAATATCCCGCAACGATTTCGGCCCTCGGATCGGCGATGGCTTGGCGAAGGTATTCCTCATCGGCGGTCACATTTCGACCATCGGTCAGCGCGACGCGGGCGTGGAACAATCCTTCGAGCTTCGGCGCGTGGACCGTTGACTGCGCGCTATGGCAACCGGCACAGCCGAGCGTGGAAAAGAGAGCGGCGCCCTGACGGGCAAGGCTGTCGCCGTGAGGTTGCTGCCTTTCCCAGGCGGCATAGGCAGCCTGAGCCATCACCACGATCTCGCCTGTCATATGGGAATGCTGCGTACCGCAATATTCGGCGCACAGAAGGTTGTAAGTCCCGATCACCGTTGGCGTGAATGCCAACTCCGTCGTGCGGTCGGGCAAAACATCCTGCTTCACCCGAAATGCCGGCACATAGAAGCTGTGGATCACATCTTCCGACGTCATGACCAGCTGAACCGGCGTGTTCGTGGGAAGATGGAGTTCGTCGATCTCGCTTGCCCCGCCGGCGTGCTGCACTTTCCACATCCACTGGCGGGCGACGACGTGGATCTCCAGTGCTTGCCTTGGCGCGGCAGTCGGCGTGGCAATTCCGCCGACAAACCACCAGAAAATGAAGATCGCAATGAACAGGGTGGCGGTTGTCCAGCCGATCTCGAACTCCCGGCTGATGATCTCCGGCAGTTTTCCCCGCCGCGCCTTTGAGCAGCGCCGGTAGCGGACGGAAAAGACGACAATCAAGACGAACAGCAACAGGCAGATAGAGACGGCCAGTAAAAGCAACCAGAAGAAAGCCCTGTCGACCGGAGCCGCGCCGGCAGCTGCTTCCGGCGGGAAAAAGGTAAACGGGTTCATGACAGGCGCCGCCGGCGGCGGATCAGGAAGCCGACGAAACCCACAAGGAACAGCAGCGCTGCGCCCGATCCAATCCTGGTGGCAAGAAGGACCGGCCCATCATAGATGCCTGTCAACAGCGACAGCCCATTGCACAGCGTGCGAACGGCTGCGACCACCCCTTCCCCACCGCTTCCCGACAGCGCCGCCTTCAAATCAACGGTTGCGAGATCGAAGGGGGAAAGAACGCCCTGCACCGATCCATCCGGCCGCAGCACATAAATGACCGCGGGGTGGGCAAACTGGTCGATGCTGGGATCGTAGATGTAACGAAAGCCCAGATCCCGGGTTGCGCGAGCAATGGTCTTTGCATCAGGCAGCAGCAGGCGTGTGGTGCTTTGCAGCTCCGCAGGTATTTCAGCCTTCGCCATCGCGATCGCGGCGGCGGCTTGATCCTTCGGATCGATGCCCATGACAACGATGTGGAAGCTGCCGGGCGGAAGGCGCGCCTGGGTAAGAGCGGCGCCCAACTGGAACAGCTCGGTGCCGCAAAGCGTGCGGCAGGTGTAATCGGCAAACAAAAGGAAAGCAGGCTGCCCGCCAAGCACTCCGGCAAGGCTGTGCCGCTGGCCGTCAACGTCGACAGCGGTCAGTGCCGGGTCGAGCCTTGCACGGGGCAGTGGAATGGCACCCACTTCGGCTAGCTGCGCCGCTGTCACGGCGGCTTTCGCGGTCGAGGCGAGAACGGCGAGCAGTAACACCGCAAGAAGCGCCCTCACGGCTTTGCCTCGACCGGGTCGTAGGCATGGGGACCCCGGGCCACGATCCGTTTCATCGCCTCGTCGATGGGCAGTCGGCCATTGCCGCCGGCAAGCAGTTGGTTTTGCTCGGCTTCCAGACGACGGCGTTGCACACCCTCGTCCGGGATGACGGTAGGCTGTGGAAATGCGCCTTCCTGCGGCGCCGGACGATAGAGGCGATCGGGAAAAAGCAGGGCAAGGCCCCCGGCGATCACGATGAGAAATGCCAGTGTCGCTGCCATCGCGATCACCACCGCGCGGGCTCTCACTTGCGGGCTGCTGTGAGGGACAGTCTCAGCCCGGCGCATGGCTATTCGACGTTATCAGAAGAAGCGGCGCCAGACCGAGCGTAGCGGCAGTTAGCAGGATCACCGCAGGAAGCCCGAGCCACAGCGCGGCGAGACCCAGGGTCGGAATGAGAAGCCACACGATGTGAAGAGCGACGCCCATTACGACCAGCAAACCAACGAGGCGAAGCCGATTCCGGCTATGCCGTATTCGCGGAACAAGGCAGGCCAGAAACGGGAGCGCCGCGCCTGAGAGAAAAGCAAGGCCGACAATCAAAGGCCAGTTGGCCTCGGCACGGGTGACGAACCAAGCGATCTTTTCCGGAACGTTGCCGTACCAGGTGACCACGAATTGGGTGTAACCAAAATAAACCGTGCCAAGCACACCAGCGATGATGATACCGGCAAGATCGGTGCTGGCCTGCTCGCTACCGGATTGCGGGGCCAGAAGGGCAACAAAGCCCAGAGCCGCGAGAAGCTGCTCGACACCGAAACCCATTCCGAAGCTTGCGGACGACGCATGCGCCTGGATTGACAGGATCCAATCCGCCGGCAGGAATGTGAGGATAATCAGGTGGAGCGCCAGCCCGATGCCGGCCGTGAGAGGCCACCGCCATGCACCGCTCCAGGCAAGGAAGGTCCAAATCGCCAGGCCGACGAGGGAGCGAACCGCGAATAGCGGTCCATTGGCGTAGAGTCTGGCGACATCGGGCGGCACGCCCTGATCCGGCCACGGGTAAATCGCGCCGCGCAAAATGAGGATCGGCACAAAAAGCGGAATGAGCAGCACAACCGCGCGCGCTGCGGGCACCAGAACGGGCGCAAACTCCCTGCCCCAGCGGCCGCCGGTAATGCCGTACACCAGCAGCAAGCCCAGACTGCCGAGCGGCACCACGCTGATTGAGGCGAACGCGTACAGCCAACCGCGCGCGACGGCCTTGCCCGGGAGGACGAGAGCGAGGATCACGAGGATCGCGAAACTCCCGCCACCGAGCAAAGCGGGAATTGGCAGGTGGTGTCTCATGGCGCGGCCTTTTGCGGTAGGGCAGCCAGTTGCAACGCCCGGATGTAGGCAACGATCAGCCACCTGTCGGACGGCCCCACACGATCGCCGAAGCCATACATCCGGCCAGTGCCCTCCCCGATCGCCCGGATGAGTTCCCGGGGCCCGGTCGACACAACTGCCGGATCGCTGAAGGACGGCGGGCGAGGAAAGCCCCGTGCCACGACAATGCCATCGCCATCGCCCGCGAGACCGTGGCACATGGAGCAGAAGATATTGTATCGCTGACGCCCGCGCTCGATTGCCACTGCCGTGAGCAGCGGCGGATTTGCCAGGGCGGCCGCCAACTCGGCATCGCCCTGCGCGACCGTGCCGTCGGGCAGTGGCAATGCCTCGCCATCCGCCGGCCAGGCCTTGTTATCGCCGGCGGCTTGATAGGTCTCGTAGCGGTCTTGCTTGTCGATGCTTTCGCCGCAGGAAATCAGCAGCAGAGCGCCGGCGAGGATCACGGCCAAGCGCTTCATGGCGCGGGCCTGTGGAAATTTGGGTTGAGGACGGCCAGCACGCGTGCAACGGCGTCAAGCGCTACATCGTTGCCGCTATAGACCAGCAGGTAGCGATCGCTGGTTGCGCGTTCGACGATGGGTAAATCGAAAAGCGGGTGATAGAGCTTTGGCAGCCGGCAGATCCAGAGCAGGCCGATAAACCCGATCACGCCCGCGAATAGAATCGCGGCCTCATAGCAGATGATGAGAAAGACCTGCCAGGCGTTGAACGGCCGCCCACCGGACAGCAACGGAAAGTCGATGACCGCGCTGTACCACTGGAGCAAATAGGCAAAAATCGCGCCGCAGACGGCTGCGATCATCATGACCCAACCGATGGAGGCTTGCTTCTCCCCCGGTGCCAGATGTTCATCGATTCCCTTGATAGGCTGTGGCGACAGCACATCGACAGGGGGATTGCCGGCAGCAGCACTCAGTTCCGCGGCCCGCAGCGCCTCCTGCGGCGAGGACAGTTCCACGAGCATGATCTCCCTCATCCCTGTTTGCTCTCCAGCAGAAGAGCGCGCAATTCATGCGCTGAAACTGCCGGGAGGATGCGAACGAAGATCATGAACAGCAGCAGAAACAGGCCGAGTGAACCCATCAGCATGGCCCAATCGCACAATGAGGGGAGAAACAGGCGCCACATGGATGGCAGGTAATCCCGCCCTAGCGTGGACCAGATCAGCAGGATCCGTTCCAGCCACATGCCGATATTGATGACGATCGAGATGGCGATCAGCAGCGGCAAATTGCGCCGCACTCGGGAGAACCAGAGCGCCTGCGGAATTACGACGTTGAAGAGAAGCTGACCGCAATAAAGCGGCGCATAGGCGCCGGTGAAGAGAAAGGTTACAACGCCCCGCTCCGCCCGTGCGCCGCTATACCAGGCCCAGAGCCATTCGCTGGCATACGACACACCCATGACGATGGAGGCCGTCAAAAGCACTCTGCCTATGACCTCGAAGTGGTCGGCGGTGATGATGGCCTGGAAATTCAGTGCCCGACGCAGGATACCGGCGATCACCACAACCATGGCGAAGCCGGAGTAGAGAGCGCCGACAACGAAATAGGGCGGATAGATCGTGTCCTGCCAGCCCGGCTCGAGACTGGCGGCAAAGTCGAGGCTCACCACGCTGTGCACTGACACGACGAGGGGCACGGCAATTGCTGCCATATAGCGATAGAATCTTTCGTAGACCCGCCAGTGGCGGGCCGAACCGCGCCAACCCAGCGCCAGCACGCCATAGAACCGGCGTACCCAGCGGGTTTTCGTCCGGTCGCGCAGCATGGCGACATCGGGCACCAGGCCCGTGTACCAGAATAGAGCGGAGAAGATGATGTATGTGCCTACCGCCCAGATGTCCCACACCAGGGCGCTGCGCCATTGCGGCCACAGCCCCATAACGTTCGGGTAAGGCAGCAGCCAGTAGAGGTAGTAAGGCCTGCCGAGATGGAATATGGGAAAAAGCCCGGCAAGCGACGCCGCGAACAGGGTCATTGTCTCGGCGAAACGGTTGAGCGAAGCACGCCACTTCTGCCGTGTGACCAAAAGCGCTGCCGAGATCAGCGTACCGGCATGGCCGATCCCCAACCACCAGACATAATTGGCGATGGGAAAGCCCCAGACCACGGTGGTGTTGTTCCCGAAAATGCCGATGCCGTGAGCGAACAGCCAAACGGCAGTGACGAGCATGAGAAGAGAGAGTGCGGCCGCGAAAGTCAGCACGGCCCACCACCGCCAGCCGGTCCAGCCCTGCAATATGGGCGTCATGACAATGCGGTTGATGGCTCCGACGCTGGTGACGTCGGTGCTGAACCATCGCCTGGCGTCAGTCTCCCGGCCGGTCATGCCTTTGACCCGGGCGGCGGATTATAGACGCGCTTGAGATACGTAGTGCGCGGCCGTGTATTCAGCTCCTCCAGCAGCGTGTAATGACGCGGCGAGCTTCGAAGCTGCACTACGTCGCTTTCCTGGCGGTTCAGATCGCCGAAATGGATGGCACGCGTAGGACAAGCTGCCTGACAGGCCGTCACCATTTCGCCCTCGCCGATCTGGCGGTTTTCCTTTTCGGCATTGCGACGGGCGCGGCTGATGCGCTGCAGGCAGTAGTTGCACTTTTCCATGATGCCGCGCTCACGGACGCTGACATCGGGGTTGTGCAATGCCTTCATCGGCGGTTGGCCCTGGTTGGCGTAGGCCTGCTCTTTGGCATAGGCAAACCAGTTGAAACGCCGAACCTTGTACGGGCAGTTGGCTTCGCAAAATCGCGTTCCGATGCAGCGGTTATAGACCTGGACGTTCAGGCCCTCGTGATCATGGATGGATGCCCCGACGGGGCAGACCGGTTCGCAAGGCGCGAGTTCGCAATGCATGCAGGGCACAGGCTGAAAGCCGTAGCGCAGCGGCCCTTTTCCCGGCACGGCATAACCATCGATGCGCAGCCAGTGCATGTCCCGGCCAATGGCGATTTCTTCCGGCCCAACGATCGGGACATTGTTTTCCGCCTGGCAGGCAACAACGCAGGCGCTGCAGCCGATGCAGGCATCTGTGTCGATCACCATTGACCAGGCATAGTCGCCATGCGCCGGTCTGGTGAGGATGCTCGGCGGCGCAACTTCTTTTGCAGGCGGTTCAGCCGACGCCGCGAATGATACCGTTGGAAACAGCTCCTCGACATGGCCGTGCAGTTTTGCGTACTCGGCCGTGGAATAGATGCGGTTGTTACCGCCAGTCGGCCTGATGGAGATATGTTCCATCACCCGGGCAAAGGCGCGGCCGCTCAATCCGATGAAGCGGCTGCCGACATGCTGCCCGATAGCACCGGTCTGCTCCCGTCCGTAACCCCAGTACGCCGCCACGACGCCCGATGCCTGACCCGGCATGCGGAGTGCCGTGCCGGTCACGGTCCGACCGTCGATGGCGATCTGAATCTCGTCACCATCGGAAATGCCGAGGGTGTCGGCATCGCCGGGAGCCATCAAGACGGCATTGCCCCAGACCTCCCGACTGAAGGGTTTGGGGCATTCCTGAAGCCAGGCGTTGTTGGCGAAACGTCCGTCCCAGAGGCACGGATCAGGACCCAGCACGAGCGTCACGGAAACCAGCTCGCCGATTGGCTCGGCTGGTTTTGGCGTGGCCGGCGCCAAGGTCAGCGCCGACGCCGTACTTTCCGGAATGCTCCCGCTTTCCAGGCAGTCGCGCCACCCGCCGTCGAAATCGACCGTGGCCCTCGTTTTCCAGGTTTGCCGCACCAAATCGTGGCCGTTCGCCGTCAATACCCCAGCGAGGAGAGCGAGGAACTCGTCGGTCGTATGAGTGTCATAGAGCCGGCGAATCAGCGGCTGGACGATGGATGCCGTGCCATCCAGCGCGCGGCTGTCGCCCCAACTTTCCAGCGCGTGGCTGATCGGCAGATGCCAGCGGCACAGCTCAGCCGTCTCATCCCAGTACCCGCCAAGATGGGCACTGAACGGTACACTGGATATCGCCTGTGCGATCTTGAGGTGGTCGGGCGCATCATAGGCAGGATTGACGTCAAGAAAGATAAGCCCGGACAAACTGCGGTCGCGAAGATCGCGTGCCAGTGTTTCAAGACTTTGGCCGTGGTCCTCGACCACCGGGTCCGGATCGGCAATCAGATCGACGGGCGCGCCGAGCTGCGCATTCATCCAATGGCAAAGCGCATGAACAACAGGCGGCATGCCCTCGCCAGCAACGACCAGTGCGCGCCCGCGCGACGCCATCAAATCCGCCGCCACCGCTTGGGCAAACACGTTGTCCTCAGGCGGCAATTCCGGCATCGGCTGGGGCAAACCGGCACGGACAGCAAGAAGATTCGCAATTCGTCTAATGTTTTCGGGGGCAGCAGCATGCCGCCAATCAGCGGCCGCCCCGGTCAATGTCCAAGCAGGTTCCGCTACGTAGAGCCGTTGAGGCTGGACGGCGTCTCTCCGTCGGGAAAAGTCGCGCGCATGGCGCAGCTGGGCCGGACCGGAACCAAGAGGATCGGCCCACAGGCTGACAATGACATCCGCATCCTGAAGCCGCGGAATGACCTGAAGCACCTTGCCGAAAGCAAGGCGAGCGCCGCCGCGTGCCTGGTCGTCATTCACGACCTCGTAGCGATACCGGCGGATCGAAGGAAAACGCTGTTGCAATTCGTCGATGAGCCTGAGGCTTGTCGGCGAGACGATACGGCCGGTGACGAGGCCAATGCCGGGCGATGAATTTGCCCCTCCTGCGGCTTCGTTCCATTCAGCGAGAAAGGAATCCCAGGTCGAGACCATGCCGGCCCGGCGCACGGCTTGCGAGCGGTCCGGATCGTAGAGCGACTGTACGGAAGCTTCGCAGAAAATGTCGGTTGCGCCGAGGCTGTAGGGATGGCGCGGATTCCCCTCGATCTTAATGGGCCGGCCGTCAACGGAGATGGCCAGTACACCCCGGCCATACCCTGAGAGCGAAAGTGTGGTCGCAAAGCGAAGAGGATGCCCCGCCGCCATACGCTCCGGCATTGTGACATAGGGGATGATCTCCTCTTCCGGCTCGCCGCAGCCGGCCAGCGTCGCCGTCATGCCGGCCGCCAGAAGCTTGAGTGCCTCACGGCGGCGCATCTGAAGCGTGGGGTTGCCGCGAGGCTTCACCGGTGGCATGTCGAACAGTCCGTCAAGTGACCGGTATGAATGAGATATGTGGCCAGAAGACGCGCGCCCTGCGCCGCCTGATCGGGCGGTGGAGTCCAGGACATGTCGAAGACGCGATCCTTCGGCCGAAGATTGGGTGTGGGATTGCGGTGGCAGTCGATGCACCAACTCATGACAAGCGGCGCCTGCTGGCGCATCAGGGCCATGGTCTGCACCGGGCCGTGACAGGTCGAGCAGCCGATGCCCTTGGAAATGTGGATACTATGGTCGAAAAAGACGTAGGCTGGCAGCCGGTTCACCCGCTGCCAATGGATGGGTATCGAGCGCGCCAGGCTTTCGCGAACCGGTGCCAGCATGGCGGCATTGGTCCAGATCTGCGAGTGGCAGGTCATGCACGTGTGGGTCGGCGGCAGGCCAGCGAAGGCCTCACTCTCCACGCCCGTGTGGCAAAACCGGCAATCGAGGCCCAGCTGACCCACGTGATGGGCATGGCTGAATGGCACAGGCTGACCCCGTGTCACGAACTGATTGGTGGCGTAAGGAGAAGCCCAGACGAGGTAAGCCAGCACGACTGAGACGGCCGGCACCACCAATGCTCCCACCATGACGATCAAGATGATGGAGTTGGCGCCGGGACGGAAAAGTTGGGCCATACGGTCTTGCTCTCGGCGGACAGTCGCCATGTGGCGTCATGCCAAAATGGCAATAGCCAACCGGCCCGCCGCGCCCCTCAGCTGCAAGCCGATCTCCCAAAAACCCGATGGTGAAGCTCAAGTTCCTGTGGGTTACGGCGCGCTGAGGTTTTCAGCGCACAACACTGCCGGCCAGAATCAGCACGAGGACGCATTGATCCGGCCGGTCTTGATCGGCTCACCTGGGTTTAGGAACACCACATTTAGTTCGACCGCGGTTAGCGGTTGGAAGCCGCGACGCAGTTTTCGACCGGTGTCCCTGTCGCAAATCAAATCCGAACATATTGGTGATGCAGTCCGCCGAGGTGAGGTTTCGCTAAGATCTGTCCAATGCCACGAACTGGGCGAGGCACCGGCGCATCCTTCTTCAGCGACAGATGCGTGCGAGCTTCATTATGGTCGGTCATGTACGATGACAAAATCTGCCGAAGGTGACGCTCGCCAAACACAACGACATGGTCGAGCACCTCCCGCCTGATCGAGCCAATCAGCCGTTCAGCATATGCGTTCTGCCATGGCGATCGCGGTGCGGTCGGCCGGTCGCGAATGCCCATCGCACGAAGCCGCCGGACGTATACCTGCCCATAAACGCGGTCACGATCACGAACGATATACTCTGGTGCAGCCTCCCAGCCGCAGGCCTCCGTCAGTTGTCGAGCGATCCATTCCGCTGTCGGATTTGCCGTCACCCCCAGCCACATGATGCGACGTCGACGATGCCGCAAGACCAGGAAGCCATGCAGCAGCTGGAATGAAAGTGTCGGCACGACGAATAGGTCCACCGAAGCGATACCGTCAGCATGATTACACAGAAAGGTCCGCCAGCCCTGTGACGGCCCTCGCCTGCCCCGGGCCATGTACTTTGCAACACTCGTCTGGCCAATATCGATGCCCAGCTTGAGCAGTTCGCCGTGCATACGAGGTGCGCCCCAGAGCGGGTTGGCCAGGCTCATGTCGCGGATCAGCTGGCGGATCTCCAGCGGCACTTTCGGTCTTCCGCCGCGCTGTCTCGACTTCCAGCGCCAAAAGGATCGAAATCCAGCACGGTGCCAGCGAATCACGGTCTCCGGTCGGACGATGGCCAGCGCATCTACGATGCCAGGAACGAGCCGATACAACCCGACGAACACCATTCGGTCAAAACGGCCGAAAACAAACCTCTTCGGGGATCTGCGTCGCAGCACATTGATCTGCTGGCGGAGCACCAGGATTTCTGCTTCGAGCCGCGCCCTTGAACGGAATAAGCCGGTGAGGGCAGACCACAGCAACGTGAGGACGTCGACCATCGAGTACAAACATCACTCGATTCGCCCCCGCCCGCCAACCGTATAGGGTTTCCGACAAGGACAGGTAGGGCGGACTAGTATTTGACGCATCTTGGACCCTATTGCCGCGCCACAGCGGTGCAGCGACCCGGCTTCTACCTCTGCGGCCAGATCCGGTTCTGGGCTCCTCGCCCGACGACTTAGGCGCGGCACTCCGTCGCACTTAAGCCCATTTAATTTTCCAACAAGGTAACTGTAAGAGCGAGGACCGATCTGCCACAGCAAATGAGCACGAACCAGGCTTGATCTAAAACGACCTTCGCGATGGCGGCTGGCCGTGGAAATTTGGTCATTCGGGCGGCCCGCAGCGCGTGGGGCCGCATCCTTGCGCTAAGCGTGTCGCGCGAGCAGCTTATCGATGCTGCCCTCCTCCTGTTCGTCATTTTGACTGGGGTATTGGTAGTTGGATCATTCAGCGCGGCACTGGCGGGCAGCGGTGACAACGACTGGGGTGCTGCTCGCACGCTTCTGGGTGGCTTAGATCCCTACAAGGTTTACCTCGCCTGCGCTCCCTGCCGAGAGGCGCCGTTTTTGCCCGCAGTTGACCCGATGTACCCCGCTTCGGGTCTGGTCCTACTGTGGCCACTGGCTGCCCTCTCATGGCCGGCCGCAAAATTCGTCTGGGCCGCCTTCAACCTGACTGCTGGGGTCTGTCTTGTTCTGGCGCTGTACGATCTTTATTTGCCGCTGGCCAGCTGGCGCCAGCGCGCCTTCGGCGTTTGCACATTTATGTCCGGTGCGCCATTCCTCACCAATCTTGCGATTGGCCAGCACGCCGTTTTCGCTCTCAGCTGGTTCGTTGCCGCGCTCTGGGTAGAAAGGCGAGGAAAGGCCGCACTTGCTGCTGTCTTTCTTGCATTGTCGTGGTTCAAGTACACCCTGACTTTTCCGTTGAGCCTGATTTTCGCCTTGCGCGCGCGGTGGACCACCTTGTGGGCGGCAGGCGCAATCCATGTTGCACTGACGATCCTTGCCGCGGCCTGGACGGGTAGCAGCCCGCTTGCTCTTTTGCTCGAACCTCTCCAGGTCGTTCGTATCGTAAACCGCGCTGGTCATCTCGACATTTTCGGTCTGGCGATGCGGCTCGGCTTGACATCAATGTTGCTGCCGATCGTTGTTGTTTGCGGGCTATTAGCGGCGGTCGCTGTCCAGATTCTCCGGCATCGAAATGAGAGGGATGTGCTGCTCCTGTGCCTGCTTTCGCTGTTCGCCTACTCTGTTGTTTATCACCTTGCCTATGACCTAGTCGTCCTGGTTTTCCCTTTGATTTATGTGCTGGCAGAGATTTCTGCGCGCAGCGGGCGGACGACAATCCACCGATACTGGATTTTCATGTTAGCCGCTCTGATAGGCTGGACCTGGTTTGGCGATCATGTTGTGCAGCTGCTGAAGCAGCACCATGTCGAATGGGTGATTCAGGCTTACCCATATTATTACGGAGCGCTCGCCATCTGGCTTTACACCACCATGTTTCTCGGCTTCGTGCTGTTAAGCGCACGTGCAGGCTGGAAATCTGTGCTTTACGCGGTTTTACCGAAGGTTTGGGTGTTGTTGAGGCAAGGGAAAGCTGCACTGGAACAGCGGGTAAAGCAATTGCCGCTGGGCGTTATGCGTAAAATCCGGTTAAGGCCTAGGGTTGGAGAGGTTCGACGGAATTTTTTTGGCTAGTGCTGCGAGCTATCATCGCCTTTCGAGCAACAGACACCGAATGTCGCCGCGCCGGCTGCCGAGGTGTGGTACCACCACACCGGCTATTCGCTGTAGGACGATGTTGGCTGCTGCGTCACCGACCTGCAGGTTCGACAACCTGATCTCGTCAAGAAACTCAGGCATGACGGGCTGCTGGAATGTGACGCACCGGGCATCAAGGTCGAAATCCAGGCCCAGCACTGATTGAATCAGGGATAGCGGCGCGGCCGCCGACCACGATTGCGGCACGCAGGCGACCGGATACGTGGTCGGAGCGGAATTTCGTTGCCGCGGAAAGCCACAGAACAGTTCCGGCAAGCGCCTCAAATCCATGCGCGTCGAGGCGGCAAATAGGCCTTCGAAGATCGTAGCGGCCTCGTGCCTGAATCCATAGCGGGCAAGGCCGGCGGCGATCAAGGCATTGTCGTGAGGCCACACCGAGCCGTTGTGATAGCTCATCGGATTGTAGCGCGCCTCGCGCGAATCGACTGTCCGAATCCCCCATCCGCTAAAGGAGGTCGTCGCTATCAGTGTTTCGGCGACGCGCGACGCCCGCTTCGTCAGCGCCGCTCCGGCGAACAATACGTGTCCCGCATTCGACGTGCGCACACGGCAGGGCCTCTTTTCGCCATCGAGCGCCAGGACATAGGTACCAAGCTCTTCGTCAAAAAAACTGCGATCGATAGCCTGCTGCAGTGCCTGCGCCTTGTCAGCCAATACGGCCGACTGATCCGCATGACCCAGTGCCGAGGCTATTCGTGCCGCGCCCCTCAGTGCACCATAGACATAGGCTTGCACTTCGACCAAGGCGATCGGTCCGACCGCCAGGGCCCCGTCCTGATGGAAGGTGGAGTCGAAACTGTCTTTCCAACCCTGATTGATCAGGCCCTTGTCGTTGCGCCGGTCATACTCGAGAAAACCGTCGCCGTCTCGATCGCCGTACTCCTCGATCCACGTCAATGCTGCCTCGATACTTGGCCAGATCGCACGCACGGTGGCGAGGTCCGCCGTGCGCTCGTGGTAAGCGCCCGCCAGCATGATGAACAGTGGAGTTGAATCTATACTGCCATAGTACCGGCGAAACGGGATTTCGCCCAATTCCGCCATTTCGCCGCGGCGCACCTCGTGCAGAATCTTGCCGGGCTCTGCATCCGCTCTTGAATCGACCGTGTGGGCTTGGTTTGCCGCCAGATGGCGTAGCACACCGCGGGCAATCTCAGGATCGAACCACAGTGTCTCGAACGCAGTAATCAAGGCGTCCCGGCCGAACACCGTGCTGAACCATGGAATTCCCGCGTAGGGATAAGGTCCTTCTTCGGTGTCGGTGAGAAGTATGGAGAGGTCGGAAACCGAGCGGCGAACCGCTTCGTTAAATATGTCGCTGGACGTCGAGATGGAGGTCGCGCGCGCCGACGACCGCCGCACTGCCCGGCGGGCATCGCGCATCGCCGTCAGGAAGCGGCGGCCCGTAGACATGTCCATGCTGCCCTTCCCCTCGCAGCGGATTTCAGCAATGAGGGTTGCAGTTTCGCGCGGAGGCAGGTGAATGACAAAGTCCGCTTGGCTGGCGGCTAGCTCTGTTGGCGCGGGCTCGAACGCAAGGTGGGTCTTCCGCCTGCGGCCATCGAGCCCGGTGTAGGACAGGGTTGCCCCCGCGGTGGCGAGCATCGGCTCATGCAGGGTTCCCCGCTTCTCCCGTCGGGCCCCTCGTACCTCGAAGATATCGGCGAAGTCGGCTGCAAATACGATTTCAAGGCGCAGATCATGGGGCGATAGATCAAAATTGCGGATTGAAAAGCGTTGATAGCAGGTCGCGTTCCATAGAAAGCAGGAGCGCCGAATATGGATGAGATCATGCGCGAGGACGACTCCACCATCGCCAACAAGGTCCGGATTGGTGAGATCACAGGTGAGCGTCGCGTTGTCATCGCGCAGTCTCGAACCGAGCAGCAGCGGTCGCCGACCGTGGATCCTAAGTTCGCAGCACGATAGATAGCGGGTATCTCGGTAGTAGAGTCCCTCCGCGCGGTCTCGCCCACCGATCGCGTCGCCATGGTGATCGAACACCGCGAACATGTCGCCGTGCTTCAGCGTACGCGACCGACGCTCCTCCAGAGAGGCATGAGCGGGGATATGGAACTTGGATGTGGAACCGGCACCTGGTTCGACCACAGGCAGGTCACCCGGCATGGTAACCATATTCACCTCCCTGTAGGCTCAGGCGACCGCCCTGATCTCCGGTTCCTCTCCATTCAAACGCCGCAGGCGCGCCGCGCCCATGCGCACGCCCGGCAGGCTCCGATAGATGCTGAGATAGTCTCGCGCCAGGCGTTCAGCAGAAAAACGCCGCTCGAACGTTTCCCGCACGCCGGCGCGGTCGATTTCAGCTAGGCGTCGTACGGCGACCACGGCCTCGTCCACCGAACGAACGATGAAGCCGGTTGCGCGGTCATCAATTACCTCCGGCACGGAGCCGCATTTGAAGGCGATGACCGGTGTACCGCACGCCATTGCTTCGATCATGACCAGGCCGAACGGTTCAGGCCAATCTATCGGGAACAGCAAAGCCCGGGCATCACCAAGAAACGCTCCTTTCTCCCGCTCGCTTATCTCGCCGATATATTCAACATTTCGGTATGCCCGCACCATGGGCGCAATCACGTTGTCCCAGTAAGCTTGGTCCGCCTTATCGATCTTGGCCGCGATCTTAAGTGGCAGCCCGGCACGCGCCGCAATGTCGATCGCGCGGTCAGGCCGCTTTTCCGGGGAGATGCGGCCCAGAAAGGCGAGGTAGCCGCCGTCCGCCGGGCATTTCTGAAATTCAAGCAGGTCTTTCGGCAGGCCATGATAGACGTTGCCGACCCAGTTCACCGGCGGCATTGGTCTTCGTTGGTTGCGGGAAATGGAAACCAGCGGCAGCTCCGGAAAGGCTCGGTAGAAGGGTTTCAGATCAGGCAGGTCAAGGCGGCCATGAAGCGTGGTGACCGTCCGGTCAAGGAAGTCTCCGACCAGCGGCGCTTGCAAGAGGTCGATGTGGAAATGCAGCACATCGAAATCGTCGGCGCGCCGGCGGACCTCTTCCATCATCATGATATGGTGGGGCCAGTAATCCTTGACCGCCGGGTTCAGACGAAGCGCCACCTTCGAGCAGGGAACCAGCTTGGCGGCGGTGACAGAATCGCCGCTTGCAAACAGGGTCACGTCATGACCCTGCCGCACCAGCTCTTCCGTCAAAAAGGAAACGATCCGTTCAGTGCCACCGTAAAGCTTCGGTGGCACGCTTTCACATAGCGGAGCTATCTGAGCTATTTTCATCAGCACGACCTCCTCGGCATGAGCGAAGCGATGACAATGAAAATGCGCGGCCGCACGGTGCCGCGCGGTGCCGGTGATATAGGCGCGCCCCAAGGCGCGTCAAGACCACATCGGACGGGGCCTCCAACAAAAAGCGATCGAAGCAGGGCTCAATTGCATCCACCCTGTTCGGCTTCACAATCGCCAGGACCTTACCGCCGTATCAGACCGGTCAAGGAGAGCGACCTAAAAAATTTGCAAGACGACCGGGTCGCGGGCTTGACGACAGGAGTAGCTTTCTTAGATCGAAAAACGCCGGCGCCCCCATGCGGGTCCGGTTTGTCGAGGGGGTCGCCAGAGGCCCTGGCGTACCACCGTATCCATATTGCTTAGTTGGAGGATGTGGCTATGAGGACGAACACCAATTTCTCCCCCCTGTTCCGGTCCACCATCGGGTTCGATCGGGTCTTCGACCTTCTGGAAAACGCCAGCCGGAGCCAGGCCGTCGAGAGCTGGCCTCCGTACGACATCGTACGAACGTCGGAGGATTCCTATCGCATTACGATGGCCGTAGCGGGCTTCTCTGAAGGCGAGCTCAGCGTGACGCAACAGTCGGAGCTGTTAATTGTGGTTGGCAACAAATCCGAGACGGGTGCCGACTATCTTCATCGCGGCATCCTGGGCTCGTCGTTCGACCGGCGTTTTGAACTGGCCGACCACGTAAAGGTCGTTGGCGCCGATCTTAGGAATGGTCTTCTGACCATTTCTCTGGTGCGGGAAGTGCCAGAGGAGATGAAGCCACGCAACATCTCCATCAAGGCGGCCAGTACGTCCGGATCCAAGCAAATTGAGAGTGAAAAGCGGGCCGCCTAGGGAGCCATGGAAGCCTCGCTGCGAACGGCCAAAGTGATGGCCTTCCCGCGGGACTTTCGAAAGGAGGATTGAAAAGGAGGATCAAATGAACATGCGAGATCTCATCCCCTGGAGCCGCAACGAAAACAAGGCACCTTCGCTGTATCGTGACGGCGACCCCTTCATGGCGCTGCATCGGGAGGTCAACCGGCTGTTCGATGATGTTTTCCGCGGGTTCGACCAGTTTGGTGCGGGTCAATTCCCCAGCGCTCCGACCAGCCGTTCCTCTTGGGGCTGGCCGAACGTGGAAGTCTCAGACGCTGAGAAAGAGGTTCGCGTCACGGCTGAGCTGCCAGGCCTCGAAGAAAAGGACGTCGAGATCACTTTGGATGGGGATCTGCTCGTCCTGAAGGGCGAGAAGCGCGCCGAGAATGAGGATAAAAGCCGCCAGTTAAGCGAGCGCTTCTATGGACAGTTCGAGCGGCGCATTCCGCTCGGCACCGAAGTGATGGAGGACAAGGTCGAGGCGCACTTCAAGAACGGCGTGCTTACCGTTCTCCTTCCCAAGACCGAACGGGCGCGGAGCAAGACAAAGCGAATCACCATCAACGGGAAATAGCAGATGAATGGGCGCCGGGCGCCAGCCCGGCGCCGTCTTGGTGCGGCGGAAAGAAAAATCCGCGCCTCGGCTAGCATTGGTTCATGGATCTGGACGACGCCGCCAACTAGGCCGAAGATTGGCGACTAGGCGGTGCATCAGCATGTTGTGATCATGAGGAGATAGATGATCAGTCCTAAGATTGGGTCGGCGAGCGAAGAAGAGATCACGCTCTACGGCGCTATCGAGCGGGCGATCATGAATATCCATGCAGCCCTTGCTGAAATTGACCGCGCCTGGCTTGGCATCATGGCCGAGCGGCCAAATCCGTCGGCACGTGCATTCGCAGCTCTCGATACAGCAGACGAAGTCTTGAAAGTTACCAGAGAGGACCTCGCCCGGGCTCGCGCTGCCCTGGCAGAATATTCCCAGGCGGACTGAGCCAGTGATTCTAAGTGGGTCGGCCCCAAGCGCGTCCTATAAATCTTCGCTCGGTGCCCTGTCGATACTGGCCCGGTCGAACGTCCGGCTTTTCTTTGCCTGGAGCGCGGAGATGCGCCGCCGCCAGCGGCTTCATAACGGCCCGATGCCGGCTCCCGCCGGCCTTCAATGCCGCCTCGCTCTGGGCCGGCCGGGTATCGCCATCGCGGCCATCCCAGAGCTGATTGCCTGTAAAAAAGTGGCATTTGCGGCTGAGGACCAAATCAGTGCTATCGCCCCCAACGGTACTTTTTTTGTCGCGCTTACGGCATAGGCTCGGTGCGGCAACCGCCGCCGCCGCCAGTCCAGCAGTGGACGAGCTCTCCGGTAACCGTATTGAGTCGCCAGGCGTCGGCGCCCACGGTGCTCTGATTGGAGACTAGCTGAAACGTTCCGGCCGACATTGCTTGTGCTTGCGCCGGCTTTGATATACCGGCGTACATTCCCGCTCCGCCGATCACCGCGCCGGCGGCGAAGGCTAAGGCCATAGTCATTTTGGTCATAGTGTCCCCCTGAGATTGTAAAGCTGGCCTAAATGGCCTCACAGACTTCCGCGCTAGCCTCGTGCTGGGAAAATCGGAATCGTTGGATTGAAAAATGCCGGCTCGCCGTGGGTCTCGCCCATCCAATAGCGAGGTAGCTCCCCATTGTCGACGAGCGTCAGTTTCTCGCCAAAATCTTGGCCGAGCTTCCAGACTGCATCTTCTCGATTTGCGGCAGCGAACGACCTGAATACTTCGATGCCGTCGGCATGCCGGAATGAATAAAAGGGCATGGCGTCCTCCTAGGCGTTTGGCCATGCACCTCTAGCTAGTCTGACTCCGCAAGTTAACGCAACCTCAATTGCGGCCGCCTGAAGTGCCTGGGAATCGTGATACGCTGCCAGCATGAGGCAGTACACACCGCCATGGTCGGCGGTGACGATCGAGCACTGCGGGAAGACGTACCGGGGCTCGTATTATTCAGAACGCGGCAAGGTCACGGTGTGGTACGGGCCGCACCGTAAGACGGCCCGGCTCGGCGAGGCGAGCGCTGAGGCTTTGGCGAAAATCCTGCTGCTGGAAATCATAGTGGCGGCGCTAGAGGCGCGATAACTTTGCTGGGCGAAAGCAGCGTCGCGGAATCGAGCGCCTAGCTGCGGTGGAACTAACCGTGGCGCTTCAAAGCCCGGGTGAGACGGTCAGGGCCGCTGCCCGGCGCATATGGCTGCAAGCGGACGTAGTAAGCCGCAAATGACCGTCGAGACGGGGGATTCCTCGCCAGCATCCTTGCATTGTGGTTTTGGGATCCCTGTCTCGCTCGGTGCTTCTGAGACTGCGGATCCAACCGGGGATACGGAAAATTAGCTATACCGTGATATCCTGAAATTAAACGATAACATGTAATTTTATGGCGGATGGGGTGTCTCTTACTGTACCCACGACGTCACCCACATCACACTCGTCGTCGGCTGCTGCTCACCACACCCTCACGGATGAGGCCCGCTACCTGCTACAGCTGCTTCAACTGCTACGCTGCTGGCGCCCTAATCCGGAAGATCCACGCCGACCTTTATAGGGATTCTATTTGGTCTCGAGCGCACCCCCGTTATTGCGCAGGCTGCTGGGAAGGCGATGGAGCCGTGGAGCGTTGAGCGATCCCCAAGAAAGCGCGTTGAACGCGCGGGCGCAATTTCGTGAACGCTACGCCATAGGCGTCGATCTCCACCGAGCTATAAATGTAATTCGGGTGGCCAGTGAGGCCCTTCGCGCCTATCCCGATTTTTATTTTCTTGTTGTTGTAGTGTGCTGGGAAAAGGCAACACCCTGTCCCAGGTTTCCGCCCCGGAGGCGTATAAACTGAATAGTTCATCACCATTCCATGCGCGATCTCGTTGCGGCGAGCCCCATAGTTTCTGAGTTCGCTCAGAAGCTCATCGACAAGCTTTTGCAGGGATGGATTGGGGAAGAGATGAAAATAGGTTTCGGCGGCTGCGTTGATCATTACGGTCCGGGCACTGGACGCCACTACGCCCCCATAAGCCCGCATAGCGATAGCCTCTTCTTGCTTCTTACCGCCAACAAATGCTGCGAATAATCCGGCTAGGGCGACTTCCAGTCTTTCCCACTGAGAGAGGGCACGCCCTACCGCGGCGAAGGTGACATCCTCGTGAGTATCGCCTTTCTCGGGAAAGGCCGCAGGTTCCCACGGTTTACGCGGGTTTGGTGACATCGCTAAGAATCCTCAGCAGGACGAATTGGCCGAAATAGAACACATCCTTTAGGCGCTGGTGGAGGCGCCGCCCAAGTTTGCACAAGGACGAGCCATCAAGGGAGCTGCAGTGAGCAAGGGCCGCGTTCACAGTGGGAAGGCGCCAAGGTGAAGCACTCAGTATTACTCACGGGGCGGCGGCCAGAGCCGATTGCGAGCGCCGCATTCGTTGCAGACGGCAACCGCCGGATGGCGCCTGCCAGCGGCGGCTCTGTTACTGGCTTTAGTGGGCAATCCCTCTGCGAGCTTAGCGAAAAAGCCCTCGATTGTGAGAGCAAGAAACAGCGTCTTGTGGCACCTGCCGCAGAGTAAATCAGTGTCTTCATTGCCCGAGGCAATTGGCCCGGTGTCGTCTTCGGCGCTGCTAAATCCAATGTCAAATTCGCCCGGTTCAGTCAGGGGCAAATGAACCTTGCGGCGTGGTGGCATGTAGATACTGTCGGCTGAGCTACGGTCAGCCCTTGGGTGGATACGGATCGTGTCCGTACGTCCACTCCGTGCGCCACTCGTTGTTTCTGCCCTGCACTAACACTTGGGCGTCGTGACCCTGCTTGCCTGCTGTGTGCGCTGTATCCACAGCGGCTCTTATCGCGGCCGCTTGTGTGGGGTAGGGGCCGTAATGCTTATCATTGTGGCTGATCTTCCATTGCCCATCATGTAGCACGACGTAGTAGTGGGCTCTCGCCACGGTAAGTTCCCCCGAAGAAGCCGATGTTCTACACGCTATGGTGGAGATAGTTATGAGCCAAATCACGTTCCCACCAAAGATGTTGGCCTTTCGCGACGAGGAAAAAGTTGCTGCTACGGCAATGCGGGCGCGCCACGGACGAGCCCGGGGGTAGTAGGCGATTGGTTCGGTGCGAGTAATTACGCCAAAGGTTGAAGTCGAGATCTGCGCCGAACAGGGCGGCGCGGCCGGCGGGGCTTTACTTGTTGATGCCGGAATATCCGCGCTAATAGGAACGTTGTCGGTTAGCGTAACGACTGCCACGCCAGGCGACCCTCTCGACTGCCTGATCTAACGGAGCATTGCCGAGTTGGCGATGCAGAGTGAAGCTCCCCGAGACTCGGCCCCGTTCTGCGGGGCTTTTTCTTTGTGGGAAGGAACGGGGATTGGGCGACGCCATTGTGATCGAAGCCCATCTCGGTATTAATCGGCCCGCGGTGGGCTACTTTGCTGGAGGTCCTGCTGGCGGTAATGAACCCCCGCTGGCAGGGCCACTTGTTATCGCTTTCCCATCATCCAAATCGCAGCGATCGCGGCCGCGGCGGCGAAGGCAATTCCCAAAACTTCACCCCAAGGCACGGTTAGGCTTTTTTGCGGCGCGAGGCTTCGGCTTTTCGCGCCGATTGGCATTACTAATGACCTTATCTAGGTGCCTAAAGTCCGAGGACGCGGCCAAGCCTCTATCGGTCTCGACAAATCGCTTCGATTGCCGCGGATTATTGCGAAAGAGTTCTGGCATTGTTGTAAGGCGTGATCTTGTGACGGACGCGAGGAACATAGTGGCTTTTAAAGATTAGGTCGAGGCCAGCCATGCTGGTTACAACGGCGCAGCCATTGAGCCGGCAGCCTTTTGCTGTGCAGTTGAACTCCTTCAGGGCGGCCGCATTGCGTCATTGTGATCACCGCGATCAATGGCAACCGAATTTATTGGAACGGGCACCTGTGCGAAGGCGATTTAATGGTGGCTGACGAACCGAAGACGCTGCTTCTGTGGACCTGCTGCCAGCGGTACAACGTGCCAGAAGGCGCGGCGCGTGAGTTTGGCCCCGGCGATTGGATCACGTGCGATCTCTGCCGGGAATCGCTGACCTGATGCCGACACTTTGGGGCGGATGTCTCTGCGGCGCTGTTCGTTACACGGTAACGAAAGCTCCCATTGACAGCGGCTATTGTCATTGCCGGATGTGTCAGAGAGCCTCAGGTGCGCCTCTCCAGGTCTCGGCCGAAATTCCGATTGATGGCTTTGCATTCACACGCGGTTCGCCAAAGACATATCGCTCATCATTCAAAGCGGTTCGTCACTTTTGCCCCGATTGCGGAAGCCCACTCACATTCCGGGCGGTAAAAGGTCCCACCCATGTTTCGGTCAATCTGCCCACCCTCGACCAGCCCGAAGCGATCACGCCCCGCAAGCATATCTGGTGCAGCAGCCGGTTAGCCTGGTTCCAGGTGTCCGATGACCTGTCCCGCTACAACTGCGAGGCTACGGCAGTATTGAAGTGAAGGCGCGCGACGGGGTCGTGAGTGGCCCGACATCCTGTCGCAATCGCACCCAGTCGAGGTGGCAATTCCCAGCGCTTTGCTGACCACCGCTTGCCCCCCCCCGCAAAAGGTCCTATTGTAAGCGTATCACCAGCAGCGGGCTAACCCAGGGCGCTGGTGGCTGAGAGAAACGCGGCTTCCTTCTGAGGTCCCGCTTGCTGCCGCCTTAACGGCTAGGAGCAGCAATGAAACCGCCACAAAATTTCACTTCCAATGGGCAAACCGCCCCCGAGATTGGTGACCATTGGCAGTCAGTCAACGAGCTGCGGAGGGCAATCGAAAACTCCAGGGTCTCAATAGCGGACGCCCAACGCGTGTCAGTCGAAGCAAGTCGTGTACTTTCACTGGGCGCGACGAGCGGACGTTTGCCCAAGAGGGCTGCACTTGAAAGTTGGTTCCGGGATCGCGGGCGTCCGGTCGGGCGAAAGAGCTGACTGTCGCAGCTTCACCAGCTGAAGGACATAATCAGCCTACGCCCTCGGCGCACTTCGTAGCCGATCGCCCGCTCAAGCCGGTACGTCACTGCTTCTCGCGCCGCAGTCGCCACAGCCGCATCTTCATCAGGGCAGTCCATCCAGACCGAGGCGACCGTGCGGCCATCCTTGTCCAGCAGCCTGACCTCGTAGGGTTTTGCCTCTTTGCCCAGCATTACCACGCAAAGAAGGCTGCCGGGTCGAAGTTTGGCCGCTCTCAATTTTGTCTTATAAACGACTCGCGACACGCGCGCTGAGGTGTGGGGGTTAAACCGCCCCGGTCCGGTACTACGTTCCGCCGGCAGATATCTACGAAACGGACGACGCACTCCAGGTCATTTTGGAAGTCCCGGGGGTTCAGAAGGACAAGATCGACATCCAGTTGGAGAAGGACACGCTTAGGATCGATGCGCAAATCGACGTCAGGAAATATGAGGGTTATGAGCCTGTTTACACGGAATACAACGTTGGCCACTTCCAACGCAGTTTCACGCTCTCGAATAGAATTGACCGAGACGGCATTAGCGCGGATCTGCAGGACGGTGTGCTGACCCTGACACTGATGAAAGCGAAGGAGGCGAAGCCGCGTAGCATTCCCTTGACTTGACTGTTCTGCATCTCTTCGGCTTCGAAGCAGCTTGGCTGGCAACTTGGATCACGATGGAGGATGTGATCATGAACGAAGAACAAAGGGAAAGCCCGCAACAGATTCTCGGAGTAGTGGGTCAGTCTGAAATTTGGACCGTCGCACAGCGATTTGCGCTCAGCGCCAAGCAGGCCCACGGTGGCGGCATGAAGGGCGACATGCCCAGACCAGCGCATCAAAGGCAGGAAATCAGCAGGCTGTATCAGAGGATCCGTAACATCAACGCGCTTACCCGTCACCTCATAGCGGAAATGGGTGAGCGGTACGATGCGAGGCTCTGGAATGAAATTCACGCCAACGACCGCCACGTGACCGCCCTTTGGCGTAAGGTCTACGAGATCGAGCATATATGGCCCGGAAATTGAAACGTTCCCGCGACCCCATCTCCAGAAATGGCGGCACCTAGGCTCCCAATGTCTTGCCCCAGGCTGCCGATTGGCGACTGTTCTGGAAAAGTGCGCAGGCCGCACGTGGCATTTGGGTGGTCTGCAATAATTGTACTGTGTGCTCGGCGCCCACTTTGTGACAGTCTGCGTGCTTGGGATTTGCGACTACATCTCTAAAGACCTATCGCAGTGCTCGCTGGCAAACGGCTTCTCGTCGTCGAAGATAGCCCGATTGTAAAGTTGGGATTGGAAGCGATCATGCGCGAGGCAGGCGCAAAGATTGTGACGACGGTCGATGACGAAATTGACGCTGCAATCCTCGACGTGAATCTGGGCGATGGCGTGAGCTCCGCTCCAATCGCCGACAAGCTGACCCGACGCCACGTGCCGTTCCTCTTCTACAGCGGCCAGTCGGAGGCCTTTCTAGCCTCGATTAGGCAGAAGTTTCCGAAAGCTCTCGTTCTCATCAAGCCGTGTGACGCTGGACGCATTATTAGAGAAGTCGCAAAGCTCACACGATAGGCGCCCAAATTGTGTTCGCGCTAGGGGCGGTCAATTATTCCAAGCGCGCAACATTCGCTACCACTCGACGAACGCTATCAGCTTTCGCCCAAGTCGCAATTCGTAGCCCACTGATCGTTCAAGCCGGTATTTGCTTGCCTCGTCGGTCGCCGCGACCGCACCGAAGCGTCGTCTGCGCAATCCATCCAGACAGAGGCGACCTTGCGGCGATCCTTGTCCAAGCCTGAATTCGTACCGTTTTGGACCCGTCCCGAACATTGGATCCACGCTGCCCAGTCGGATTGGAACTGTGCTGTGGCAAAACGTAATCGAGCATTTCTGTCGGTTCGATAGTCGGCAGACTTATGTCCAACGGCTTGCCATCCACCGACAGTAGGAACCCACCAGCTGCAAGTCCCTTTTGACAAATATCTTGACCAGACATACGGGCCTGCGTCGAACACTGGCAGCACGTGCATCGCGTCAGTGGCTATGGCCGATACCCTGAACGCGAAGAAAAAGCGCGAGGCGGAGTTTATTTGGAAGAAATGGAAGATCATCGAGACCAACAGGGTCGCGAAATGGCGGTTCGCCTTTAGTCCCTCCCGCCGCGGAGCCTACCTTTACGGGAATAGTTGCCAATGCAGGGACGTTGTCGATTGGCGTGGCGACTGGCTAGCCAGACGTTCGCCGTGTGGGTCTCCTTCCGGTCCGCGAGACGGCTGGAGACCCACCGCCTATAGGGGCGCCACGCTGACCTGGATTGTAGGCGACCGGGTCATATCCAATTCCAGTTGATCGCGTTCTGCGATCAGTTTCCTCTGGGACTTTTCCATGTCCATCAGTGCCTTCCGTGCCTGGCGTGAGCTAAGCCCGTTGCGTTCCAAGTGTCGGACGAGCGCTCTTTGCCTGCTTAGATGAACATTACCGTGCAGGGTTCTGCTCTCTGCCAAGGCCAAACGCTGTGCGACTGTTCGAGTGTCCATGGGCGGCCTCCCGCTAGGCCCAAGGGCCGAAACGTTTCAAGGGTTCTGGAGTTCCCGTGAGCAACGGCGTCGATTACCTCTGCGCGCCGCGCACGATCGTTTGACATATCTCGCATTTGATCTGGACCAGTGCGTTAGGCGCCGAACTGACCGTAAACCCGTCAGTCACCTTAATCTCAGGCGGCGAGTGAGCCTCGTCGGAAAGATGCGCCCTCGGCCACGTCTCCCGCAGGTGAGTCAATTCAGTTCGAACGGAATAACGGTGCGCATGAGCCGGCAAGCACGCATTTTTTAATTCGGGAGACATTAACCAAAACTCACTGGCGCTGAAAAATACCGATTAGTAAGGCTGGCTTTCCCACGAGCCTCGCCTAATCAGGCCGGCGTCGTTCGGCGCCCGCCGGGTTTCGTGGCTCTTCGCCTTCCTGATGCTAAAATGCGTTTCTCGTCCTCGGTAAGTGTTTGGTCCAAGCCTTTGGCGAGCGATGCGTCGCCGAGCCTCTGGACTTTCACCCACAGCTCCTCATGCCTTCGGCTCCGGCGTTTGCGTAACATCAACAGGACATTGCATCAGGGCGCGCGGCAATGGTTAATGAAACCCCGCCGGCTGATGGTACCGGCGGGGCCACGTCGGGGATCGCAGCCGGTTTGGATAAGGGGGAGCAAACCAGCTGCAATGATGCTGAGGGGATCAGCACCAACCGCAAAACAAAGCAAGCGGGCCGGGGGTTCCGCGCGCCGCTACGAGCTGCGCAATTATGCGGAAGCCCCGCCGGCACGAGACGGCGGGGTTGTCCCCGCGGAAGGAAATCCAAGTCTAGCCGCGTTTGGCACCGGAAACCGGCGCCCACCATGAACCCGGCGGGTGAGGCAGAGTTCCCAAGCCACGGCGATGGCGAGGACGCGACCCTAGGACACTAGGGAATAAGCCTGCCCCGGTTTGTAATGGGTTTCAGTTGCGTCGCCAGTTCGAGTGAGGCTTTCTAACCAGAATGCGGCGATGCAAAAAAGCGGCAGTGGCCTGTGCATCTCTGCCAGCCACTGCCTCTCGATTGCTAGCTCTTCGAGCTAAGCGTAACCGAATGGGGATCGCGAGTGTAAGTATTCTTGTCGTAGGTCGGAGCCCGCTCGAGTTCCGCCTTCGTGAACTTGGTGTGGACATAGATGTGGTTATTCGCGTCCGTTAGGAACTGCAGGCTCTCGAACGCAATAGCCACCGGCTTCGTCCCCATACCCAGAAAGCCGCCCACGTCGAGAACAACTGCGGATATCTTTCCGTCCTTGCCTAACAGCACATCGCCTACCGTTCCGATGTCTTTGTTATCCGCCGAGTAGACTGTGCTGTCCTTCAACTTATTGGCCGAGATTGTCGATGCCTTAATCGGCGTGAGGTCGGCTTGCGTATTTGTTGAAGGGGCTGTACTCGAATTGCTTCCTGGTGCCATGGTCGATGCGGTGGTGGTTGCGGCACCGTTTGAATTGGTCGAGGCGGTCGAATCGAGGCGCGCAGTGTCGAACGCTGGTGCGTTCTTCACGGATTCCTTCGTTGTTGGCAGCACGGCAATGAGTGCGTTGCTGTTAGGCTGGTGCATCCATCTGATACTGGAGTAGTTGACGGCGACATTCTTTTCGCCCATTCCGAGAAACCCCCCGACGCCGATGACGATGGCATGAATGTGGCCTCCGGAATCGACGACCATATCGTTGATTTCTCCGATGGTATTCGCGTTCGAGGCGTCGCTGTCATAGACATTTCGGCCAAGCAGCTTCGAAACAAGGTGATCATTGGCAGCGTCCGTAGTGGCGTAAAAAGGCACTCCGCTATCCGCGATCGCCGGTAGCGCCGTAGCTGCCATGAGCATTAGGGCTGCGCTTCCAAGAAACTTTGCTAGCATCGTCTTACCTCCTGATGAATTGAAGCTCTGCCGACAGGCAGCGGGTCATCGGGAGAACGGCGATGGCTCGTGAATCGTTCCGGTGAGCGGCTCAAATCGGATTAGCGACGCTGCGGGCCTGTTTCCGCTGTAACTCGGGCGATAGCCAGCGGTCGTCATGCTATGTGGCCTCTACCCTCGGCGACGAGCGGCTCCAGCACCCCTTGCGTCGCGCCTTCAGCGCAGCCAGCGTGCCGACCTCGCTCACGCCCTTAAGCCGACTGTAGCCGACTACATCCGCGGCCAAGATGGCGGCCAGACGGCGGCGTGACGCTTCTTCCGGCATTATGAGTTCCCCCCGGATACTGCTCTGCGCCATATTCTAAATGCCGGCAGCTAGGAGTCTATGGGTGGCAAGTCCGCTTAGGGTCAAAAGCGCAAGATTTTACAGCGACCGTAAGAGTCCGCTTTGCGCCCGGAAGCGGACTTCAGGGACTACCCTGCCGGATCAGCTATACATAGCCCCGGCTCAGTCAGGCGAAACAATCGCCTGCTCCAGCGCCAATGTGCCGGCGTGTGATGCTGATGTGGCAAGTGGGCCAAGTACCAAGCCCTGGGTAGAACGGGCTCGAAGGGACTGCCCAGCAGGCGATGAAGCTTTTGCAGTCATTTCTGGAAGCCCACGAGGCGCGCGTTTTCGCCCGTGATCGTCTCCTGGCCGAGCTGACGGACCTGCAATATGGGGGTACGAGCGGAGCTGTAGTAGATCAATCGCCTCGGAAGATCTGATAACCGCCGGAATTAGATCGCTCGCTACCCCTGACGGCAAAGCAGGTGCGTGAGCAGGCAGACCGGATCCGACACCGCATCTCAGTGACGACGGCCCAAGGCGTTTTTACTGCTCCTGACGAGCGCCTTCTCCGCGAAATGTTCCGCGTGTACGAAGCTTTTCGCCGGCGTTACAAGGAGCTGCTCGATAAGAGACAGCCTCCACCATGAGGGGTGCTCGAGCTAACGCGGCTACATTGCTGCCCAATTGGGTTGTCCTGTTCTCGAAAAGTGCGCAGGCCTACAGTGGCATTGGGTGGTCCACGATAATTCAGCTGTGCGCGTGGCGCCCACTTTGTGACACTCTGACTGCTTGGGTTTACGCAGTGTCTAAAGACGAATCGCAGTGCTCGCTGGCAAACGCCTTCTCGTCATCGAAGATAGCCCAATTGTAAAATTGGGACTGGAAGCGATCCTACGCGAGGCAGGCGCAAAGATTGTGGAAACGCTTGATGAGGAAATTGACGCTGCTATCCTCGACGTGAACCTGGGCCATGGCGTGAGCTCCGCTCCAATCGCCAACAGGCTACGCTAGCGCCAAGTGCCGTTCCTCTTCTACAGCGGTGAGTCGGAGGCCTTTCTAGCTTCGATTAGAAAGCAGTTTCCGAAGGCCCTCGTTCTCATCAAGCCGTGTGATTCTGGACGCATCATCAGGGAAATAGCGAGGCTCGCGCGATAGCCCCCTACCACCCTCTGAAAGCAATCAATCTTCGGCCGAGCCGCAATTCGTAGCCGACAGATCGCTCGACCCGATATTTGGTAGCCTCGGCGGCTGCCATGATCGCGGCTGCGGCATCGTCGGCGCAATCCGTCCAAACAGAAGCCACTTTGCGGCCATCCTTGTCCACCAGCCTGAGTTCGTATGCGTGGAAAGCTGCCAAGGGCTTAGCCTGCTCGCTTCAGTCGATCATGAGCCTCTCTTGGCGTCATGGCTCGGATGCAATCCTCGCTATAACCCAGCGCTTTCAGTTTCACTTTTTGACCGATCGTGATCATGAATGGCACGCTTGCGCTTGTTGCCGCCTGAGCAGTTGCGCTGTTCGACCGGGCGAGCTGTCCGACGGCGGGAAGAAGCGGCTTGAGAGCAATAAGTGTGCGAACGAGTTCATCTGCGCGCTCGGCAGAGTTGATAGGGCCACTTATCTCGATACCAGACGCCGTAAGGACGACTTGGAACGGGTCACTACTGGCCGCAGCAAAGGCGGCTTCATACAGCGCCTTCACGAGCAGTGGATTGGGTTTGCTCCTGGTCCATTCTCCGCTGTCCGGCTTTGGCGCAACCCTGAGGATTGTGGCCAAAAGGAAAGTATCTGAGCTACGCAACAGTTCCTCGTAGCACTTCAAAATCTTCCAATGGCGGGGTTCATGAGGAATTGTGGAACAGTTTGCCAAAGCGGACTAAATCCAGCGAATTGCCATCGAGTCGGGTTCAACGGATGGCGGCTTGCTCCGCCAGCGGTGCTGTGCTGCGATTGGACATGGCCGACGACATCGAAACTGGCCCCGAAACTTTGCAGCAGGATCTAGCCAACGCTGTCCATGAGAGCCTGCCGCTGTTCCGCCAGCTCGCCAGTAAGCTCAGGCACGTTCCTGGCGACGAGCACTATCACGCGATCGCCAAGCTCTTGGTCGAGCACCTCAAACGGAGCGGCGTGGAGAAGGTGGTGCGGCGCGTCCCTGCCTCGCACAGCTAGCCGCCGGCGGGGAAGCCGTGAGCGACGATCCCGATATCTACCGAGCCGCAAAGCTGATGATCAACCAACACGGGGACGAGGCGCCCCGGCGTGCGCAGCGGCGCACTAACGACCTCGCAAGGACGGGAGGGAGCGGTGCCGCCGCAATCTGGCGCCAAGTTGTGACCGCCACCGAGGAGCTGCAGCGCGCCCGGCGCGAGGCGAGGCGGTGAACTAACCGTTCGGTACCGCACATTATCCACTGAAAGTAGGCCTCGCCGGAAAGAGCCGGACTGGACCGCGTGTCCGGTGACAAGAGAAGTCACCATCTCGACTCTCTTCTCCAGCAGCCTCACAATAGGGCTGCGACACTAGGCAGCCCCGGGCGCCCGGCTGAGCTGTCTGAGCTGCCGCGCTTGGCTCCTCTTTAGGTGTCCCAGCCGGAAGGGCGATCCTAGGCCAGGGTCGCCCTTCTGACTCGCTGGGGTAATTCCGCGGCCCATGCGTTGGTCGGCAGGCGCAATTTCAGCGATGCTTGCATTGGCCGCATTACGCAAATCGTATGCGACTGGAATTGCGATATGACTGCAGACCTCGACATCTACCGGGCGCCGAAGCTCAAGAAAGCCAAAGCGGAGTTTGACCGATTGCTCAAGCAGGCGATCGATCACCCCGAACGAACAAATCGGCGGCAGTTCTGGGCAGCGATGAAACGCGTGACGGTCGCCAAGAAAGTGGTGGCCCGGCTCGGGGCGGAGTGAATCGGGCCAGTCGGGTCCCACGCGACCCAGCTTTTTCCCTCGGCACAAAATCGGCCATCTGGCGGTTCTACATGGATAAGGGACGGACCGGACATGCCTGGGTCGCCTAAAGGTAATCGCTACCGCGAGGAGGCGAAGCGTGCCCGGAAATTCGCGAGCACGGCGGTGGCCGTACTGTTTGCGCGCGAAACGAAACAGCGAGGGTGGGGTTCCAGTGGGAGGTTCTTCCTAGCTCGGGAAAATGCCCGCCTCCTGAAAGACGAGCAAAAAAGAAACATCCCTGGAGGGAAATCCTTCGGGGTCAGTCGGGATATTCAGCGAGTGGAGTTCGCGAATTCATCATTGCGACCTACAACCTCGATTCTTGATTCACCTCGGAAATGGCAGCAACATCGTCCCGTATCAGGCAAGTGCGGGAGGCGGTCATGCCGCTGGAGATTGAGCTTACCCGTGCCGTCTATGATGACGAACGGATATCGTGACCTTCATGGGAATGGACGGCGCCCGGATGGTGCGCTGTTCAGTGACACGTGACGCACTGTTCGCGCTCGCCAGGCGACGGGCCGAATCCGCCAAAGAGATGCTCGAGGCATATCGGTCGCACGCCCAAAGGATTCACCGGGTTGCCTGGCAAAAATACGACCGGCATCAACTCGGCTTCGACGGTTCTGTACTGGTGTTGGAGCGCGATGTAGTCGGCGATTGGACTGATCGCTCCAACTAGCGCCGGCGCGAAAACTCTGCCGAGCCCTCCGGGCGCCCGATGCTTTCTGGCCCATCTGCATGACGCGGCGACAGCGCCTGCAATTACTCTGCAGGTGCCGCTTGCGGCCTGGGCTATCGCAGCATTCCAAGGTTTGGCGCAGTTTGCCAATACCTTGGCATGGTCAGAATCTGCGGAGCGTGTTCGAACCTAACTAAATCCACCGGCTTGCATCCGAGTCGGGTTCAACCCGTAGTGACTCGCATTCCGCTTGCCGCAGTGCTGCGATTACGAGGCCCGTTCGGGGATGAGTTAGCGTAAGGCTCAAGAGCTCTTAGGCGACAGCGACGGCGAAGCGATCCAAAAGTATGCTCGCCGCTGCCGGTCGTTCGCGCGAGGAATCATAGCAAGCGCCTGGCGTTAGTGTTTGCTGCTTTGGGAGTTGCTGTTTAGCTCAAAAGGCACCTCTGACACGGTTTGGGGCGCGTGAGTCGCTATTAACAAGAAGCGCCTCGGCCTCTGGCTCCGTTTGTGCATGCAGCAGGGGATATTGCCGGTTGCTAGCGGGAGGACTGGTACGAGAACGGCATCCCAACCATTTGCCCGGAGCCTCTAGCTACGACGAGTGCCGGATGGTGGTGCTCGGTCGTGCAGCCGCTAGCTCCAACGCGAACTTCAGCGGAAGGTTATTTCACCATGTGGAACGTCGGTTGGCTCGCCGCGGAGGACTGTGGCGGCCGGCGCCTTGGGCGGCCTGGTGTGGACATATAGCTGTTTCGTCAGCTCCCTGCCCGGCGCCATCTTCACCGGATGGCGCATAGCGTAGGTCACCGGCCGCTGATGGTCGCCAAATTGGCGCTCGCTGTTGTAGACCTTGTTGAACTTCCAGATCGCGCGGATGAAGTTAGTCTGCCCTTGCAGCGCCAGCGTTGCCATCAGCGAGGCGGCCCCGCGCAGCGCAGCAAAACTCAGATGCTTCTGGTTCAGCACGCGCTGGGTTTCGACGAGCTTCTCGTAAAAGCGCTGCAACGGCAGGCGCGTGGGCAGCACCGCGTGCTGGATGTCGTAGAGCCGGTAATCGAGGCTTGTGAGGTTGCGCTCCTCGGTATGCCAGAGCTCGGTGCCTGGATAGGGCGTGGCAACCGTCAGGTGCACGATTTCGGGAATCGAAATAGCCCATTCCCGCACTACGTCGAAACGGCGTTCGTCCCAGTCCGGATCGACGATCAGGTTGATGGCCACCTTCACTCCGATCTCGCGCGCGATCTCCAGCGCCTGCGTATTGACGCCCAGCGAAACGCGCTTGCGGTGGGCTTTCAGTCCTTCCTCGTCGATCGCTTCCAGGCCGAGGAAGAGATATTGCAGGCCAAGGCGGCGCCAGAGCGCGAAGACGTCGCGGTTCTTGCACAGCACATCGGCCCGGGTTTCGAGGTAGTACCGCTTGTGGATGCCGCGCTTCTCGATCCCTTCGCCAATCACCATTCCGTGCTCGGGATGGATGAAAGCCACATCGTCGACGATGAAGACGTTCGGCTCCTGGATTGATTCCAGCTCGGTCACCACGGCTTCCGGCGTCGCCACGCGATAGGTGCGGCCATAGAAGGTCCACGCGCTGCAGAAGGCGCAATCCCAGGGACAGCCGCGGGTGAACTCGATGGAGGCGCAGGGATCCAGTTCGCCGATGAAATAGCGCCGCCGCCGGCGCAGCAGATCGCGGGCGGGCTGGAAGCGATCGAGACTGTCGAGCATTAGCGGCGCAGGTCCTCGGCCATGGCTCGCCACCGCACCAGGTACGAGTGATACATCGCCGGGCAACGCCGCCAATAGATGCGTCACGCCCACCTCGCCTTCGCCGCGCAGCACGCAATCGATCGCGCCTTCGCCATGCGCCAGCAGCTCCTCGGCGATGAAGGAACCGCTATGCCCACCGGTGAAAATGAAACAGTCGCGATTCCGCGCCTTGATCGCCTTGGCGAGATCGATCACCTCGGGAACATTGGCGAGGTAGTTCAGCGAGAAGCCCACGGCCTGCGGATGAAATTCGGCAAACTCGGCAAAAAGCTCTGCATGGCTGAAGGTTTGCAAATCGACGATGCGCACATCATGCCCGGCCATGCGCACCGCCTGGGCCACACGCTCCAGGCCGAGCGGCTCCAGCCGAAGGAAGATCTCGCTGTACATCAAGGCACTTGGGTGTACCAAAAGCACACGCATGACGGCCTCCCAGGTTGCGCCAAAGACCGCACAGGATGAGGGTGCGGATGACCCTCGCTACGATGGCATCAGCGATGAACGGCTAACTCAGCCGGCGCTGGAGAGTTCCATGCGCACCAGTGAACGATGCGGATGCCGAGGGCGCGGTCTCGCTCTAATCGCGAGCGAGGCGAAATATCCTGTCGTTGTGCACCGCGTTTTCAGATCCGGGCAGCCCCTGTCAAAGGCAGGCCTGTGGGTAGCAAATCTCCTTTCCGCACCAGCGAGGCTACGTGGCTCGCCGACCCAGCCCCGGACGCGACCCCGTAACCGGGGCAGTTGGACCGTAAGCCGACCAAACCATTAAATGGACATGGCAAAGCCGGACGCCGCCGCAGTTGCGAAGACCCTGCTCGAACTCGCCCAGCGGATGCAGCTGGAACGGGGCAACCCCTACCGTGCGCGCGCCTATGCCCGCGCTGCTGAAAATCTCTCCCTAAGTCCGGAGCCTCTAGACCGCCTGATCAAGGAAGGCCGCCTTACCGAAATTCCCGGCATCGGCGAGGCCATCGCTGCCGTCATCATCAGGATCTACCGGACCGGCCAGCACGCCGGGCTGGAAGCCATGCGGGAACAAGTCCCGGAAGGCGTACTCGCCATGCTGCGCATTCCCGGCCTGAAGCCCGACCGCATCCGCAAGCTCTACACCGATCTCGGCATCACCTCGATTGAAGCACTGGAGGAAGCCGCCCGCAACGACAAGCTCAAGACGCTCAAAGGCTATGGTGCGGCCTTTCAGGCGAAAATCCTGCAAGGGATCGAGATGAGCCGCCGCCCACAAGGGCGGCATATCCATCGGGCAGCAGCCGCCATCAATTATGCCCGCGCCGAGGTCGAGCGGCTGCACCCCGATTGGCAATACATCACGCCGGCGGGCGACTTTCGGCGGGGGTGCGAACTGGTGAGCGTCCTCTCGCTCGTCGCGGTCGATCCGAAGCTTCGCGGTAAAGACAAAACGATCACGCAAGGCGAACTCTCAATCCACGTCACCAGCCGCGAACGCTATGGCATCTCTCTGCTTCTCGCGACCGGGGCGAACCGCCACATCGAAGCGCTGCGCTCCCGCGCCGAAAAGGAAGGCTGCACGCTCGACGAAACCGGACTGCACAAGAAAAGCCGCCTCATCGCCAGCAGAACCGAAGAGGACATCTATGCAGCCCTGAACCTGCCCTTCATCCCGCCCGAGTTGCGCGAAACCGGCGACGAGGTCAAGCGCGCTGCCGCTGGAGATCTGCCCGAACTAGTCACAGCCGAGGACCTGCAGGGCGTCCTTCACGCCCATACGAACGAATCTGACGGCGCCGATACGCTGACGGATATGGCCCAAGCGACCCGCGAGCGCGGTTACAGCTATCTCGGCCTCACCGACCATTCGCAGACCGCGCACTACGCTGGCGGCCTGAAGCCGGACGAGGTGCTGGCGCAGCAGAAGCAAGTCGAAAAACTCAACAAACGCCTCGGGCGAAACTTTCATGTGTTCAAGGGCATCGAATCCGACATTCTCGGCGACGGCTCCCTCGATTATCCCGACGACATTCTCCAAACCTTCGACCTGGTGATCGCCAGCGTCCACAGCAAATTCCGGATGAGCGAGAAAGAACAAACCGACCGTATCGTCAGGGCAATCGAGAATCCGCATACGACCATCATCGGCCACGTCACCGGACGGCAGCTTTTGAGATGCCCCGGCTCCGAAGTGGACATGGAGCGCATCCTGAAGGCCTGCGCCAAACACGGCGTCGCGATGGAGATCAATGCGCATCCGTGGCGGCTGGATATGGACTGGCGCTGGTGCACCCGCGCGCTCGAACTCGGCTGTATGTTCTCGATCGACCCCGACGCCCACTCGACCGACGAGATCGACAATCTGCAATGGGGCGTGCTGATGGCGCGCAAAGGCGGCGTGTCAAAAGACCGCGTCCTCAATGCGCTTAGCCTCAATGAATTCGCAGCCTATCTGAACGAGCGCAAGCAACGCACAGCAAGTCACGCAACACCGCGCGCCGAAGGAGATACCCTTGTCCGATGACACGTCACTGGTAATCAGCGCGGCGCCCAAAAGGCGCGCCAAAAACATCCTAGATGCGCCGAAGGTCGCGCAGATATTCCTACAGCGCGCCCTTGCCAGCAACTTCAAGCCAAGGGGCTCAGTGCAATCCTATGCCTGAGCGAGCCCCTCTCACAAAAGAACGGCGCAGGTTCAAGCGCGCGGAGCGCCGCGAAAGGCAACGGAAAACCAATATCGGCCGCTCCAAAAACATGCACAGGGCACGTATCGAATTTGAGAAGCAAAATACCCGCTCAGAGCGTCGCATCCATAACAACAGGCGGCGAATTTTTGTGGGCTGCTCGGGGTGGTTCTACTGGCATTTGCGTGGCACGTTCTACCCGGTGGACCTGCCCACCAAAAGCTGGTTCTTGCACTACGCTAATCGGTTCAAAACGGTCGAGCTGAATGCGCCCTTCTATTCGTGGCCTACGGTCGCCACCGTCGGCTCCTGGTTGCGGCAGGTAGGAAAACGGCAGTTCGTGTACACCGTTAAAGTCTCTGAGCTGATCACGCACGTCAAACGTTTTACCGGGACAAAAACACTGGTGCGGGATTTCGGACTAATTGCTGATCTGCTCGGCGCACGAATGGGCTGTTTTCTTTTTCAACTGCCGCCGAGCTTCCATTACACACCCGCGCGCCTGAAACGAATTTTGGACCAGTTAGATCATTCGCGGCGCAACGTGGTCGAATTCAGGCACAAGAGCTGGTGGAACAAGGAGGTTTATGAGGGCTTCCGCGAGTGCGGCACCATCTTCTGCTCCTGCAGCGGCCCCCGGCTGCCGGATGAGTTGATCAAGACGACCGATGATATTTACATCCGCTTTCATGGCACCAAAACTTGGTACCGCCACGACTATAGCAACGCCGAGTTGGCCTCCTGGGCGGAGCGTATTGAGGAGAGCGGCGCAAACACAGTTTGGGCTTATTTCAACAATGACCGGAACGGTTACGCCGTTAAGAACGCCCGTGCACTGATCCGCCTCCTTGGAAACTGAGCGCTCATGTTTCCTTGGAACCACGTTCGTACGGCCGCAACTTGCTCCACGGCAAAACTGGGCCGAGTGGCAAGCACCTAATTCTGCTGTTTAAGGAGTCCGACGCTGTACTGCAGGCCGTAATGCGGACCTCAGATATGAACTAAGATATGCGGCCAGGACTCCACCATCGCCAACATGATGCTGTTGGCGCCGCAATCGGCCTGCATTTCGGCTCGCTTGCTCTTAGTCCGTCGATACTGCAATCAACTGTTTACCGTATGCCTCCGATGGAGCAGCACAGGCCGCGAATTCATTGAGGTTGCAGCTGGCGGATGCAGAGAGGTTTTCGGTATGGCCTGGGTTGGTGACCGGGCGCCATTCGTGACAAAAGGTCACTTGATTAATCGCAGGCGCGGGCGCGTTGATGGATGCGGGCAAGCCGTCCGGTCGCAGTGATCCTTGCGTAGCAACGAGATCACTCAGCCGCCCTGGCTCTCGGAAGGCTCAGCGTAACAGGCGCGACACTCCCCTGTCCCGTCGCCTGCTCCTGACCTTCCGGCCCAATTACTAGACTAGGAGCGCCGACAACTCAGCAGCGGTTACACCGCAGGGAGCGACGCTATGGACACACCCAAGAAGCGCGAGCCGACGCTTGAGGACCTTCTGTCCGACCCGGTGATGGCGACCTTGTTGGAACATGCCAAGCAGTCACTTGACGACATACGAGCTATGATGCGTGACGCGCAGGAGCGGGTGGCGAGCAGTGACGAGCGCAGCGCGAAGGGTGAGTGAGGAGAAGCTCAACTCCTCATCGAACTAATCGAGCGCTTTTTGAAGAATGGTATGTGGCCAAGCACGACCGAGAAAGCGTATGGCGGCGCTCGTTACGATGGCGGGTGGCAAAAAGGAACTAAAGAAGCCGAAACCTGCTCCACAAGGCTAGCATCGTAGCTTCTCAATCGCCTCACCCTGCGTCTTCAAGCTCGCTCCATCGCTGTACAAGCCGAGGCCCTAAATGCCCACTGTGATGAAACTAACGGGAGTAAGGCAGAAACGCGCACGCCTGTGGACCCCGAAACCCCCTAATCTCGATTGATTATCATAACCGTCGCATGCGGTCTCTTCGGAGCCGCCACCATCTGGTGGGGTGTCACCAACCAGGATTTTCAAGATGAAGATGGAAACAAGATTTCAACGCGGCAAGGCAGGTTGATTGCATTCGCTGTGGGAGGTTTTTTTCGTAGTGTGCGCAATTCTTGCGCTATTCGGCAAACCCGGTCCCGCTCCATAGCGCGCGTCAATTCATCAGACCCTACGAGCTTGCTTCTGCAGGTTCCTCCGTCGATTGACTCGATCGCTCAGTCAGCGGGCAACCCGATCGTGTAGGCGCCGAAATTGGTTCGAATTGCAGCATCCCGGCGGAGTCATAGCGGGAAAGACTCGATCCTCCGACAACACAATGGTGTTGGCGCAGAAATCGGCCTGCAGAGACTTTTCGGGCAAAGTCGAGGAAACCCCCTAATATCGGGCGTCTCCGCCAACAGACTGCCGCCAAAAGTGCCGACGAATGGGCGCCTTTTGAGTGTCTCTCCGGGAGATACGAAAAGGGGCGGACTGGGTGGTGGGTCCGGCAGGATTCGAACCTGCGACAACACCGTTATGAGCACTATATTTGGCTAACCTCACTAGGAGCATGGCCATAATACGGCATCAGGAAGCGACCTCCAATCTGACCACTACGCTGTCCCAGAATGCGTCCGCCGCTACTTTCTCCACCTCAGTCGCAGTTAGCCATTGATGCTCGAGTGTTTCTGCAATCAACTCGATCGCAGACCAATTTGCCAAGACGTTCGCGAACTTCAGAGCACGGCGCCAGGATCGGTAAAATACATCGACGTCGTCTGTCTCGATGTCGGCCACTAGCTCATGGATGAGGCGGAAATCCTCTAGCTGCCATTCGTCGAATTGCCACGAACCAACGAACTCGTGACCTGGCACCCACCCAAATCGATACCGATCCTGTGCGACGATCCCGGTGAGGCCGATTGCAATCTCGATTTTGGCCTGCTCACGCGCTTGTTTGCGTGTCGGTTCGTTGGGCCAGACAAGGGCGATGCCGTCAACATTGACATGATCGATCGGCGCCCCCTGCCATAGGGCGGCAAGCGCTTGTCCTGCGGCCCGGAAGGCTGCCTGACTCAACTCCGCTTTCTTCCGGCCGGCTTGAGCTGTGGCATTCTACTATCGCCAGATGATTTCTCAGCAAGCAGCCCGAGCGCTGTGAGATCAGACACGATTTGTCTCGCGACCTTGTGCGCCGTGAACGTTGGCAATTCGGGCATCGAATTCCTGATCGAGCTTCGGATCGCAACGCCCGCGGGGCCGATGTTCACAATTGCCCGGACCCGAGCGGCCAGAAAGGACGGTATCCGGCGCCTGCCAAGCGAATAGTCCAGAAGCGCCTCGCGACCGTAGCCAACGATTCGGGCCAATGGCAATTTCCAGCGACGACCAAACAAAAGTTCGCCGGCGGTGATGAGCTCTGCAGGCGTCATCGGGGTTTCCGTCTGTCCCGCGCTCATACTCATTTGGCCCAAAAAAATTCATCCAATTCGGGTCTACACGCCGCTTAGACGCCATGCTTCAAAGCGCTCTCGGGCGGGACCGGGCTCTAAGTGAGGCCCTCATTCTTCTCCAAACTCCCCAAAGCGGAACCTGGCCTGACAGGCTCCTCTTGATGCGCTATCCGCCTACCTGTCCCGATCAATCGAAGCTAGATCTAACTTTCAGATCGGCGGTGAACACCAATTAGCGGCACCCAGGATTCGATGGAATTGCCTGGGTCTTGAAAACCCCCTTCTCGACACTACCGCTAATTTTCGCAAAACACTCCGTAACCTAACGGCCATTTCAGCGTTCTCGGTTGAGATAAAGGAATTCGGGGATCGCCGTTAAGCATGACGGCGAAGTGGTCGGTATGGGCAAGCAAACTAAAAAGCCAGATAGGCGGCGCGAGTGGCAGCCGTCTAGTGGCACACTTCTAAAACTCACGCCCCAGCCCCGTAAGCGAGCCGCACCCAGCGGAAGCCTTCGCACGCTCCTGGCTCTTGCCCGCCTTCTTGCCCGACAGGCTGCCATTGAAGCGATACGTCTAGATCGCGCCACCATTTCAGGTCTCCTTTAGGAACCACGTCATGATCACCAAACCCGCCAAGCTCCCACCCCTCCTTACCGTCGATGAAACTGCCGAACACCTCAAGGTCAACTCCAAGACCGTTAGACGTGCGCTCAAGAAGGGTGAGCTGCATGCCCACTATGTCGGTCGCCAGATTCGTGTGTCTCAGGACGACCTGGCTGCATTCCTTAGCACGCGCTGGAGATAACGGTCAATGGAGTCCACTGGTATACGCTGATGTCTATATTGATAAGTGTATTCGTTATTACTCATCAACAGTGATTTCCTGCCTTAGTTTATTGTAGTTTAAACGATTTAGTACTAGTATCCGCTCCTGTCCTCATGAGGCCACCAATGTCCACCCTACCCCTATCACGAAACCCCATCCTCGCCCCTCCAACCCTGGCTGGCTTGCGCGACCAGATCGTGGCGGATACGAGTCTCCCGTTGCGCAAACGTCATGACGTTTCCTCGGCGCTCAACACTCTCGCGAGGGCACTCGGCAAGCGGCCGGATGAGGTTCCGGCTCACCCCGGCTATCTTAGGAAGCGGCTCAAGGACTTCACCCCTGCCATGGCGGGGCTAAAGCCGGGGCGCTGGCACAATGTCATGACCCTCTTCCGGTTCGCTCGCAAACATGCCGGACTTGCGCGAATGCCTGGCCGGTATACGGAGCCGTTGGCGCCTGACTGGGCGGAGCTTTACCGCCACCTGAACAGTCCCAAGACGCGCTACGGCCTATCCCGCTTTAGCCGTTATTGCGGTGTCGCCGGGATCGCTCCCGATCAGGTGAACGACCAGGTCATGGGGTCGTTCGCCGAGGACCTTATGAACGACGAGGTCACCAAGAAGCCCAAGACCATTCATAGGTCTACCTGTATTCTCTGGAATAGAGCCGTTGCCACCATCCCTGCATGGCCAAAGCGGCTGTTGTCCGTACCGGATTACCAGAAGGCCTATGTCGTGCCGTGGGCGACATTTCCAGCATCCCTCAAGGCCGCGCTGGATGGCTATCTCGACCGCATGGCGGGCAAGGACATTCTGGCGGACGTCGACTTTCGGCCTCTCAGGCCGAGATCCATCGAGACCAGAACCGCGCAGCTGCGCATGTACATATCGGCCCTGGTCCATCGCGGCCACGACCCGCAAACCCTTCGTTCCTTGGCAGACCTGGTGCAGGTCGCAACCGTGCGAGAGGGCCTACGCTTCTTCCTGGATCGCGCCGGTGGCAAGCCAACCAAACAGATCCATGACATCGCCAGCGTAGTCAAAACTCTCGCCCGTCACGGTGTTCATGTGGACGAGCAGCATCTTGCCAAGTTGAAGGCGATCTGCCGAGGCATCAGGCTAAGACTCGATGAACATGCAATCGGCGCGGGTCCGAGCCCAAAGAACCGGGAACGGCTACGGCAATTCAACGATCCCGCCAACGTCGCGGCCTTAGTCACGTTGCCCCAGCGCATCATGGCCGAGATGTCTGGGGTCAAGAAGCCGACCCACGCCCAGGCTCTTGATGTCCAGGCGGCCGTCGCCATCGAGATTCTGCTCATGACAGCTTTGCGGGTCACGAATCTTGCCGAGATCGATTTGGACCGCCACCTGATCCGCTCCCGTCCCGGCGGAGTGGTCAGTCTCGTGATCCCACGCAGTGAGGTGAAGAACCGCGTCGACATTGAAGCCGAACTCCCGGCGGAATCGGTCCTCCTGCTTGACGAGTATATTGCCCTCTATCGTCCCCTGCTGCTCAAGGAACCCTCCCAGTGGCTATTCCCAGGCAGAGACAACAAAAAGCCGAAGGGCATCGCGGCGTTGAGCGGGCGCATTATTCGGTGCGTTGCTGATCGCTGCGGATTAAGGGTTCACGTTCATTTGTTCAGACACATCGGGGCAAAAACCTATTTGGATGCCAACCCCGGTGCCTACGGCCTGATGCGGCTCGTCCTGGGCCATCGATCGGTGGATACCACAACGAAGTTTTACTGTGGTTTCGAGGGCCCTGCGGCCATGTTGCACTTCGACAAGCATGTCCTGATGCTGCGCGAGCAGGCCGCCTCGGGATTGCCCAAAGATCCGGCGCCTTCAGATGCGTGAGCCCTTGGACCCAAAGAAGGACCCTGCCCGCCGATGTCTCAAGCTCGCCGCATGGCCTGATGCGGATAGGCAGGCCTGGCAAGCTGCTGTGCGCAGGGGCGATGTTCTTGAACTCGGCGGGGTTGCGTCTAGCTGGGGGCGCAAAACCCAGGCCAAGGTCATCAGTTGTTATGGTAGGTGGCTGACCTGGCTCGCGCTGAACGGCCTTCTTCACGCAGACTCGACACCGGCCGACCGGGCCGCACCGGCAAACGTTGCGCGGTATGTGGCCGATTTGCGGGGCCTGAACAACGGGCCCTATACGGTGCTGGGGCGAATTAGGGATCTCCACAACGCGCTGAAAGCAATGATTCCCGGCCAGGATTGGGGTTGGATCCTGCGCATTGCCTGCCGGCTACGGCGAACCGTCGAACCGGTCCGCAACAAACGAGCCCGCCTCGTGCCCATCGATCAGCTTTTCTCATATGGCCTGGAGCTGATGATCGAGGCGGATGGGCCGTCAGGCGGCACGCCGCTTCAACAAGCTGCTGGCTATCGCGACGGCCTCATAATCGCCTTGTTGGCGGCCCGGCAATTCCGGCGGGCCAATTTTGCGTCAATCGAGATGGGTCGCCACCTGCTCCTCCAGGCTGAAGGTTACTGGATCCGCTTCGAGGCGAAAGAGACCAAAACCCACGCGCCGATCGAGTGTCGGTTTCCCGAAGCTCTCGTTCCGTATCTTGAGCGCTACCTATCCCACTACAGGCCCTTTCTCACCGCGCTTGCGCATCGGCCCAGGCGGGAGCGTAGCTTTCGTCCGCCGGGCGTGGCTCTTTGGGTATCGACCTATTGTTCTGCTATGAGCGAACAAGCCATCTACGATCGAATCAGGATTCTGACCAAAGCCAAGTTCGGGCGATCATTGAATCCCCATCTGTTCAGAGACTGTGCTGCCACGAGTATCGCAACCGAGGATCCCGAGCATGTCTACATCACCAAGAGCGTCCTCGGGCATAGCTCCCTTGCGACCTCGGAGCAGTATTATGATCACGCCCAATCGCGGATGGCGTCGCGGCGGTTCCAGAGTCGTGTTCTCGATCTGCGCCGACAAGCCGGTGAACACCGGGATTCGGTAAATCGGTGAAGATCGGAAAGTCATACATGCGCGCCGTGGTCTACTCCCGTTATTCTACCGACCTGCAACGCGACGCCTCGATCGACGATCAGGTCCGGGTCTGCCGCCAGCGCATCAAGCACGAAGGTTGGACTCTGGTCGCCACCTACAGCGACGCCGCCAGCAGCGGAGCCAGCCGACTTCGGCCGGGATACCAAAAGCTTCTCGAGGACGCGCGGGCAGGCGCATTCGATATCGTCGTAGCCGAAGCCCTCGATCGACTCTCCCGTGATCAGGAAGACGTGGCGGGTCTTTTCAAGCATCTGTCATTCGCCGGGGTCAAGTTGGTGACCTTGGCGGAAGGCGAGATCAGCGAGCTTCATGTCGGCCTGAAGGGGACCATGAATGCGCTCTTCCTCAAGGACCTCGCCCAGAAGGTTCGTCGCGGGTTGGAGGGCCGGGTACGCCAGGGCCGGTCCGGTGGCGGTCTCTGTTATGGCTATGACGTCCTGCGGGAGCATGACGGCCGCGGCGAGCGGATCCATGGCGGCAGGCAAATCAACGCCCCCCAGGCGGCGACGATCCAGCGCATATTCAAGGAGTTCGCCAACGGCAAGTCACCCCGGCAGATCGCGCTGGGCCTCAATCAGGAGAGCATAGCCGGGCCACAGTCGGCCGGTTGGGGCGCTTCCACCATCAACGGCAATGCGGCGCGCGGCACGGGCATCCTCAATAATGAGCTCTATATCGGCCGCCTCGTCTGGAACCGTCTGCAGTACGTGAAGGATCCCCGTACCGGCAAGCGTGTCTCCCGGCTCAACGATCCGGACAAGCTGGTTGTCCAGAACGTGTCCGAACTGCGGATCGTCTCCCAGGATCTGTGGGACCAGGTCAAGGCGCGCCAAGCCACGATGGCCCGCAATACCCGGCCCGATATGCAGGGCGATCGGCCGTTTTGGGAAAGGCAAAGGCCCAGATATCTCGTTTCCGGTCTCGCCAAATGCGGCAAGTGTGGTGGCGGCTACGTCAAGATCAGCCAGAACCTGTTCGGCTGCGCTTCTGCCCGCAACAAGGGGACTTGCGACAACCGCCTGAACATCCGGATCGATAAGATTGAGGAAGCTTTGCTGGCCGCCCTCAAGTCCCAGCTGATGGCGCCGGAATTGTTTAAGGAGTTCTGCCAGGCCTTCCACGCTGAGGTGAACCGGCTGCGCTATGAGGGGAACGCCACGGCTGAGGCAGAGAAGACGGAGCTCGTCCGCATCGATCGGCGCATCCGCAAACTGGTGGAACTCATCACCGATGACGACGCCCCGGTCAAGGCGCTGAAGGACGAGCTGAGGCTTCTGGAGGCCCGGCAGATCGAACTTGGGAAGGCGGTGGCCGCCGCCGCCGCGCCGGCCCCTTTAATCCATCCCAGCCTGGCTGAGGTCTATCGCCAGAAGGTGGCGGCGCTACACGAAGCCCTGCGCGATCCCGGGACCCGCGATGAGGCATTCGATGTCATCCGCTCCCTGATCGATGAGATCCGGCTGGTGCCCGACGCCGGCGAGTTGCGGATCGAGATCAAGGGTGAGCTCGCCGGCGTCCTGGAGCTATGTCAGAAGGGCACCAAGAGAAAGCCCGGCGATCTTTCGACCGCCGGGCTGTCTGAGCAAATCAAGATGGTTGCGGGGATAGGATTTGAACCTATGACCTTCAGGTTATGAGCCTGACGAGCTACCGGGCTGCTCCACCCCGCGTTATTCGATGTCCGGGTCGTAGGCCCGGTATTGTTTGTTGTCTCCGCTACGCGGACGGGGCTGCATCACCCCGCGTCAGGGATTTGTGGAGGAATGCGTTTTGTGCGGGCGGTGTTTGTGTTGTGTGTTGTCTGTTCTGTGAAGACCTGGCGGCGACCTACTCTCCCACGTCTTAGGACGCAGTACCATCGGCGCAGAGGGTTTTCACGGCCGAGTTCGGGATGGGATCGGGTGTCGATCACCTCGCCATAACCACCAGGTCGTCGCAGAACAGAGATTGGATGAAGTGCTCTCGATGTTGGATCGAGTGATGAGTTTGAGAGACTGACGATTGAGAGAGGCCCTGATCGCTGCATGCGATGGGGATCAATCAAGCCGAACGAGCGATTAGTACCGGTTGGCTGGCGCATTACTGCGCTTACACCCCCGGCCTATCAACGTGGTGGTCTTCCACGGCTCTTCAGGGAGAACTCGTTTGGAGGTGGGTTTCCCGCTTAGATGCTTTCAGCGGTTATCCCGTCCGTACATAGCTACCCGGCGATGCCGCTGGCGCGACAACCGGTACACCAGAGGTACGTCCATCCCGGTCCTCTCGTACTAGGGACAGATCCTCGCAATTCTCCAACACCCACGGCAGATAGGGACCGAACTGTCTCACGACGTTCTAAACCCAGCTCACGTACCACTTTAAATGGCGAACAGCCATACCCTTGGGACCTGCTCCAGCCCCAGGATGTGATGAGCCGACATCGAGGTGCCAAACCTCCCCGTCGATATGGACTCTTGGGGGAGATCAGCCTGTTATCCCCGGCGTACCTTTTATTCGTTGAGCGATGGCCCTTCCACGTGGAACCACCGGATCACTATGACCGACTTTCGTCTCTGCTCGACCTGTCAGTCTCGCAGTCAGGCGGGCTTATGCCATTGCACTCACCGGCTGATTTCCGACCAGCCTGAGCCCACCATCGCGCGCCTCCGTTACTCTTTGGGAGGCGACCGCCCCAGTCAAACTACCCACCATGCAGGGTCCCGGCCCCCGCTTCAGGGGGCCCGGTTAGACATCAGAGAACAAAAGGGCGGTATTTCAAGGGCGGCTCCACACCGGCTAGCGCCGGCGCTTCATAGCCTCCCGCCTATCCTACACATTCATCCCCTAATGCCACTGCAAAGCTATAGTAAAGGTGCACGGGGTCTTTCCGTCTAACCGCGGGTACTCCGCATCTTCACGGAGAATTCAATTTCGCTGAGTTGGTGCTGGAGACAGCGGGGAAGTCGTTACGCCATTCGTGCAGGTCGGAACTTACCCGACAAGGAATTTCGCTACCTTAGGACCGTTATAGTTACGGCCGCCGTTTACCGGGGCTTCGATTCAGAGCTTGCACCCCTCCTCTTAACCTTCCGGCACCGGGCAGGCGTCAGACCCTATACGTCGCCGTACTGGCTTCGCAGAGCCCTGTGTTTTTAGTAAACAGTCGCCACCCCCTGGTCTGTGCCCCCCTGCCGCGGTTGCCCGCAGCAAGGGCCCTCTTCTTCCGAAGTTACGAGGGCAATTTGCCGAGTTCCTTCAACACCATTCTCTCAAGCGCCTTGGTATGCTCTACCAGTCCACCTGTGTCGGTTTAGGGTACGGTCTGTAAGCTGGGGCTGTTTCCCGGAACACCTTCATGGCAAGGGCAATCCAGTAAGCCCTCACCACTCACAGCATTCGTCACCTCCAGCAGGCCCTGGAATATTAACCAGGTTCCCATCGGCTACGGCTCTCGCCCTCACCTTAGGGGCCGGCTCACCCTGCGCGGATTAACCTTGCGCAGGAACCCTTGGACTTACGGCGGGAGTGTCTTTCACACTCCTTGTCGCTACTCATGTCAGCATTCTCACTTCCGATGCCTCCAGAACCCCTGACGGGATCCCTTCACAGGCTTACGGAACGCTCCGCTACCGCGTGCATTGCTGCACGCCCACAGCTTCGGTGCATGGCTTTAGCCCCGTTACATTTTCGGCGCAGGACGACTTGTCTAGACCAGTGAGCTATTACGCTTTCTTTAAAGGATGGCTGCTTCTAAGCCAACCTCCTGGTTGTCGTGGTCTTCCCACATCCTTTCCCACTTAGCCATGACTTTGGGACCTTAGCTGGTGGTCTGGGCTCTTTCCCTCTCGGCTACGGACCTTAGCACCCATAGCCTGTCTGCCGATCTCTACTCGCCGGTATTCGGAGTTTGGTTAGGTTTGGTAAGGCTCGCGCCCCCCTAGCCCATCCAGTGCTCTACCCCCGGCGGTAAGCAATCGACGCTCTACCTAAATAGATTTCGCGGAGAACCAGCTATTTCCAAGTTTGATTGGCCTTTCACCCCTAATCACAGGTCATCCCCGTCTTTTTCAACAGACGTGAGTTCGGTCCTCCAGTACGTGTTACCGCACCTTCAACCTGCCCATGACTAGATCACTTGGTTTCGGGTCTAATCCTACGAACTGGCGCCCTGTTCAGACTCGCTTTCGCTACGCCTCCACCTATCGGCTTAAGCTTGCTCGTAAGACTAAGTCGCTGACCCATTATACAAGAGGTACGCGGTCACCCTCCGAAGAAGGCTCCCACTGCTTGTAGGCATCCGGTTTCAGGGTCTCTTTCACTCCCCTCATCGGGGTGCTTTTCACCTTTCCCTCACGGTACTTGTGCACTATCGGTCACTGAGGAGTACTTAGGCTTGGAGGGTGGGCCCCCCATGTTCAGACAGGATTACACGTGTCCCGCCTTACTCGAGGATCAATGCTCTTTCTACCCGTACGGGGCTATCACCCGCTCTGGCGCGCCTTTCCAGACGCTTCCGGTTCTTAAGCACCAATCACTGGCCTGATCCGCTTTCGCTCGCCACTACTCGCGGAGTCTCTGTTGATGTCCTTTCCTCCGGCTAATGAGATGTTTCAGTTCGCCGGGTTCGCTTCGCCTGCCTATGGATTCAGCAGGCAATGACCCAAAAGGGCCGGGTTTCCCCATTCGGAGATCCACGGATCAAAGGGTGCTCGCCCCTCCCCGCGGCTTTTCGCAGCGTGCCACGTCCTTCATCGCCTCTCAGTGCCAAGGCATCCACCAAATGCCCTTAAACGCTTGATCGATACCAGCCATCGCACACAGAGAACAAAGCCTCTACGTACAATCGCCAGCCTCTTTTACTCAGCACTTCATCTTTTTTACCCGCCTGGCCGTTCAATGCCGGTCCCACGCTGCGCAGTCGATGCACTCACAGCACACCAACCGCCCAACACGGCAACCAGCCCAAACAGCCAGTCGCATTCCTATCCACAATGTCAAAGATCAGAAGAAACTCTTTCTTCTCAGCACGGAACCTCTTGGCGCACTGCGCGCAGAGTACTGTTGGCTCTGGTGGAGCCAACCGGGATCGAACCGGTGACCTCCTGCTTGCAAAGCAGGCGCTCTCCCAGCTGAGCTATGGCCCCGGGATCCATTCGCCAGATCACTCGCCAGATCGGCTCCAGCGCACCAGCGGCTTTGGCTTGCGCAAAAGAGTGGTGGGCCAGGGAAGATTTGAACTTCCGACCTCACGCTTATCAAGCGCGCGCTCTAACCAGCTGAGCTACTAGCCCGATCGCTCGTTGTTTTCCGTGCGAGAAGGGATGCGGGGACGGCGGCTCTGGCCAAGCCTTCGGCCGGCAGTTGATGGTTGCTCGAGGCACCACAACACCCTGGCGGATGCTGCGCTCTCCTCAAGCCCCAGAAAGGAGGTGATCCAGCCGCAGGTTCCCCTACGGCTACCTTGTTACGACTTCGCCCCAGTCGCTGACCTTACCGTGGTCGGCCGCCTCCCTTTCGGGTCAGCAAGACCGCCTTCGGGTAAAACCAACTCCCATGGCGTGACGGGCGGTGTGTACAAGGCCCGGGAACGTATTCACCGCGGCATGCTGATCCGCGATTACTAGCGATTCCAACTTCATGCACTCGAGTTGCAGAGTGCAATCCGAACTGAGACGGCTTTTCGGGATTGGCTCAGGCTCGCGCCTTCGCCGCCCGCTGTCACCGCCATTGTAGCACGTGTGTAGCCCAGCCCGTAAGGGCCATGAGGACTTGACGTCATCCCCGCCTTCCTCCGGCTTGTCACCGGCAGTTTCTCCAGAGTGCCCGGCATTACCCGATGGCAACTGAAGATGAGGGTTGCGCTCGTTGCGGGACTTAACCCAACATCTCACGACACGAGCTGACGACAGCCATGCAGCACCTGTCTCTGCGCCCCTTGCGGGGAAAACCCCTTTCGGAGTCGAGCACAGGATGTCAAACCCTGGTAAGGTTCTGCGCGTTGCGTCGAATTAAACCACATGCTCCACCGCTTGTGCGGGCCCCCGTCAATTCCTTTGAGTTTTAATCTTGCGACCGTACTCCCCAGGCGGAGTGCTTAATGCGTTAGCGGCGACACCGAAGGGCAAGCCCCCCGACGTCTAGCACTCATCGTTTACGGCGTGGACTACCAGGGTATCTAATCCTGTTTGCTCCCCACGCTTTCGCGCCTCAGCGTCAATTACAGGCCAGATGGCCGCCTTCGCCACCGGTGTTCTTCCCAATATCTACGAATTTCACCTCTACACTGGGAATTCCGCCATCCTCTCCTGCATTCCAGCGCCGCAGTATCAAGTGCAATTCCCAGGTTGAGCCCGGGGATTTCACACCTGACTTACAGCACAGCCTACGCGCCCTTTACGCCCAGTAATTCCGAACAACGCTAGCCCCCTTCGTATTACCGCGGCTGCTGGCACGAAGTTAGCCGGGGCTTCTTCTGCGGGTACCGTCATCATCTTCCCCGCCGAAAGAGCTTTACAACCCGAAGGCCTTCATCACTCACGCGGCATTGCTGGATCAGGGTTGCCCCCATTGTCCAATATTCCCCACTGCTGCCTCCCGTAGGAGTCTGGGCCGTATCTCAGTCCCAGTGTGGCTGATCATCCTCTCAGACCAGCTACGGATCGAAGGCTTGGTAGGCCGTTACCCCACCAACTACCTAATCCGACGCGGGCCCCTCCAAAGGCGATAAATCTTTGTCCCTCAGGACACATAGGGTATTAGCCGCAGTTTCCCGCAGTTATTCCCTACCTCTGGGCAGGTTCCCACGCGTTACTCACCCGTTTGCCACTTTCACCAGACCGAAGCCTGGATCACGTTCGACTTGCATGTGTTAGGCATGCCGCCAGCGTTCGTTCTGAGCCAGGATCAAACTCTCAGGTTGACCTAAGACGCTGCCTTCCACCGCTCGTGAGAACGGCTTCCAACAAACATCCCAAATCACGAGATCCCGTCTTGAATTACGCGTAACCCCATCGCTCGTCCGGCGCCGCAGACCAGATCGCTCCAGTCAACGCACACCACACAAACAACAGAGCCTTTGGAAACGCGATTCACGACAGGTCTCAAATGGCCAACCGGCTCACCCAAAACCGCCGCCCTCGCATCCCTTCTCTAATAACCACAATGTCAAACAACAGACGCCCCTCAGGCAGAGCAAGCGTGCCTGCCTGTGAGCGGGGCCGGGGTTATAGGTCCGCTGAAGAGGCGTTGTCAAACAATTTATGCCCGTTTCGTTACAGGTGTTGCGGCAGATCGTCCCGTCTCCGACAGGCCATTGATTCACCGCGAGGATTTAGGGTTGACTTGCTCCGCGTCGGCCAGCCATTCTGCCCCGCGTTAACGTCGGAGCCGGGCGATTTCTCCATATCGCCCGGCAGCGATTCTGCCGGGGGACAAGACGGCAGTAACTGGGCTCGACTCGTTCATACCTGGTTAACCGGGGGAGACGTCGATTTGAAGCAGAGGCAGAACATCCGCGCCGCCGCGGCCGATGGCGTCTACTTCCGCTTCATGCTGACCGCCGCTTTCGGCCTGACCCTTCTGGCCTTCGCTGCCTCCATCGGTTCCGGCACCTCGCTCCTCCGTTCGCACCTGAACTTCGCCAACGAGATTCCGGCCGCCGGCGATTTTGATCAGGCTCTGGCGCAGAAGTACTTCCTGCTGCCCAACGCACAAGCGGACAGCGACGCTGCAGCGCCGGCGCCGATTGCCGACGACCTGCAAAGCACCACGCCCGAGACGCCGGCGAATGGTCCGATCGAACAGATCATCGAGGTTCAGAAGGGCGACACGCTGATGTCAGTGCTGGCCGATGCCGGCATCAAGCTCGATGAAGCCCATGCGGCGATCGTAGCCCTCAGCGATGTGTTCTCGCCGCGCCAGCTCATGGTGGGTCAGCCGATCAAGCTGACGCTGGCGCCCAGCGATCAAAGCGAGAGCGCCGATGATTCCGCTCAGCCGCAATTGCAGCTCGTCTCGCTCAGCCTGCAGCCGTCGGTGGCCAAGAACGTTGAGCTCACGCGCCAGATCGACGGGGCCTTCACCGCGCAATCGACCGATGTGCCGCTTGAGCGCCATACCACGCGGGTCGCCGGCAGCATTCAGTCGAGCCTGTTCGAGGCCGGACAATCTGACGGCGTGCCCATCGAAGTCATGAGCGAGATCATTCATGCCTTCAGCTATGACGTCGATTTCCAGCGCGACATCCAGCCGGGCGACAGCTACGAAATTCTCTACGACCGTTATGAAGATGCGGATGGCAACCTGGCGAAGACCGGCAACATCCTCTATGCCTCGCTGGTCCTCAGCGGCAAGAAGCTGGCCCTGTACCGCTTCGCCACGTCTGACGGCCGTACCGAGTGGTTCAATCCCAAGGGCGATTCCGTACGCAAGGCTCTCCTACGGACGCCGATCGATGGCGCCAAGATCACCTCGGGTTTCGGCATGCGCATGCATCCGATCCTGGGCTACAGCCTGATGCACAAGGGCGTGGATTTCGGTGCGCCCATCGGCACCCCGATCTATGCAGCAGGCGATGGCACTATCCAGATCATCGGGCCGGCGTCCGGATACGGCAATTACATCCGCATCAAGCACACGGCGACCTACGGCACGGCCTATGGCCATATAAGCCGTTTCGCCGCGGGCCTGCACGTTGGCAGCCGCGTGCGCCAGGGTCAGGTGATCGCCTATGTCGGCATGACCGGGCGCGCCACCGGCCCGCACCTTCACTTCGAAGTCATCAAGGACGGCAAGCAGATCAACCCGACGAGTATCAAGCTGCCATCGGGTGAAAAGCTCCAGGGCAAGGAGCTCAAGTCGTTCATGGCCCTTGTCGCCAACATCAACAAGCAGCTGAAGGATCAGGCGCAATCAAGCCCGGTCGCTTCCGCGCACTGATTTTTCCCGATGGCAAAAACGCCCGAGCCTGAGGCTCGGGCGTTTTTCATTCAGGCCGCTTCAGCAGCGACCGCTTGGCCGTTGATCGAGAGCTTGCCATCCTTGACGCCGATCCGGATCTTCTCACCGGGCTTGATGCGCCCCTCGAGGATCATGCCGGCCAGCGGGTTCTGCAGCTCGCGCTGGATGACGCGCTTCAGCGGCCGCGCGCCATAGACCGGATCGTAGCCGGCGTTGCCGAGCCACAGCTTGGCCTTGTCGTCCAGCTCCAGGCCCATCTTGCGCTCCGTCAGAAGCTGCTCGAGGCGCTTCAACTGAATGTCGACGATGCTGGTCATCTGGCTTCGCGTCAGGCGGTGGAACAGCAGGATGTCGTCGAGGCGGTTCAGGAATTCCGGCCGGAACGCCGCCCGCACGACCTCCATCACCTGCTCGCGCACCTTGGCACTGTCCTCGCCCTGCGCCTGGCGGGCGAGCACATCGCTGCCGAGGTTCGAGGTCAGGATGATCAGCGTGTTACGGAAATCGACGGTGCGGCCCTGACCATCGGTCAGGCGACCATCATCGAGAACCTGCAGCAGCACGTTGAACACGTCCGGATGCGCCTTTTCGACCTCGTCGAACAGGATCACCTGATAGGGCCGGCGGCGCACGACTTCGGTCAGCGACCCGCCCTCTTCATAACCGACATAGCCGGGCGGAGCGCCGATGAGGCGCGCCACCGAGTGCTTTTCCATATATTCGGACATGTCGATGCGCGTCAGCGCCGCATCGTCGTCGAACAAGAACGAGGCCAGCGCCTTGGCAAGCTCGGTCTTGCCCACGCCGGTCGGCCCCAGAAACAGGAACGAACCCATCGGCCGATTGGGATCCTGCAGACCCGCACGCGCCCGGCGCACGGCATTGGAGATGGCGACAATCGCCTCGTCCTGGCCGACCACGCGCCGGCGCAGCGCATCTTCCATGTGCAGCAGCTTTTCCCGCTCGCCTTCCAGCATCCGGTCCACCGGAATGCCGGTCCAGCGCGAGACGACGGAGGCAACCTCCTGCTCCCCGACAACCTCGTTCAGCATGCGATGCTGCTCGCCGGCTTCTGCTTTTTCGATCTTCTTGTTGAGCTCGGGAATAACGCCATAGAGCAACTCGCCGGCGCGCTGGAGATCGCCTTTGCGCTGGGCCTGCTCGAGCTCTGTCTTGGCCTTTTCGAGCTGCTCCTTCAGCTTTTGTTCGCCTACCAGCATCTGCTTTTCCGCCTGCCAGGCGGCGGTCATGTCGGCGGACTGTTTGTCGAGCTGCCTGATCTCACCCTCGAGGGTCTTCAGCCGCTCGGCAGAGGCCCTGTCAGTCTCCTTCTTCAACGCTTCGCGCTCGATCTTTAGCTGGATCAGCCGGCGGTCGATCTCGTCGATCTCCTCCGGCTTGGAATCGATTTCCATGCGCAGGCGGCTGGCTGCCTCGTCGATCAGGTCGATCGCCTTGTCGGGCAGGAAGCGATCGGTGATGTAGCGGTTGGAAAGTGTGGCCGCGGCGACGATAGCGGAATCGGAAATCCGCACACCGTGATGCAGCTCATACTTTTCCTTGAGACCGCGCAGGATCGAAATCGTCTCCGGCACGCCCGGCTCGGCGACAAACACCGGCTGGAACCGCCGGGCGAGTGCGGCGTCCTTCTCGATATGCTTGCGGTATTCGTCGAGGGTGGTGGCGCCAACGCAATGCAGCTCGCCACGCGCCAAGGCGGGCTTCAGCATGTTGGAGGCATCCATGGCGCCTTCCGCCTTGCCCGCACCCATCAGGGTATGCAGTTCGTCGATGAACAGGATGATCTCGCCCTCATTGGCGGCGATCTCCTGCAGCACGGCCTTCAATCGCTCCTCGAATTCGCCGCGGAACTTGGCACCGGCGATCAGCGCGCCGAGGTCGAGCGACATCAGCTTCTTGTCGCGCAGGCCTTCCGGCACGTCGCCGTTGACGATACGGGTGGCAAGACCTTCGACAATGGCCGTCTTGCCAACGCCCGGTTCGCCGATCAGAACGGGATTGTTCTTGGTCCGGCGCGACAGCACCTGAATGGTGCGGCGGATTTCCTCGTCGCGGCCGATGACGGGGTCCAGCTTGCCCTCGCGGGCAGCCGCCGTCAGGTCGCGCGAGTATTTCTTCAGCGCGTCATAACCGGATTCGGCACTGGCCGTATCTGCCTTGCGGCCTTTGCGAATCTGTTCGATGGCGCCATTCAGCGCCTGTGGCGTTGCACCCGCACTGGCGAGCGCTTCGGCCGCCGGCGTTCCCTTGGCAAGGGCCAGCGCCAGCAACAGCCGCTCGGCCGTCACGTAGCTGTCGCCGGCCTTCTGGGCGATCTCCTCGGCGGCGCTGAAAACTCTGGCAAGTTCCGGCGAGAGATAGACCTGCCCCGCCCCACTGCCCTCGACCTTCGGCAGCTTGGCGAGGTCGCGTTCCACGGCGGAAAGCGCCTTGGCGGGGTCGCCGCCGGCAGCGCGGATCAGATTGGCCGCAAGACCTTCCTTGTCATCCAGCAGAACCTTGAGCAGATGCTCCGGCGCGAAGCGTTGATGGTTGCTGCGAAGAGCCAGGCCTTGCGCGGATTGGATGAATCCCTGCGAGCGCTCGGTGTATTTTTCGAAATTCATGGTTTGCCCTCTCTCGTCCACGCCCCTTAAGCGGGCACGCGGTCGACGATGCGTATCGAATCACACACGGCCGATATGGGTATTGGCCGGTGTGACTCAAGAGGGCAGGTTGCTAATCCCGGCCTGAAACGCCGGGAAACCGGCAGAAAGCCTAGTTTTCCGTTTCCTCTGGGGCTTCGTCCGCCGGCATCCGCTGGGCGCGGCGAGTCTGATCTTGCCCATCGTCGCGGTTGTTGCCCTGGTCGTGGCCATTGCCGGCCGCGCCATTCGCGCCCTGGATATTGCCCTGCTGACCCGGCTGGGCATTTCCATTCTGGCCATTGACGTTCTGGGCGTTGCCGCTCTGAGCGCTGTTGTTCTGGCCGTTGCCAAACTGCGGCTGGCCGTCCGGCCCAGGCTGCCCGTCGTTGCGCATGGGCGGGCGGGGGCGGTTACCATCGGCGTTGATCGTGCGGTAATAGTGCTCAGCGTGCTGGAGGTAGTTCTCCATCGCCACCCGGTCGCCGGCCAGGCTGGCATCGCGCGCCAGGGCCAGATACTTCTCCATCACCTGATAGGTGTTGCCCCGGACCCGCACATCCTGGCCTGAACTGTCAAAGTTCTGGGGCCGCGAAGGATTGTGAGGGTTATGGGGACCGTGCGGCTTACGAGGGCCACGCCCGCGCGACCGGCGGGGATTCGAACCTTGTCTCATGCTCGCTCACATTGCTCTTGTCGGGATCCCCGTTTTCCGGACCTTAGATGCGTTCCCGGGTGGGGGTCGCACAACAGACAGGCCGGAAGGTTTTGTGAGGGGGTTGACTACCTCGCCTCTCGACTAAAAAGCCGAGGCGGCGCGTTCTGTCGGGAATCAACCTAGTGGGTCATGGGCCGATTTCCAACTGTTTTTTGGGGTATTTCGGGGATAGGCGGCCTTAAGGGGCGCCTCTTCAGCCCTGTGGCCGTTGCCAGACCAGGCAGCGGGCGATGCCGGCGAGGTCTCGGCGCGACCCCCGAAAAGCAAGCCCGCTTTGGGCCAGGATGGCGGTGGCGGAAGCTTCCTGGCCATCGCCAATCTCCAGGATCGCGAGCCCCCCGGGCAAGAGGAGCCGCGGCAGTTCGTCGCTGAGGCGCCGATAGACATCGAGCCCGTCCGCCCCACCAGCGAGGGCCAGAACGGGATCGAATTTCGCGACTTCCGGGGCAAGCCCATCGATGTCACCGGCCGGAATATAGGGCGGGTTGCACAGGATCAGATCGAAGCACTGGTCGAGGCCCCTTCCCCAGTCGCCCTGGCGAAAGCGGGCGCGGCCGGCAAGGCCGAGAGCTCTGCCATTGTCCTCGGCAACGGCGAGCGCACCATTGCTGAGATCGATGCCGAGGCCTTGGGCGTTCGGAACTTCACTGAGGAAGGCCAGCAGAAGGCAGCCGGTACCGGCGCCGAGATCCAGTACGGAAAGCGCCTTGTTGCGATCGACGCATTCAAGCGATGCCGTGATCAGTGTTTCGCTGTCGGGCCGGGGGTCCAGTGTGTCGGGGCCGAGAGCAAAGCGCAGGCTCCAGAATTCCCGCCAGCCGAGGATGCGCGACAAGGGCTCGCGCCCGGCGCGCCGGCGGACGAGTTCGGCCAGGCGCCGGCTTTGATCGGCGTCCAGGGAACGCTCCGGATAGGCGATGATCGCGGCAGGCTCCCAGCCCGCAGCTTCCGCCAGCAGCAACCGCGCCTCCCGCCGCGCATCCTCGATACCCGCGGCAGTCAATTGGCGCGCCGCATCCTCGATGGCGGCAGCGACGGTCAATCTGCCTCGGCCAGTTTGGCCGCCTGATCCTCGGCGATCAGCGCGTCGATGATCTCGTCCAATGCTTCCCCGGACATCACCTTGTCGATCTTGTAGAGCGTCAGGTTGATGCGGTGATCGGTCACCCGGCCCTGCGGGAAGTTATAGGTGCGAATGCGTTCCGACCGGTCGCCACTGCCCACCTGGTTCTTGCGGTTGGCGGCGCGTTCGGCATCGCGGCGCTCGCGCTCCTGCTCGTAGAGCCGGGCGCGCAGGACCTTGAGTGCCTTGGCCTTGTTCTTGTGCTGGGACTTTTCGTCCTGCTGCTGGACGACGAGGCCCGTGGGCAGATGGGTGATGCGTACGGCGCTGTCCGTCGTATTGACCGATTGCCCGCCCGGCCCGCTGGAACGGAAGACGTCGATCCGCAGATCCTTGTCCTCGATATGGATATCGACCTCTTCCGCCTCCGGAAGCACGGCTACGGTGGCGGCCGAGGTGTGGATGCGTCCGCTCGCTTCCGTCTCCGGCACGCGCTGCACGCGATGGGCGCCGGATTCGAATTTCAGCCGCGCAAACACCCCGCGGCCGGTGATCTCCATGCTGGCTTCGCGGTAGCCACCAAGGCCCGTCTCGCTGATACCCAGCAAATCCACCCGCCAGCCATGGAGTTCGGCGTAGCGCGTGTACATGCGAAACAGCACGGCGGCGAACAAGGCCGCCTCCTCGCCGCCGGTGCCGGCCCGCACTTCCAGGATGGCGTTACGCTCATCGGCCTCATCCTTAGGCAGCAGGGCGACTTTCACCTGCTGGTCGAGATCGGCCAGCCGCGGCTTCAAATCCCGCAGTTCGCTTTCGGCCATGGACTTCATCTCCGGGTCGCTCGCGGGATCTGCCGCAAGGCCCGTCAGATCGGCCTGCTCCTTTTGGGCGGCCTGGAGGGCCAGGATGCGCTCCACGGTCGGCGTCAGCTCGGCGTATTCGCGCGACATGCGGGCGAACTCCTGGGCGTCCATGGGGCCTTCGCGCGCCATGAGCGCCGCGAGCTCCTCATGGCGCTTCACCACCCGCGCGAGCTTGTGTTCCAAATTCATCGTTCCGTTCCTTCGTCTTTGCCGGTTGGCAGCTCGAAAAGCCGCGCCAGCAATCGTTCCGCCGCTGCCCGCTCCTCCGGTGCCGCCGGCGCCAGATCGCGCAACAGCGAGGAGGGCCCATGAAGCAGCCGGTTGACCAGAATGCGCGTCGCCGTATCGGCATCGGCCGGCCGTTCGGCCAGCACCTCCTGGCGCAGCGCCTCAAACCGTTGGCGCAAGGCCACGATGGTCGGGACCGCCGCCCGCGCCGCGCGTTTGCCAAGGAAACCGGCAATCGCTTCGTCGATCAGACCCCAGGCCGCCGCCGCCGCCGCGGCGCGCGTCGAGCGGCCCTGCATCGCCGCTCTCTCCAGGTCGTCGAGCTCATAGCGGAAGACGTCCTCGAGCCGGTCGACGGAACTCTCGACATCCGCAGGCACGGCCAGATCGATCAGCAGCACCGGGCGATGACGCCGTGCCTTGATCGCCTGGGCCATTGCATCTGCGGTGATCGCAAGACGGCCGGCGCCCAGCGCCGAGACGACCACATCGGCATTGACGAGGGCGCCCGGCAATTCCGTCAGCGCAATGTGGTGTGCCTCATAGCGTCGGGCAATCGCCTCGGCCCGCCGCGCGGAAGGGTGGGCAACCGTCAGGCCGCGCAGGCCGGCGCGGCGCAGTTGTTCCATCACCAGATCGCCCATCTCGCCGGGGCCAATCAGGAGTCCTTGCGCGCGGTTGAGATTGCCGTGGAGTTGGCGCGCCAGCCCGACGCAGACCGCAGCAATGGAGACCGGCTGCTCGGCCAACCCGGTTTCGCTGCGCACGCGCTTGGCTGCTGCATAAGCTGCCTGGAGTGCTTCATCGAGGCTGCCACCCATCAGCCCGGCCGCGGCTGAAAGCCGGTGTGCTTCCTTCACCTGCCCCAGCACCTGCGGCTCGCCGATCACCTGGCTATCGAGGGAGGCGGCAACGGCAAAGATATGGCGCAGCGCTTCGCCGCCGGTCAGGCGATAGGATTGGGCGGCCACCTCCTCCGCCGGCACCCCGGCCTGGCGCGCAAAGGCCGCACCCACGGCGGTGCTGACACCGTCGACATCGGATGTGACTGCCTGGACCTCGCTGCGATCGCATGTGGAAAGAAACACGGCCTCGGCGACGCCGGCGGCCTTCAGGCGCGCCAGCAGCTCCGGCTGACGTTCCTCTTCCACATAGAGGGCTTCGCGCAGTGCGGCCGTGCCGCTGCGGTGATTGACGCCAACAACCAGGAATTCGGCCATGATGGCCGCTAACGGAAGCGGGCGAGATGCTCCTCGAGTTCGGCCAGCGGCACCGCCTTCTGCTCGCCGCTGTCGAGATCGCGGAGCGTGGCAACACCCTTGGCCAGCTCGTCCTCGCCCAGAATGATCGCAACCGCCGCCGACAGCTTGTCGGCGCGCTTCAGCCGCTTGCCCAGATTGCCGCCATAGCCAAGTTCGACGGCAAAGCCGGCGCGGCGTAGCTTTTCCGCCAGGGCTGCGGCCTGTGCCTCGGCGGCATTGCCGACCGGTACGACGGCGATGGGCCGGCGCGCCGTCGGATTATTTTCCATCATCATGGCGATGCGCTCGATGCCGCCGGCCCAGCCGATGCCGGGCGTGGCCGGCCCGCCCATGAGGGCTGCAAGTCCGTCGTAACGGCCGCCACCGATCACCGTGCCCTGAGCGCCCAGTTCCGTCGTCGTGAACTCGAAAGCCGTGTGGCAGTAGTAATCGAGGCCGCGCACCAGCCGCGGATTGAGCTGATAGGCGATGCCCAGCGCATCGAGACCGGCTTTCACGGTCGCAAAGAAATCCCGGCTCCCCTGATTGAGGAAATCGCCGAATTGCGGCGCGCCGGCGATCAGCTTGCGGTCGCCCTCATCCTTGGAATCGAGAATGCGCAGCGGATTGCGGGTCAGGCGCTCGCGGCTGTCCTGCGAAAGCTTGTTCTTGTGGCTGGTGAAATAGTCGACCAGCGCCTTGCGGTACGCCGCACGGCTTTCCGTGTCGCCCAGCGTGTTCAGCTCCAGTGTTGTCCGCGCGAGCAGTCCGAGATCGCGCAGGATGGCGGCACCGCAAGCGATCACTTCGATATCGCCGGTCGGCTGGGGCACACCAAGCAACTCGATGTCCAGCTGGTGGAACTGCCGCATGCGTCCCGCCTGCGGCCGTTCGTAGCGGAACATCGGGCCATAGGTGAAAAACTTCAGCGGCAGATGCTGGCGCAAGCCCCCGGAAATCAGCGCCCGCATGATGCCGGCCGTGCCCTCGGGGCGAAGGGTCAGCATCTCACCGCCCTTGTCGGTGAAGCTGTACATCTCCTTGGTGACGATGTCGGAGGTGTCGCCCAGGGTGCGCTTGAAGACGTCGGAGAATTCGAAGATCGGCGTGGCTATCTCGAGATAGCCGTAACGCTCCGCAGCATCGCGCGCGACATCGACCACGTGGCGATAGCGCCGCATGTCTTCAGGCAAGAAATCATGTGTGCCGCGGACCGGCTGCAGATCGGACAAGGCTTTGTGGCTCCGAAACTAGGCGGCGTTCTCGGTCTCTTTGACCTTCGCCGCTTCGATCTCCGCCGCCTTCTTCTCGATCATTCCAACCAGATGATCGACGATGTCGCCATCTTTCAGACGGTGATCCGGCAGGCCATTCACATAGACCTGGTGAGTATTGTTGCCGCCGCCGGTGAAGCCGATATCCGTCTCACGCGCTTCACCCGGACCATTCACCACGCAGCCGATGACGGAGACCGTCATGGGGGTGGAGATATGGGCCAGGCGCTGCTCCAACACCGCCACCGTGTTGATGACGTTGAACTGCTGGCGTGCACAGGACGGGCAGGAAATCACATTCACGCCGCGGTGACGCAGGTTCAGCGACTTGAGGAGGTCGAAGCCGACCTTGATCTCCTCCACTGGATCGGCGGAGAGCGAGACGCGGATCGTGTCGCCGATGCCGGCCCACAGCAGCGAGCCGATGCCGATCGAGGATTTGACCGAACCGCTGCGCAGGCCGCCAGCCTCGGTCACGCCGAGATGGAGCGGGTAGTCGCAAGCCTCCGCCAGCCCCTGATAGGCAGCCACGGCGAGAAACACGTCGGAAGCCTTCACGCTGATCTTGAACTCTTGGAAGTCGTTATCTTCCAGGATGCGGGCGTGATCGAGCGCGCTCTCCACCATCGCCTCGGGGCAGGGCTCGCCATACTTCTCCAGCAGATCCTTCTCGAGGCTGCCGGCGTTCACGCCGATGCGCATCGAGCAGCCGTGATCCTTCGCAGCCTTCACGACTTCGCGCACGCGCTCGGCCGAACCGATATTGCCCGGATTGATGCGCAGGCAGGCAGCGCCCGCCTTCGCGGCCTCGATGGCGCGTTTGTAGTGGAAGTGGATGTCAGCGACGATCGGCACTTTCGAGGCCTTCACGATTGCCGGCAGCGCTGCGGTCGATTCTTCGTCGGGGCAGGAGACGCGCACGATGTCGGCGCCGGCATCCTCGAGCTCTCGGATCTGCGCGATCGTCGCGGCTGCGTCCGAGGTCAGCGTGTTCGTCATCGACTGCACGGTGATCGGCGCATCGCCGCCGACCGGCACCTTGCCGACATAGATCTTGCGGCTCTTGCGCCGGTGAATATCGCGATAGGGACGAATGCTCATGAACTTATCCTCGTTTCGCTTTAGGCCTTCGGGCTTACTGGCTTGCGGCCGAAGCGGATCTCAATTGGGTGGCGTCCAGCGGCAGGTCGCGTTTCACCAGGCCGACCGAGCCGAGCGCAGCCAGCGCCTGGCCATCGATCAGGATATCCAGCCCGCCGATATTGCCGGTGGTCAGCAATAGCCCGGGCTGGTTGGGCACTTCAATGGTCTGGCCCGCGCGCAGTACCGCGGAATAATAGGATTTCCCAGCTTTGTCATAAATCTGCACCCAGCTGTCCATGCGTGCCGTGAGCTTCACATGGGCACCCGGATTGGCCACGACAACCTGCCCCGCCGGTTTTGCCGCACCATTGGCCGGCGCCTGTCCGCCCGAGGCAGCCGTGGTTGTCGGCGCGACGGCGGGCGCCGGTGCTGCTGCTGCAACAGCAGCCGGCGCACCGGCCGCGGTGCTCGACATCGCGTTGCTTGCCGGCTGGGTGTTGCTGGCTGTCTGCATGCTGCCGGCCGCCTGGTTCGACGTCGATGCCGCCTGAGCGGCGGCGATCAACCCATCGATCTCGCTGGGCAATGGTGGCAGCTCGCTCGGATTGACCAGCACCGTCGTGGCGGGCGGCGGCGGGGGCGGCGGCGGGGCGGCAACCACAGGCGCCGGCGCAGGCGGATGAGTCGTTGGCCCCGTCCCGGCATTGGCAACCGTCGCGGCACCCGGTTTCGTCTCGCCAGGCGCGCTGGTGCTGGCGGTGTTCGATTCAGGCTGGCCCCCGAGAAGCGCGCGCAGCTGCGCCGGTACCGCCGGCACGAGATCGAGCATGCTCTTCTGGCGGTCGGCGAGGTAATACCAGACGCCATAAGCCATCACGGCGAGAAAGGCGGAGAGCAGCAGCACCGCGCCACCCGGGATCTTTCCTTCCGTCGCAAGCGAGGGGAAGATCAGCTGAACATGGCGATCCATCCCGGCGATCTCTTCGCGGAACCGGCGCACCATCTCCTCGCCGTCGAGTCCGAGATAATCGGCATAGCTGCGCACAAATCCGGAGGCATAGGTGAGGCCCGGCAAATCCTTGAATCGCCCGTCCTCGATCGCCTTCAAATAGGCAAGGCGGATGTGGAGCTGGCCCGCAACGGTATTGAGATCCTGACGAAAGCTTTCGCGCTTCTCGCGCAGCAGCATGCCCACGGTTTCGCGCGGCCGTGGTGACGCATCGCCAGCTGCTTCGCTGCCCTGCACTTGCGGCGTGTCGGTCCTGTATTGCGGTTCCATCTCGACCAAATTCCTGGTCCGGCCGCAGGGGCGCCCAATCGCGCCAATGAGGCTTCCGCCGGCACCGCCGCCCTCCCCCTTTGAGGCGGACCCGAACCGGGCCAAGTTCTATGCGGGTTCTACCAAATGGGGACGTGCCAGGGCAATCCTAGATCACTCTGGTTGCAGCATTTTTTCAGGCTACAGGACGACGTCGTGATCCTTGGCAAAGGCCAATAGATCGCGGCGGAGCCCGCCATGCCCCTGGGCTATCCGCTGCGACAGGTAGGACTGCAACTGCCCGATATTCAGGCTGCGGAGCATGGTCTTGACCGGGCCGATCGCCGAAGGCGCCATGGACAGGCGATAGAGGCCCAATCCCAGCAGCGCCATGGCTTCGAGCGGCCGGCCCGCCATCTCGCCGCAGACCGAGATCGGCCTTCCCGCCTCGGCACAGCGGGCAACGAGTTGGGCGATGAGCCGCAGCATGGCGGGCGATAGTGAATCGTAGCGGCCGGCCAGGCGCGGATTGCCCCGGTCGCTGGCGAAGAGGAACTGCGCCAGATCGTTGCTGCCGACGGAAATGAAATCCGCCTGGCCCAGCAGCTCGGGCAATTGCCACAGCAGCGAAGGCACCTCCAGCATGGCACCAAGCTCCAGCTTCGCGGGCAGGTGCTGGCGGCGCTGGCGCGCGCGCGACAATTCGAGATCGACGAGGCCACGTGCAGCGCCAAACTCATCGGCGGTGGCGATCATCGGGAACATGATGCGCAGCGGCCGGTTCGCCGCGGCAGCGATCAGCGCTCGCAATTGCTGACGCATCAGATTGGGCAGATCGAGGCCGATGCGCAGCGCCCGCCAGCCCAACGCCGGGTTTTCTTCGCCTTCGCGCGGCCAATATGGCAGCACCTTGTCGCCACCGACGTCGAGCGTGCGGAAAACCACCGGCCGATCGCCCGCCTGATCATAGACGCGGCGATAGAACTCGGTCTGCTGGCCGACATCGGGAAAGCTGTCGCGCACCATGAAGGCAATCTCGGTGCGGTAGAGGCCGACACCTTCCGCGCCGCTCGGCTCGAGATGCTGCATGTCGATCAGCAGACCGGCATTGATGGAGAGCGAGATGCTAACACCGTCGCGGCTGACCGACGGAAGCGTTCGCTCATCGGCAAATGTCGCCCGGCGCCGCGCCTTCAGCGCCATGCTCTCCTGGACCTTGTCCTCGATATCGTCGCTCGGCCGCACGAAGAGTTGGCCGTTATCGGCATCGACGATAAGGCGATCGCCGGCCTCGATGCGCGTCAATGCGCCATCGACACGGCCAAGCACCGGCAAGTCGAGTGCGCGCGCGACGATGGCGACATGCGAGCTTGCGGAGCCTTCCTCCAAAACCACGGCGCGCAATCTCTTGCGCTCGAATTCGAGCAGCTCGGCCGGGCCCAGATTGCGGGCGATCAACACGGTTTTTTCCGGCAGTGCGGTGGCGACAGCGCCGCCAGTGAGATGGCGCAGCAGACGGTCCGCCATGTGATCGAGATCGGCGAGGCGCTCGCGCAGATACGGGTCGACGACCTGGGCCATGCGCGCCTTGGCGTCGTTCTGCACCTTCAACACCGCGCCTTCGGCGGTTAGCCCGCCGGCAATCGCCTCGTTCAGGCGTTCGCGCCAGCCGCGGTCTTGTGCGAACATGCGATAGGCTTCGAGAATGTCGCGCGGCTCGCCACCGGAAGCAAAATCGTCGCGGGCGAGCAAATCATCGAGAGAGCGGCTGAGTCCCGCCAGCGCGACATGAAGCCGTTCGCGTTCGCTTGCCGGATTCTCCGCCACGATATCCGCCAAAGTCGGTCGCGGCTTGTGCAGCACGGCGCGGCCGATGGCGAGACCCGGGCAGAGTGCCAGCCCCTCCAGCCGCGTGGGCAACAGCCCGATGCCCTCGGTTGGACGGGTCTCGCTGCGCGGCACCAGATCGCCGCTGGCCACCAGCTCGGCCAGCACCATGGCGATGGTCTCCAGCGCCTCGACCTCCTCCTCGTTGTAGTTGCGCGGCATGCGGTTTTGCACGACCAGCACGCCGATCACCCGGCCCCCGCGCAGGATCGGCACACCCATCAGCGATTTGTAGATTTCTTCGCCGGTCTCCGGACGGTAGGCAAAGTTCGGATGAGCTTGTGCATCTGCCAGCGCCAGCGGCCTGGCGTGGCTTGCAATATCGCCCACCAGTCCCTCGCCGACGCGCAACCGCGTGCGGTGGACGGATTCGGCCTTCAGGCCCTCCGTGGCGAAGAGCTCCAGCACCTCGCCGGGCCGCATGACATAGGCCGAGCAGACCTCGGCCACCATGTCGGCGGCGATGGCGCGCACGATTTGCTGCAGGCGCTTTTCGGCGCTGCCGCCTTCGGCCATCAGGCTGCGCAGGCGGCGTAACAACAGCCGGGCGCCGGTGGTGGCGACGCCCCCGCCGCTCATCAGTCGGCTGCCCCGGCGATGGCGCCGGCGGTGCTTCCCGATCTGGCCTGGCGCGCAGCAAGAGCGCGAATCGCCTGGCCAACGAGTTCATCGAGGATGACCTGTGTGCTCTGCTCACAGGTCACCATGCCCACGCTCTGGCCCGCCATCAGCGAGCCGGTCTCGACGTCGCCGTCGATGACGGCACGGCGCAGCGCGCCCGCCCAGAAATGCTCAATCTCGAGTGCGGCCGCCTTCTGGTCGAATATCCCGCGGTCGACCTTGTCGATGACCTTGCGCTGCGCTTCCTGGAAGCGGCGGGTGGCAGCGTTGGCGATGGCCCGCACGGGGATGACGGGAAATCGCGGATCGAGCTGGACGGACGGCACCGCGTCGCGAGCGGAAGCGCGAATGAAGGCCTGCTTGAATTTCCGATGGGCGATCGATTCCGTGGCGCAGACAAACCGCGTGCCGAGCTGCACGCCGGAAGCACCCATCTCCAGATAGCCCACGACCGCCTCGCCGCGCCCGATGCCGCCGGCAACGAAGATTGGCACATCCGGCACTTCCGGCAGAATTTCCTGGGCCAGAACCGATGTGGAAACAGGGCCGATATGGCCGCCAGCCTCCATGCCCTCGATGATCAGGGCATCAGCGCCGGAGCGCACCAGCTTCTTGGCCAGGACAAGGGCGGGCGCGAAGCAGACCAGCTTGGCGCCGCCATTCTTCACCCGCTGGATGGCACCACCCGGCGGCAGGCCCCCGGCCAGCACGACATGACTCACCTTGTGTTGCAGGCAGACGTCGATCAATTGGTTGAGCTGGGGATGCAGCGTGATCAGGTTCACGCCGAAGGGCTGCCTGGTCAGCGCCGTCGTGGCGGCAATCTCTGCCGACAGGAGATCGGGCGTCATGGATCCGGACGCAATGACGCCAAAGCCCCCGCCGTTGGAAATGGCGGAGACGAGATGGCGTTCGGACACCCAGGTCATGGCACCGCCCAGGATGGCGAGACGGCAGCCGAGAAACTCTGCGCCCCGGCGCCAGAGCTTGTCGAGATGCGCGCGGGCCGCGCGCTCTCTCAGGCTGTCCTTACTGGGCGTCGAGTCCATAGGCGGTATGCAGGCTGCGCACGGCGAGCTCGGTGTATTCCTCTGCGATCAGCACGCTGATCTTGATCTCCGATGTCGAGATCACCTGGATGTTGATGCCCTTCTCCGCCAGCGCGCGGAACATGCGTTGGGCGATGCCGGCATGGCTGCGCATGCCCACGCCGATCACCGAAACCTTGACCACATTGGGATCGGATTGCAGGGCGGCAAATTTCAGTTCGTTGTGGCGGCCGTTCAGGACCTGCTTGGCGCGCTCGATGTCCGCTTTGGCGACGGTGAAGGTAAGATCTGTGGTGTCCCCACGCTCCGAGGTGTTCTGGACGATCATGTCGACGTTGATGCTCGCCTCGGCCAGCGGGCCGAAGATCGAGGCTGCAACACCGGGACGGTCCGGCACCTGGATAAGGGTTATCTTCGCTTCATCGCGGCTATAGGCGATGCCGCTCACCAGTTCCTGTTCCACGATCTCTTCCTCATCCACGACCAGCGTGCCGGGCCGGTCGACAAAGCTGGACAGCACCTGCAACCGCACATGGTGCTTCATCGCCATTTCAACGGAGCGAATCTGCAGCACCTTGGCGCCGAGGGACGCCATTTCCAGCATTTCTTCGTAGGTAATCTTATCGAGCTTGCGCGCCTTGGCAACGATGCGCGGATCGGTGGTGTAGACGCCGTCGACATCGGTGAAGATATCGCAGCGGTCGGCACCCAAAGCCGCGGCCAGCGCCACCGCCGAGGTGTCGGAGCCGCCGCGTCCGAGCGTCGTCACCCGGTTGTCCGAACCGCGCCCCTGGAAGCCGGTGACCACCGGTACCTCGCCGCGGCTCATGCGCTTGTCGAGTTCGGCGGTTTCGATGCGGCGGATGCGTGCCTTGCCATGGGCATCGTCCGTCTCGATCGGGATCTGCCAGCCCTGCCAGGACCGCGCGCTGACACCGAGTTCCTGGAGGGCCAGAGCCAGCAGGCCGCTGGTCACCTGTTCCCCTGCTGCGACCACGGTGTCGTATTCGCGCGCGTCATGGAGCGGCGCAATCGCATTGGTCCAGCCGACCAGCTGGTTGGTGGTGCCGGCCATGGCCGAAACAACCACGGCAGCCTCGTGCCCGGCATCGATCTCGCGCTTGACCCGCTGGGCGACCGCCTGAATGCGCGGCACGTCGGCCAGCGAGGTGCCGCCGAATTTCATCACGATGCGGGACTTGCCGGCCGCCTTGGTCATCGGTCGTTCCACGAGATTCGGGAATTGGCAATTTCAACGGAAAGCCGCGCCGGTTGCCGGGCGGGCGGCGCGTATCCATACTCAATTCCGCCGGAGGGAGGCAAGGCCCGATGCCCCGATTCCCTTGATCCGGCTGGAAAATCGAGAACGGCGATGGGCGAAACGGCGATAACAGCGGCCAAAAGCGTCGATCCGGCGGAGGTCGCCAAGTTTGCCGCCATGGCCGAGGCCTGGTGGGACCCGCAAGGCAAGTTCCGCCCGCTCCACCGCCTGAATCCGGCGCGGCTGACCTATATTCGCGATTCCTGTGCTGCCCGGTTCAACCGCGATGCAAAGGCCGCGCGGCCCCTGGCGGGCCTGAAGGTCGTCGATATCGGCTGCGGTGGCGGCCTGATCTGCGAGCCCCTCGCCCGTCTCGGCGCCACGCTCACCGGCATCGATGCGGGCGCTGAGACAATCGCAATCGCGCGAAGCCACGCGGCCGAAAGCGACCTGTCAATCGATTATCGCGAGGCGACGGCAGAGATGTTGGTCGAAGCGGGCGAGCGTTTCGACGTCGTGCTCTCGATGGAAGTGGTGGAGCATGTCGGCGATCCGGCCGCTTTCATGGCTGCCTGCAGCCAGCTCGTCGCCCCCGGCGGCCTGCTGATCGTCGCCACGCTGAACCGCACGGCAAAGTCTTTCGCCTTCGCCATCGTGGGTGCTGAATACGTGCTGCGCTGGCTGCCGCGCGGAACCCATGACTGGCGGCGCTTCCTGCGCCCGTCGGAACTGGCGGCAATGGCACGCGGCCAGGGGCTCACCCTCGATAATGCGATGGGTATCGTCTATAGCCCGCTGGGCGACAGCTGGCGCCTGTCGGCGAGTGACCTCGACATCAATTACATGCTGAGATTCGAAAGAAGCGCGGCGCGCGCCTAGCTCGTGACGTCAGCTGTCGTGGCGGGGCAGCCAGGGAATGCGCGCGAACTCCACGCCCTCTTCTGCCAGCTCGCTGGCTTCTTCCTTGGATGTCTCGCCATAGATGCTGCGCGGATCCGTCTCGCCGTAGTGAATCTTGCGCGCTTCCTCGGCAAATTTTTCGCCGACATAGTCGCAATTGGCCTCGACCTTCGCGCGCAGCTCGCCGAGCTCCTTGCGCAGCTTGGCGGACATGGCGACCATTTCCTTCGATGGCGCCTCGGGCTTCGATTCCGGTGCACCTTTGCCGGCGATCCGCGGCGCCATGGGTGCCTTGGCGATCTTGGTACTGCCGCAATCGGGACAGGCAACCTTGCGCCCGGACATCTGCCGGTCGGCAGTGTTGCTGTCACGAAACCACGCTTCGAAGACGTGGCCCTTGGCGCATTTGACGTCGAATAAGATCATCCAGCCGCTACTCTATAGTCCAATTGTCACAATAGATGGCGAAACTTTGCCCGGCCGGCAAGAACCCTCCCCCTGGATTTTGCGCTTTCTGCCCCAGGTGTTGCCTGCGGGCAAGGCGCTGGATGTCGCCGCCGGCAGCGGCCGGCATAGCCAGCTGTTGCTCCACCACGGGCTCGCGGTCACGGCCATCGACCGCGATCCCGACCAGCAGCCTGATGCAGCCGGCCTGACCAAGATCAGGGCCGATCTCGAGACCGGTGCACCCTGGCTTCTCGGCACCCGACAGTTTGATCTCGTGGTGGTGACGAACTATCTGCACCGCCCCATCCTTGGCAATATCATCGGCGCGGTCGCACCTGGCGGGCTGCTGCTTTACGAGACGTTTGCGATCGGCAATGAGCGCTTTGGAAAACCGAGTAACCCGGATTTCCTGCTGCAACCCGGCGAATTGAAGACTGCCGTGGCCGCCCGGCTCGAGGTCATCGCGTTTGAAGAAGTGGAGTTGGGCGCGCCGCGCCCGGCGGTGATGCAGCGGATCGCCGCCCGCAATCCGGAAAAGAGCGGGCGGCGATCGTAGCGTTCTACTTCGGCTGCTTGACGGTGCGCAGATAGGGCTTCAGCGTCTTGAAGCCGGCGGGATACTTCGCCTTCGCCTGCTCGTCGCTGACTGACGTCGGAATGATGACGTCGTCGCCCGGCTTCCAGTTCACTGGCGTCGCCACCGTGTGCTTGGCTGTCAGCTGGCAGGAATCCAGCAGGCGCAGCACTTCGTCGAAATTGCGGCCGCTGCTCATCGGATAGGTGAACATGGCCTTGACCTTCTTGTCCGGGCCAATGATGAAAACCGAACGCACCGTGGCGTTGTCGGCGGCAGTACGGCCCTCGGAAGTTGTGCCCGCGCCTTCCGGCAGCATGTCGTAGGCCATGGCAACCTTCAGCTGCGGATCGCCGATCATCGGGTAGTTCACGGCCGCGCCCTGGGTCTCCTCGATGTCCTTCGACCACTTCTTGTGATTGTCCACCGGATCGACGCTGAGGCCGATGATCTTGGTATTGCGCTTGTCGAACTCGGGCTTGAGCTTTGCCATGTAACCGAGCTCGGTGGTGCAGACCGGCGTGAAGTCCTTCGGGTGGGAGAACAGGATCGCCCAGCCGTTGCCGATGAAGTCGTGGAAATTGATCGGGCCCTGGGTCGTATCCGCCGTGAAATTCGGCGCTTCGGAATTGATTCTGAGCGACATGATCGTGCCTCCTGTTTGTCAGCAATAGGCGGGGTGCAAAGGTGTAAGCGGTTGGTTCCGCAAGGGCGCTATTTGGCATACCCAAGCCCCGGAATACAAGCGCCTGAGAGTGACCGAAGTCCCCACCCAGGGTGAGGGAAAGCCCCGAGCTATTCGCCGGCGATCTTCAGCGCGGAATCCGACGGCAGGCTGAATTCGCGATCGTGTTTGAGGGCCGGCACCATGTTGCGGGCCTCGGTTACCTTGGCCGGATCAATCGTCGCCGTGATGAAGCCGACATCGTCGCCGGCGTCGGCCAGCACCTCGCCCCAGGGCGCGACGATCAGTGAATGGCCATAGGTCTTGCGGCCTTCGGCATGTTCGCCGGTTTGTGCCGCGGCGAAGACGAAGCAGCCGGTTTCGATCGCGCGGGCACGCAGCAGCACGTGCCAATGCGCCTGGCCCGTGGGCCGGGTGAAGGCGGAAGGCACGGTGATGAAGCTGGATCCGGCTTGCGCCAGCGCGCGATAGAGATAGGCAAAACGCATGTCGTAGCAGACGGTGAGGCCCAGCCGGCCCCAGGGCAGATCGGCGGTGACGGCCTGGCGGCCCGGGCGGAACGTCGCGGATTCGCGATAGCTCTCCTTGTTCACCAGGTCGACGTCGAACATGTGGATCTTGTCGTAGCGCGCCGCGATCTTGCCCTTTGGCGAAAACAGGAAGCTGCGGTTGGCGCAGGTCGTGGCATCGAGCTTGATCGTCAGCGAACCAATCAGAAGCCAGGCGCCGGTTTCCGCTGCGAGCGCCTGGAAGGCGGGGATCGCCGGGTGCGTTGCTTCGCCCTGCGCCTTGGACAATGCGCGCTCGCGGATCGGATCGATGAAGGTTGTGTTTTCTGGCGTGACGATGAACGTGGCGCCGGCCTTGCGGGCTTCGCGCACCAGACGCGAAGCCGCCTCCACGTTCGGCATGATCTCGGGGCCCGAGGTCATTTGCACGCAGGCGACTGTGAAAGTCTTGCTCATGATGCCGCCAGCAGCGGTGCCAGTTTGCCGGCGCGGTCGAGATCGTAGAGGTCGTCGCAGCCGCCGATATGCCGGTCGTCGATGAAAATCTGCGGCACGGTGGTTCGGCCGCCGGCGCGTTCGGTCATCTTCACGCGCTTCTCGAAATCGCCGCCCACATCGTATTCGGTGAACGCAGCGCCCCGTTCTTTCAGCAGGCGCTTGGCGGCATGGCAATAGCCGCAGAGCATGGACGTATAGATCTCAACCTTGGCCATCGGCCGACTCCGTCGCGACTCGCCTTGCGGCGCGCCGTCCCGTTATTTGGCATGGCACAAGGCGCTTGTCATCTGGCTGCCCCTGCGCGCTTCGAGGGTCACCCATGATCTTTTCGCCTATGGGACAACCCGCGGGGGCCGCACAACCAGCGCCAGGGTCAGCACGTCCACGCCTTCCGCACCCGCGGTTTTCAGCGCCCGGGCGCAGCCGTCGAGCGTGGCGCCGGTCGTCCTGACATCGTCGATCAACAGGATGCGGCGGCCCTCGATTGCGGGCCGCCGACGCGCCGGCACGCTGAAGGCGCCGGCCACATTGCGCCGGCGCGCGGCAAAGCCGGATTTCTGCGGCTGGGTGCGTTTTCGCCGGATAAGAATATCGGGGTGGAATGGGCGGCCGGCCTCCGCCGCCACGCGTTGGGCCAGCAGGGCCGCCTGGTTGTAACGGCGGCGCCAGAGGCGGGTCCAATGCAGCGGCACGGGCGCCACCAGATCGGCTTCGGCAAGCAGGTCGCTGCCGGCGCGGGCCAGCCAGCGGCCGAAAAGTGGCGCGAGATCGGTCCGGTCAGCATGTTTGAAGGCGAGCAGCATGCCTCGGCTGCCATTGTCATAACGCAGGACCGCGCGCGCCCGGTCATAGACCGGTGGCCGCGAGAGACAGCCGGCGCACAGCGTCTCCTGGCTCACCTCGAACTCGAACGGATAGGCGCAGCGCGGGCAGGAGGGCGGCCCCAGAAACTCGATCGCCCGCCAGCAGGCCGAACATAACGCACCGGATTCCGCAACACCGGACCCGCAGCCCGCACAGCGCGGCGGCAGCACGAAGTCGAGCAGACGCAGAGGCACACGGCTGAGAGAGGCCGACAGCATGTTCCATGCTACCATTGCTGGCAGTCAGGGCGGGTTGCCTTTTGGTCTCGCCTGCGCATAGTGCCCGCCATGTCCGGACAGTCCAGCGCCGCTACACCCTTCGACCGCAAGCTGCTTCAGCGCCGGCGCGAGCGCGCGGCCCCTCGCCTGGCTGGCCATGATTTCCTGATCCGCGAGGCGGCGGAACGGCTGGCCGACCGGCTGGAGGATGTGCGGCGGACGTTTCCCGCGGCTCTCGATCTCGGCTGCCATACCGGGCAGCTTGCTGCCGTGCTAGGCAACCGGGGCGGCATCGAGAAGTTGGTGCAATGCGACCTGTCGGCCACCATGGCGCGCCAGGCGGCGGCGAATGGACAGCCGGCGCTGGTGGGCGATGAGGAATTCCTGCCCTTTGCCGGCGGCAGCTTCGATCTGATCATGAGCTGCCTCGACCTCCATTGGGTGAACGATCTGCCCGGCGCTTTGCTGCAAATCCGCCACGCACTCAAGCCCGATGGTCTGTTCCTTGCCGTGATGTTCGGCCTCGGTACGCTGGACGAGTTGCGCGATTGCCTGATCGAAGCGGAAGCGGAGACCAGAGGCGGTGCCAGCCCGCGTGTCTCGCCCTTCGCCGATGCCCGCGATGGTGCAGCGCTGCTGCAACGCGCGGGCTTCGCTCTTCCGGTCGCGGATATCGAGACATTGAACGTCACCTATTCCGACGCGCTGGCCCTGATGCACGATCTTGGCGGCATGGGTGAATCCAATGCCGCGCAGGCGCGCAGCGAGCGCTTTGCCGGCCGCGAATTGTTCGGGCGAACTGCCGCGCTCTACGCGCAGCGCCATGCCGCGAACGATGGCCGCATCCCGGCGCGCTTTCGCCTGTTGTTCCTGACCGGCTGGGCTCCACATGATTCCCAGCAGCACGCGCTGCGCCCGGGAAGCGCGCGCCAGCGCCTGGCCAATGCGCTGGAGACGATCGAACATCGTGCCGGCGATAGAGCAAAGCCCGGCAGGGCGAAGCCAGAATGACGCCGGCCTTGCAGGCCCTGCTTCTGCCGCGCCGCGGAATCCTGATTGCGCGTGTCGGGATAGGCATATGGCTGCTATTCAACCTGATCATCCTGGTTCTCGTCTGGCGCGATCCCGCCAACCACACCGTGGTGGGCAATTATCGCGCAGCCTCCGCAGGCTGGTGGGCCGGCAGAGACATTTACGGTTCGGGGATCGACGGGTTCCTGTATCTGCCGAGCTTCGCTTTCCTCTACACGCCCTTCTGGCTGCTGGGCGACACGGGCGATGTTCTCTGGCGCGCCCTCTCCGCTGGCACGCTGACCTTTGCTATCTGGCGCGCTGCCAAGTTCTATCTGCCGGAACGCGTGTTCGAAGCATTCGGCGTGGCCCTGCTTCTTGCGCTGCCTGTCGCCAGTGCTGCGCTCCGCAATGGTCAGGCGACCACGCTGATGGTGGCGCTCATGCTGCTGGGGAGCCTCGCCGTCGCCGAGCGGCGCTGGTGGCTGGCCGCGGTTCTGCTGGCGCTGGCCTTTGCCATCAAGCCGCTGGCAATCGTGCTGCTGCTTCTGGCAGGCGCTCTCCACCAGCCAATGAGAGGCAAATTGCTGGTTTGCACGGCCATCAGCCTGCTTTTGCCTTTCCTGCATCCCGATCCAGCCGCCGCATGGCATGTCTACGGCCTGGGCCTCGACAAGCTCGTCGCCTCATCCGAACCCTCGCGTCAAACCTGGTCCGATATCACCGGCATGCTGGACCATGTCGGACTCACCCTTCCCCCGTTGGGACTTTTGGTCCTGCGTGTCGCCGCAGCCCTGTTGACGCTATGGGCTGGTTACCTGGCCCTGCGACGGCAAGAGGGCGCGATTGCTGCCCTCGATCTGTTCGCGCTCGCGGTCAGCTATCTGATGCTCATGAACCCGCGAACCGAGGAAAACACCTACATCGCACTAGGCGTGGCACTGGCGCTGTTTGCGGTGATGCTCCTGGCACGGCGCCCCAGTAGCTGGCAGGGCTGGCTTGTCGTTTTCTTCTGCATCGCACTTGGGTGCCACAATTTTGGCAATTGGATATTCCGCCCGACGGAATACTGGCTAAAGCCGCTGGTCTGCCTCGCCTTCCTCCCAATTTTGCTGGACGCCTGCCTCGGCCGGCTGTTTCAGCGCGCGGCCTTGCCGGAGGACCCGGCGGATTCGAGGGCGACCGCTGGCTCTTCCAGCCCATAGGTCCGTCGCACGATGTACAGGGGGCGCGCCTTCACCTCGTTGAAGATGCGGCCGATATAGCCACCCAGCACGCCCAGCGACAGCAGCTGGATGCCGCCGAGAAACATCACCGAGACGATCAGGGATTCGAAGCCAGGCACGTCGATGCCGTAGATCAGGGTGCGAATGATTCGGCTGACGCCATAGACGAGGCTGATTCCGGCAATGAGGGCACCCAGGATTCCCCACAGCCGCAGCGGCAGGTTGGAAAAAGCGGTGATGCCATCGATCGCAAGTGCCGTCAGCCGCCAGAAGCCCCACCGGCTGCGTCCTTCCTTGCGCACGCCTTCCTCATAGCTCAACCCCACCTGGCGGAATCCCACCCAGTGATAGATACCCTTCATGAATCGCGTGCGCTCCGGCATGCGGCGGATCGCAGCGACCACCACGGGATCGAGCAACCGGAAGTCGCCTGCTTCAGGCGGCAAGCGCACCTCCGAAGCCACGCGGAAAACCAGATAAAAGAAGCGCCGGCCGAGTCGGCCGAGCGGTCCGACATCGCCGCGCACCTGGCGCACCATGTAGACGACCTCGTTACCCTCCCGCCATTTCGCCAGCATGGCGGGCAGCATCTCTGGGGGATGCTGCAGGTCGGAATCCATGAGGACGACGACGTCGTCGCCCGTATGGTCGAGGCCCGCCGTGAGAGCGTATTCCTTGCCGAAGTTGCGCGAGAAATCGATGACCTTGATGCGGGGATCGCGCCGGTGAGCTTCGACCAGGCGATCGATGGTGTCGTCTCTGCTGCCGTCATTGACGCAAACGACGCTCCACGGCACGTCCATGCCGTTCAACACGCCGGTCAGGCGGTCGAGGAACCTCGCCACGTCCGGACCCTCGTTGAAAAAGGGCGTGACGACGGACAGTTTGGCCGAACGGTTGCTCTCGCTCATGGGCGGGGCATTATAGGCAACGGCCGCACCGGGCCGATAGGCGGGAAATGGCATCAGCGGGCATCGTGCTCTGCGCCGACGATTACGGCATTGCCGCCGGCGTGAGCCAGGCGATTCGCGATCTGCTGGAGCGCGGCCGCCTGTCCGCGACGAGCTGCATGGTGGTTTCGCCGGATTTCGCCGCGGAAGGCCCGCGCCTGAAGCCCTTTCTCGGCCGCGCCGACATCGGCCTGCACCTGACCTTGACCCATGACCGTCCACTCGGCGCCCTGATGCGGGCTGCCTATCTGCGCCGGCTGGACCGTCATGCCATCGCCGCGGAAATCGACCGCCAAATCGCGGAATTTACCCGCGTGCTGGGACGCGCGCCGGATTTCATCGACGGCCATCAACATGTCCACCTTCTGCCGGTTGTCCGCGAACCGGTCTTGCAGGCAGCCCGGAAGGCCGGCGCTTATCTGCGCCTGACCGATGAGCCGCTCGCCGCCATCCTTCGCCGCCGGGTCGCTGCCGGAAAGGCAGCCTTCCTCTCGCTGATGGCGCGGCCGATGGCGAAACGCATCGGGCAAGCCGGCGTGCGCCGCAACAGCGGCTTTCGCGGCGCGCGCAGCTTCGCCGAGAGCGAATCCTTCCGCTCGCTGTTTTGCCGCATGATTGAAGGGGCACCGGCAGGCACGATCGTCATGTGCCATCCGGGCCTCGTCGATGAGGCGCTCACCCGCCGCGATCCCGTCACCGCCGCGCGCGAAGCCGAATACGCTTACCTTCTGAGCGATGATTTTCCTGCCGATCTCGCCGCCGCCAATCTGCGGCTGGCGCGGCTGCAGGACGCGCTGCCGGCCGTCTGATCTCTAGATCGTATCGCGCAGCATCGCGATGAGCGGCGTATCCGCCGGCGGCATCGGGTAATCCGACAGCCGCTGAGGCCGCACCCAGGCAAGCTCCTGCCCTTCCATCGCCGTCACCGTGCCTTCCCAGCGCCGGCACAGATAAAGCGGCATCAGCAGGTCAAAATCGGGATAGCGGTGCGAGGCGAAGGTGAAGGGAGCAAGACAGCTCTCCGCCACGTCAATGTTGAGTTCCTCTTTAAGCTCGCGGATCAGGGCTGCCTCGGGCGTTTCGTTCTCGCCCACCTTGCCGCCGGGAAATTCCCAGAGCCCGGCAAGCGGCTTGCCCGGCGGCCGGCGGGCCAGCAACACGCGGCCGTCCACATCCACCAGGGCCACGGCCGAGACCAGCAGGCGCCGGCGCAACAGCGAGCGCGACAGGCTGCGCACCTCCACCTTCATATGCCCGCCGCGGGCAGGCGCCGGCTCCATACGCTCGCCGATGAGTATCAGGCCAAGCTTCTCCTGCACGCGAATCGACCGCCGGTTGGCGGGAACGGCGGCGGCCTCGATGCGCGAAAGACTCATCCGGCCAAATCCCAAATCCATCATGGCCGACGCCGCTTCGCTGGCGATCCCTTCGCCCCAATAGGGCCGGCCGATCCAATAGCCGAGCACGCCGGTGGCATTGCCCGGAGTCATGTCGAGTTCGATGCAGCCCACCAGCAGCCCATCGGCAAGACGCTCGATGGCGGCGACGACTTTTTTTCCTGCGCGCGCATCGGCCCGCGTCTCTTGAATCCAGGGCGCGGCACCGCCGGCGGGATAGGGATGAGGAATGTTCGAGGTGAACCGCGCGATTTCCCAGTCGCCGGCGAGACGCTCGACAGCGGCGCTGTCGCCGGAAGCAAGGGCGCGCAACCGCAGCCGGGCCGTTTCAATGGGAAGGGCTGCTTCAGCTCCGGTAGTCGGCATTGATGTCGATGTAGCCGTGGGTCAGATCGCAGGTCCAGACATGGGCCCGGCCCCGGCCAACGCCGACATCCACGGCGATCGCGATCTCGCTGCTCTTCATATGCCGGGCCACGGGGGCCTCGTCGTAACCCGCGACGCGCTGGCCTTGCGCGGCCACTTTCACACCGCCAATGGAGATCTTGAGCTTGTCGCGGTTGGCCTTTTCGCCGGCCTTGCCCACCGCCATGACGATACGCCCCCAATTGGCATCCTCACCGGCGATTGCCGTCTTCACCAACGGGGAGTTGGCGATCGCCAGGCCAATACGCCGGGCCGCCCCGTCGCTGGCAGCCCCCGTCACTTCGATGGTGACGAACTTGCGGGCACCTTCGCCATCGCGCACCACCTGGCAGGCAAGATCGATCATCAGATCGTCGAGCTTGGCGCGGAAGTCGGCGAGTTTGCGGTCGCCGGCGCTAGCGATCTTCGCATGCGCCGGGCCGGCGCCGGTTGCCGCGAGGAGCAGCGTATCGCTGGTGGATGTATCGCCATCCACCGTGGTGCAGTTGAAGGATCTGTCGCTCGCTTCCCGCAGCAGGGAACGCAGCACGCTTGCTGGCAGCTTCGCGTCGGTGGCAACGAAAGCAAGCATGGTCGCCATGTCCGGTGCGATCATGCCCGAGCCCTTGGCGATACCGTTGATGCGTACCTCGACCCCGCCAATTTTGGCCGCGCGCGTTGCCGACTTCGCAAACGTGTCGGTGGTCATGATGGCGGCGGCTGCATCGGCCCAGCGATCGGCACCGAGATCGGCGATCAAATCGGGCAGAGCGGCAGTGATCCGTTCATCAGGCAGCGGTTCGCCAATGACGCCGGTCGAAGCGACGTAAACTTCGTTGGCAGTGCAAGCCAGTGCTGCCGCCGTTGCCTTTGCGCTGCGGCTGACCGAGGCCTTTCCCAATTTGCCGGTAAAGGCGTTGGCGTTACCGGAATTGACCAGGATCGCCCGCACCTTGCCGCCCTTCAGCGCCTGACGGCACCAATCGACAGGAGCCGAGGGCGAGAGCGAGCGGGTGAGCACGCCGGCGATTGCCGTGCCGGGCGCGAACGCCATGAGGCAGACGTCCGTGCGGCCCTGATAGCGCACGCCGCAGGCGCGCGCGGCGAGGTGCACGCCGGCCAGGGCCGGCAAGTGCGGTGCCACGGATGGCGCAAGCGGCGAGCGCGGCGGCATTCGGCGTACCTTCTAGGGCGTAGCGGGAAGCGGTTTGCCGTCCGGACCGAACTTCTGGATCTTTGCCGCCTTGTGCAGGTCGGAAAGCCAGGCGCCAACCAGCTCCTGGGTGAGTTCGTCCTTGATCTGGTCTTTCACTTCCTCGAACTTCGGCGCCTCCTTGGTGCGCCGGTCGGTCAGCAGGATGACGTGCCAGCCGTACTGGCTTTTCACCGGCTCCTTGGTGTACTCGCCCTTCTTCAGCTTGGCGGCGGCGGCATAGAACTCCGGCACCATATCGCCATCGGCGAAATAGCCGAGATCCCCACCCTGGGCGCCAGATCCGGGATCGGTGGATTTCGACTTCGCCAGCTTGGCGAAATCGGCACCGCCCTGAAGCTGCTTGATGATGTCCTTTGCCTCATCCTCGGTCTTGACCAGGATGTGGCTAGCGCGCAACTCCTCGACCGGCGGTACCTTGGCAATTTCCTGGTCGTAGCGCTTCTTCAGGTCGGCATCGGTGATCTTGCCGTCGAGAAAATGTTTCAGCAGCACCTGGCGGATTGCCTGGTCTTCGTATTGCGCGACGATCGCCTTCACGTCCGGATCGTTTTGCAGGTTTTGCTTGCGGCCCTCTTCGACCATGAGCGTGATGTCGATCAGCCGGTCCACCAGCTGGGGAAACAGCTGGTCGATCTGGTTGCGGTATTGGGGCGGCAGGGTCTGAGCCGATGCGACAACGTCGGAACGCTTCAGCGTCTTGCCGTCGACGATGGCGACCACGGGATCGCCGGCCGGCGGCGTGGTGGCTGGCGGCGTTGCAAGCGTCGTCTGCGCCATGGCCGCGGAGGCGCCGACCGACAGGGCGAGCGCGCAGGCAGCGAGCCGCAGAAGCAGGGGGTTCATAGAAGTTTCCTCGGGTCAGGGAAAAACCGGGGCGCACTATGGCGGCAGCCCCTGTTCCACACAAGCGCGATGGCGCCCTAAGACGCTCAACAAGCGGTGATTTTGCCGCGAGCGCGGCCCTCGGGCGCAATTGACACTGAAGGGAGCCGGCCCTATCTGTCTTCCGCCCTAGAGGTTCAAGGCCGAAGGCAGGCGTCCCCCGGCCGATGCGGACCGCTAGACGTTTGATTTGATGGCCTGATTTGCCGGGCGGCGGCAACCAGGCGCATGAAGGCGCAGCTCCCCGTACGGGATTCGAGGTTTTCTGAATGCTTGCCGGTATAGCCAAGCGGATTTTCGGCTCCGCCAACGACCGCTACGTCAATGCGCTGAAGCCCATCGTCGTCGCAGTGAACCAGCGCGAAGAAGCGTTGAAGGCCCTCAGCGACAGCGAGTTGAAGGACCGTACGCAGTGGCTGCGCGAGCGCCTGGCCAAGGGCGAGACCCTGGACGATATTCTGCCGGACGCCTTCGCCACCGTGCGCGAGGCGGCCGTGCGTACGCTCGGTCAGCGTCACTTCGACGTCCAGCTGATGGGCGGCGTCGTGCTGCATCGCGGCGGCATCGCCGAGATGAAGACCGGTGAAGGCAAGACACTGGTCTCCACGCTGGCCGTTTATCTCAACGCCCTTGAAGGCAAGGGCGTGCACGTCGTGACGGTGAACGACTATCTGGCCCGGCGCGACTCCGACTGGATGGGACAGATCTATGCCTTCCTCGGCATGACCGTGGGCTGCATCGTGCACGAGTTGAACGATGTCGAGCGCCGCGCGGCCTATACCTGTGACATCACCTACGGCACGAACAACGAGTTCGGCTTCGACTACCTGCGCGACAACATGAAGTTTCGCCTGCAGGACATGGTGCAGCGCGAATTCAACTTCGCCATCGTCGACGAGGTGGACAGCATCCTGATCGACGAGGCGCGCACGCCGCTGATCATCTCCGGCCCGACCGAGGATTCATCCGAGTTGTATCGCGCCGTCGACACCCTGATGCCCCACCTGGTCGAGGTCGACTACGAGAAAGACGAAAAGACCCGCCATATCACCCTGACCGAGGAAGGGGTGGAGCATCTCGAGCAGCTGTTGCGCGACGCCGGGATGATGAAGACCGGCCACCTTTACGACATCCAGAACATCTCGACCCTGCATCACATCAACCAGGCGCTGCGCGCCCACAAGATGTTCGCCCGCGATGTCGACTACATCGTCAAGGACGACAAGGTCGTCATCATCGACGAATTCACCGGCCGCATGATGGAAGGCCGGCGCTATTCCGAAGGGCTGCACCAGGCTCTCGAAGCCAAGGAGAAAGTCTCGATCCAGAACGAGAACCAGACGCTGGCCTCGATCACCTTTCAGAACTACTTCCGCCTGTTTCCCAAGCTTGCCGGCATGACCGGCACCGCGATGACCGAGGCGGGCGAGTTTCTCGACATTTACGGGCTCGATGTAGCCGAGATACCCACCAACGTTCCCTGCGTGCGCCTCGACGAGCATGATGAGGTCTATCGCACGGCACGCGAGAAGTACGATTCGATCATCAAGCTCATCGACGAGTGCCGCGAGCGTAAGCAGCCGGTGCTGGTCGGCACCGTCAGTATCGAGAAGTCGGAGCACCTCTCCGACCTGCTGAAAAAGGCAAAGATCCCGCATCAGGTCCTGAATGCCCGCTATCACGAGCAGGAGGCCTACATCATTGCGGAGGCCGGCGCGCCGGGCTCCGTGACCATCGCCACCAACATGGCCGGCCGCGGCACTGACATCCAGCTGGGCGGCAATGTGGAAATGCGCATCCGCCGCGAGATTCAGGGGATCGACAGCGAAGTCGAACGCTCCAAGCGCATCAGCGCCATCCGCGCCGACGTAGCGGCCAAGAAGGAGGTGGCGCTCGCCGGTGGTGGTCTCTACGTCATCGGCACAGAGCGCCATGAAAGCCGGCGCATCGACAACCAGCTGCGCGGCCGTTCCGGCCGCCAGGGCGATCCCGGCGCCTCGCGCTTTTTCCTGTCGCTGGAAGACGATCTCATGCGCATCTTCGGCTCCGAGCGCATGGATGCGATGCTGCAGCGCTTCGGCCTGCGCGAGGGCGAGGCGATCGTCCATCCCTGGGTCAACAAGGCTCTGGAAAAGGCGCAGCAGAAGGTCGAGGCGCGCAACTTCGAGCAGCGCAAGGAAGTGCTGAAATACGACAACGTGATGAACGACCAGCGCAAGGTGATCTACGAACAGCGCCGCGACTTGATGGAGGCGACCGACGTTTCCGAGACCGTCGTCGAAATGCGCCACGAGACGGTGGAACACATCGTCGATCAACACATTCCGGCCAATAGCTATGCCGAGCAGTGGAACGCTCAGGGGCTGCATGAGGAGGCCCTACGCATTTTTGCGCTCGATCTGCCGATTGTGGACTGGGCCAAGGAAGAGGGCATCGCCGAGGTCGAGATCAAGGAGCGCCTGCGTGCCGCCGCCGACAAGCACATGGAAGGCAAGGAAGAGCGGGCGACCAGCGCTGTCCAGCGCTTCGCCGAGAAGTCGATCCTGCTGCAGCTGCTGGACCGGGAGTGGAAGGATCACCTGCTCACCCTCGATCACCTGCGCCGCGGCATTGGACTACGCGGATACGCGCAGCAAAATCCGCTGAACGAATACAAGCGCGAGGCCTTCGAAATGTTCGAGGCCATGCTTTCGCGGCTGCGCGAGCAGATCACCATCGTGCTGGCCCATATTGAAGCGCGCGCCGCACCAGCACAGGAGCCGGCCTCACCGCCTCCCCCGCCGGCGCCCGAGCCACGGACCCGCGAAGTACGTCCCAACCCGGCATTGGCGATGGTTGGCGCCGATGCCAAGGCGGCGGTAACGGCGGCGGCACCTGGCGGCGATTGGGGCAAGATCCCGCGCAATGCGCCCTGCCCCTGCGGCTCCGGCAAGAAGTTCAAGTACTGCCACGGGCGGGTATAGTCTGGCGGCGCATGCGCCGTCAGCACCGTCTCGCATCACCTGATTTCTCCGCTGCACCGGTCCGAGGACCGGGCCTGCCGTGACGAAGATCGTCCTGCATATCGGGGCCGAGAAGACTGGTAGTACCAGCCTCCAGGCGACGCTCGCGAACAACGCCGCGCTGCTTTATTCACGTTACGGCCTGCTGTATCCGACGGAGCCGCCACTCGGACGATGGGGTGCGCATTTCCCCGTCGCCGCCGCCTTTCTCGACCTTGCGCGCTGCAACTTTGTGGACCTTCGCTGGCGCCTACCGATCGCGGAACTGGGGGCATCTCTTGCCGCTACCATTGCCAAGGAAAAGCCACGCATCCTGGTGCTGAGCGCCGAGCATTTCTCGTCGCGTTTCCTGCCTGCCGAGATCACTGAGCTCGCAGCTTTCCTGGCACCCTATCCCGTCGAGATCATTTATTACGCCCGGCGTCAGGATGAGCTGGCGATCAGCGGATTTGGCACCTCGCTGGTGAGCGGCTCGCGGCATTGGTTCAACAGCAACTGGATCCAGCCCAAACAGCGCTACTTCGATCACGCCACGATCGCCGATGATTGGGCCTCGGTTTTCGGCGCCGCCAACCTGCGGCTGCGCGACTACGCTCCTCTGGCCAAGTCGGGGCTGGCCGAAGATTTTCTCTCCCAGACGGGAACCTCGCCTCCGCCTCTGGAGCCCTCGGAACGGAGGAACGAGGCGATCTCCGTGCTTGAGGCACAGGTTCTTCATGCCGTGAACCAGCACCTTCCAACCTGGGCAGAAGCACTGGAACGCAATGACCCTGATACCTATCTGGACGCACAGCGCTACCGCCAGCGTCTGATCCAGGCCATGCGCCAAACCCCGAAATTCTCCGACAGCCCGCCAGTCACGGCGCTGCTCGGTCAGAAGGAGCGCCTGGCGATCCTGGAACGCTTTGCAACGTCAAACGCGCGTCTGGAAGAAGTGTACGGCGTACGGTTCGCAATTGACGCGCAGGAGCGCACCGATACCGCCTCTCTCGAACCTCTCGAGCCTGCACTGGTGGACCTGCTCGTGGCGCAGTTGCGCGAACAGGATCGTCAGCTCGCTGCCAATGAGCGGCCCCATGGCCGCACGCCAGCGTCCATGCGCGCCTGGCTTAAGCTCCCGGCGAAGCTGGTGAAGCGTCTGCGCCGCCTCTAGAGCAGAATTGGATCAGGCTGAAGCAGCCTGATCCTCGTATCTTGTTCTGATATCTGATCCGGCCGCTCCCTCACATTGATTCAATGGGAGGCGATCAGGCCAGGATCCTCCAAAAAATAACGGCGCCGGCAGTTGCCGGCGCCGCAGTGCGCAGCACGAGGTCAGGGAACCTAGGGCTGCAAGATGATCTCAACGCGCCGGTTGCGCGGCTCGCGCACGCCGGGCGCCGTCGGCACCGCAGGCTCGCTCATGCCGCGACCCGCCACGGTGATGCGGTCGGCGGGAACGCCGCCGGTCACCAGCGCCGAACGCACCGCGTCGGCCCGGCGCAGCGAGAGCGCCATGTTGTACTCCGCGGTACCGGCGAGATCGGTATGGCCGGTGACCGAGAGCGACTGGGCGTTCATGGTCTTTGCTTCCGCCAGGACCTGGTCGATGACACCCTGCCCTTGCGGCGTGATCGTCGATTTGTCGAAATCGAAATAGACCGTGTAGTTCGCTGGCGAAACGACCGACGGCATGGCCGAGGTCGACTCCTTCTTCTCGATCTCGTCGAGCGCCACCATCATGGCGTTCTTGCAGGCATCCATGCGGGCCTGGTGCAGGTCGTCGTGGCCATCGACCCACCGGCCGAGCGCAATGTCCTGCTCCTCGACCCAGCAATCGAAACTGACCTGCGCCTTTGCCGCCAGTTGCGGCTTTGCATCCCGCGCACCGCCGTCGAGAACGCTCACCAGACGCTGGCGCGCCGCGCCCAACTCTGCCTGGCGGTCCACGGGAATGTCCCAATCGGCCAATTGCTCGGGCGGCACGACTTCACCCGCGGAGGCCTTCAGCCCCTTGCGGGCGAAGTAATCGGCATTCGGCCAGTTGTAGAAGCTGACCTCGGTCTCCGTGTAGTCGCGATATCCGGCGGCGAGACCCTGGGTGAAAGGCGAGCCCGTCGCCGGCGCGCTCCTGATCGCCTGGATGTTGCTGGTGCAGCCCGCCAGGACAAGCATGACGGCGGCTGCGGTCAAATTGGCAATGCGTCTCATGACCCCCTCTTATGATCGGCTGTTGAAACAGTCGCCGGGCCTGACCGGCATGAAATTGCTTTGACCCCTTCAGGTGCCGGCAGCCGCGTGCCCGGGATTCGTCGATCCGGCGGCCGGCCTGCCGACACAAGGGGTCCGCAGCACCAGCACGCCAACCGCCGAATCTCCGGCAGATTTGCTTCACCGCATCGCCGGCCTTGATTTGATAATGCGAGTGATTCTCATTTTCAACAACAAAATCGCGAAACGGCGTGGACGGCCGGAAACGGCCGACAAACGGGACAACAGCGAATTTGTTGAAATCTGCGGAGGCGAAGCGCCCCGGGGCTGCTCTAGTTCAGGCCCTTGCTGCCCATGGCGAGGAATTTTTCCCGCCGCTCGGCACGCAGCCGGGCGCCGTCATGACGGCAGAGTTCGGTCAACGCCATGTCGAGGGCATCGCCAAGGGCCGCGATGGTGCCGGCGCGGTCGCGATGGGCGCCGCCCAGTGGTTCCACCACCACCTCATCGATGATGCCGAGTTTAAGCAGATCCTCGGCCGTCAGTTTCAGGGCCTCGGCCGCTTCCTTGGCCTGCTCGGCGCTGCGCCACAGGATCGAGGCGCAGCCCTCCGGCGAGATCACGGAATAGACAGCATGCTCCAGCATCAGCACACGGTTGCCGGCCGCGAGCGCAATCGCGCCACCGGAACCGCCTTCACCGATGATGGCGGCGACCAGCGGCACGCGGATCTTGAGGCAGGTTTCGATAGCGCGGGCGATGGCTTCGGCCTGGCCACGTGCCTCGGCATCGACGCCAGGATAGGCGCCTGGTGTGTCGACCAGCGTCACCACCGGCAGGCGGAAGCGGTCCGCCATGTCCATCAGCCGTTGCGACTTGCGATACCCCTCCGGCCGCGCCATGCCGAAATTGTGGCGCACGCGTGAGGCCGTATCGCTGCCCTTCTCATGGCCCAGCACGATGATGGAGCGGCCGCGGAAGCGGCCAAGCCCACCCAGGATCGCACGGTCATCGGCGAAGCTGCGATCGCCGGCAAGCGGGGTCCAATCCTCCACCAGCGCGCCGACATAGTCGCCGAAATGCGGACGCTCGGGATGGCGCGCGACCAAAGTCTTCTGCCAGGCGGTGAGCTTGCCGTAGGTCTGGCGCAGCAGCTTTTCCGCCTTGCCCTGCAGCTTCGTCACCTCCTCGGCGATGTTGATGTCATCGGCATTGGAGAGGTGGCGCAGCTCTTCGATCTTGCCTTCCAGCTCGGCGATGGGTTTCTCGAATTCGAGAAATTGGGGCATCAGTTGCCTGCGACCTGCTCGGCCTTGCGCACCAGCACCTCGGCCTGGCGGATGGAGGCGAGGTCGATCAGCCGCCCGTCGAGCGCCACCGCGCCTTTACCTTCCTTCTGCGCCTGGGCCATGGCAGCGAGGATACGCCGCGCCTTGTCGACTTCCTTGGCGCTCGGGCTGAACAGCTCGTTGGCGAGCGCTACCTGCGAGGGATGGATCGCCCATTTGCCTTCGCAGCCCAGCACGCCGGCGCGGTTTCCCGCGGCGCGATAGCCGTCAGCGTCGGAGAAATCGCCGAACGGTCCGTCGACGGGGCGCAAACCGTTGGCCCGCGCGGCCACCACCATGCGGGCGATGGCGTAGTGCCACATGTCGCCCCAGTGCACATCGCGCCTGGGATTGCCCTCGACCTTGTCCGTCAGCACCGAATAGTCCGGATTGGCCCCGCCGATATTCGTCGTGCGCGCGCGCGTGGAGGCGGCGTAGTCGGCGACACCGAAATGCAGGGATTCGTTGCGCTTGCTGGCGGCGGCGATCTCATGGACGTTCTGCATGCCCAGCGCCGTCTCGATGATCATCTCGAAGCCGATGCGCTTCTTGCGTGCGGTGGCGGCTTCGCACTGGGTCACCAGCATGTCGACGGCATAGACATCCGCCGCCGTGCCCACCTTGGGAATCATGATCAGGTCGAGGCGTTCGCCCCCCTGCTCCATCACGTCGACCACGTCGCGATACATGTAATGCGTATCGAGGCCGTTGACGCGCACCGACATGGTCTTGCGGCCCCAATCGATATCGCGCAGCGCCTGGATGACATTCTTGCGCGCCTGGACCTTGTCGTCCGGCGCCACGGCATCCTCGAGATCGAGAAACACCACGTCGGCTGCCGACTTTGCCGCCTTCTCGAAAAGCTGTGGCTGGCTGCCCGGTACCGCGAGCTCGCTGCGGTTGAGGCGCGCCGGTGCCTGGTCGACGATGGTGAAACTCATGATGGGTCCAACGCGGTTGCAGAATCGTCCGTTAGATGAACCAGCCACCCCGCCCTGTCAATCACGCGCTGCATGATGTGAACGCTCATGCAGGCTTGCGCCGCGCTTTTGCGGCCAGCGGATGATGGGCCTGCACCAACCGCGTCAAGCGCTCGCCGGCGACGTGGGTGTAGATCTGCGTCGTGGCGATGTCGGCATGACCCAGCATCTTCTGTACGCTGCGCAGGTCGGCGCCATGGTCGAGAAGATGCGTGGCAAAGGCATGGCGCAGCACATGGGCGCTGAGTCGCGCGGGATCGATGCCCGCCGCCGGCGCCAGAGATTTAAGAAGTTGCGTCAGGCGCTGGCGCGTCAAATGACCTTTGGCGCCGCGGGAGGCGAACAGCCAGGGTGAGGGCTTACCCTTCACCAGGAAGAAATCGCGTTCGGCGAGATACTCCGCCAGTGCGGCGCGCACCGGTTCACCCAGCGGCACCATGCGTTCCTTGCTACCCTTGCCGCGCAAAACCAGCACTTTGGCCTGGCGCAGAACGGAAGCGAGCGGAAGAGCGACCAGCTCCGATACCCGCAGGCCTGCGCCATAGAGAAGCTCGAGCAGCAGCACGATGCGGCTGCGCTCCGCGCCAGCCGGCAGAGCGCGCGCCGCGTCGATCAGCGCACTCACCTCTTTCTCCTCCAGCAACTTGGGCAGCGGACGGTCAAGGCGGGGCGAATCGAGGGTCGCCGTCGGATCGTCGCCACGCAGCCCTTCGGCCGCCATGAATTTGTAGAACTGGCGCAGCGCCGAGAGCTTGCGTGCCTGGCTGCGTGGCGCCATGCCGGCGGAGGCCAGCGAACCCAGATATCCTCGCAAGGCATCGGCATCGGCCTCGCGCATCGTCTTCTTCCGGCGCGCCAGGTAACCCGCCAAATCGGCGAGATCGCGCTCATAGGCCTCGCGGGTGTTGCGCGCCGCATTGCGCTCGGCCATCAGCATTTCGAGGAAGCGCTCAACGAGCTGATCGCGCTGTATCTGTTTCAACGGACGTCCTAGACGCCCGCGGCGATCGCCGCTTCGATGGCGAGCGAGCGTGCTTCGCTATCGAGGCCGACCTGACGCAGGGCCAGGATCGAGCGGCTGAGCATGATGGGATTGGCCCCACCCGGGCCTGCGTCGCCCAGCGCATAGAGTGACAGCAGCACTGTCTCGCCGATCCGGTGCTTGGCCGCGGCGTCGCCGAGATTGAACCAGAGGGCCGAATCCGGAACCTGGGTGGCGTTGTCCTGGCCGATCAGCGACCAGCTTCCGCCGATGGGCTCACCAAGCCCTTCGAAGATGGCAAAAAGACGCGCTGCGGGATCGCTGCCCGGCGTGCCAGCCGCCTGGGCCTGGCGCCATTTCGCAACCGCCGCAGCGTCCCAGGAAAGCGCCGGGCCAACCCCGGCGATGCGCGCATAAACGGCCAGCGCGGAAGCCGCGGCAGCGGCTTGCGGATCGCTCGCCGCGCGTTGCTGGGCCAGCCCCAGCCAGGCATTGGCCTGTTCGAAGTGCCCCGCCGAGTAAAGGGCGCGGCCCGCATCGGCGGCAAACCAGACGAGATTGTCGGCCGGCGCAATCGACAGCAGGTCCGGCAGATTGACCTGGACCGCCAGCAGGTATCCTCCCTGATGACGCGCCCGATCCAGTGCTGCATCCACAATGTGCGCGCGCTGGACGATGTCGGCCGCGCCACCGGCCGCCTGATAGAGCATGGCCCGGCTGCCGGGACCGGGATCGCGCGAGGAAATCTCGATCGCATTGGCAAGATCGCCCGGCGCATAAGGCACGCTGGTATAGGCTTTCTGCAATTCCTCGATCGCAAGTCCACCGGCCGCAGCCGCCTGCTCGGCCGCCGCCAGGCGCAGCGGCGCATCGATGGCAGGATCGCGAGCGATCACCGCCAGCACTGCGGTCACTTGCGTCTGCGTCGCATCGCGCGGGATCGGCATGTTGGCGGCACGCAGCATGGCCAGATCGAGCGCGCTGGGTGCAGGCAGACTGTCGAGCTTGGCAGCCTTGCTTCCGTTCAGCACGTCGATCAGCGTGAAGAAAGCCGGATCGTTCACCGATTGCTCGCGCAGCAAATCAAGCCCAAGGGAAGCCTGGTCGTTCTCGCCGGCGCGCAGCTGGCAGAAGACCTGCGCCTTCTGCCATTCGCTGTCGCCGCTGGCGATCTTGCGGGTATCGTTCACGGCCTTGCAGGCGCCGTCATCGTCGCCCGCCAGCAGCAGCGAATCGATCCGCTGATGGGCGGCGAGTGCGTCAGCACCGCTCACAGGCTCGAGCGCCAGGAGTGCGGCCGCATCGCTGGTAAGTCCCATCGCCATCAGCCGGTCGGCCCGCGCGCCGAAAAGATTGACGCCGCTGCTCTTGCCTTCCGGCGCCTCGGCATTGGTCAGCAGCAGACGGCGGGTGAGATCGCGCATGGCGGGAGAAGCAACCGCTGGCGAGAGCTTGGGCAGCAGACGTTCGACCAGGCCGCGGTCAGTGCCCCGCCACATGTCCACGGGAAAGCCGCCGGCACCTTCCTGCAGCGTGCCGGCATAATCCGGAGTCACGTCGCTCAGCGTTCCGACCTCGAGCCCGCTCTGCGACGTCGTCGTCGTGGGACCCGCCGGCGCCGGCAGGGGTTGCATGTTTGTATCCGGAGCAGCGCCGTTCAAGGGTGCGGCCGTGACCGGCAGAAGCGGCGGCAATGGCGTTGTCGAGGTCACGGCCGGTGGCGTCGTCTGGGCTGCCGCCGATCCGGCGAGCGCAAGCAGCAGAAGGACCAGCAGTGCGCTAGTTCGACAGCTTGTCATTGGGGACCGGGATCTCCATGCGCTGGGTGGGGGCGGGAATGGTGTAGAACGAAAGGAACACCGCACCCCCGGCAGCGCCGAGCACGATCAGCAGGATCAGGAAAAGCAGCAATCGTTTCATATCGTTGTGGCCGTCTTGGCTGGGTCATGCCCGTCGCTTGCCCCGGCCGCGGCAACCCCCGAAGGCCCCCGTGCTTGCGACATTGATGACGATTTATGCTAGGTTTCGACTATGGCGAATCTTGGACAGTTTATCGGCCCGGCGGCGGGCTTGCAATGACGCCGGGCACCAGCGGGGCGTTGGCAGGAAGATCGATCGTCCTGGTCGGCCTGATGGGCGCCGGCAAGAGCTGCATCGGCAAGCGCCTGGGCGCGCGCCTCGGCCTGCCCTTCATCGATGCCGATCATGAAATCGAACAGGCGGCCGGCTGCTCGATCCCGGAAATTTTCCAGCGCCATGGCGAAGCGGCCTTTCGCGACGGCGAGCGCAGGGTGATTGCCCGGCTGCTGGACGACAAGCCCCTTGTGCTGGCAACCGGCGGCGGCGCCTTCATGGATTCGCGCACGCGGGGCGTCGTACGCGAGCGCGCCGTGTCGGTGTGGCTGCGCGCCGATCTCGATCTGCTGATGCGCCGCGTCTCCCGGCGCAACGACCGGCCGCTGTTGCAGGTGGCCGATCCGCGGCAGAAGCTGGCCGAGTTGATGAGCCAGCGCCATCCGGTCTATGCCGAGGCCGACATCACCGTCGACAGCGCCGATGGCCCGCCAGAGGCCACATTGGAACGGGTTCTGGCCGCTCTCGATTCCTTCGCCCGGACGGAAGCGCCGCGCCAGCGCGCCGCTTCGTGAGCCGCCAGCCATGAGCAGCGAGTCTCGACTACGTGTCGAGCTGGGCACGCGCAGCTATGACATCCTCATCGGCTCCGGGCTGATCGGCGATGCCGGCCGTCACATTCGCGCGCTCGGCGGCAAGGCGGGCACCGTCATCGTCACCGATCAGCATGTTGCCCCGCTTCACCTTGCGACGTTGCAGGCTGGTCTCGAGCGCGCAGGCGTTGCCCAGCGCGCCGTCGTCCTTCCGGCCGGCGAGCAAACCAAGGATTTCACCCACCTCGCGCGCCTCAGCGAAGATCTGCTGAAGCATGGCATCGAGCGCGGCACCCTGTTGATCGCATTGGGTGGCGGCGTGATCGGGGATATCACGGGCTTCGCGGCAAGCATTGCGCTCCGCGGCATCGACTTCGTGCAGATCCCGACGACCCTGCTGGCCCAGGTGGATAGTTCCGTCGGCGGCAAGACCGGCATCAACACCTCCCAGGGCAAGAACCTGGTCGGCGCTTTTCATCAGCCGCGGCTTGTGCTGGCGGATCTCGATGCGCTCACGACATTGCCCAAGCGCGAAATCCGCGCTGGTTATGCCGAGGTGGCGAAATACGGCCTGCTCGGCGATGCGCCCTTTTTCGCCTGGCTCGAGGATCATGGCGCGGCCCTCATCGATGGCGATCTCGCCGCGCGCGCCCATGCGGTAAGTGTTTCCTGTGCCGCGAAGGCCGGGATCGTCGGATCCGACGAGCGCGAAACGGGCAAGCGCGCCCTGCTCAATCTCGGCCACACATTTGGCCACGCGCTGGAAGCCGAATGCGGTTATGGCGACGAACTGCTTCATGGCGAAGCGGTTGCCATCGGCATGGTCATGGCCTTCGACCTGTCCGCGCGCCTTGGCCTCTGCCCGACGGGGGAGGCGGCGCGGGTGGCGCGCCATCTCGCCAGCGTCGGCTTGCCCACGGGTCTCGATTCCATCGGCGGGCGGCGCTTTACGCCCGAACGGCTGATCGAACACATGCGCCGCGACAAGAAGGTGTCCGAGGGACGCATCACGTTCGTGCTGACGCGGGGTATCGGCCGCGCCTTCATCGCCAAAGATGTGGCGCTGGACGATGTGGCGGCGATGCTGGCGGAGGCGATTGCCGCATGATCTGGGACATCCTCATCATCATCGCGCTGATCCTCTGCTCGGCCTTCTTTGCCGCGGCCGAGACGGCACTGACCGCCGCCTCGCGACCGAAGATGCACGGGCTGGAGGGTGAGGGAAATCGGCGCGCAGGGATCGTCAACCGGCTGCGCCTGCATATGGAGCATGTCATCGCCACGCTCCTGCTGGGCAACAACCTCGTCAACATCATGGCCTCGGCGCTCGCCACCGGCGTGCTGATCGAGCTGTTCGGCGCGAGCGGCGTTGTCTATGCGACCGCCGTGATGACGGTGCTGATCGTCGTCTTTGGCGAGGTGATGCCCAAGACCTATGCGATCAACAACGCCGACCGGCTGGCTCTCGGCGTTGCCCCGGTCATGAAGGTGCTGATCGCCGTGGCCGGACCCGTCGTCAAGGTCATCCAGTGGTTCGTGCGCGGGGTGCTGAAGCTTATGGGCGCCCCGGTCACCGCCGACCTCGGCGCCGAAGCGACCGAGACGGAACTGCGCGGCGCCATCGACCTGCATGCCGAAGTTGCCGGCGAGGAGATGCAGTCCGGCGCCATGCTGCATTCGATCCTCGATCTCGGCAACGTGATGATCGGCGACATCATGGTCCATCGCAGCAACCTCTCCACCATCGATGCCGACCTGCCGCCGGAAAAGATCGTGGAAGCGGTCATGGCAAGCCCGCATACGCGCCTGCCGCTTTGGCGCGGCGAGCCCGACAACATCATCGGCGTGCTGCATGCCAAGGCGCTGCTGCGTGCCATTCACGCAGGCGGCAAGACCGAGGATCTCGATATCGTTGGCCTCGCGCTGCCGCCCTGGTTTGTGCCGGAATCGACGACCCTGCTCGCCCAGCTTCAGGCGTTTCGCGCCCGACGCGAGCATTTCGCCCTCGTCGTCGATGAATACGGCGCGCTCATGGGTATCGTCACGCTCGAGGACATCATCGAGGAGATTGTCGGCGACATCGAGGACGAGCACGACAAGACTGTGACCGGCGTGACCCGCGAGGCGGATGGCAGCTTCATCGCCGAGGGAACGGTGACGATCCGCGATCTCAACCGCGAGTTCGATTGGCGCCTGCCGGACGAGGCGGCTGCGACCGTTGCCGGACTCGTGCTGCACGAGGCGCGGCGGATTCCCGATCAGGGCCAGGTCTTCACGTTTCACGGTTTCCGCTTCGAGGTGCTGGAGCGCCAGCGCAACCAGATCAGCCGGTTGAAGATCACGCCACCATCGAACCCCGCCGACACGGCCAGTGCCGCCTGACCGGCGGGCAGATTTCCAAAGGACCAGCCCATGCCCCTTTCCGCCCCTGTCGCCGAGCGCGAGCATCTGCACGACCGGCGCTACGAATTCCAGGGCTTTCACCGCAAGGACGGGCTCTGGGACATCGAAGGCCGCATGACGGACAGCAAGACCTACAGCTTTCCCAACGACTGGCGCGGCGAGGTCAAGGCGGGCGACTGGGTGCACGACATGCGCATCCGGCTTACGCTCGACAGCCATTTCGTCGTGACCGACATCGAGGTCTCGACCGACAGCTCGCCTTTCGCCATCTGCGGCGACGTTGCGCCGAATTTTGCGGTGGTGAAGGGACTGAAGGTCGGCCCTGGCTGGAACAAGAAGCTGAAGGAACTGCTCGGCGGGAGCCAAGGCTGCACCCATCATGTCGAGATGCTGGGCGCCATGGCGACGGTGGCCTATCAGACCATTTGGGGCCAAAAGGCGCGCCAACGGCGGGTGAAGCCGGAGTCCGATGCAGACTCCCATGGCGGGCGAAGGCCGCCCCTTCTCGATACCTGCTATGCCTTTGCTTCCGACAGCGAGGTTGTGCAGAAGAATTGGCCAACGTTCTACACAGGCGGCGATCGGGATTCACACATGACCAAGCCGAAATAAGGTAGCCTCGCCGCAGTTGGCCGTCGCGCGGGAGGGCATGAGATGAGAGTCTTCGTTCGGCTGGTTCTTATTCTGGTCGTGGCTGTGGTGGCCGTTCTCGTGTACGCCGCAACCCGTCCTGACAATTTCCACGTCGAGCGCGCAATCGCCATCAAGGCGCCGCCTGAAAAGATTTTCGCGCTGATCGACGACTTTCACAAATGGGCGTCCTGGTCGCCCTACGAAAAGCTCGACCCGGCCATGTCGCGCACGCTCAGCGGCGCCGACAGTGGCAAAGGTGCGGTCTATGAGTGGAATGGCAACAGCAAGGCTGGCGCCGGCCGGATGGAAATTACCGATTCCACGCCACCCAGCACTGTCGGCATCAAGCTTGATTTCACCAAGCCGTTCGAGGCGCACAACATCGCAACCTTCACTCTCAAGCCCGATGGTGATGCAACGAACGTCACCTGGGCGATGGACGGTCCCACGCCTTACATCGCGAAGGTCATGGGAATCTTCGTCAACATGGATACGATGATCGGCAAGGATTTTGAAACCGGCCTTGCCACCTTGAAGGCTGAGGCCGAAAGCGCGCAATAGGTCATCCGATGGCACATGACATCCGCATCGGCGTCGGCGGCTGGACCTTCGAACCCTGGCGTGGCGTCTTCTATCCCGCGGACCTGCCCCACAAGCGCGAGCTGGAATTCGCCTCGCGCGCGCTGACCTCCATCGAGATCAACGGCACTTACTATTCGACCTTCAAGCCCGACAGCTGGCGCAAATGGCGCGACGAGACACCCGATGATTTCGTCTTCGCGGTCAAAGGCTCGCGCTTCTGCACCAACCGCAAGGTGCTGGCCAGCGCCACGGAATCAGTCGCGCGGTTCGTGGGCCAGGGCCTGACCGAACTCGGCAGGAAGCTCGGACCGCTCAACTGGCAATTCATGGGCACAAAGAAGTTCGACGCGGAGGATTTCGGTGCTTTCCTGACGCTGCTGCCGCGCGAGAAGGACGGGATCGCGTTGCGTCATGCGGTCGAGGTACGCCACGCCAGCTTCGCCTGCCGGGAATTCTACGATCTCGCGCGCAAGCACGACGTGGCCATCGTCTATGCCAAGGACGAGGATTTCCCCGAGATCGACGAGCCGACGTCCAGCTTCACCTATGCGAGGTTGATGGCAACCGAGGAAAAGCTGAAGACCGGGGTCAGCGAGGCAACGCTGAACGGCTTTGCCAAACAGGCGAAGGCCTGGGCCAGGCGCGGTGATGTGTTCGCCTATTTCATCTCCGGGGCGAAGGTGCGCAACCCCGCCGCGGCGCAGGCGCTGATCAAGAAGCTGGGCTGATTCCGCCCGCCCCACACAGAATCGCAGACAGAATCAAAGCGAGTACCCATGACCCTTCGCCTCTATTACCACCCGCTGTCATCGTTTTGCCAAAAGGTGCTGATTGCGCTTTACGAGACCGGCGCAGACTTCACCCCGCAGATTGTCGACCTGCGCGACGAGAAGGAGCGCGCCGCGTTCCTGAAGCTCTGGCCCATCGGAAAATTTCCGGTGCTGAAGGACGAGGCCCGCGACCGGCTCGTGCCCGAAACAAGCATCATCATCGAGTATCTGGCCCAGCATTATCCTGGCAAGTCGAAGCTCGTGCCGAAGGATGCCGACGAAGCGCGCCAGATGCGCCTGCGCGACCGGTTCTTCGATCTCTACGTCAATATGGAGATGCAAAAGATCATCGGCGACCGCATGCGACCCGCGGACAAGAAGGATCCATTCGGGGTCGACCAGGCGAAGCATCGGCTTGCCACGGTCTACGACATGCTGGAGCACCAGCTGGGCAAGGGCTGGATCATGGGTGAAACCTTCACGATGGCGGACTGCGCCGCCGCACCCGCGCTGTTCTACGCCAATATGGTCGTGCCCTTCGTGGATACGCACAAGAAGGTCGCCGCCTATTTCAAGCGGCTCACCAAGCGGCCCTCCTACGCCCGTGTGCAGAAGGAAGCGCAGCCGTATCTGAAGATGGTTCCGCAATAACGGGCAACGCCGGCGTTAACACCAACCGTCATGGCCGGGCTTGACCCGGCCATCCATCTGTCCGTGGATTTACCGCCCGTCTTCCTCCGGCGTCAGCGTGCGCAGCGCCAGCGCGTGGATGCGCTCCTTCATCTCCTCCGCCAGCAGGTCATAGACCAGTCGCTGGCGTGCCACGCGGCTGAGCCCGGCAAATCCCGCGGAGACGACCTCGACGCGAAAATGGCTCTCGCCGCCCGCCGGCGCATGGGCATGGCCCGCATGCAGATGGGATTCATCGACGACGCTGAGCCGCTGGGGCGTCAGCCCTTCTCCCAGCTTTTTTTCGATGGCAGCCTTGATACGCATGGCGCTCTCCTTACGGCAGCGAAAATGCTAGCTTCGCCGCAATCATGCAACAAACGAACGCGCTTCCCACCGCTGCCCATTCGCACCGGGTAGCCTATCTGTTGCTGGCCAGCGTGGTCGTGCTGTGGGGCTGCAACTGGCCGGTAATGAAAATCGGGCTGGCGACGATCCCGCCTTTCTGGTTTGCGGGCCTGCGCGTATTCCTGGGCGCGGCCTCGCTTTTAATCGTGCTCGCCGTCTCGCGGAACCTGGCCCTGCCGGGCCGACGCGATGTCGTCCAGCTGATCAGCGGCGGCATATTCCAGGTGGCGATCTACATGGGCCTCGTCAATCTCGCGCTCGTCAACGTCGAGCCGGGCCGCGCGGCCGTGCTGGCCTATACCACCCCGCTGTGGGTGGTGCCCGGCGCGCTGATCCTTCTGGGCGAGAGGCTCAATCGGTTGAAGACCATCGGACTGCTGTTGGGCATCGCCGGTCTGGTGCTGTTGTTCAACCCGCTGGATTTCGACTGGTCGAACCGCACCCAGGTGATAGGCAATCTGCTCCTGATGGCCGCAGCGGTTTTCTGGGCGATTGCGATCCTTCTGATGCGCGGCAGGCCCTGGAATCTGACGCCGCTGCAACTTGCGCCCTGGCAGCTGATCCTTGCAGGGATTCTTCTGTGCGGCGCCGGGTGGATTTACGAGGGCTGGCTTTCAATTCCTGCCACGCCGGCGATCCTGGCGATCGTCGGCTACAACGGCATCGTCTGCATCGGCTTCTGTTTCTGGGCCTCCGTCGCGATCACACGAGCACTTCCGGCGGTCACCAGTTCGCTCGCCTTTCTCGCCGTGCCGGCCATGGGCATAGCCGCCTCGGCGGTGGCGCTGGGCGAGCGCATCGATGCGTCGCTGATCGGCGGCTTTGCCTTGATTCTCGCCGGCGTTGCAGTGGTTGCCGCGGGCGACCGCAAACGCGGATAAATCCCCGTCAAGCTTGTTGTTTTAAGGTCGCCTCCCCATACTTACGCCATGCGTCGTGTGAACGCACAGATCGAGACGGGCTTCGAGCGCAATGGGGCGTCCGGCCAGACGCAGCCCTGCGATCACGCCGGCTGCCAGGGCGAGGGCCTGTACCGCGCGCCGAAGGCACGCGACCGGTTGAACGAATACTTCTGGTTCTGCCTTGACCATGTGCGCGACTACAACCGCGCCTGGAACTATTACGCCGGCATGAATCCGGAGCAGATCGAGAGGCAGTTGCGCATCGATACGGTCTGGGACCGCCCGACCTGGCCGCTCGGCCGCTGGGGCGTCCACAAGCGGATTTTCGGCAGCGATTTCATTCCCGAGGATATCGACCCGTTCGGCGAGCGCCGGCCCCCGGCGCCGCCTGCACCAAAGAGTAAGACCGATCTGGCCCTGGCCGAGCTGGATCTGGCACCCGGGTCAACGGTGGAACAGATCAAAAAGCGCTATAAGGCCCTGGCCAAGGCCCTTCACCCCGATGCCAATGGGGGTGACAAGGCCGCAGAAGAACGCTTGAAATCCATCAATCTGGCCTATAGCACGTTGAAAAGCAGTGCCTTGGTCTGATAGACACGGCACGCCCTCTAACCGAAAGCAATAGATATGCCCGCCCCAACGCCCACACCGGCAGCCAATGGTTCGGTGCCGGACATCACGATTTCGGTCGCGCAGACCTTCGGCATCGATTCCGAGATGCAGGTTCCGGCATTCAGCAAGCCGGCCGAGCATGTACCGGATCTCGACGAGGCCTATCGCTTCGACCACGACACCACGCTCGCGATCCTCGCGGGCTTTGCCTATAACCGCCGCGTCATCATCCAGGGCTATCACGGCACCGGCAAATCGACCCATATCGAACAGGTCGCCGCGCGCCTCAACTGGCCGTGCATCCGCGTCAACCTGGACAGCCACATCAGCCGCATCGATCTGGTGGGCAAGGACGCCATCGTCCTGCGCGAGGGCAAGCAGGTGACCGAGTTCCGTGAGGGCCTGCTGCCCTGGGCGTTGCAGCGCGCAACCGCGCTCGTCTTCGACGAATACGATGCCGGCCGCCCCGACGTGATGTTCGTCATCCAGCGCGTGCTGGAAGTTGAAGGCAAGCTGACGCTGCTCGATGTCAACCGCGTCATCCGCCCGCATCCTGCCTTCCGGTTGTTTGCCACCGCCAACACGGTCGGCCTCGGCGACACCACCGGCCTCTATCACGGCACGCAGCAGATCAACCAGGGCCAGATGGACCGCTGGAACATCGTCACGACGCTGAATTATCTGCCGCATGAAGACGAGCTGAGGATCGTGCTGGCGAAATCACCGACCTATGACAACGATGCGGGCCGCAAGACCGTCGATGCCATGGTGCGGCTGGCCGATCTGACCCGTGCCGGGTTCATGAACGGCGATATCTCCACCGTCATGTCGCCGCGCACGGTGATCACCTGGGCGGAGAATGCGAAGATCTTCAACGACATCGCGTTCGCCTTCCGCGTCACCTTCCTGAACAAGTGCGACGAGCTGGAGCGGCCGACGGTCGCCGAATACTACCAGCGCTGCTTCGGCACCGAGCTGAAGCAGGGTGCCGGCCGCGCCACCCTCGTTTAGGGCGGAGCGGGTACGGGCCCCACATGAGCGCTAAAGGATGAGCGGCCGCGAAAGCCGGGTGGATGAGTTTCGCCGCGTCACGGGCGCGGCGATGCGTGCCATCTCGCGCAAACCCGCGCTGAACGTCACCTTTGCGCCGGGCCAGCCCGGCGTTGCCGGCGAAGAAGCTCGGCTACCGCTGCCGGCCCGCGATCTGCCGGCCGAGGATGTGGCGCTGACGCGTGGTGCGGCGGACTCGCTGGCGCTGCGCCTGCGCTTCCATGACAGCAAACTGCACTCCCGCGAAATTCCCAAGAACGAGGTGGCACGGGAAGCCTTCGAAGCCATCGAGACGGCGCGCATCGAGGCCATCGGCGCTACCCGCATGAAGGGCGTTGCCGCCAATCTCGAAGCCTCCCTCGACGATCACTGCCGCCAGCGCGGCTATACCCGCGTGACCGACCGCACCCATGCCCCGCTGGGCGAAGCCCTGCGCCTGCTGGCGCGCGAGGCGATGACGGGTGCACCGCCGCCCGCCAGTGGCAAGCGCATCGTCGAGCTGTGGCAGGACGAACTGGGAGACATGGCCCGCGCCGATCTCGCCGAACTGGTCAAGGTGATGCATGACCAGCGCGCCTATGCCAAGGCAACGCGCCGTTTGCTGAACGATCTCGACCTCGATCTCAGTGCCGAGGATCTCGAATCCGAGGAGAACGAGCAGCAGGACAACAACGAACAGCAGGACGACCCCAACGAGGCGAAGGGCGAAGGCGGCGAAAAGGAATCCCAGGACGCCGCCGAAATGGAAGGCAGCGAAGGCGAGGAGGGCCAGGACGACGCCGGCCAGAGCGATGCTGCCGACAGCGAAGCCGAAATGAAGGGCGAAGGCGGTGAAGACAGCCCGAACCGCCCGGGCCGGCCGCCGGAATCCGATCCGCGCAAGCGCGGCAGCAATGAGCCGACCTATCGCCCCTACACCGAAGAATTTGACGAGGTGGTCGAGGCGGCCGATCTCTGCGATTCGGATGAGCTGGCACGGCTGCGCCAGCTGCTCGACCAGCAGCTGATCCATCTGCAGACCGTCGTCGGCAAGCTTGCCAACCGCCTGCAGCGCCGCCTGCTCGCCAAGCAGAACCGCAGCTGGGAATTCGATCTGGAGGAAGGCCTGCTGGACAGCGCGCGGCTGCCGCGCGTCGTGGTCAATCCGGAAATGCCGCTCTCCTACAAGCGCGAGCGCGATACCGAATTCCGCGACACGGTGGTCACCTTGCTGATCGACAATTCCGGCTCGATGCGCGGCCGGCCGATCACCGTTGCAGCCATGAGCGCCGACATTCTCGCCCGCACGCTGGAGCGCTGCGGCGTCAAGGTCGAGGTGCTGGGCTTCACCACCCGCATGTGGAAGGGCGGGCAATCGCGCGAGCGCTGGATTGCCGCCGGCAAACCCGCCAATCCCGGCCGCCTCAACGATCTGCGCCACATCGTCTACAAGTCGGCCGATGCGCCCTGGCGGCGCGCGCGCAAGAGCCTGGGCCTGATGCTGCGCGAAGGGATCCTGAAGGAAAATATCGACGGCGAAGCCCTGCTCTGGGCGCACGGCCGGCTGATCGCCCGCCAGGAGCAGCGGCGCATCCTGATGGTCATCTCCGATGGCGCGCCGGTGGACGATTCCACCCTTTCCGTCAATCCCGGCAACTACCTCGAGCGCCATCTGCGCGAGGTGATCGAGTGGATCGAGACCCGCTCGCCTGTCGAGTTGATCGCCATCGGCATTGGCCACGATGTGACCCGCTATTACCGCCGCGCGGTTACCCTCGTCGATGCCGAGCAGCTCGGTGGTGCGGTGATGGAACAGCTCGCCGATCTCTTCGACGAAGATACGAACCCCGGAATGAGGCGCGCGAGCTGAGCCGGCTCATTCGCGGCTCGTCTGGAAGCGCGCGACGACAAAATCGGCAAATGCCTGGGCGGCCCTGTTGAGGGAAGCGTTCTTCAGCCGGGCGAGCAGAATCGGATGGCGCGGCACGTCATCCGATAGCGCCAGTTCCATGATCTTTTTGCCGTCATAACTGCGCTCGCTTTTGGGGCGCGAGTAGACCACCGCAACACCGAGGCCATTGGCCACCAGCCCACGAAGGAATTCGAACGTGCCGGCGTTCAGCGTGGCAGCAACGTCGACCCCGGCGGTTGCGAACAGCGCCAGGATGTGCTCCCGGCTCAGCGGCTGATCGGCCAGCACCACCGGATACGCCGCAAGCTGGCGCAAGCTTACACGGCGGCGCTTTGCCAGCGGATGATCGGCGGCCACGATCGCGCAAGGGCGCTGTTCCGTGAGAATGATGCGATCGATCGCAGCGCTGAGGCCGAGGCCGTAGCTCAGCGCCAGATCGATGACGCCCGATTCGAGGCGCTGGGAGACCGTCTCGAAATCGACCGTGCGCAGCGTGATGGCCACGTCCTGATGCTTGCGCGCAAATTCCCGCAGAAGCGATGGCACGTAATAGGCGGCAAGATCGAGATAGGAGCCGAAGACGATCTGTCCGCGCAGAGACCCGCTCTCCTCGCGCAGCCGCTCGATCTGGGTCGCCTGATTCAGGATCTGGCGAGCCTGGTGGACGACGTCGCGGCCAAAAGGCGTGAGCGATACGCCCTGACCGTGGCGGCGCAGCAGGATCGCCTGGCCAATATGCGCTTCCATGCCGGCGATCGCCACGGACAGGGCCGGCTGCGAGACATGAAGGGCGCCGGCGGCCGCCGTGAGATTGCCGTGATCGGCGGCGGCAACGAGATAACTGTATTGCTTGAGGGAAATAGATAACATTTTCTAATGTATCAGATATCCAATCATTATTTTACCTGAGCATTTGGCCGGTACAAGCTGTTTCGAGCCGCCACGAGCGCGCACCGGGAGAGAGCCATGAACGTCAGCAGACAACAGATCGATGCCTATCAGGGCGATGGGGCGGTCGTGCTGCGTGGCGCTTTCGCGGGTTGGGTGGAACCGCTTCGCCGCGGTGTTGAAGCCAACATGAGCGAACCCGGTCCCTATGGCAGCGAGAACGTTACGGCGGGCGATGGCGGCGGCCGCTTCTTCGACGATTACTGCAACTGGCAGCGCATCCCGGAATTCACCGATTTCATGCAAAAGTCACCGGCGGCGGCGATCGCCGGCCAGCTCATGGGCTCGCATGCGGTCCAGGTCTTTCATGACCATGTGTTGGTAAAGGAGCCGGGAACGCCGAAGCCGACGCCCTGGCACCAGGACATGCCCTATTACTGCGTCGACGGCATGCAGACCGGCAGCTTCTGGATTCCCCTCGACCCGGTGAGTGAAGAGACGACGCTGCGTCTCGTTCTCGGCTCGCATCTCTGGCCGCGATTGCTGCGCCCCAAGCGCTGGGCCAGCAACGAGGATTTCTACGCGGACGATGTGCAGTTCATGGACCTGCCCGATATCGAAGGCGGTCAATACCGCATACTCGCGCCGTCACTGGAGCCCGGCGATGCCATCCTGTTCAACTACCGCACCGTCCATGGCGCGAAGGGAAACACAGGCAGCGCGCGGCGGCGGGCCTTTTCCGCGCGTTTCGTCGGCGACGATGTGCGTTTCATCGAGCGGCCCGGCCGCACCTCGCCGCCCTATCCCGGCATCAACCAGAGCAGTGGCGAGCGCCTGCGCGAAGACTGGTTCCCGACCGTCTGGCGGTCGGCGGCCTAGCGCGGCCCAGCTGCCAACCACAATGGCTTAAGGCGGCCCCGAGGTCCGCTTCGGGGCGCAAAAGGGACATCTCACCCCCCGGCTAGGGACTTCCGCTTTTGACCCAAAGCGGACATGCGGCGCCCATGGACTCTTAGCCGCGGTCACCTACAATCCGCCAAAGAGCAAGAGCCTCACTGGGATCCGATCACAATGTCGGAGCAAGCGCCAAGGCGTCGCCTTGCAGCCATCCTAGCCGCGGATGTGGTCGGATATAGCCGTCTAATGCAGACGGACGAAGTCGGCACTTTGAATGCACTCAAGGCGCGCCGCTCAGAAATTTTGCAACCGCTGGTGGCCAAACACCAAGGTCGGGTTGTCAAAATGATGGGCGATGGCGCTTTGGTGGAATTCGCGAGCGCCCTCAATGCCGTGCAGTGCGGTGTCGAACTGCAGGATGCAATGGCCGCGGCCAACGTCGAACTACCTGAGGATCGCCGCATCGTATTGCGCGTAGGAATTAATCTGGGTGACGTGATCGTGGAAGGCAGTGACCTCTACGGCGACGGGGTCAATATAGCCGCCAGGCTGGAAGCGATGGCGGAGCCGGGGAGGATCTTGATCTCCGCCAAGGTTCACCAGGAAGTCGCGGGCAAGCTCGAGCTAGTGTTCGAAGATCTCGGAGAGCGGAGTCTGAAAAATATTGCCGTACCGATGCGGGTCTATAGTACCTCTGCGATCACTGCTGCTCCTCCTGCTGCGACCGACAAGACGAGCAGTTCAGCAAAGCCTTCTATTGCCGTCTTGCCTTTTGTCAACATGGGCGGCGACCCGGAGCAGCAATACTTCAGCGACGGGATCACCGAGGACATCATCACCGAGTTGTCGCGCTTTCGTTCTCTTGTCGTCATTGCGCGCAATTCGTCCTTTCAATTTCGCAACAAGAATGTTGATGCGAAGCAGATCGGCAGCGCCCTCGGCACCGCGTACATCATCGAAGGCAGCGTCCGCCGGATGGGCCTTCGTATCCGGATCACCGCGCAATTGATCGAGGCAGCGACAGGTAATCACCTGTGGGCCGAACGCTACGACCGGGACATTCAGGGGATTTTTAAAGTCCAGGACGAAGTGGTGCAGGCAATCGTCGCAGTTCTGCCGGGCCGAATCCAGGAGGCCGGTGCGCGCGCGACCCGGCGCAAGCGGCCGGAAAACCTGGAGGCCTATGACTTTCTGCTGCGAGGCACCGAGCTCGGCTATACGTTCGAGCCCGCCGACACCGAACCGGCTCGCAAGATGTTTGAAAAGGCGATCGCCATTGATGGCAACATTGCTCCTGCATACGCATGGCTAGCCAACCTGCGACTACGAGACTGGTGGGCGGGGCGATCGGTGCCAAGTCTGGACGAGGCCTTCGCACTTGCGAAAAAGGCAGTCGAGACCGACCAGAACGACGGTCAGCCCCACGTAATTCTTGGAATGGTCTATTTAGAGCGGCGCAGCTTCGATGAAGCGGCTTTCCATGCCGAGCGGTCTGTTGCTCTCAATCCAAATGATTCGCATGCAGCAATCTTCATGGGCGAGCTGCTTGCATATCTGGGGCGCCCGGAGGAAGGTATTACTTGGGCCGAGCGGGCATTTCGTCTAAATCCGTTTCCGCCCCAAGCCTACAATTCCTTTTACGGCATGATCCAGTTTGCGGCGCGGCGGTATGCGGAATCAATCGCGACCTTTAACCGAATACTCGCAGCACATAATTGGGAGATGATGTACCGCGCGGCTGCCAATGCATATCTCGGGCGGCTTGAGGAGGCCCGTGCATTCGCCAGCAAGTGGGTGGAGCAGCATCCTGATGTCTCGCTCTTGACATCCGCGGCAAAAGAGCCGTTCAAGCAGCCTGCGGACCTTGACCATCTTCTTGAAGGCCTGCGCATCGCGGGAATATCAGAGTAACCTGGGACACGATGCTCAAGGCTAGTCTGCTCATAACGCCTGACCGATCTCTGTAAGTGCGAGGCGTAATGTCCGGATTGGCCGCCCTTCATCAGCCTGGTGCTTTATGCTGCTGGGCCCTCGCTCGCCTGAGTGACGCGGAGTACACGCCCTAGTTCAGCTCTTTCTTCAAGGCGTCGGCCAGCGTCTCGTACTCCGCCAGCTCGTTATAGACCTGGGCTGAAATCCTGACCCAGAGCTTGCCGGCAAAGGCGAAGATCGGCACCTCGATGCGGTGCTTTTCCCAGATGCGGGCGTTCAGCGCCCGGCCAACCTCGACCTCGCCGGGGAGTTTCGTCGGCAGTTCGATGGTTGCCATGGCGCCGCGCATGGCGGGCGGCGAGGCTGGCCCTGTGCCAAGACGCTGCATCAGCAGATCGGCTGCGCGGCGGGCGAGATCCTGGTTGTGGCGGCGTACCGCCCCATCCCCGATGCCGCGGTAGAATTCGATCGCCGCCGGTACCGCAAGCCATGATGAAGGATCGCGGGTGCCAACCCAGCCGAACTCCGTTTGAAACCCCTTGCCCAGCCCGTGAGAGATGACAGTCGGGTGGATTCCCTCCTGCGCATCGGGTGCAGCCCACAGGAAGGCCGCCCCCTTGGGCGCGAACAGCCATTTATGGGCATTGCCGGTGACCCAGTCGGCACCGAGCGCCGTTGTATCGAAGTCGATATGGCCCGGTGCGTGGGCCGCATCCACCAGCACTTTCGCGCCCACGCGTTTAGCCGCCCGCGCGATCTCCGCCACCGGCAGGATGGTGGCGGTAGGCGAGGTGATGAGATCGAGCACGACGAGCTTCGTGCAGTCGGTGATCTTCGCCGTCACCGCATCGATCACGGCTTGCGGGCCCTGAAGCGGAAACGGCAGATGCGCCTCCACCAGCGTGGCGCCGCTTTCGCTCGTCACAAGCCGCAGGATGTTGCGCACCGCCGGATAGATGTGATCGGTGATCAGGATCTCATCGCCCGGCTGAAAGCGAAGCGACCGCAGTACGGCGTTGCAGCCGGCCGTCGCATTTTCCACGAAGGCGATATCGCTGGGCGCCGAGCCGACGAATTCCGCCAGCACCGCCCCTGCCTTGCGCAGCCGGTCCGGCAATTCGCGCGACATGAAGCGCACGGGCTGGGATTCCAGCTTGTTGCGCAACTCCTGCTGCACCGCCAGCACCTCCTTCGGTGCGGCGCCATAGCTGCCATGATTCAGGAAGGCCATGTCGGGCTCCAGCGCGAAACGCTCGCGCATGCCCGGGCCGAAATTGGCGATCATCGAACCTCCCCTACCCGACTACGAATTTCCCGTCAGCGCTGCCAACAAGAAGGCAATCAGCACATAGCCCATCACCTTGTGGAAATAGAGATAGTATTTTGGCCAGGCTTGGAGGTCGAAGGCGTTGTGCTCGGCACGCAGCGTGACGAAAGGCAGCAGCGCATCGAAGCTGTAGATCAGCCGGTCGATAAAGCGCATCGTGCGAAGCCGGATCGCCGGGTCGAAGCCGAAGATGATGGCGCCCAGCGGCACCAGGAAAAGAATCCACAGGCCGGCGCGCTGCGGATAAAGCCCGAAGCCGATAATGGCCCAGCGCAGGCTGTTCCAGACCCAGGCAAAGCCCGAGGAATCGTGCCACTGGCGCAGGTTGCCCGCGTAGAGCACTTCCTTCGCCTTGTCGGAATAGCCCGCCGCCTTCAGCACATCGGAGAGCGTGCGGTAGGGTTGCGGGGAATATTGCGGCTGTTTGGCCAGCCAATCGATGAAGGTGGAAGAATCACGGGCCGTCACGTCGTTGGCGCCGCCGCCCGATTCCCGATAACCGCCAAGCTGCTGATAGGTGAAGCCTTCAAGATCGAGCTCGGTCGGCCAGGCGTCCGGCAGGTCCTGCAGCGCCTTGGCGCTCACATTGCGCAGAGTCAGTCGCGCTTTCGGCGCCCAGCTGATGGCGGCATACCCCTTGCTCGCCAGTCTTATCTCCGCGCCGATGGTCGAGCCGGTCAGGTCGACCGTATTGAAGCGGCCGGCCGTCAGGTCAAGATTCGCACCGATATGCGCGAAGGTCATGGTGAGCGGACCGACGATGCTCGCATCCTCGGTGATGCTGAGGCTTTGGCCGATGGTGATGCCATCGAGATCCACGCCCTTGGCGAACTTGGATTCAGTCAGGACCATGCCGCCATCGACCTTGGCATAGGGCAGGCTGACCTGATCGTCGAAGGTCGCCGCCCGGCCCAGCGCCAGCAGGTGGCCAACATGGCCAGCGGGCATCACGAGCGCACCCGCCACGTGCGAATAGTCGAAGCGCATGTTGCTGGCGATGTCTGCGTCGGCCAGCGTCACCGCCTGGAAACTCGCCTTGCCATCGAGCAGCAGATCGCCGCCGATCTTGATGCCGTTCATGTTGAGCGGGCCGCTCACGGTAGCACCCGTCATCGCCACGTTGCCGGCGATGGAAGACCCGGGCAAATCGACCTTGGCGAGCTTGCTCAGCTGGAGAAACAGGTCGCTGCCGACCTCGAGGTTCTCCATCCAGGCCCAACCCTTGATCTCGCTTTCGCGCAAGCTGAGATCGCCCGCCACGCTGGCGCCCAGCAGGCTGATCCCCGGGAGGTGGCTGCTCTTGAGGCTGAGATTGTGGGCGACGTTCAGGCGCTCGAGATTGGCGCCGCGGGAGATGCTGATGGTGTTGAAGTCGGCACTGCCCGCGATCGTCGCGCGCACGAGGCTGAGATAGGCAACCTCGGCACCGTCGTTGAATTTGAGGTTGGCGCCGAACTTCGCGCCGTCGAGATTGAGCAGACTGGCAAAACGCGAGCCGGCGAAGGAAACATCCTCGGAATCGTTCAACCCGTGGAAGTCGACATTGCCGACAAAGTCGGAGCGCTCCAGCGCCAATTCGAATCCGGGCGCGGCATTGCCCAGCGACAGCGCATCGGCGAAATGCGCACCGGCGATATGCACGCCGTAATGCGGCACCTGGGAACGCACCGCTGGGTCGAAGAGCAGCGCGTTCATGAACTTGGCCGAGATATCGTTGGCGAAGGCGGGCATACCGGGATCGCCGGCCGCAAAGTCCGCCTGCTTGCCGGCACAGATCCGCGACCAGGCCCAGCTTTCCGATTCTTTCCAGCCTGGCTTGGCGGCCGCCAGACAGCTGGCCACATCCTCGCCACGGGCCGGACCGCCGTTCGCGGCAACGGCGATCAACAGGGCCATCAGGCCCAAAGCGAGACGGTTGCGTTGCATGGGGCGATTTGAGGCTTATCCCAAGGGAAAATCGAGCTTTTCTCTAGCAGGACAGAGCCGCCGCGCATAGACGGCGAAGGAAGCGCTCCGTTATACTCGCTTGGCGAAAAAGGGGTGGCTCGTGAGCGGTTTCGAGAAGAAAACGCTGGCCGATTGGGAGAAGCTTGCCGCGCGTGACCTCGCCGGCAAGCCGTCTGATTCGCTCGCCTGGACCACGCCCGAGGGCATCCGGGTCAAACCGCTCTATACCGCAAGCGACCTCGAGGGGCTGGAAAACCTCGAGAGCCTGCCTGGCTTTGCTCCCTATCTCAGGGGGCCCCGCGCCACCATGTACGCTGGCCGGCCCTGGACCATCCGCCAATATGCGGGATTCTCCACGGCCGAGGAATCCAACGCCTTCTACCGCCAGAATCTCGCCGCCGGGCAGATGGGCCTCTCCATCGCCTTCGATCTGGCGACCCACCGCGGCTACGATTCCGATCACCCGCGGGTGGTGGGCGATGTCGGCAAGGCGGGCGTGGCCATCGACAGTGTCGAGGACATGAAAATCCTGTTCGATGGCATTCCGCTGGAGCGCATGAGCGTCTCCATGACCATGAACGGCGCCGTGCTGCCGGTGCTGGCCGCCTTCATCGTCGCCGGCGAAGAACAGGGCGTGGATCGCCGCCAGCTCTCCGGCACGATCCAGAACGACATCCTGAAGGAGTTCATGGTCCGCAACACCTATATCTATCCGCCCGGACCATCGATGCGCATCGTCGCCGACATCATCGCCTACACGGCAGCGGAGATGCCGAAGTTCAACTCCATCTCCATCAGCGGCTACCACATGCTGGAGGCCGGCGCGACCGCGGTTCAGGAGCTCGCCTTCACCGTTGCCGATGGCTTCGAGTATGTCCGTGCCGCGCTGTCGCGGGGTCTCGCCATCGACGCGTTTGCGCCGCGGCTCTCCTTCTTCTTCGGCATCGGCATGAACTTCTTCATGGAGATTGCCAAGCTGCGCGCCGCCCGGGTGATCTGGGCGAAGCTGCTGCAGCCTTTCGCGCCCAAGGATCCGGCGAGCCTGGCGCTGCGGACTCATTGCCAGACCTCCGGTGTCAGCCTGACGGCTCAGGATCCCTACAACAACGTCATCCGTACAACCATTGAGGCCATGGCTGCGGTTCTGGGGGGAACCCAGTCGCTGCACACCAACGCCTTCGACGAGGCACTGGCGCTGCCGACGCCGGCCTCGGCGGCAATCGCCCGCAACACGCAGCTCATCCTCCAGGAAGAAAGCGGTGTTACCCACACTGTCGATCCCCTGGCTGGAAGCTATTACGTCGAAGCGCTGACGGCCTCCCTCATCGCCGAAGCGGAAAAGCTGATCGCCGAAGTGGAAAAGCTGGGCGGCATGACGCGGGCGGTTGAAGCCGGCATGCCGAAACTGCGCATCGAGGAAGCGGCAGCGCGCCGCCAGGCGCGCATCGATCGTGGCGAAGAGGTGATCGTCGGCGTGAACAAATATGCCGGCAGCAAGGACGCGCCCGTCGAAATCTTGAACATCGATACCTCCCGGGTGCGGGCGACCCAGATCGCGCGGCTGGCCCAGGTCAAGGCGTCGCGCGATCCTGCCAGGGTCGAGGCGGCGTTGCAGGCGCTGACCAAGGGTGCCGCGGGCGATGCCAACCTGCTGGCGCTGTCGGTCGATGCCATGCGGGCGCGTGCCACGGTGGGTGAAGTCTCGACGGCGCTGGAAACCGTATTCACCCGTCATCGCGCCACGACGCGGGCAATCGCCGGTGTCTATGGAGCCGCCTATGAGGGCGATCCGGAATACCGGCGCATCCAGCAGGACGTGGCGGCATTTGCTGAGGAGCGCGGCCGGCGCCCGCGCATGCTGGTGGTGAAGCTGGGTCAGGATGGCCATGACCGCGGCGCCAAGGTGATCGCCACCGCCTTTGCCGATATCGGCTTCGATGTCGATATCGGGCCCATGTTCCAGACGCCCGAGGAAGCCGCCCGCCAGGCCATCGAGAACGATGTCCACGTCATCGGCGTTTCCACGCAAGCCGCCGGCCATCGCACACTGGTGCCCCAGCTGATCGAGGCACTTGCCGCGGCCAATGCCCGCGACGTGCTGGTGGTCACCGGCGGCGTCATCCCGCCCCAGGATTACGATTTCCTGCGCCAGGCCGGCGTCGCCGCCATCTATGGCCCCGGCACCAACATCCCGCGCGCGGCGGCCGAGATTCTCGGCCTGATCCGCGGCCGACGCCTCGCAGCCTAGGGTTCAGCACCGCATGCGCATCCTCGATAGCGGTCCCAATCGGATAACCTTCGGGATCGGGATCCTCCTCACGGTTCTCTATGTCATTGCCTTCATCCTCTACATCGATACCCAGATCGGCTGGGGCAATGTCGAGGTGCTGCTGCCGAGCGAGCAGGGTGGACTTCTCGCGGGTCTCACCGCCCCGCTCGGCTTCCTCTGGCTGTTCCTCGCTTTCGTGAAGCGCGGCACCGACGTCGAGCGCCACACCGAAACCCTGCAGGCGGAGTTGCGCAAGCTCTCCTATCCGCTGACCGACGCGGAAGCCAAGACCATGCGCATCGCTGATGCACTGCGTCGTCAGGCTGAAGTACTCAATGCCGCCAGTGACGGGGCGCAAACCAAACTGAAGCAGACCGGCGAAGCGCTGGAAGCCCAGACCCAGCGGATTTCCGGATTGACCGATACGCTGACGGGAAAAGTTGCGGCCGCGGGCCAGGCGCTGCGTGGCCATGTGGCTGAGCTCGAAGTCCAGCTCGCCGATGCCGGACGGCGTCTCGAAGACCAGGCGGGAAATTTTTCAACCCAGGTCGAAGCGGCGCGCCGCAACCTGGCGGACCCGGTCGCGGAGCTCGCGTTACTCGGCGACAAGCTTGCAGCCCAGCCCGCCGCCTTCAGCAAGAATGCCCGCGAACAGGGAGCGGCGCTGATTGCCGCTTTCGATGCGGCGGGCCACCGCTTTGTCAAGACGACGGACGGTCAAACCCAGATCGTCAATGCGGCCTTCGATGTGGCCGGCCAGCGCTTTGCCGAGAGCACACGCGACCAGGCAGCGGTGCTGGTGACTGCGGCGGGCCGCGCCGCCAATGAGCTCGAGGCACAGCTGCGCGGCAAGGCCGAGGCGATGAATTCACTGTTCGATCGGCTGGTGGCACAGGGACAGCGCGCCCAGGACACCACGCAGGCCCATCTCTCCGATCTCGCCCAGGCGGGCGTGCAGGCCGAGGCCATGGGTACGGCGTTGCGCACCAATCTGCAGGATAACGTCGCCGCGATCAGAGGCACGGCGGCCGACTCCGTCAGCGCATCGAAGGAACTCGGCGTGATGCTGGAGCAGCGCGCCGCTGAGCTTACCCGCATCATCGAGGACCAGCACCGGCGGTTGGGCGAGGCGATCACCGGCCGCGGAATTTCGCTGACCGACCTGGTGCATCGTCAGAACGAGGCGCTGCTGAAGGATCTTGCCGGCGGCAGCGGCGAGGCAATGCGCCAGTTGCGGTTGGAGAGTGAAGGCGTGACGAGCGCGCTGGACCAGGTCCATCAGCGCACCCAGATACTGCGCGAAGCTTTGCAAACGCAGTCCCATGAGAGCACGGCGATTGCCGACCGCATTGCTGTCGAGGCCCAGGCCATCGTCATATCGTTCCGCGCCGAAGCGCAGTATCTCGGCACCGCCACCGCCAAGGCCTCGCAGGAGGCGCGCGAACTCGCGGAACTTCTTCATCGCCAGGTGTCGGATATTGCCGATGCCGCGCACACCGCAACCGACAGCGTGACCGCCCTTCAGGGCGATGTAGGCTCGCGCCTGCAATTGATCGCGTCGGAAACCGAAGCCGCTGCCGGACGTGCCGCGGCGGTGGCGGAGACCTATCGCCAGCGCGCCCTCGAACTGGGCGAGGCGACGGAACGCGAGCATGGCCGCATCGCTTCCATCGGCCGGGCCATGCGCGAGGAGGCTGCTGCACTCACCAAGATTGCCGTCGACGCCATGGATCGCCAGCAGGCGGTTGCCACTGCCTACCGCCAGCAGACCGATGAACTGACCCGCGTCGTGCAACAGGGCGATGCGCGTGTCGTCCAGCTGCACCAGGCCGTGCGCGATCTGAAGGCGGAACTGGAGATTGCCGCGACAGAAGCATCGCGCCAGGCCGAGGACACGACCCAGGCCTTCCGCGCCGAGACCGAGGCGCTGATGAACATTGCCCGCCAGGCAACCCAGCAGGTGGGCGAGGTCAAGAACTCGGTGAGCGAGCAGATGAACGAGCTGGGCCAGCTGGCACTGCGTTCCAGCCAGCTCGCCCAGACGGTGCGCGACATGCTGAACAAGCCGGTCGCGGAGTTCTCCGCCGCCGCCAAGCTCGCCGAGGGGCAGGCTGGTGCGGCACGCGCCGATGTCGCGGCACTACGCGAGGAGATCCAGCAGCAATCGAGCCACCTGATCGCCGCCGCCGACCAGGCCGCGCGTCAGCTGGCGAGCCTGGGCAAGGAAATCGATACCAAGGCAGAGTCACTGGTCAACGCCACTGACTACGCCCTCAACAACGCCGGCAATATCGGCACCAGGTTTGAAGAACAGGCGGGCAAGATCGGCAACACCATGGCCCAGGCCCTGAATCTTGTGGGCACCCTCGGCCAGCAGATGCAGAAGCAGAGCGAAGCTCTCGCCATCGCAACCACCGCGGCACAACAGCAGATTGATACGCTCAGCAAAGCCCAGCAGCAGGTGAAGAGCGAGGGATTCCTGCGCGCCGCGGCCGATATGGTGACGGAGCTGAACAGCCTCGCCCTCGACATGAACAGTCTGCTCGATGCCGATGTGCCCGATGAGGTCTGGCGCCGCTACAAGGATGGCGACCGCTCGGCTTTTGCCCGGCGCCTGCTGCGGCTCAAGGACAGCTACGTGGTGCCGGCGTTGGAGCAGCGCTATGCCAAGGACGTCAAGTTCCGCGATCTGGTGATGCGCTTTACCGAGAAGTTCGAGGAACTGCTGGCCCAGGCCGGCAAGGCGGACACGGATAGCGTGCTGAGCACAGCGTTCCTGACCGCCGATATCGGCAAGCTCTACCTCGTCATCCAGCGCAATCTCGGCAAGGCCCCGCCGCATTAAGCGCTTCCCTCGATATGCGCAGGGCGTCAGCTACCAAGAGCAAGGCCGGGACCAATTACTGAGTCGTCATGCCCGGGGCGGCCTTTCGGCGTCTGAGCATGACAGCTGGGGTGATGGACGCGGGCGATGCCACTTCTCATTCGTCATGCCCGGGGCGGCCGCTTGGCCGAGCCCGGGCATCCACGTCTTCCTGTGACCAAGCAGGATCGTTGCCGTCTTTTCCTGATCATGCGATCAGTGATCCGTGCGAGGTGGGTTTACATCATGACCAATCGGCCCAATGGAACGCTCTATACCGGCGTAACCAGCAATATTGCTCGGCGTGCGTGGGAACATCGTACGGGTGCAGTCGACGGATTTACGAAACGACATGGCTTGAAGCTGCTCGTTTATGCAGAACGCCATGATGACATCTCCTCCGCCATTCAGCGGGAGAAGGTTCTGAAGCACTGGCCGCGCGCCTACAAGGTGCGGCTGATCGTATCCACCAACCCTCGATGGGACGATCTGTACGACCATCTAGCTTGAAGACGTGGATACCCGGGCTCGGCTTCGCCGCCCCGGGCATGACGATAAAAAGGATAGGCGGGTCAACCTGGCACCCTTGACTTGCCTTTTGTTCGCACCGACTTAGGCTGCAATCCATGTCGCCGCCCACCATAATGCCCGCGTCCGGCAACCGTCCCAAGGCATACAGCCAGTGGGCCGCGTTCACGACCCTGCTGCCCCATCTCTGGCCGAAGAACCAGTTCGAGATGCGCGCGCGGGTGGTGGTCGCCCTGCTGTGCCTGGCGGCCGCGAAGTTCTGCAACATCTTCGTGCCGATGCTCTTCAAGCGGCTGGTGGATGGGCTCACCCACAAGCCTGATCTCGTGCTGGCTCTGCCGCTCGGCCTGCTGCTTGCCTACGGCATAGCGCGGGTGCTGACGCAATCCTTCAGCGAGCTGCGCGACGCCGTCTTCGCCCGCGTGGCCCAGCGCGCGATCCGCAGGGTGGCACTCGACACGTTCCGCCATCTCCACAATCTCAGCATGCGCTTTCACCTCGATCGCCAGACCGGCGGCCTGTCGCGGGTCATCGAGCGCGGCGCCAAGGGCATCGAGTTCCTGCTGTTCTTCGTGCTGTTCAACATCCTGCCGACGATCCTGGAGATCGGCCTCGTCTGCGGCATCCTGTGGTGGCTCTACGACTGGCGCTACGCCGCCGTCACCGCCGTCACCATCGGCGGCTATGTCTGGTTCACCTTTGCGCTCACCGAATGGCGCATCAAGCATCGTCGGCGGATGAATGAAGCAGACCAGGAGGCGAACACCAAAGCCATCGACAGCCTGCTCAACTACGAGACGGTCAAGTATTTCAGCAATGAGGAGCATGAGGCGAGCCGCTACGACGTGGCGCTCCAGGTCTATGAGCGCGAAGCGGTGCGCACCCGGGTCAGCCTCGCCTTCCTCAATATCGGCCAGAACGCCATTATCGCCACCGGTGTGACGCTGCTGATGGGGATGGCCGCCCTGTCCGTGGTCCAGGGCAAGGCAACCGTCGGCGATTTCGTCCTGGTGAACGCCTATCTGATCCAGCTGTACCTGCCGCTGAATTTCCTCGGCACCGTCTATCGCGAAATCCGCCAGGCCCTGATCGACATGGAAGCGATGTTTGCGCTTCTCGGCGTCGATGTGGAAGTGGCGGACAAGCCAGGCGCCCCGCCGCTCAAGGTCGAAGGCGGGCGCATCGAATTCCGCAATGTTGCCTTCGGTTACGACGAGCGCCGGCCGATCCTGAAGGATGTCAGTTTCACCGTGGAACCGGGCCGCACGCTCGCTATCGTCGGGCCAAGCGGTGCGGGTAAATCCACCATCTCGCGCCTGCTGTTCCGCTTCTATGATTTGGCGAGCGGTGCGATTTTGATCGACGGCCAGAACATCGCCGATGTGCAGCAGGCTTCCCTGCGCGCGGCGATCGGCGTCGTGCCCCAGGACACCGTGCTGTTCAACGACACGCTGAAATACAACATCGCCTATGGCCGGCCGGGCGCGAGCGAGGAAGAAATCGTCGAGGCGGCAAGGCTGGCACGTCTGCAGGAACTCGTGGCGCGATTGCCCGATGGCTATGCCACCAAGGTTGGCGAGCGCGGCCTGAAGCTTTCGGGCGGCGAGAAGCAGCGCGTGGCGATCGCCCGCGCTTTGTTGAAACAGCCGGCGATCATGCTGTTCGACGAGGCGACATCGGCGCTGGACAGCCGCACGGAGAAGGAAATCCAGAAGAGCCTGAGCGAGGTTTCCGCCGACCGCACGACGCTGATGATCGCCCATCGCCTGTCGACGGTCATCGACGCGGACGAAATCATCGTGCTGGAGGAAGGCCGCGTGGTCGAGCGCGGCCGGCACACGGAACTGATCGCCAGGAACGGCGTCTACGCCGCCATGTGGGCGCGCCAGCAGAAGGCCGCAGCCGATGAGGCCGCGCGCCAGAAACAAATGGCGGCCGCCCAATGAGCAAGGCAGCGCCATCGAAACCCGCGGATCTCGCCGAGGCGCTTTCCGGCGGCGATCGCCGCGCGCTGGCCCAGGCCATCACACTGGTGGAATCGACACGATCCAGCGACCGGCCGGCGGCCGATGCGCTGCTCGAGAAAGTTCTGCCGCGCACCGGAAAATCGATCCGCATCGGCATCTCCGGTGCGCCCGGCGTAGGCAAATCCACCTTCATCCAGACCTTCGGCCTGCATCTTCTGGGCGAGGGCCATCGTCTTGCGGTTCTTGCCGTCGACCCTTCCTCGCGCATCGGTGGCGGCTCGATCCTGGGCGACAAGACCCGCATGGCGGAGCTGGCATCCGACCAGCGCGCCTTTATCCGCCCCTCACCCGCCGGCATCACCTTGGGCGGCGTTGCGCGGCGCAGCCGCGAAGCGCTGCTGCTCTGCGAAGCCGCCGGTCACGACGTGGTGCTGGTGGAGACTGTGGGCGTGGGCCAGTCGGAAACCGCCGTGGCCGACATGACCGATATGTTCCTGTTGCTGCTGCAGCCCGGCGGCGGCGATGAGCTGCAGGGCATCAAGCGCGGCATCGTCGAGCTCGCCGACCTCATCCTCGTCAACAAGGACGATGGTGCGATGGCGGACGCCGCCGGGCGGACTGCCGCCGACTATCAGCACGCGCTTCACCTGCTGCGCCCCGCGACCGCCGGCTGGGAGCCGCAGGTGCTGCGCTGTTCGGCACTGACGGGCGCCGGCATCCCCGCGGTATGGAAAACGGTCGAAGCCTTCCGCAAGAAGGTCGGCACGAAGGCCATCGCCGAGCGGCGCGGCCGGCAGGCCCGTGCCTGGCTGCGGGCGGAACTGGCCGATAGCCTGATGGATGCACTGGCCCGCCGGGACGACCTGGCCAAGCGGCTGCCAGAGCTGGAAGCCAAGGTTGCGGCTGGCCTGGCCACACCTGGGGCAGCGGCCCGAACGCTTTTGGACAGCTTCCTCGCCGCCAAAACCCGGAATTCGTGAGCCTCTTGAAGCACTTGGGGTCGGTTGTTTCCGCTTGACGGGCTGGCGATGCTCCACTAAAAACCCCGCCTGCTCAGGTGGCACAGCGTCTGATCGCTTTAAGCTCCTTCGGCTTAAGGCCTTTCCAGCACAGTGGGATCCGAAGCTTGGAATTCACGTGACTTGAAGTCGCG
>JADMIO010980166.1_pt1 | contig 121038 bp, 100 predicted proteins | sample 8958161 | NCBI WGS metagenome assembly JADMIO01 (sample SAMN16585339, study PRJNA669376) | soil metagenome | isolation source: Crop rotation soil | place: USA: Cullars Rotation, Alabama | collected 2011 | reverse complement strand
GACAACTTGTCCACGTGGAATTCTAAGCTTAGGATCCCAATGTGCTGGAAAGAGAGCTTCAACGACATCTACGGCCGCGACGCGCCGGTCCTCGCCAGCTTCGACGCTCCGCGCGTCGGCAACCGCTCGCGCGAGACCAAGGAAGAAGTGATCGAGATCCAGGACGACCTGCAGACCTCGTAGGCGCCCTACCCGAAGTAGAGCTTGTCGGCGTAGATCAGCCGCCCGCCCGAGAGGTTGGCGAGCGCGAACAGGAAGTCCTCGGGCGAGAGCGCGAAGCAGCCGTTCGAGCGGCCGAGGCGGCCCCAGCGGTTGAGGTGCGCCTGGGTGCAATACTCGGCCGAATGCATCACGATCGCCCGGTCGAGCACGTTCGAGTTGTCGGGATCGAGCCCGCCGAGGCGGACCGAGGTGCCGTACTTGCCGGTGTACCACTCCCAGCTGACGTAGGCCCCGCGGCTGGTCGCGTTCGAGCCCGGCTCGTTCGAGAACCACTTGAGCCAGCCGTCGTGCTCGGGGTCCGAGCCGGCACCGTGGGCGACGCGGAACGACTGCACGGTGCCGTTCTCGAGGTTGGCGAAGTGGAACCGCGGCATGGAGGAATGCATGCCGAAGTCGGCGATCCCGGCGACGTCGCGCCGCCACAGCACGTCGCCGGCGCGGGCGACCTCGCGGCGGGCGATCTCGAGGATCGCGGTCGAGCGCGCGTCGAGCCCGCTCGGTTGTGCAAACACCCGCGCGGGGAGCGCCAGCGTCCCGGCTGCCGCAGCTGCCGAAGCGATGAAACCTCTCCTGTCCACGGTCGCCATCATGCCTTGTCCTGACACGGCCTGTCTAGCCGCCGGCTGAACGCCGCGTCGCGGCGCAGACTCGGTTAGTCGTGCAACACCATCTGGTCGCCGCTCACCTCGACCCGGTTGACCTTGGCCAGGAACGACTGGCCGAGCAGCGACACGTCGAGCCCTTCGGGGACCACGATCCCCTGCACCCCGCGCGCCTCGATGCCGCCGACGTCGATTCGGTCGATCACCACCGGCACACCGCTGACGTCGCCGCTCGCGCCGCGACCGACCACGCTGATCTGCGCCGGGCTCCAGTCGACCCCGAGCAGGGCCGCGTCGTTCGCGGTCAGCGCGACCACCGTCGCGCCGGTATCGACCAGCATCATCACTTTGCCGGAATCGGCCGAGACCTCGGCGTAGAAATGGCCGTTGCGGTCGCGCGGCAGGACCACCTCGTCCGGGTGCCACTGTTCGGTGCGCGCGACCTCGAGCCGCTCCTGCGCCGGCGCGGGCTGCGGTGCCACCGCGGCGGGCGCGCCCTGCGGCCCGCCCGGAGCAAACCAGCCGACCAGCGCGCCGAACGCGATCGTGACGACAAAGAGCCCGCCGAACCTCATGGCCGGAGTTTCGCCGGCCTGCCCTAATTTGCCGTTAAGCGGCGCTCCCCGCGAGCCTCGCGAGCGCGGCTCCATCGACCCGCATGATCGTCCATTCGTCCATCGGCCGCGCGCCGAGCAGCTTGTAGAAGCCGATCGACGGCGCGTTCCAGTCGAGCACCGACCACTCGAGCCGGGCGCAGTCGCGCTCGACCGCGAGCCGCGCGAGCTCGGCGAGGAGCGCCTTGCCGATGCCCCTGCCGCGCGCTTCGGGGCGGACGAACAAGTCCTCGAGGTAGATTCCCGGACGTCCCTCGAAGGTCGAGAAGTTGTGAAAGAACAGCGCGAAGCCGAGCGCCGCGCGGTCGATCTCGGCGATCAGCACTTCGGCGTAGGGCCGCGGCCCGAACAGCTTCGCGCCGAGCGTGGCCTCGTCAAAACGGACCTCGTCGGCGAGCTTCTCGTAGTCGGCCAGCGCGCGGATCAGCTCGGCGATCAGCGGCAGGTCGGCCGAGGCCGCCGCGCGGATCGCGAGGCTCACTCGCGTGGCTCGCCGATCTGGACGATCCGGCCGACCTCGAGCGCGTCGATGCGCAGCTTGGCGATGTGCGCCTTGCCGATCTTGAGGCGGCCGATCGCCAGCGCGCCGATGGCCAGCGCGCCCAGCGCCAGCGCACCGAGCGCGAGCGAGCCGATCACCGCGGAGCCGAGCGCAGCGGTGCCGGTCGCCGCGGCGCCGGTTGCGGTCGCGCCGGTGGCGACGCCCTTGCGCGACAGCGAGGGCTTGGGGTGCGCCTCGTCGACGACGGTCAGCTCGGTCGGTTCGGCGGTGGGCTTCATGCTGCCTTGGTATCCCTGCTGGCGCTCTCGCCGGCCTCGATCTCGGCCGCCTTCTTCTCGACCAGCGCGACGATGTGGTCGAGCATGTCGGCGTCCTGGACCGTATGGTCGGTTACGCCCGAGAGGTAGACCATGTGCTTGCCGGCGCCGCCGCCGGTCAGGCCGATGTCGGTCTCGCGCGCCTCGCCGGGTCCGTTGACCACGCAGCCGAGCACCGAGAGCGACAGCGGGGTCTTGATGTGGCTCAGCCGGTCCTCGAGCGCCTGCACCGTGCGGATCACGTCGAAGCCCTGGCGCGCGCAGCTCGGGCACGAGACCACGCGCACGCCGCGGGTGCGCAAGCCGAGTGCCTTGAGGATCTCGAACCCGACGCGCACTTCCTGCTCCGGCTCGGCCGAGAGCGAGACGCGGATCGTGTCGCCGATCCCGGCCCACAGCAGGTTGCCCATGCCGATCGACGACTTGACCGTCCCGCCGATCAACCCGCCGGCCTCGGTGATGCCGAGGTGCAGCGGGCAGTCGACCGCGTCGGCGAGCTGCATGTAGGCGGCGACCGCGAGGAACACGTCGCTCGCCTTCACCGCCACCTTGTACTCGTGGAAGTCGTGGTCCTGCAGCAGCTTGATGTGATCGAGCGCGGACTCGACGAGCGCCTCGGGGCACGGCTCGGCGTACTTCTCGAGCAGGTCCTTCTCGAGGCTGCCGGCGTTGACCCCGATGCGGATCGCGCAGCCGTTGGCCTTGGCCGCGCGGACCACTTCGGCGACACGCTCGCCCGAGCCGATGTTGCCCGGGTTGATGCGCAGGCACGCGGCGCCGGCGTCGGCCGCCTCGAGCGCGCGTTTGTAGTGGAAGTGGATGTCAGCGATGATCGGGATGCGCGACGCGCGGACGATCTTGCCGAGCGCGGCGGTGCTCTCCTGGTCGGGGCACGAGACGCGGATCAGGTCGGCTCCGGCATCCTCGCAGCGGCGGATCTGGTCGATCGTCGCCACCGCGTCGGACGTGGGCGTGTTGGTCATCGTCTGCACGGTGATCGGCGCGTCGCCGCCGACCGGCACGTTGCCGACCATGATCTGGCGGCTTTGCCGACGGTGGATCGTGCGCCAGGGGCGGATTTCGTTCATGTGGAGGCTCGATTCGCCTTGCAGTGTTGACAGGTTGACAGGGTCCAGAGGGCAAATGTCAGTTTGCGGGCCAAAGTGTCAGCTTGGCGCGGAAAGCGTCAGCTTGCGGTCCAAAGTGTCAGCTTGGGGGCCGGTTTGGACGGACTTGGCGAGTTTCATCATCGTGCGGCCCCCTAGCAGTTTTGCGCGATGTAGGAAAACGCCGGTTTACGGCGCCTGAAGCGAGCTCAGCCACAGCGCTACGAACGCACCGTAGAACAGCGCCATCAGGACCAGCACCACGCGGCGCCACAGTGGCGGGCGTAGCTCGGGCGGGAGCAGGGTGGTGTTGACGCGCAGGATGTGCAGCGGGGCGATGACCATGACCACGCCGGCCACATTGGCGCCGAGCTGGAGCAGGACGATCGGCTGCGCGAGGCCCATGGCGATGAAGCCCCAGGCGACGAGCAGGGCGAGCACCGCGTAGTAGACCCGGCGCACGTCGCCGGTGCTCCAGCGCCGCACGCGGCGGCTGCCGGTCCACAGGATGTCGGTCACCGCGCGCACCTGGCCTTCGAGGATATCGAGCTGGGCTTTGAACAGCAGCCACACGCCCATGAACGCCACCGCCAGCGCGACCCCGGTGCCGCCCCCGAGCGCGTCGGCCAGCGCTGCCGCCACGCCGAGGCCGCGGATGTCCTCGCCGCTGGTGATGACCGAGGTGTAGAGCACCGCCGGCAGCACCATGCCGAGCAGCGCGCCGCAGAAGAACACGCCCCATTGGTCGGCGCGGACGATGCGCCACCAGCCGCGCCAGCGGGCCATGTTGCCCGCGTCGGGCGCGAAGGTGCTGCCGGTATGGGCGAGCGCGACGGTGTCCTCGGCGAAGGCCGCCGGGATGTAGCCGGCGACGCCGCCCATGCCGAAGCCCTTGTCGCGCGCCCAGTTCGACAGCGTCAGGTTGCCGACCCCGCCGGCGCCCGAATAGGCGGCGAAGGCGCCGATCAGGAACCAGTCGGCACCGGGCGGGAGGAAGCCGAACGCGCCCTTCTCCCAGTCGTAGGCGGCGAGACCGGTCAGGCCGCCGAGCCAGTTGGCCGCTGGAGCGACTACGACGCACAGCACCACCAGGCCGAGCAGGATGACCGAGATCATGACCCAGTTGAGCAGCTCGAGCGTGCGCTCGATCCGGCGCCCGACGAGCAGGATTGCGACGCAGGCGAGGTAGATCGCGACGCCGATCCAGTAGATCGTGCTCGCCTCGGCATCGCCGGCGAGCTGGCCGTGGGCGAGGTAGAAGATCGCCCCCGCGGCGGCGCCGGCCCAGCCGGGCCAGCCGTACTGGAAGAAGTAGAGCGCGGCGTAGACCACGGCCCAGAACCGGGCATGTGGGCGGGTGCGCATGAAGCCGATGACCGCCGGCTCGCCGGTGTAGAGCGTGTAGCGCACGAGCTCGGTGTTGAAGACGGTCTGGAAGAACACAGCGACCGTGGTCACCCACAGCAGCGCGAGGCCGTATTGGACGAAGGCGGCGGGGCCGATCAGCCACTCGCCGCTGCCGATCGCGCTGCCGAGCAGGATCACGCCGGGGCCGATGACCCCGAAGATCTTGATGCCTTGCGTGGGCGGCGGCGCGGGCAGCTCGGCGCGCCCCCACGGCTCGAGCCCCGAACGATCCTCGCGCGCGATTGCTTCCGCCATCGGCTCCCTCCCCCTGTGGGTGATGACGTATCATGCGTGGGGAGCGCGCGATAGGAGGCGCCCGTCCCGTCGCTGGCGGCAGTGCCGCCTTTCATTTTTCTCACACAAAGACACAAAGACACGAAGATGGAGCGCTTGTGGCGAGACTGGCGCTATACCTTCGTGCCTTTGTGTCTTCGTGTGAGATTATTCAGAGCGGCTTCGCCGCACGGCACTACGGGCGCGAGTCTGTCTGCAACACGCCATCGAGCGCCGCGCGGTAGCGGCGGCTGCCGCGGACGAGGGTGCCGTCGGCGAGCTCGGCCTGGAAGTCGCCGCTCTTGAAGGTTTCGACGCGGACGACCGCCGCGGCGCGGACCAGCGTGCCACGGTGAATGCGGGCGAAGCCGTGCGGGGCCCAGGCGCGCTCGAGCTCGGCGAGGGTCGTGCGGTGGAGCAGCGTGCGGCCGCGCCAGGCGATCTCGACGTAGTTGCCCGCGGCGCTGGCCTGCGCGATCTCGCCGAGCGGGACGAAATGGGTCGACGGGCCGTCCTGCACTTCGACCACCACTTCGGATCGTGGCTCGGGCGCCTGCCCGTCTGGCAGGCTGCTCCAGAAGGGCACGCGGGCGGCGAGCCACTGGATGAAGTAGAGCCCGAGGCCCATCTGCAGCAGCGTCGAGACGTCCTTGCGGTACTCGTAGAGCAGGATATCGCCGAGGCTGCGCGCGGGCGCGTAAGTCTCGCCGAGCATGGCGTAGATCGCGAAGCGCAGCCCGAACATGACCGCTACGTGGACCAGTGACAGCACCACGCTGGCTGCGACGAGCACCACGAGCAGGACCGCGGGGCGCCGCGCGAGGCGAGGCAGCCGGCGGACGAGCAGCCACAGCAGCGGCGCGGCGCAGAGCCAGCCGATCGCGCTCGTTCCCTCCCAGGTCCAGTAGGGCCACGACGGGTGCGAAGGGTTTTCCGAAGCCTGCGACATCGCGTTGACGCTCGCCTGAACCAGCAGCAGCGTGAGCCAGACGGCGCAGCCGACGACCACCACGCGCGCGGGCGTCCAGCCGCTCGTCCCGCCTGCGCAGCCGCTCGTCCCTGCGCCTGCCCGGCCCGTCACCGCGTCGCCACCGGCAGACCCTGCGGCCTCGCGGACGGCGTGCGCCTCGCTACCCACGGCAGCCGAGGCGGCGCGCGGCGCGCCGGATTGGGGAGAACCATCGTGCAGCAAGGTCGCCATTACGGGATGGACTGGCTTCGCATCGGGGCCTTCGGACTGCTGATCCTGTATCACGTGGGCATGGTGTTTGTCCCGTGGGGATACCACGTGAAGACCGAGCATCCGATGCCGTGGGTAGCGATCCCGATGCTGGCGACGAATGCCTGGCGGATGGCGCTGCTGTTCGCGGTCTCGGGCTTTGCCACCGCCTCGTTGCTCGCGCGCCAGGACGGGCGGATCGGGCGCTTCCTCGGCGGGAGGATGCCGCGGCTGCTGCTGCCGCTGGTGTTCGGCATGGTGGTGATCGTGCCGCCACAGGCCTGGGTCCAGCTCGTGACGCAGCACGGCTATGCCAAGGGCTACCTGGCGTTCTGGCTCGGCGACTACTTCACGGCAGGAGCGATCGACGGGATCATCGTGCCGACCTGGAACCACTTGTGGTTCCTCGTCTACCTGGCCGCCTACACACTCGCGCTCGGCCTCTTGCTGCTCCTGCCTGGCTCATGGCGGGCGGGCGCTGGGGAGCTTGCCGGGCGGGCGCTGGCAGGGCCGCGGGTGATCCTCGTGCCGCTGGCGCTGCTCTACCTGCGGCTGGCGATCCACTGGCCGGGGCCCGAGGAGACGCACGACCTGGTCAACGACCTGCACGCGCACGAGGCCTATTTCGGGCTGTTCCTGTTGGGGTTCCTGCTGGCGCGGTCGGACGCGGTGTGGGCGGCGATCCGCGCGTGGTGGCGCGTAGCGGCGATGCTGGCGGTGGCAGGATACTTCGTGGTGGTCACGGTGCTGCTGGTGTGGTTGCGCGCGGACGATCCGCCGCTGTGGAGCCGGATCCTGTTCGCCTGCGCACGCGATGTGCAGGGGTGGAACGCGATCATTGCCCTGATCGGGCTCGCCGACCGCTACTGGAACCGCGACCATCGCTGGCGGGCGACGCTCAACGAGGGGGTATTTCCGTTCTACGTGATCCACCAGACGGTGATCGTGGTCGTGGCCTATTGGGTGATCGGGCACGGGGTGCCGGCGGCGGTGCAGTTCGCGGTGCTGGTCGCGGCAACGGTGGCGGGGTGCTGGGGGTTCTACCTCATAGGGCGCGCGGTGCCGCCGTTGCGGCCTTGGATCGGGTTGCGGGGGCGGGCCTCACAGACCCCCTCCGGCCGCTTCGCGACCACCTCCCCCGTAAACGGGGGAGGAATGGGTTAGCGCCTGCCTCAGTCCTCCCCCGTTTACGGGGGAGGTGCCGCCAAAGGCGGCGGAGGGGGCCTGTCTTACTGCCTGTCGACGCGCGGTATCGGGCTGAGATCGAACGCCCACCCGAGCGCCGAATCGCACCAGATCTGCCGCGCCGGCGTAGCGAGCTGATGCCGCTCGGCTATCGCGCCGCTGCGCAGCGAAAGGTTGGCCTGCGCCTCGCCCGGGTCGCAGGCATAGAGGTGCGAGCCGCAGGTGCCGCAGAAGGCCTGCACGCGCTGTCTGCCGCTGTCGGCAGTCTTGGTGTAGTGTGTCGGCGTGCCGTGGAAGGCGAGGGTGCCGGGCAGCGGGCGGACCATCGCGCGGTAGGGCGCGCCGGCGAACGCCTGGCAGTCGGCGCAGTGACAGATCACCACCGTTTGCGGATCGACGTCCGCCTGATAGCGGATCGCGCCGCAGTGGCACTGGCCGTGGACATGCAGGGCTTCGGTCATGGAGTGGCGATCCGTGCCAGCCAATCGTCGAGCACCGGCACCGGGTTGGCGCCGTCGGCGATACGCGCGGCAACGAACCCGTCGGGACGGGCAAGCAGCGCTCCGGCCATGCCGATGCCGCAATGGTCGGCAGCGGCCTGCGGCAGGCGCTCGAACGGCAGACCCCTGGCGCGCGCCGCCTCGGCCCAGCCGTCGCCGTCGGGCCCGACGAGCAGCGTCAGGCCGCCGGAGGCGCAGTCGATCGTCGAGCGGGTTTCGCCGAGCCAGGCGTGTGGCACGCGGCTGCCCGGGCGGCCGCGGGTCTGCTCGGGGTGGACGCAGGCAAGCTCGCCCGCCACGCGGCCGTCGACCACCGCGCCCGACGGGTAGAACTGGCCCAGCTCCATGGTCAGCTCGTCGCGTTGCGCGGGGGTGTCCGGGCCGATCTCCTCGGGCGTGACCCGGCGGACGTAGCGGGTGTAGGCCTGCTCGACGGTGAGCAGGCCCACGGGACAGCGCTCGGCCTCGTAGCTGTCGAGCAGCGCCTCGCCGGCCTCGCCCTTGAGCACCATGGCGAGCTTCCACGCGAGATTGGCGGCGTCCTGCACGCCGGTGTTGCCGCCGAAGCCGCCCGTGGGCGGGACCACGTGCGCCGCGTCGCCGGCGATGAACACGCGGCCCGAGCGGTAGGCATCGGCACACTCGGCGACGGCCTTCCAGATCGCCACGTCCTCGATCTCGACGTCGATGTCGGGCACGCCGATCGCCGAGCGGACCAGGGCGATACAGCGTGCGGGGGAGATGTCGCCGGCAACATCCTTCGCACCGGGCAGCGTCAGGTCGCCGAGCGTGTTGACCACGAGGAACCCGCGCTTGCCGCCCGCCTCGAAGCGGAAGAAGCCGCGCTGGTCGCCGTTGAGCACGTAGATCACGCCCATCGGGCGTTCCTCGAGCCACTGCGCGCAATCGGCCTTGAAGTAGATCGTGATGCTGTCGCTGAGCCACCCTGGGCCGGTCATGCCGATCCCGAGCTGCTGGCGGATCGGGCTGCGGTTGCCGTCGGCGGCGATCATGTAGCGGGCGCGGATCGTGCGGGTTACGCCGCTGTCGACGTCGCGCACGTGCGCGGTGACCCCGCTCTCGTCCTGGGTGAAATCGACCAGCTCGCTGCGGTAGTGCAAGTCGGCGCCGAGCTCGGCGGCGCGGCGGTGGAGCAGCGGCTCGAGGCTCTGCTGGGTGATGAAGAAGCGCTTGCACGGGCTCCACGGATCGAGCCCGGCATTGATGCTCGGCACGAACAGCGCGAGCTCGCGGCCGGCGAGCGACTCGACCAAGTTGATGCCGCCGTCGGGGCCGAACTGCTCGTGGCTGACCTCGAGGATCGCCGGCTCGAGCCCGATGCGGCGGTAGGCCTCCATCGTGCCGACGTGGAAATAGCCCGCGCGCGGATGGATCGAGGTCCCGGCGTGCTTCTCGACCACCTGCGCGGCGATCCCGTGGTGCCCGAGGAACGCCGCCGCCGACAGTCCGACGAGGCTGCCGCCGACGATCAGGACGTCGCATTCGGCCGGTGCCGTCGCGGGTGCCGTCATGGTGATCTCCTCTTCCCGCGAGCATCCTATGGGCTTCGCGGGCGGTGGCAAGCGCGCGAAATCTGAGGGAATTCACTTAACTCAAATCAATAACCCGGGTGAAAGCGATTCCGCCGCGGGCGCGCTACACGAGCTGCACTCTCGTCGGAATTCCAAGCACTTGACCGAAACGGCCATTGATCACGCGCTTCGTTGCTGGGGGCAGCGCAGCGGGCTTGCCGAGCCCGATCTCGCGGCGCTGCGCATGCTGCCGTTCGCCCGCCGGACGGTCGAGCGCGACGCGTTCATCGTCCGCGAGGGCGAGGAGCCGGCCTCGTGCAGCCTGATCCTCGAAGGCTGCGCGTTCCGCCAGAAGGTCGTCCGCAACGGCACGCGGCAGATCATCGCGTTCCATTTCCCGGGCGAGTTCATCGACCTGCAAAGCTGCCTGCTGACGGTCAACGACCACGGCGTGCAGGCGCTCGGCGCATGCACGCTTGCGGTGGTGCCGCGACATGCCCTGCTGGCGCTGATCGCACAGCGGCCGGCGGTGGCGCGGGCGGTGTGGTTCGACACGCTGCTCGAGGGCGCGGTCTATCGCGAGTGGGTGGTCAACGTCGGCCGGCGCAACGCGCGCGCGCGGATCGCGCACCTGCTGTGCGAGCTCGCGATCCGGCTCGACGCCATGCCCGAGGACGGCAAGGCCTATCACCTGCCGCTGACCCAGGAGCACATCGCCGACGCGACCGGACTGACCTCGGTCCACACCAACCGGACGATTCAGGGCCTGCGCCGCGAAGGGCTGATCTCGCTCGCCTCGGGCCGGCTGGTGGTGCACGACTGGAACGCCTTGCGGGCGATCGGCGACTTCAGCGAGCTCTACCTGCATCCCGGGGCCGGCCGGCCGGCACGCGACTGAACCGAGACCGATCTGGGGCCGCTCAGGAGCGGCCCGCCGACAGCATCCAGTATCCGCCGTTGTCGGCGCAGCGGACCCGGCCGAGGCTGCGCCCGTCCTCGAACAGCTCGGCCTCGCGGCCCGGGCAGTGCGGCCTGGCGTGGTACAGCGCCGCTTCGGCGGAAAGCGCCTCGAACTCGATCGTCCGCGCGCCCGATCCGTCATCGGCGAGAACCAGGCGGTAGCTGTTGTTGGGGCTGTAGAGCGGCATCGGCACCTGCGGGTCGGCAAGCGAAGGACATGACTGTGCCGTCGTCGCGCAGACTTTGCCACAACCTGTATTAAACCCGGCGGCGAGCGATTCTTTTCGGCCAGGCGGCCGGTCCGCGACGCACGAATCTTTCACGGTTTCGGCCCGATTTCGGCCTCCCGCTGACACGGGTTGATACATGTGGTGACAAAGTCACGCGAATTTGAAAAAAAGTGTCCCGGTCCGTCGCTCTTGCTGGACATTATCAACGCGCAACCATAACGGGCGTTAGCGACGAGTCCGCGATCACAAGCGGGACCGTCCAGGGTCGGGATGCCGCGGCTTAGCGCACGTTTTTCCAGTTTCACCGGTAAGCGCCGGGTTTTGGGGAACGCGTTCCTTGCGACATTCCGGGCCGGAGCACGGCGGCAGCTTTGCCGCCCGCGGAATCTGCAAGGGAGTTAACCGTGAGAACCTCAAATACCATGGGCATCTATAGGGCGCTGTTGCTGGCCGGCTGCGCCGGCACCTTCGCGCTTGCCACCCCCGCCATGGCGCAGGAAGAGCCGCAGTCGGAAGACAGCGACGCTCCCATCGTCGTCACCGGTTCGCGCATTCAGCGCCAGGACTACAACGCGACCACGCCGACCGTCACGGTCAACGAGGCGCTGCTGCAGCAGTCGTCGACCGCTGCGCTCGAAAGCAGCCTCAACAAGCTGCCGCAGTTCGTGCCGGCGCAGACCCCGACCGCCGGCGGCGACATCCAGCCGACCGCGACCAACACTCCGGGCGCCGCGACCATCTCGCTGCGCGGCATCGGCGCCAACCGCAACCTCGTCCTGATCGACGGCCGCCGCTCGACCCCGTCGAACGCTTCGGGCGTGGTCGACATCTCGACGATCCCGGCCGCCGCGATCGAGCGCGTCGAGGTCATCTCGGGCGGCGCTTCGGCGACTTACGGCGCTGACGCCGTCGCCGGCGTGACCAACTTCATCCTCAAGAAGAACTTCCAGGGCCTCGAGCTCGATGGCCGCGTGGGCATCTCGCAGGAGGGCGACGGCCTCGAGTACCAGTTCTCGGGCATCATGGGCACCGACTTCCCCGATGGCCGCGGCAACATCAGCCTCGCGCTGTCGATGAACACCCGTGAAGCGAGCTACCAGCGCGACCGCAGCTGGTACCGCAACATGTTCGACAATCCGAACATCAACGGCTCGCAGTTCTTCATCGGCGCGCCGGGCGTGAACTTCGTCAACGGCAACGGGATCGACCCGGCCACCTTCTTCGGGATCTTCAACCAGGCCAACCCGCACGACGCCTGCTCGACGACGGTTCCGAACAACCCGATCAGCAACGGCGGCTGCTCGCCCTTCACCATTCCGGTCGCGGCCGGGCTGCAGGGCTTCAACATCTTCACCAATCCCGACGGCACGGTCTTCACCGGCACTGACTTCAACCAGCGCGGCGGTGTCTATCGCTTCCAGGGTCTCGGTCAGAACGGCTACAAGCAGACCGCCAACGGCAACTTCGGCCAGAACAACGAGGATCTCTACCTGATCCTGCCGCTGACGCGCTACAATGCGTTCGCCCGCGGCAACTATGAGATCAACGACTGGGTCGGCATGTTCGGCCAGGCGCTGTTCAGCCACGTGACGACCTACACCCGCAACGAGCCGGGCCCGATCACCACGGGCTGGGACGTGCAGGTTCCCTACGGCAACCAGACCTATCTGGGCGACACGACGCGGGGCATTCCGTCGTCGCTCAATGCCGACGGGTCGACCAACGCGGCGTACCTGGCCGGTGGCCGCTTCGGCCTGAACTGCCCGACGACGGGCGGCTGCCCGACCTACCAGGTGTTCCCGGTCCCGTCCGAGCTGCAGCAGCTGCTGCTGGCCCGTGCGAACCCGAACGCGCCGTTCCAGATCCAGACGCTCATGCCCGATCCGCGTGAGACCTTCACCGACGTCATGACCTACAACATGATCGCCGGCTTCGAGGGTTCGATCCCGGGCACCGACTGGACCTGGGAAGCGTTCGTCAACCACGGCGAGTCGCACACCTTCGCCCGCCAGACCGGCATCTACTCGCTGGCCCGCACCCGTGCGGTGCTGACGTCGCCGAACTTCGGCTACGGCTTCAACCAGCAGGGCAACCAGGAGTCGGGCGGCTTCGGCGCCTCGACCGGTCACTGCACCAGCGGCGTGAACTTCTACAACCCGCCGGCGGGTGGCTTCAGCGAGGACTGCCTCGAAGCCATGCGCGCCGACCTGAAGAACCGCTCGAAGTTCCGTCAGACGATCGTCGAAGCCAACTTCCAGGGCGGCCTGTTCGACCTGCCGGCCGGCACGGTTCGTGCGGCGGTCGGTGCCAGCTATCGCGAGCAGGAATACGAGTTCCTCAACGATACGCTGACCACCCAGGGTCGTTCGTTCCTCGACCAGGCGCTCGGCATCTATCCGAGCGGCGACGCTTTCGGTTACATCGACTCGAAGGAAGTCTACGGCGAGTTGCTGATCCCGGTCCTGGCCGACACTCCGTTCTTCCAGGAACTCAACATCGAGACCGGTGGCCGTTACTCGGACTACAACACCACCGGCAGCAGCTGGACCTACAAGCTGCTGGCTGACTGGGCGGTCACCGACTGGCTCCGCTTCCGCGGCGGCTACAACCGCGCGGAGCGCGCGCCGAACATCGGCGAGCTGTTCCTCGCGGCGCAGCAGACCTTCGGGTTCAACTTCGCCGGCGATCCGTGCTCGACCCAGAACCCGCTGTCGTGGTCGGCCAATGCGGCCAACGCGACGGGTGCCGAAGTCCAGGCGGTCTGCAGCACCCTGATGCGGCAGGCGGGCGGCCCGAGCGCGGTGACCCAGTACTACGGTGGGTTCCAGAACCCGGGCACCTTCGGCTTCGCGTTCCCGACCCTGGTCGGCAACAACGACCTGGTCCCCGAGAAGGCCGATACCTGGACCGCCGGTGTGGTGATCCAGTCGCCGGTCTCCAGCGGCGCGCTGTCGCGGCTGCGGCTCTCGGTCGACTGGTATGACATCTCGATCAAGGATGTCATCGCCGCGCAGACCGTGGCATCGGCGCTGCAGCAGTGCCTCGATCCGACGCTCAACCCGCTGGTCAGCGGTGCGGCCTACGATCAGGTCAACGGCGGCAACGCGCAGGCCCTGGCTGCTGCCAACACGCAGTTCTGCCAGAACGTCCCGCGGAACCAGACCGGTCAGCTGGGCAACGTGTTCACGACTTACGTGAACAGCGGCCGGGTGCACCTGTCGGGCATCGACGCGCAGCTCGATTGGGGCATCGACGTTGGTCCGGGCACGTTCACGCTCAACAGCGTGTTCAACTACCAGATCGACTTCGAGAGCTCGGCTCTCTACCCGCTCCTGCCGATGATCGACTATGTCGGCACCACCGGCGCGGGCGAGAACGGTCTGAACCCGAACGTGTTCGAATATCGTGCGTTCACGACCTTCGGCTATGCTTGGGGTCCGGCGCAGCTTTCGCTGCAGTGGCAGTACTATCCGAAGCTCGACCTGCCGAACCCGCCGAACGATGGCTGGCCGTCGTACAACCTGTTCGCCCTGAGCGGCAGCTATCAGCTGAGCGAGGATATCGGTCTGCGGGCGGGTGTCGACAACCTGTTCAACAAGGCTCCGCCGCTCGGCAACGTCAACCCGAACCCGAACGCGGCAGTCGGCGAACTCAGCGGCGGCCAGTTCCTGGTCCCGCCGCACGACACCAACGGCCGGAGCTTCTGGATCGGTGCCAACTTCCGGTTCTGATCTGACTCAGGTCTGATGAACTTGGGGGCCCTCCCGGCACTTCGCCGGGAGGGCCCTTTCATTTTGCGGTGACAGGCGCTCCCACCTCGTCCTAAGGCTCGGGCGAACGCCGCAGGAATCCTTCATGAGCCATTCGGAAACCGGCAACTTCCTGCGCGACGGGTTCCTCATGCTCGCCTTCGCGCTGCCCGCGGTGCTGCTGTTCCGCCGGCTCGGGCTCGGTGCCACGCTGGGCTACATCGTGGCCGGGGCGCTGGTCGGGCCGCATGTGCTCGGACTGGTCGGCGATGCCGACGAGATGATCGGCTTCGCCGAGCTCGGCATCGTGCTGCTGCTGTTCATCGTCGGGCTCGAGCTCAAGCCCGAGCGGCTGTGGCGGATGAAGCGCGAGATCTTCGGGCTCGGGCTGCTGCAGGTGACGCTGTGCGGGCTGGCGGTGACCGCGATGATCTTCCTCGCCGCGCCGTTCACCCCGGCGGCCGCGCTCGTGCTCGGGCTGCCGCTGGCGCTGTCGTCGACCGCGCAGGTACTGCCGATGCTGCAGTCGGCCGGCCGGCTGCGCACCCCGTTCGGCGAGCGCGCCTTCGCCATCCTGCTGTTCCAGGACCTGTCGATCATCCCGCTGCTGACGATCGTCGCGGCGCTGAGCCGCAATCCGGCGGACATGAACGGCCCGCCCGGTTGGCAGGTCGGGCTGCTGACGATCGCCGCGGTGATCGGGCTGATCGCGCTCGGGCGGTTCGCGATCCGGCCGCTGTTCCGCCTGATCGGCGGGCTCGGCGAGCGCGAGATGTTCGTCGTCGCCGCGCTGTTCACGATCGTCGCCTCGGCCGCGGTCATGGCGCAGATCGGCGCGAGCGCCGCGCTCGGCGCGTTCGTCGCCGGGGTCATGCTGGCGGATTCGCCCTATCGCCACGAACTCGAGGCCGACGTCGAGCCGTTCCGCTCGATCCTGCTCGGGCTGTTCTTCCTCTCGGTCGGCATGCTGCTCGACCTCGGCGCGATCGCCGAGCGGCCAGGCTTCGTGTTCGGTCTCGCGCTCGGGCTGATCGCGGTGAAGACCTTGGTGATCTTCGCTCTCTGCCGCGTCTTCCGGATGAGCTGGCGCCCGGCGCTCGGGCTCGGCCTGCTGCTCAGCCAGGGCGGCGAGTTCGGCTTCGTGCTGTTCGTCGCCGCGCGCAACGCGCTGCTGGTGACGAGCGAGGCGGCGAGCCTGTTCGCGGCGATCGTCACCGTGTCGATGGCGACCACGCCGTTCCTGATGGCGATGACCAAGCGCTTCCGCTCGGAGCCGAGCAAAGCGCACGAGGAGCGCGAGGGCCCGCGCGACCAGACCGCCAACGCGCTGATCGTCGGCTATGGCCGCTTCGGACAGACCGTGGCGCAGACGCTGATGGCCGGCGGCATTCCGGTGACGCTGGTCGACAGCGACGTCGAGATGATCGACGTGGCCGAGGGCTTCGGCGCCAAGGTCTACTTCGGCGACGGCACGCGGATCGACCTCCTGCGGCAGGCCGGCGCGGCCGACGCCGAGCTGATCCTGTTCTGCATCGATGGCGACCAGGTCGAGCCCGAATTCGTCCACGCGGTGCACCGGGCCTTCCCGCACGCGGCGATCTACGTGCGCGGGTTCGACCGGCGCAGCGTCATGAAGCTCAGCGACAGCCCGGCTGAGTACGTCGTGCGCGAGGTGCTCGAATCGGCGCTGGGGATGGCGCGGATGGCGCTCGAGAAGATGGGGCTCAGCGAGCAGGCGATCGAGGAGGCGGAAACGCTCTACCGCGCGACCGACAAGGAGCGGCTGTCGAAGCAGATCGCGGCCGGCGATATCCGGGCGGCGCGCGAGACGATGCTGACCGAGCCGCAGACACGCGACCCGGCGAGGTCGCCGGCGGACTAGAGCGCGAGCTCGTAGAGGAACTCGTCGTCGCGCTGGTTGCCGACCCAGAAGTCGATATCGGCGACCTTGCGGAAGCCATAGCGCTGGTAGAACCGCTGGGCGCCGAAGTTCTCGCTGAACACCGAGAGCTGGACCGCGTCGGCGTTCCAGGCACGCGCTTCACCGATCGCCCAGTCCATCAGCGCGGCGCCGAGGCCGCGCCCGGTCGCCTCGTCGGCGCAGTAAAGCTGGCTCAGGAATACCGGCCGCACGGGCTGCGGCTCGGGGCGGCCTTCCATGCCGTCGCCGAGCACGATCAGCGCATAGGCCATGAGCTGGCCGTCGACCTCGGCGACTTGGATGCGCTTGGCGGGAACCGCGAGGGCCTCGCGATAGGCCTTCTCGGTACGGTACTCTTCGAGGAATAGCGCGAGGTCCTCGGGGGTGTAGAGCGGCCCGAAGGCGGCGACGAAGCTGTCGCGCGCGAGCGCGGCGAGCGCGGGAACGTCGGCCTGGGTGGCGGAGCGCAGCGTGGTCATAGCGTGCGCGACATGCACACCGACCATTCGTCGATCACGTAGTCGGCGAAGGCCTCGCATTCGGTAAAGCCGTAGCTGGCGTAGAGCGTGCGCGCCGGGACGAACGGCTCGGGGACGCCGGTCTCGAGCCCGAGCCAGGTGTAGCCGCGCGCCTCGGCCTCGCCGATCAGGTGCTGGAGGATCGCCTTGCCGGCGCCCTTGCCGCGGTATTCGGGCGCGGCGCGCATCGACTTGAGCTCGCCGCGATCCCCGCCGAGCGCCTTGAGCGCGCCGACCGCGGCGAGCGTGTCGCCATCCCATGCGGAATAGAACGTCACGTCGGGCTGGCGCAGGCGCTCGATCGGCATTGCATGGACGCTTTCGGGCGGCGACCACTGGTGCATCTCGGCGAGATGCAACGTGAGCAGTGCGGCCACTTGCGTTCCGGTCAGGTCGTCCTCGACGATGCGATAGTCCCTCATGCGGCCTGCTGTGCTACGACCGGCGCCATGCTGACAAGATGGTTCGTGCCGTTGTTCGTCTGCGCGCTCGTCGCGGGGGCGCTGCCGGCGCGGGCGCAGGAGACGACGATGAGCGACGGACGCTGGAGTATCGCCATTCACGGCGGCGCCGGGACGATGGACAAGGCGACGATGACCGCGGCGCAGCAGGCCGAATACACCGCGGCGCTCGGCGTGGCGCTCGATGCCGGGGCGAAAGTGCTCGCAGAGGGCGGCAGCGCGCTCGACGCAGTCGAGGCGGCGGTGGTCGTGCTCGAGGACGACCCGCATTTCAACGCCGGACGCGGCGCGGTGTTCACGTACAACGGCACGAACGAACTCGATTCTTCGATCATGGACGGGCGCGACCGATCGGCTGGAGCAGTGACCGGGCTGACGCACGTGAAGAACCCGGTGCGGCTCGCGCGTGCGGTGATGGAGCACAGCCCGCACGTGTTCCTCAGCGGCGCGGGCGCCGAGGAGTTCGCGCGCGGGCAGGACATCGAGCTGGTCGATCCCGACTGGTTCGCGACCCCCGAGCGCTGGCGCCAGTTGCAGGAGTTGAAGGCCAAGAACCTCGGCTGGTTCGATGTCGATCTCAAGTACGGCACCGTCGGCGCGGTGGCGCGCGATCGCGAGGGGCACGTCGCGGCGGCGACCTCGACCGGCGGGCTGACCGGCAAGCGCTGGGGCCGGATCGGCGATTCGCCGGTGATCGGCGCGGGGACTTATGCCGACGACCGGGCCTGCGCGGTCTCGGCGACCGGGGCCGGCGAGTTCTTCATCCGCGCCGGGGTGGCGCATGAAATCTGCGCGCGGATGCGGTTGCGCGGCGAGGATGCGCGGACCGCGGCCGAGGCGGTGATCGCCGAAGTCGGCGCGCTCGGTGGCGACGGCGGGGTGATCGTGGCCGAGCCAGGCGGGGGCACGGTGTTCGCGTTCAACACGCCGGGGATGTACCGCGGGCGGGCGGACAGCGAGGGCGCGCGCGAGGTGGCGATCTTCGCGGAGGAAGGCAGTAGGCAGTAGGCAGTGAATCCGGCTGCCTACTGCCTACTGCCTCCCGCCTACTGCCTCACCCCATCAAACTTGTCCTTCTTGCGCTTGCCGAAACGCATGTTCTGCTCGAGCCGCGCGCGCAAAGCGGCGTAGAACGCTTCGAGGAAGGCGCGCTCGTCGCCGCTGCCGGGTTGCCAGCCGATCTTGCGGCAGATCGCTTCCATGACCTGGCGCTGCGCCTCGGCATTGTCCTGCCGCAGCACCCCTTCGAGCACCTGCAGCTCGTGCTCGCCGTAGACCGACAGCTCAGCCTCGCCGAAAGTATAGGCATGGACCGGTTCTGCGCGAGCGAGCGACATCGCCTCCATCAGCTTGTGCCGTTCGGCCTCGACCACCCAGGTCCCGGCGATCAGGTCGCCGGCGCGCAGGTGGTCGCGGTTGAAGAACGGGAACAGCACGAACACCCCGAGCCAGATCAGCGTCGCGGTGCCGGTCACGCTCCAGTCGGTAATGCCTGACAGCAGGAAGCCGATCGGCATGAACACCTCGACGTCGCGCATCAGGTTGCGCGCGATCACCGCTTCGGCGGTCAGCCGGCCGCCACCGCGCGCCGCGACGCGAATGCCGAGCGCGCGCTTGCCCGGCGTTGCGCCGCGCGGGCCGAGCTCGAACAACAGAAAGTAGCCGTAGCGCGAGAGAAACACGACGAGCACGAGCAGGACCAGGAACAGCTCGATCGCAGGACTGACGTTGTCGCTTTCGACATCGAGCACGCCGAGACCCATCGCGACCAGCGCAATGGTAATTGCGATCAGCGCGGCGAAGATCAGCGCGAGGTCGAGCAACAGCGCTCCGGCGCGCGCGCCGCGGCTGGCGATCGTCAGCGGCAGGGCCAAGCCCTCGGGCGTGACCAGCTCGCGCCGCCGCTTGGCGACGTCGGGGCGCACGTGGATGGCCGCCGCGGTCATGTGTCGGCGCCGGCGGGCGTGCCGCGCTTGAGCGTGAAATAGGCGATCCAGAACAGCAGCATCGCACCGCCGATCGTGGCCCGCGCGGCGGGCGCGGTGACGAGCTGCCGGCCGTAACCCTCGAGCAGCCCGGCGCAGACCAGCATGAGCACCGCCCCGGCCATGACTTGCGCCGCGCGCCGCCCGGCGTCGGACGCCGCGGCGAGCACCGAGCGGTCGCCGGGAAAGGCCATCGCCCGGCCGACGTGGAGCCCGGCCGCCCCGCCGAGCAGAATCGCGAACAGCTCGGTCGTGCCGTGGATCGACAGCCAGGCGGCGAATTCCCAGCCGAGCCCGGCGTCGACGAAGACCCACAGCATCGCCCCGAGCATGGCCATCTGGTAGACCAGCAGCAGCAGCGTCGGGATGCCGAAGGCGAAGCCGAGCGCGAAGGCCATGATCGTCACGCCGCTGTTGTGCGAGAACAGGTAGGTCGCGAACAGCGTCAGCCCCTCGCTGTTGTCGGCCCCCGCCAGGGTCTCGGCCAGCGCCGCGCGCCCCGCTCCGGGACCGCGGCCCTGGGCCATGTCTTCGCCGACCAGCGCGTAGTACCAGTCGGCGTCGCGCGCGACGAGCAGCCAGCCGACTGTGGTGCCGGCGATCATCACCGCCAGCGAGATGCAGATCTCGAGCCACATCGAGCGCACCGCTGCGCTCCACCCGCCGCCGAGGAAACGGCGCAGCCAGGTCGCGAGCGAGGTGCGCGGTCCGTAAACCTGGAACCAGGCGCGGCGGACCAGCGATTCGAGATAGGCGAGCGTGGCCGCGTCGAGCGAGGTCTCGCGGGCGACCGCGAGGCTCGAGGCGGCCTGGCGATAGAGCACCGGCAGCGCGAGCAGGTCCTCGTCCGAGATGCGCCGCAAGCGGTTCTTCTCGAGCGCCACGACGATCGCCTCGAGCCGCCGCCAGTCGGTCTCGCGCTCGAGCCGAAAGCGGTCGGAGCGCAGGCTCGCGGCCTCGATGTCGGCCGGCGGGGCGATCTCGGCCTTGCGGAAGAACGGCAGCGCCATCAGCCGACGGCCTCCGATTGCTTGGCGGCGAGGTAGCGGTCGATCAGGCGATAACCGATCGCCTCCCACGGTGCCTCGATCACGTCGACCCCGAGCCGGCGCAACCGCTGCAGCACGAGCGCGCGCTGGCGGGCGAGGCCGTCGGCAGCGACTGCCGTGGCGAGGTCGCGCAGTGTGCCAGGATCGGCCTCGGCCATGTCGGACAGTTCGGCATCCTCGAGCGTGACGAAGATCACCAGGTGGTGGCGCACGAGCCGCTCGACGCTCTCAACCATGAGCTCGGCCGAAGTCGGGTCGGCAAAGTCGGAGAACAGCACGATCAGCGAGCGGCGCTTGAGCTTGGCGGTGAGCGTGGCCAGCGCGAGCGTGAAGTTCGGCTCGCGCGCGACGTAGTCGATCCCCGCTGCCGCGGTCTGCAGCCGGTGGAACGCGCGCGTGTCGGTGGCGAACGGGGTCATCAGCTCGGGCTTGTCGGCAAAGCCGAACAGCGCGACGCGGTCGCCGCCCTTGAGCGCGACGTAGGCTGCGGTCAGCGCGGCCGAGACTGCGCGATCGATCCGCGGCAGCCCGTCGATCGGCTCACACATCGCCTGGCCGCAGTCGAACGCGAAGACGATCTGGTTGTCGCGCTCGGATTCGTTCTCGCGTGCGTAGAGCCGGGTGTGGCGCGCGCTGGCCTTCCAGTCGATGCGGCGGCGATCCATGCCGGGCTCGTACTCGCTGAGCGCCTCGAACTGGGTGCCTTCGCCGCGGATGCGCCGGGCGATGAGGCCGAACTGCGAATCGCGCAGGAACGCCTGCAAGGTAGGCGAGCGGACCGGAGAAAGGTCGGGCCAGATCCGCACCGATTGCTCGAGCGAGCGGTGCGTCTGGCGATGCGCGAGGCCGAGCGGGCCGTTCCAGCGCAGCCACAGGTCGTGCAGCAGCCCGGTGCCGCGCCGGTTGGAGACCAGCTCGACCGAGCCGTGGCGGGTGTCGGGCACGGGGCCGGCGGCGAGCTCGAATTCGGCCGTGCCGCGCGAGCCGATCCGCTGATCGAAGCCGAGGGCGGCGAGCGGGGCAACTCCTCTGGGTGCGCGCGCGAACTCGGCGTGGACCGAGATCCGCGCCGGCTGGCCGACCTCGACGTCGGCCGGGGCGACGAGCTTGAGGTCGCGCAGGCGCGGCGCAAGCAGGCCGTCGACCAGAGTCAGCGCGAGCAGCACCAGTCCTGCAACCGGCGCCGCCAGCCAGGCCTGCGGCGCGGTCGCGGCGATCACCACCGCGATCGGCGCGAGCAGCGCGAGCAGCGCCAGCGTGCGGCCGGAAGGGACGACCGGCGAGCGCACTTACCTCGGCGCCTCGGTCTGCTCGACGAGGCCGGCGACGAGCGCTTCGACCTGCTTGCCCTCGATCTCGGCCGCCGGCGACAGCAGCAGGCGGTGGCGCAAGGTCGAGACGGCGAGCGCCTTGACGTCGTCGGGCAGCACGTAGTCGCGGCCGTTGAGCGCGGCGCGGGCGCGCGCGGCGTTGGCCAGCAGCACCGCAGCGCGCGGACTAGCGCCGCTGGCGATGTCGCGGTTGCCGCGCGTCGCGCGGACCAGGGCGACGGTGTAGCCGATCACCTCGTCGGCCAGCGTGACCGTCTTGACCGCCGCCTGGGCCGCGGCGAGCGCGCCCGCGTCGGCGACCGTGGCGATGCCGAAGTCGGCCGGCCGCTGCGGACCGCTGCGCTCGCCGAAGCGGCGCACGATCGCCGCTTCTTCCTCGGCGCTGGGATACGGCACGAGCAGCTTGAACAGGAAGCGGTCGAGCTGCGCCTCGGGCAGCGGATAGACGCCCTGGCTCTCGATCGGGTTCTGCGTGGCGACGACCATGAACCGCTCGCTAAGCGCGTGGGTCTCGCCGTCGAGCGTCACGCGGCGTTCCTGCATCGCCTCGAGCAGCGCGGCCTGGGTCTTCGGTGGCGTGCGGTTGATCTCGTCGGCGAGCAGCAGCTCGTGGAAGATCGGCCCGTGGGTGAGGGTGAACTGGCTGGTCTGGAAGTTGAACAGGTTCGAGCCGAGGATGTCGCCCGGAAGCAGGTCCGGGGTGAACTGGATGCGCCCGAAGTCGAGCCCGGTGGCGGCGGCGAAGCATTGCGCGAGGAAGGTCTTGGCGGTGCCCGGCGGGCCTTCGAGCAGCACGTGACCTTGCGCGATCAACGCGATGAGCAAGTGCTCGACGGTGTCCTCCTGGCCGACGATCGCCTTGGCGATCTCGCCGCGGATTGCGGCCGCGAGCGCGCGCGTGTCATCGAGCGACAGGGTCATGGTTCAAGGGTCCTTTCGATGGTCCTGAGCGCGCCCGCGGCGCGCAGCAATTCGGCCGGGTGGCGTGCGCGGCGTAAGGCCGCGACACGCTCTGCGTAGTCGGCCGCGATCACGCGCGCCGCGAGCACCTGGGCGATCGTCGCCTCGCGCGCGTCGCTATCGGACTCGCGAATCGCCAGTGCCTCGGCCAGCCGCGCGGTGACGAGCGCGGCGTAGGGCGGGCCGAGCAGGTGTAGCCGCCGTGCGCGCTCGACCAATGCCGCGCCGTTGCGGGCGAGCTGGCGCTTGCCCTTGGCCAAGGTCGGCGCCTCGGCCACAGGCGGGCCGAAACGACGGAAGCCGCGCCAGGCGATCACCAGCGCGGCAAGCAGCAGGCACAGCGTCGCGGCGAGGAACGGCGGGGCGAAAGCCAGCGTCAGCAGGTTCTCTCTCTGGCCGAGCCCGGCGAGCGTGAGATCGAACACCACGGGCAAGTCGGCGTCCTTCAGCGCGGCGTCGACCAGCGCATGGGCCAGCCGCGCGCGGCCGAGATCGGCGAGGCCGTAGTTGTTCATCAGATCGGGATCGACGACCACGATCACCGGCCAGAGGGTCTTGTCGGCCTCGTCGGCGGCGTCGTAGCCCGACGCCTCGTCGAGCGCCGGATAGTCGCCCTGGTCGTTGAAGTAGCCGGCGAGCACTCCGCCGTCCTCGTCGCTGACCACGGGCAGCAGCGAGGCCCAGTCGTCGGTGACCACCGAATCCGGATCCAGCGCGAGCACCGATTCCGGCGCGGGCAGGGCGCCCGAAAGTCCCATGCCTTCCCAGCGCTTGCGCTTGACGGCCTGGATCTTGGCGTCCTTGAGCCAGTCGATATCGCCGAGCCACTGCGGCGCCGCCGCACCGCCGAGTACGACCCATCCTTTGGGCACGCCCTTGGCGTTTGTCTGCGATGCCTCGATGGCGAACCATTTGGGCAGGATCACCAGCGTCGGCCCGCGATGGCGGCGCTCCTCGATGATCTGTCCGATGCGCTCGCCGTCGGCCTTGTGCTGCGGCGTCAGTACAAGCAGCGCGGGATCGTTGAGGCGCGATTCGCTGCGCGACAGCGAGACCTCGTGGCCTGCACCTTCGAGCAGGCGGACGAGCCCGGCAAAGCCGTTGAGCCCGTTGGCTGCCGCGTGCGCGCCGCCGTTGCGGTCGCTGCCGCGATCCCAGCCCGCACCGATCGCGTAGAGGAAAACGAGGAAACCGGCGGCGCCGACCACCAGGACAGCGATGAGCGTGCGCGGCGAGAACGGAGAGGCGCCGCGGCTCACGCGAGGGCGTTCCGGCGTGCAGCGAGCGCGAAATCGGCATAAGCGGCACGGGCTGCGGTCCAGTCGTCGGCCGACAGGCTGCGCAGGGCGAACAGGCTGCGCTCGACGCGCCCGGCGATGAGCGCGAAAGCGCCGCGGGCGCCGTCGGACAGCGCGGGCAGCTCGGCGATCTCGCGCGCGGTGCTCGAGGGCTCGAGTAGGTCGGGGCGCGCCGCGGCGATGTGGCCGACGCTACGTTTGAGCAGGAGGTGCGTCGCCTCGTCGTAACGACCTTCGGCCGCGAGCCGGTCGGCGTCCTCGAGCAGCGCGAGCGCCTCGCCGGCGCCGGGCACCCAGTCCGGCGCAGCGTCGGGCTCCTTTCCCGTGCGTGCGACGGAACGAAGAAACGGCACCAGGAAGCGCCAGGCCAGCACGCCGACGAGCACGACCGCGAGCGCGATCACGATCCACATCACGACCGGGCCAGAGAGACCAAGAAGCCGTCCGATGGCGCCGAACAGATCGCCGAGCGGGCTCAGCAGCCACTGGAGGAACTCGGCGAGCGACTTCAGCCATGCGGGCGTCTCAGGCGGTTTGGGCATCTGGACCGGCGCGAACTGGATATCGTCGGCGCCGCGCAGCGTACGCCAATCGTTCGCAAACGCGTCCGCGCTCTTGGCCGCGGCGCTTTCCCCCGTCCCCGTCGTCACCGGCCGTTGGTGGCATGGCCCGCTGCGCCGCGCAAGCCGGGCTTGCCGCGAGGCTGGCGTGAGGACAATTTTAAGGCTGGTTCAGCCGCGCGGCCAAGCCTGCGGATAGCTGCCGAGCATGCGCAGCTCCTTGCAGTGGAACGCCAGCTCCTCGAGCGCGCGGTCGATCGCCGGGTTGCCGGGGGCGCCGACGATGTCGGCGTAGAACATCGTCGCCGAGAAGCTCGCACCCTGCTGATAGCTTTCGAGCTTAGTCATGTTGACCCCGTTCGTGGCGAAGCCGCCGAGCGCCTTGTAGAGCGCGGCGGGAATATTCTTCACCTCGAACACGAAGGTCGTCATCGCCGGCACTCCGGCGAGCGCCGCCGGATCGAGCGGTTCGCGCGCCAGCACCACGAAGCGCGTGGTGTTGTCCTTGGCATCCTCGACGTGGTCCTCGCCGATCTCGAGTCCGTAAAGCCCCGCGGCCATCGCCGGGGCGATCGCGCAGGCCGTGGGATCGCCCTGCTCGCGGACCAGCGCGGCGGCGCCGGCTGTGTCGGCATAGGCGAGCGGGACGATGCCACGCTCGCGCAGGAACAGCCGCGTCTGGCCGAGCGCCTGCGGATGGCTATGCGCGACCTTGTAGGGCCCCTTGGTCAGCCCCATCGCCGCATAGGAGATCGGCAGGAAGTGCTCGCCGACGATCGACAGCCCGCTGTCGGGGAGCAGGAAATGGATGTCCGCTACCCGGCCGTGCTGCGAGTTCTCGATCGGGATCATCGCGCAGCCGGCGGCGCCCGAGGTCACCGCGTCGAGCGCGTCCTCGAACGCGAAGCACGGCAGCGGCAGCCCGTCGGGCGCCCATTCGAGCGCAGCGCGATGCGAGTTGGCCCCCGGCGCGCCCTGAAACGCGACCGCGCGCGCGGGCTCGGCGGCGGCGGCGTCGCGCATCGCTTCGACGAGCGCGAGGGCGGGTGCAGGATAGCTGTCCATGGGCATCGGCGGGTAACGGCGCGGCAGGCCGCGGACAAGTGACTATCGGACTTGCGCCCGCGAACCCTCGACACTAGAGCGCTGCCCAAACCGGAACTTGGCAGAAACCTCCTCTCGATGAACGATAACGTCAACACCATCGCCGGCTGGACCCTGTTTGCGGGCATCGTCGCCCTGGGCCTGTCGATCGGCAGCGGACTCTACTTCCAGGCGAACAAGCCGCATCGCCCGCACACGATGGGCTACCCGATCGAAGGCGTGGTCGAAGAAGGCGCCGCGGCCGAAGGGCCGTCGCTGGCGACCCTGCTCGCGACCGGCGATGCCGCCAAGGGCCAGGCGATCTTCGCCAAGTGCACCGCATGCCACACCATCGAGCAGGGTGGCGCCAACGGCATCGGCCCGAATCTCTGGGCCACCGTCGGTGAGCCGATCGGCAAGGGCAAGGGCGGCTTCGCGTTCTCGGGCGATCTCGCCGGCCATGGCGGCGAGTGGAGCTTCGAGAACCTCGACCAGTGGCTCAAGAGCCCGAAGGCCTTTGCGTCCGGCACCAAGATGACCTTCGCCGGTCTCAGCAAGCCCGAGGATCGCGCCAACGTGATCCTGTACCTGCTGCAGAACGGTGGCGGCCCGGCGCTGCCGACGCCCGAAGCGGCCGCGCCCGCCGCGCCTGCGGGCGACGCCGCCGCCGGTCCGGCGACCGAGCCGGCTGCCGACGCGGCCGGTGCCGCGGCGCAGCCCGAGCCGGCTGCGGCGGCCAACGCGGCGACCGCCAACCACTGAGGTCGCGGGCGGGCTAGTCCCGCCCCTTGAATCCCTGCGCGATCACGTACCACTCCGACGAGTCCTTGCGGCTCGCCGGAGGCTTGGCATGCTTGACCGTGCGGAAGTGGCGCTTGAGCAGCGCCAGCAACTCGTTGTCGGTGCCGCCGGCGAGGACCTTGGCGACGAACGCGCCGCCTTCGGCCAGCGTCTCCACCGCGAACTGCGCCGCTGCCTCGACCAGCCCCATCGTGCGCAAGTGATCGGTCTGCTTGTGGCCGACGGTGTTCGCCGCCATGTCCGACAGCACGAGATCGGGCGGGCCGTCGAGCGCCGCCTCGAGCAGGCCCGGCGCGGCGTCGGCCATGAAATCCATCTGCAGCAACGTGACCCCTTCGAGCGGCTCGGTCTCGAGCAAGTCGATGCCGACCACGGCGGCCTTGGGCGCCTGCTTGCGGACGACCTGGCTCCACCCGCCGGGCGCCACGCCGAGGTCGACCACCCGACGTACGCCCTTGAGCAGGCCGAAGCGCTCGTCGAGCTCGATCAGCTTGAACGCGGCGCGGCTGCGCCAGCCTTCGGCCTTGGCCTGGCGCACGTAGGGGTCGTTGAGCTGGCGCTCGAGCCAGCGGGTCGACGACGCGGTTCTCCCGCGCGAGGTCTTGACCCGCTTGCCGGGATCGGAGCGGCCGCGGGTCATGCGCCCTGCTTCAGCCGGCGCAGTGCGGCCTGCGCCTGGAAGCCGTCGGCGTCGGCGGTCATCAGGCTGCGCAGGATGCCCTCGCGGATACCGCGGTCGGCGACGCCGAGCCGGTCGGCCGGCCAGATGTCGAGAATCGCCTCGAGAATCGCGCAGCCTGCAACCACCAGATCGGCGCGCTCGTTGCCGATGCACGGCAGCTCACGGCGTCTCTCGGGTGACATCGTCGACAGGCGCGAGGCAATGTCGCGCATCGAGGACGAAGGCACGATCAGCCCGTCGACCGCGCGGCGATCGTACTGCGGCAGCTCCAGATGCACGCTGGCGAGCGTGGTGACGGTGCCGCTGGTGCCGAGCAGGCGCAGGTCGGGCGTCGCGTGCGGGGCGATGCGCTTGGCGAACTCGGCGAAGCTGTTGGCGACAAGTTCGCGCATGCGGGCATAGCGCGCGCCGCGCGCGGCATCGTCGCCTTCGTCGGCGTGGGCGAGTTCGCTCCACACGGTCTCGGTCAACGAAACCACGCCCCACGGCACGCTCTGCCAGTCGAGGATGCGCGGCACCGGCGCGCCGGGCTCGATCAGCACCAGCTCGGTCGAGCCGCCGCCGATGTCGAAGATCACGGCGGGGCCGATTCCGTCCTCGAGCAGGATGTGGCAGCCGAGCACCGCCAGTCGCGCCTCTTCCTGCGCCGAGATCACGTCGAGCCGGATGCCGGTCTCGCGCCGCACGCGCTCGATGAAGGCGGCACCGTTGCTCGCCCGGCGGCAGGCCTCGGTGGCGACTGAGCGGGCGAGGCGGACGTTGCGCCGCTTGAGCTTGTCGGCACAGATCCTGAGCGCGCCCACCGCGCGGTCCATCGCCTCGTCGCTGAGCCGGCCGGACTGGGCGAGCCCTTCGCCGAGCCGGACCACGCGGCTGAAGGCGTCGATGACGACGAAGTTCTCATCGGCCGGGCGAGCGATCAGCAGCCGGCAGTTGTTGGTGCCGAGGTCGATCGCGGCGTAGGCCTGGCGCGGGGTCTGGCGTTGCCGGTCCTGCGGCTGGCGGTCGCGCTCCGCGATGGCGCCCTTGCCCTGCCTGTCGCCGGCGGTGCCGGAGCGAACCTGACGGGGCTGTACGGGTGGACCGCCTTGCCTCGTCGCCGCGGCGCTCCGCCGCTCATCCGGCGGATTGAAATCCGCCATTGGGGTACGTCTTTCGTATCGTTCTAACCCGCCCGGAGGCGGAACCTGGGCACAGGCTAGCGAAAGCGGGGGGGCGGGGCAAGCTCGGGGCCGAAGGAAGGCCGGAACGGTGCTTGACTGGCACGCCGCGGCTTTCTAGATGCGCCGCCTCGCGTTGCCCCGTCCTCTAATGGTAAGAGAGCGGACTCTGACTCCGTCAATCAAGGTTCGAATCCTTGCGGGGCATCCAACTTTCCAACGGTTCGCTTCCCAACCAGCCCGCGATTCCCTAGGGATGGGCGTTTGCATTGGGAGAGTTTAGTGACCGACATGCCTAATCCCGAAGACGCCGAAGGCGACCTCGAGGACCGGAAGTTCTATCGCGCGGAACAGGAAGCGAGCTTCGCCGAATCGGCGCCGACCTCGACTCCGCAGACCCGCCATCCCGCCTACCGCCTCGCGTTTCGCGACACCGAGTTCCTGCTGCGCGACGAGCTCAGGCCGGTGCGCTTCCAGCTCGAGCTGCTCAAACCGACGCTGCTGCTCGACGAGGCGCGGGTCGGCTCGACGCTGGTGATGTACGGATCGGCGCGCATCCCGCCGCCCGAGGCGGTCGATACCGCGCTCGCGGGGGCGAAGGACCTGCCGGTCGAGGAGCGGCTGGTGGTCGAGCGGCTGGCCGAGAAGGCCAAGTACTACACCGAGGCCTACAAGCTCGCGCGGCTGGTCAGCGAGATGGCGATCATCGAGGGTGGCAAGCGCCAGTTCGTGGTCTGCTCGGGCGGCGGGCCGTCGATCATGGAGGCGGCCAACCGCGGGGCGTCCGACGCCGGTGCCGAATCGATCGGGCTCAACATCGTGCTGCCGCATGAGCAGGCGCCCAATCCCTACGTCACGCCGTACCTCGCGTTCCAGTTCCACTACTTCGCGCTGCGCAAGATGCACTTCCTGATCCGCGCCAAGGCGGTGGCGGTGTTCCCCGGCGGCTTCGGCACCTTCGACGAGATGTTCGAGCTGCTGACGCTGATCCAGACCGGCAAGATGAAGCCGATCCCGGTGCTGCTGTTCGGCAAGGAGTTCTGGACCCGAGTGATCGATTTCGGCGCGCTGGCGCGCGAAGGCGTGGTGTCGCAGGCCGACCTCGAGCTGATCACCTGGTGCGAGACGGCCGAGGACGCCTGGAAGTGCATTTCCGAGTTCTACAAGATCGATCGGGCGCGGACGCCGGACTTCTGATCTAACGCACTGCCTGGTGGCCCATCGGCCCGTGCCCGGCACCGAAGCCAGGCGCGGCAAGGAGGGCCTTGCGGACGAATTCGCGCGCTTCGGCGATCGCCTGCTCAAGGGGGAGCCCTTGGCCGAGCAGCGTGGCGATCGCGCTTGATAGCGTGCAGCCGGTGCCGTGCGTGTGACGGATGTCGATGCGAGGCGAGCGCCAGGCCGCATCGTCCTTGCCCGGCCGCACCAGCAGATCCTCGACTTCCGCACCTTCGGCGTCGCCGCCTTTGGCGAGGTAGGCGACACCGCGTGTTGCCATGCCGCTCGTTCCGCCCAGAGCCGCCAGTTCGGGCACGTTGGGCGTGGTGAGCGCCGCGAGGCGCATCAGGCGCTCGAACGCGGCGATGGTCGCCGCGTCGGCCAGCACCGCACCGCTGGTGGCGACCATCACGGGGTCGAACACCACCGGTACGCCGGCACCTTCAAGCCGGTCCGCCACGACGCAGGCGATCGCCGGGGAGCCAAGCATGCCGATCTTCACCGCGTCGGCGCCGATGTCGGACAGGCAGGCGTCGATCTGCGCGCCGACCAGTTCGGGCGACAGCGCCTCGACCGCGGTCACGCCGGTCGTGTTCTGCGCCGTCACCGCGGTGATCGCGGTCATCGCGTAGCCGCCGAGCATGGTGATGGTCTTGATGTCGGCCTGGATGCCAGCCCCGCCCGAGCTGTCCGAGCCGGCGATCGCGAGGATACGCGGAGGGGTGGTCATTCCTTGAAGCGCCGCTCGGTCGATGGCGGGTGCTTGGCGTGGAGCGCCTTGGCCCGCGTCGGCCGGTCGGTCAGCTCGCCGCCGCAATTCGGGCAGCGGTCGTCCATTGCTTCGGCGCAAGGCGCGCAGAAGGTGCATTCGAAGCTGCAGATGAACGCGCCCGGCGCCTCGGCGGGGAGGTCCGCGCCGCAGCGCTCGCAGTCGGGGCGCATTTCGAGGCTCACGCGGCGGCCTTGACCGCGTCGCAGATCCGGTCGACGACCTGCTCGACCTCGGTCGCATCGTCGCCTTCGGCCATGACGCGGATCTTGGGCTCGGTGCCCGACTTGCGGATCACCAGCCGGCCGCGGCCGACAAGCCCGGCCTCGGCATCGGCGATCACCGCCTGCACCTTGGGATCGGCGAGTGGGTCGCCGCCGGCGTAGACCACGTTCTTGAGCAGCTGCGGGACCGGATCGAACATGTGCAGCAATTCGCTCGCGCGTTTGCCCGAGCGGACCAGCGCGGCGAGCACCTGCAGCGCGGCGATGCAGCCGTCGCCGGTGGTCGCGTGGTCGAGCAGGATCATGTGGCCCGATTGCTCACCGCCGACGTTGTAGCCGCCCGTCCGCATCGCCTCGAGCACGTAGCGGTCGCCGACTTTGGTGCGCACGAGATCGAGCCCGACTTCGTTGAGGAACCGCTCGAGGCCGAGGTTCGACATGACCGTCGCCACCACGCCACCACCCCGCAGCTCGCCCTGGCCGAGCATGCGGGCGGCGATCAGCGCCATGATCTGGTCGCCGTCGACCGCCTGGCCTTTCTCGTCGATCACGATCAGCCGGTCGGCGTCGCCGTCGAGCGCGATGCCGATGTCGGCACCTTCCTCGATGACCCTCGCCTGGATCGCCTCGAGCGAGGTCGAGCCGACGCCGTCGTTGATGTTGAGCCCGTTGGGATTGACGCCGACGGCGATGACCTTGGCCCCAAGCTCCCAGATCACGGTCGGCGCGACCTCGTAGGCGGCGCCGTGCGCGCAATCGACCACCACCTTGAGCGAATCGAAGCGCACGTCGTGCGGCAGCGACTGCTTGATCGCGTGGATGTAGCGTCCGCGGGCGTCCTCGATCCGCCGCGCGCGGCCGACGTCGCCGTCCTGCGCGAGCGCGATCTCGCCATCCATCAGCCGTTCGATCGCCTCCTCGTCGGCGTCGCTGAGCTTGAAGCCATCGGGGCCGAACAGCTTGATGCCGTTGTCGTGGTAGGGATTGTGGCTGGCCGAGATCATCACCCCGAGGTCGGCGCGCATCTCGCGGGTGAGCAGCGAGATCGCCGGGGTCGGCAGGGGCCCGGTCATGATCACGTCCATGCCCACGCTGGTGAACCCGGCGACGAGCGCGGTCTCCATCATGTAGCCCGACAGGCGGGTGTCCTTGCCGATGATGATGCGGTGCTTGTGGGCGCCGCGCAGGAAGTGGCGCCCCGCCGCCTGGCCGACCTTCATCGCCGTGGCGGCATCGAGCAGCCCCGCGTTGGCCCGGCCGCGGATGCCGTCGGTGCCGAAATACCTGCGTGCCATCGAAGTCCCTTGTACCCCACTCGTCCGGCCGATTGCCATGGCGCGTCGCGCGGCTAATGTCACGCTGGATGGCTACGACGGACACTTCCGACGCCGTGTCGCAAATCCGGTTGCCCGCCGGGTGGACGTTCGTGGCGCTGATTGCTGGGCTCGCGCTCGGCTGGGCCCTGTCGGGCGGGCCGGCGGCCGAGACTGCCGCGGCGATCGCCCGGCCGATCGGAACGATCTGGCTGCGCGGCCTGCAGATGACGATCGTGCCGCTGGTGGCTGCGCTGCTGGTGACCGGCATCGTCCGCACCGTGGCGACGGCGCGCGCGGGGCCGATGGCGCGGCGCACGCTGCTCACCTTTCTCGCGGTCCTGGCGGCGGGGACGGTGTTCGCCGCGCTGGCCACACCCGCGCTGATCGAGCTGTTTCCGATCCCCGGCCGGGCGGCCGCGGCGCTCGCCGCCGAGAATGCCGTGGCGCAGGAGGTGCCCGGGGTCGGCGCGTTCTTCGAGTCGCTCGTGGCGGACAACGTCATCGCCGCGGCGGCGCAGACCACCATGTTGCCGCTGATCGTGTTCTTCGCCGCGTTCGCGCTGGCGCTGACCCGGCTGCGCGAGGCGCAGCGCGATCTTCTCGTGAACCTGTTCGACGGGCTCGGTGAGGCGATGCTGGTGATCATCGGCTGGGTGCTGTGGCTCGCCCCGCTCGGGGTGTTCGCGCTCGCCATCGGAGTCGGGATCGCCAGCGGCAGCGGCGCGTTCGCAGCCCTCGCGCACTACATCCTGCTGGTTTCGGGGCTCGGCTTCGTCGTGCTCGTAGCCGGATACGGGCTGGCGCTGGTCGGCGCCAGGCGCGGGCTGCTGGCGTTCGCGCGCGCCATGCTGCCGTCGCAAGCGGTGGCGATCTCGACCCAGAGCTCGCTCGCCAGCCTCCCGGCGATGCTCCAGTCGTGTCGTATGCTGGGCGTGCGCGAGACGACCGCCGATTTCGTGCTGCCGCTGGCGGTGGCGCTGTTCCGCGCCACCGGGCCGGTGATGAACCTCGGCGTGGCGATCTACGTCGCGCATCTCGCGGGTGTCTCGCTGACGCCGCAGGCGATCGCCGCCGGCGTGGCGGTCGCGCTGCTGACCACGATCAGCTCGGTCAGCCTGCCCGGCGCGATCAGCTTCGTGACCGCGATCGGCCCGATCGCCATTGCCATGGGCGTGCCGGTCGAGCCGCTCGCGCTGCTAGTCGCGGTCGAGATGCTGCCGGACATCATGCGCACGCTCGGCAACGTCACTATGGACGTCGCGGTGACCGCGACGGTCGATCGGTCAAGCGCCAATTCGGATTGAATTGCGCGATCAAATGCGCAACCGGAGCCGCGCCCACGCGTTGATGGGCGACCCGATTCCCTCAAGGAGCACCCCCGATGGCCTTCGAACTCATGCCGCTGCCGTATCCGCAGGACGCCCTGGCTCCGGCGATCTCGGCCAACACTCTCGGCTATCACCACGGCAAGCATCACAAGGCCTACATCGACAAGACCAACGCGGCGATCGCCGGCACCGACCTCGAGGGCGCCGATCTCGAAACCGTCGTCGCCAAGGCGCGCGGTAGCAACCAGGGGCTGTTCAACAACGCCGCGCAGTCGTGGAACCACGGGTTCTACTGGCACTCGCTGGCGCCGAACCCGGGCCGCCCGGCGGGCGAGCTGCTGCGCTGGATCGAGACCGCCTTCGGCTCGGTCGAAGAGCTCGAGAAGCAGCTCGCGGGGCGTGGCACCGGCCACTTCTCGAATGGCTGGGTGTGGCTCGCCAGCAAGGGCGGCACGCTCACGATCGAGGAAACTCACGACGGCGATACCCTGGCCGACACCGACGCCCTGCCGCTGCTGACGATCGACCTGTGGGAGCACGCCTACTATCTCGACCACCAGAACCTGCGCCCGAACTATCTCGAGCAGGTGATCCGCGAGAAGCTCAACTGGGACTTCGCGGCCGAGAACCTCGCGCGCGGCTCCGCGTGGAAGTACCCGGCGCTCAGCCACGCCGACTAACCGCCGGCCGGTTTGCAGATTCAAGAAGCGCCGCTCCCGATCGCCGGGAGCGGCGTTTTTTTATGGCGGGTCGCATCCCCGCGTCGAGCAAGCAGCCTTTTTCGCCGGCGGTGTAAGACCGGCGCCGCGCACGCGACTAACCTGAGACAAGATTTTTTCCGCGCCCTCTTCAAATCGCTGCACAGCCGTATTACTGTATTACGCATGTAGGTCACGAAGCGGGGTCGAGCCTCGCGCGTGACCGCGGGGTCTGGGGAAGGGGGTTGATGAGTGAGCGCTCACTCACTATCGTGGCGGCCGATGAGTCGAGCCACCCCCATGCCTGCCGCCGAGCGACGCAGCGTGATCGTGGCTGCCACTGAGCGCCTTCTCGTCGAGCGCGGGCAGGCGGTCAGCACCCGCGAGATCGCCGAGGCCGCCGGCATCGCCGAAGGCACGATCTTTCGCGTGTTCGCGACCAAGGATGCAATCATCGAAGCGGTGTTCGAAGACGCGTTCGATGCCCGCGTCGACTGGGAACGGCTCTCCGTCATCGATCCCGGCAACGGGCTGGAAGCGTGCCTCGTCGAGCTGGTTGAGATGCTCCAGCGGCGCATCCGCCGGGTCATGGCGCTGTTCGCCGCGGTCGGCTTCCGCAAGCCGCAGGCGAGCCCCGAGATCCTCGAGCAGCGCCGCCGCGGTTACGAAGCGATTTCCGAGCTGCTGCGCCCACATGCTGCCCGCCTGCGGACCTCGCCCGAGGATGCCGCTCGGCACTTGCACGGCATGGTTCTGGCGATGACCCATCCAATGCTGACCGATCGGCCTATTCACGATTCCCGCGAAATCGTCGATCTCGTGCTCAACGGCGTCGCCGCACAGAAAGACGGGGGAATCTGATGCCGAGTTTCGCCGGACGCCGGCTTGTCCTTCCTCTGCTGGGGTCGGTCGCGCTCGCCGGGTGCACCACGCCTCAGTTCGCCCAGCCCGAGGCCGGCCTCCCGGTGCCGGAAGCGTGGCAGGAAACCCAGGTTGCGCCCGCCTCGCTCGACCTCGCGACCTACTGGCGTCAGCTCGACGATCCGCTGCTGACCGAGTTCGTCGAGGCGGCCGTCGCCCACAACCTCGACCTCGCGCAAAGTGCCGCGCGGCTCGGCCAAGCCAACGCCCAGCTCCGCGGCGCGCGGGCGCAGTGGATGCCGCAGTTTTCGGTCAACGGCCGCGCCTCGCAGGAATTCAGCAGCCAGTTCCCCGACGACCAGCAATACAACCTTGGTGCCGACGCGAGCTGGGAGATCGACCTGTTCGGCCGGATCGGTTCGGAGGTCGCCGCTTCGGAAGCCGACCTCGCCGCCGCCGGCTATTCGCTCGCCGACCTGCAGCGGCTGATCACCGGCCAGGTCGCCTTGGCGACGATCCAGGCGCGCGCGATCGCGCTGCAGCTTGCCATCGCCCGCGACACGCTCGCGTTCCAGGACGACAACCTGCAGATCGCCCGCTGGCGGGTTCAAGCCGGACTGGTCTCGAGCCTCGACGTCGAGCAGGCGCGGGCCCAGCGCGCGGCGACCGCCGCGAGCATTCCGCAGCTCGAAAGCAATCTCGCCGCCACCGCCAACGGCATCTCGACGCTGATCGGCGAGCCACCGGGACGCGTGCTGCGACTGCTGCAGGACTCGGCCGCAGCGGTGCCGACCCCGCCGGCGCTGACCGCCTTCGAGGCGCCCGGCGAAGTCCTCCGTCGCCGGCCCGACGTGCGCGGGGCCGAGGCTTCGCTGCTCGCCAGCACTGCGCGCATCAAGGGCGCGCAGGCGCAGCTGCTGCCGATGATCCAGCTCGGCGGCACGATCGGCATCCCGACCAGCGGCATCGGCAACCTGTTCGAGATCGTCACCGGCACGCTGTTCGGCTCGGTCAGCCAGCTGATCTTCGACGGCGGTCGCACCCGCGCGCGGATCGACAGTGCCGAGGCCGCCGCACAAGGCTCGCTCGCGGCCTGGCAGCAATCGATCCTCGGCGCGCTCGAGGACGTCGAGACCGCTTCGGTCGATCTCGAGAAGTCCGGCCAGCGCGTGGTGATCTACGACGAGGCGCTCGACGCGGCGAACAATTCGGCGCTGCTCGCGCGCAGCCAGTACCAGGCCGGGCTGACCGATTTCCGCAACCTGCTGACCTCCGAGAACGCGCTGCTACAGGCCCGCAACGCCGTGGTCGCGGCGCAGGCCGAGCGGGCCAGCGCCTTCGTCCGCCTGACCCAGGCGCTCGGCGGCGGCTGGGCGCCCACCGACTATCCACTGCCCGTCAGTGACAGGATCGACTCATGAACGACACGACCAACCTGCGGATCGACGAGTTCCTCGGCACGACCACCGAGCCGCGCTGGCGCCGCTGGGCCAAGTTCTGGGTGCCGGCGCTGATCGTGGTGCTCGGCGCGCTGTACTACTTCACCCGTGGCGACGACGGAAAGCCGAAGTATATCAGCGAGAAGGTCACCGAGCGGTCGCTCGACATCGAGGTCACCGCGACCGGCAACTTGCGCCCGACCAACCAGGTCGACGTCGGCTCGGAAGTCTCGGGCCGGATCGATCGGGTCCTGGCGGATGTCAACGACCGCGTCGCCCGAGGGCAAATCCTCGCACAGATCAACACCGACGTGATCGAGGACCAGATCAAGCAGGGCCGCGCCAATCTCGACGCCGCGCGGGCGCAAGTCGCCCAGGCGCGCGCCACCCTCGGGGTCGACACCGCCCAGCTCAACCGCTTGCGCGACGTTTATCGCCTTTCGGGCGGCAAGGTGCCCTCGGCGACCGAGCTCGAGGCGGCCGAAGCCAATGTCGCGCGCGGCCGCGCGGCGGTCAATTCGGCCAACGCCAATGTCGTCGCGTCGCAGGCGCAGCTCTCGTCGGCGATCACCAACCGCGACCGCGCGGTGATCCGCTCGCCCGTCTCCGGCGTGGTGCTCGCGCGCCAGGTCGAGCCCGGCCAGACCGTCGCCGCGAGCTTCAACACGCCGACGCTGTTCGTCATCGCCGAGGACCTTTCGGCGATGCAGCTCCGGGTCTCGGTCGACGAGGCCGACGTCGGCCAGGTCAAGCAGGGGCAGAAGGCGAACTTCACCGTCGATGCCTACCCCGGCCGCCAGTTCCCGGCAGTGGTCGAGCGTGTCGCGCTCGCCTCGAACAACACGGCGACCTCGACCCAGCAACAGCAGCAGGGGCAGCAGGGCAACGCGGTGATCAACTACGAGGCGCGCCTCTCGGTCGACAACCGCAACGGCCTGCTTCGCCCCGGCATGACCGCGACCGCCAACATCGCCACCGAGAGCACCGGCAAGCGCATGCTCGTGCCCAACGGCGCGCTGCGCTTCGAACCGGAAAAGGAAGCAGCGGCCGGCGGCGTCCAGCTCGGCGGCGACGACTTCGGCCTCGATCGCGAGAAGGAGCGCGCGACGATCGGCCGCGGCAGCCGCCAGAACGTCTACGTGCTGCAGGACGACGGCACGCTCAAGCAGGTCGAGGTCGTTACCGGCCAGAGCGACGGGCGCTACACCGTGGTCACCTCGCGCGAGCTCAAGCCGGGGATGCAGGTGGTCACCTCGGTCAAGGCCAAGGAAGGGTGACGGACGGGCCGATCATCGAGCTGAAGGGGATCACCAAGACCTTCGGCCAGGGCGTGGCGGCGTTCCAGGCGCTGAAGGGCGTCGACCTCGTGATCGAGCGCGGCGATTTCGTCGCGGTGATGGGGGCCTCGGGCTCGGGCAAGTCGACCACGATGAACATCCTCGGCTGCCTCGATACGCCGACTTCGGGTGTGTACCGCTTCCTCGGCACCGAAGTGCAGTCGCTCACCCGCGACCAGCGGTCGCTGCTGCGCCGCAAGTACCTCGGCTTCGTGTTCCAGGGCTTCAACCTGCTCGCCCGCACCAGCGCGGCGGAGAACGTCGAACTGCCGCTCATCTATCGGGGCGAAAAGAAGGAGGCTCGGCGCGAGGCGGCGTTGAAGTCGCTCGATCGGGTCGGGCTCGTCCCCTGGGCCGAGCACACCCCGGCGGAGCTGTCGGGCGGCCAGCAACAGCGCGTCGCGATCGCCCGCGCGCTGGTGACCAACCCCGACGTCCTGCTGGCCGACGAGCCGACCGGCAACCTCGATTCCGAGCGCTCGCTCGAGATCATGCAATTCCTCGTCGAGCTCAACAAGAGCGGGATCACCATCCTCATGGTCACCCACGAGCCCGAGATGGCCCAGTTCGCCAAGACCATCGTCCACTTCAAGGACGGGCTGGTCGAGCGGATCGAGCGCGGCCACCGCTCGGGCCAGCCGCTCGACGCGACGGCGGGAGCGCACTGATGTTCGGCACCACTCTGTTGCTGGCCTTCCGCGAGATCCGCCGGCACATCCTGCGCAGCTTCCTGACCACGCTTGGCATCATCATCGGCGTCGCCGCGGTGATCACCATGGTCACGCTCGGCAAGGGCGTGACCGCCGACATCGAGAAGCAGATCAGCTCGCTCGGCTCGAACGTGTTCTTCGTCTTCCCGATCAACACCGACCGCGGGCAGATCCGCCCGTTCGACGAGCGCGACGTCACCGCGGTGCGCGAGCAGATCGCGGGCGTGAAGTTCGTCGCCGGACAAGTCGAGCGCAGCGTCACCGCGATCCACAACGGGCAGGACTGGCGCAGCAAGGTCGAAGGCGTCGGCAACGAGTTCCTCGATGCGCGCGGGATCGAGATCGACGAGGGCCGCCGCTTCACCCCGGCCGAGGAAAGCGCGGGCGCCAATGTCTGCATCATCGGCCCGACCGTGCGCGACGAGGTCTTCCCGCCCAACCGCAGCCCGGTCGGCGAGCGCATGCGGCTCGACAACGTCTCGTGTCAGGTGATCGGCGTGTTCAAGACGCGCGGCTCGGTCGGCGGCGGCGGCGACGACGACAATTCGGTGTTCATGCCGCTGACCAACGTGCAGCGCCGTTTCACCGGCGACGACAACATCGGCTACATGGTCGTCGCCTACGATTCGACTTACTCGAGCGCGGCCATGACGCGCGCCATCGTCGACCTGATGCGCGAGCGGCGGGTGCTGCTCGAAGGCCAGGCCAACGACTTCGACATCGTCGACACCGCGCAGATCAACGAGACGGTCGCCAACACCGTCGGCACGATGACCGGCGTGGTCGCGCTGATCGCGGCGATCAGCCTGATCGTCGGTGGCGTCGGGATCATGAACATCATGCTCGTCTCGGTCACCGAGCGAACGCGCGAGATCGGCATCCGCCTGGCGATCGGCGCGCTCGCGCGCGAGGTTCAGCTACAGTTCCTGACCGAGGCGGTGGTGCTGTGCTGCTTCGGCGGGCTGGTCGGCATCGTGCTCGCGCTGGCCTTCTCGGTCGCGCTGACGCGGGCGATCGAGCTGCCGTTCATGTTCGACCCGTTCATCAACGTGCTGGCCTTCGTGATCTCGGCGGTGATCGGGATCGTGTTCGGGTATTTTCCGGCGCGACGGGCCTCGCGGCTCGATCCGATCGAGGCGCTTCGGCACGAATAGGGCGGCGCGCTAGTCGTCCTTATCGCCGAAATCGAACACGTTGGTCGCGAACAGCGGCTCGCCGAAGATGAAGCCGACGATGTTCGGCCGCCCGAGGTGCTCGACGAGCGCGGTGATCGTCAGCAGCAGTGGGACCGATAGCAGCGCGCCGGTCATGCCCCAGATCCAGCTGAAATAGCTCAGCGCGAACAGGATCAGCACCGGGTTCATCGTGAAGCGCGCGCCGAGGATCGCCGGGGTCACGACGTTCGATTCGACGGTGTGCAGCCCGAGGTAGGCCGCGGCCGGGATCAGCCCGACGAGCGGCGCCTCGGCGGTGCCGAGCCCGAACAGCGTCAGCAACGCGATCATCGCCAGCGGGCCGACGTAAGGCAGGAAGTTGAGCAGCGCCGCGAGCCCGCCCCACATGACCGGGTAGGGCATACCGAAGACCCAGGCGCCGAAGGTCACCACCAGACCGACCGCGGTGTTGATCAGCCCGACGGTGAGGATGTACGAGCCGACGCGGTCCTGCACATCGCGCATGACCCGCGCGGCTTTGAGCGTGGCGCCGAAATGCTGCCGATCGAGCAGAAGCTTGCGGCGCATGCGCACGCGGGCCTCGATCATGAAGAAGGCCATCAGGAAGGTCAGCAGGACTTCGAGCAGCACCGTCGGCGTGGCGAAGGCGAGCTGCTCGAGCATGGTCGGCCCGGCAAGCACGACCTTCTGTCCCTTGCTCACGCCGGAGATCGAAGCGACCTTCTCGTTGAGCCGCGACAGCCACGCGAGCGTGCCCTGCATCTCGCTGAAGTGCCGGCCGATCCGGTCGATCATCGCCGGCATGTCCTGGAACAGCGTCAGCGCCGGACGCAGCACCGCGCTCAGCGCGAGCACGATCAGCGCGACCAGCAGCAGCAGCGCGAGCAGCGAGGCGAGGAAGTTGGGCAGGCCGATCTGCGCGAGCTTGTCGGCCAACGGCGAGAGCACGATCGTCAGGATGATCGCGGTGACCAGCGGCAGGAACACCACCGAGCCGATCGACAGCACGAACGGCAGCGCGAGGAACAGCCCGATCGCCAGCAGGACGACCAGCGCCGACATCAGCCGCAGCTCTTCGGCTGCGAACGACACCGTCCGCTTGCGCGCGCTCGGCGCCGTGGACCCCGGGATCGGCGCCGGTGCGGGCGCCGGTGCTGGCGTCGGTCCGGGTGGGGGCCCAGGCTCGGGCCGGTGTTCCATGGCTATCCGTTTCCCCCCAACTTGGCGGCGGCTACTTGGTCGGGATCGCCTGGCCCCGTCCCGCCGCCACGTCGTCGAGTTCCTCGAGGATCGCGCCATGCGCTGCCGGGTCGGCGATCGACCGTTCGGGGATGCTCCCCTCCTCGATCATCGTCGTCAAGGCCGCGCGTGCACGGCCGACGCGGCTCTTGATCGTGCCGACCGCACAGCCGCAGATCTGCGCCGCCTCCTCGTAGGAGAAGCCGCCTGCGCCGACCAGCAGCAGCGCCTCGCGCCGCTCGGGCGGCAGCGTCAGCAGCGCGCGGTGCATGTCGCTGAGGTGGATCGGTTCCTCCTGGCCCGCCGGGGCAGTCAGGATGCGCTCGGCGGCGGTCTCGTCGTACTCGCCGCGGAAGCGGTTGCGGCGCATGTCGGTGAGATAGGCGTTGCGCAGGATGACGAAGGTCCAGGCGCGCATGCTCGTGCCCGGCTCGAACCGCTCCTGCGCGGCCCAAGCCTTGAGCAGCGTTTCCTGGACCAGATCGTCGGCCATGTCGGGCCGGCCGCACAGCCCGCGCGCGAATGCGCGCAGGTGCGGGATGACCTCGGTCAGCTCGCGCTTGAAAGCCCGCTTGTCGTCAGCGCTGCGGCGGGGCAGCTCCCGTTCGTCCTTGCTCATTTCTTTGTGTCGTCGAGCCTTGAGAGCAAGTCCTTGAAGGCGTCAGGCAACGGCTCGTCGACCACAGAGTCGTAGAGCTGCTTGAGTCCGGACGCCCATTCCGGGCCTTTCGGTTTGCTACTCGTCTTGCCCTTCACGGGCTTTGTCTTCCTGTCTGCGCCTGCCATGCGTGATGCGTCCGCCCGCCCCTGATTAAGTCCCGTGTGTTTGCCGTCGTCACGCAATGCACGTTGCATTCTTGCACCGCCAGTGCGCATTTGTGGCGCAGGGGCGGAACGAAAGGCGCGTCGTCCGGTTCCCCTCTAAATCGCGATGCGGTGCTGCGGGCCGCGAAACGGCGGGGATGTGGCATCCCTGCAACTGGGGTCTGGAGCGGCCTGCGGGCGCTTCGCGAGGAGTGGGATGGCAGAGCAGGTTTCCGGCCGCAGCAGGACGAAGAGGTGGCTGGTCCGCTTCCCGCGCGCCGTACCGGTCGCGATCTTCCTGCTCATCGCCGCCATCACCGTGCTCAGCGTCTTCGCCATAGAGCGCGGCGAGGATGCCCGTGCCGCCGCGCAATTGCGCTCGCGCGCGAGCGCGATCGCCAACGCGCTCGAGCGCCGGGCCAATGCCAGCAGCGCCTATCTGCGCGCGGGCGCCGCTCTTCTGGCGACGCTCGACGATATCCCGGCCGTGCGCTTCCGCCGCTTCGTCAGCGAGCTCCGGCTCGATGCGGACTATCGCGGGACCGAAGGCATCGGCTGGGCGATGGTGGTGCGTCCCGACCAGATCGACGCGTTCGATGCGATGATGGCGCAGGACTCGCCGGGCGGGAATGTCCGGTTGCACCCGCGGCCCGACGGCAGCGAGCCCTATGCCGTAGCGGTCACTTATCTCCAGCCCGACACCGAGCGTAACCGGCGCGCGCTCGGGTTCGACATGTTCTCCGAGCCGATCCGCCGACGGGCGATGCTCGAGGCCGAGCGAACCGCGCGGCCGACCGCGAGCGGCAAGGTCGTGCTGCGGCAAGAGGACGACGCCACCTCGCCGGGCTTCCTGATCTACATGCCGGTGTTCGAGGCCGCGCCCGAGGGGCGCCGGCTCAAGGGATACATCTACAGCCCGTTCAGCGCGTCGGATTTCCTGATCTCGGCGCTCGAGCTCGAGAACGCCGAGGGTTACGACGTCGGGCTCTACGACGGGCCGATCGGGCATTCGAACTTCCTCGCCCGTGCGGGGCCGGGGCGGTCGACCGGCGATACCGTGGTCGAAACCGTGGCGATGGGGGCGGAGCCGTGGACGCTCACGGTGACCGGGCCCGATTCCGCCGGGCTGTCCGGCCTGTCGATGGTGACGATCATCTTCGGCCTGCTCGTCGCCGGCCTGCTCATGCTGCTGGTGCGCATGCTGACGCAGCAGGCGATCGAGGACGAGGCCTCGCTCAAGTGGTTCGAGGAGCAGGCCTCGATCCGCAACTCGCTGACCCGCGAGCTCAACCATCGGGTCAAGAACACGCTTGCCAACGTGCTGTCGATCCTCGCGCTCACGCGGCGGCGGGCGACCAGTCTGGAAGAGTTCGCCGACGGGCTCGACGGGCGCATCCGTGCGCTGTCGGCGACGCACGACTTGCTGACCCAGTCGGACTGGGGCACGACGCCGATCCGCGCGGTGATCGAGGCCGAGCTGCTGCCTTACGCGCAAGAGAGCGACCACCGGATCGAACTGCAGGGCCCGCACATCGAGCTCGCCCCGAACGACGCGCTGTCGCTCGGGCTGGCGACGCACGAGCTGGCGACGAATGCCGCGAAGTACGGCTCGCTGAGCAAGCCGGGCGGCAAGGTCGCGGTGCACTGGAAGCTGATCTCCGAAGCGCTGGTGCGGGTCGAATGGCAGGAAAGCGGCGGGCCGCCGGTCGCCGCCGAGCGTGGGCGCGGGTTTGGCACCGACCTGATCGAGCGGATCGTCGCGCATGAGCTCAAGCACGAGGTCCAGCTCGACTTCCTGCCCGAAGGGGTGCGCTGCGTGCTGACCATCCCGGTCCGCCAGCCGACCCAGTTCGCGATGCGCGCGAACCGCATGTCGAGTCGCGAGCTCGCCGAAGGCCAGTAGGCGGACGAGGCTGGACGCGCTGTATCGCGAAGCATACAGCGGAGCGATGCTGACACGACGCCTCGCTGCCGTACGCCTCCTGTGCCTCGCGCTGCTGTTTCCGGCACTGCTCGCCTGCAGCAAGACCGCTGACGCGCCAACGGCCGGCCCGGTGGTGCTCGCCGCCGCGAGCCTGCAGGAATCGCTCGAGGAAGTCGGCAAGGCATGGGCCGCCGAGGGACACGCCGCGCCGGTGCTGTCGTTCGCCGCGAGCTCGGCGCTCGCCCGCCAGGTCGAGCAGGGCGCGCCGGCAGACCTGTTCGTCTCGGCCGACGAGGAGTGGATGGACAAGCTCGAGGGGCAGAACCTGCTGCGTGCCGGGACTCGCGGCGACATCCTGACCAACCAGCTGGTCCTGGTCACTAGGAAGGGCGGGACCGTGCGCCGTCTCGCCGATCTCCGTGACGGCAAGCTCGCGCTGGCCGATCCGGGCGCGGTTCCGGCCGGGAAGTATGCCAAGGCGGCGCTCGAGAGCCTCGGGCAGTGGCAGGCGGTCGAGGCCAAGGTCGTTCCGGCCGAGAACGTGCGTGCCGCTCTGGCGCTGGTCGAGCGCGGCGAGGCTGCGCTGGGGATCGTCTACACCACCGACGCGCTGGCCTCGGACGGGGTCGAGGTGCTCGAGACCTTCCCCGAAAGCAGCCATCCGCCGATCCGCTATCCGGCGGCCGTGCTCGCCGGATCGAAGCACGCCGATGCGGCCGCCTTCCTCGCGTTCCTGCGTTCGGATAAGGCGCGAGAGATTTTCACCAGGCATGGGTTCGGACTGACCGAGTGACGGACTGGCTGACGCCGGACGAATGGGGGATCGTCGCGCTCTCGCTCAGGGTGAGCGTGGCGGCGGTCGTGGTGACTCTGCCGCTGTCCTACGCGCTCGCCTGGGTGCTCGCGCGGCGACGGTTTCCCGGAGTGATCCTGCTCGACGCGCTGGTGCACCTGCCGCTGGTCGTGCCGCCGGTGGTGACCGGCTGGCTGCTGCTGCTCATGTTCGGGCGCAACGGGCCGATCGGCGGCTGGCTCGAGGCGCAGTTCGGGATCACTCTGGTATTCCGCTGGACCGGCGCGGCGCTCGCCGCGGCGGTGATGGCGCTGCCGCTGATGGTGCGGGCGATGCGGCTGTCGATCGAGGCGGTCGACCGGCGGCTGGTCGATGCCGCGCGGACGCTCGGGGCGAGCCGCTGGCGGGCGTTCCTGACGATCACCCTGCCGCTCAGCGCGCCGGGCATTGCCGCGGCGGCGATGCTCGGGTTCGCGCGCTCGCTCGGCGAGTTCGGGGCGACGATCACCTTTGCCTCGAACATCGCCGGGCAGACGCGGACGTTGCCGCTGGCGATCTATAGCGGGTTGCAATTGCCCGGCGGCGAGGCGCTGGTGACGCGGCTGTCGCTGATCTCGATCGCGCTGTCGCTCGCCGCGCTGGTCGTATCCGAGCTGCTCGTTCGGCGGTCGGCGGGGAGCCGCGCGCATGTCCTTTGAGGTCTCGATCGATCATCGCATCGGCGAGCGGCATGTCGCGCTGGCGTTCACCTCGGACGCGCCGCTGACCGCGCTGGTCGGCGCTTCGGGGGCAGGCAAGACCACGGTGCTCAACTGCATCGCCGGGCTGATCCGGCCCGATCGTGGACGGATCGCGGTCGCCGGGGGCACGCTGTTCGATTCCGCGACCGGGGTGCATCTGCGGCCCGAGCGGCGGCGGGCGGGGTACGTGTTCCAGGACTTCCGGCTGTTCCCGCATCTGCGCGTCGGGGCCAACCTTGCCTACGGCGAGCGGCTGGCGCGGGCGGAGGAGCGGTGGATTGCGCGCGAGGAGGTGACGCGGTTCCTCGACATCGGGCACTTGCTGCAGCGCTGGCCGGCGACGCTGTCGGGGGGCGAGATGCGGCGGGTGGCGATCGGGCGGGCCTTGCTCGCGGCGCCGCGGTTCCTGTTGCTCGACGAGCCGTTCGCCTCGCTCGATGCCGAGCGGGCCGAGGCGCTGATGGCACTGGTCGAGCGGATCCGTGACGAGCTCAAGATCCCGATCCTGCTGGTCAGCCACGACCGGATCGAGGTCGAGCGGCTCGCGGGGCGGGTGGTTACCCTCGGCTAGCGGGCGGCCGGAGCAGGTGGCGGGGCCGGTGGTTGGCCGCGGAGCTCCTCGAGCGCCGCGGTGAGGCCGTTGAGCGCGCGGGTGCGGGCGCCTTGCAGCACGCTGTCGTCGACGAAGGGCTTGCTCGCCGGATCGGCTTCGAGCGCAGCGAGTGCCTGTTCAGCAGTGCCGCCGTTGGGCTCGGCCTTGCGTGCAGCATCCGCCGCGGCGCGGGTGAACGCGGCGTAGCGGCCGAACGCGGCCCAGTCGTGGATCGTGGTGCCGTGGCCGTCGATGACCTTGTCGACCCCGGTGACCGTGGTGTGCGCCTGGGCCAGCGAGTCGGGCAGGGCGATCGCGCTGCCACCGGCGCCGCGGTCGATGCGCGGCAGGGCCATCATCTGGAAGATGTCGCCCGAGGCCATGACCTTCTCGGCCGGGAACACCACGAAGGCGTCGCCGTCGGTGTGGCCGGGGCCGAACCAGTAGAGCTGGATGCGGTCGTCGCCGGTGCCGAGAAGCAGGCGGTCGTTGAAGGTGGTGCTGGCCGCGCCGACGTTGGGCATCGCGGCCATGCGGCGCGAGGTGTTGACCTGGGCGACCACGGCCATGCTGCCGCCGGCGTTGATCTCGGAATTCGAGCCGACGTGGTCGCCGTGCGAGTGGGTGTTGATGATCAGGGAGATCGGCTTGTCGGTGACCTTGCGCACCTGGGCGAGGATCGCCGCGCCGTTGTTGGCGAGCTTGGTGTCGACCAGCGCGACATCGCTGGTGCGGACGAACACGGTGGTGTTGCCGCCCGCGCCGTAGATCTTCCAGATCCGCGGTGAGACCTGCTCGATCTCGCCGACCGGGGGTTGGCCCTGTGCGTGGAGGCCCGCGGTCGCCATCCCGGCCGCGACGAGCGAGGCGAGGATGGCGAGCCGCTTCATGGCCTAAAGGTGCTCGTGCTCGTCGAGCGGGGCCTGACCGCCCGGACGCGGGCCGCCTCCGCCGGGGCCGGCCGGCAGCGGCTGGCCCGGGAGCGGCGGGGCACCCATGATCAGCGGCGGCTTCTCGCCCTTGAGCTCCATCATCGCGACGAACAGGTTGTTGTAGGTCCGGCTCTTCGGCGTGCCGCCGTACTCGAGGCCCGGCTTGAGCTGGTCGACGATGTACGGCGCCATCGCCGGATCGGTCGCGAAGTACTTGTCGAACGCCTCGATGTAATTGAGGTTCTCGGCGTTGGCGCGGCGGGCGACCTCGACCACCTTCTTGGTGTAGCCGAGATAGCGCAGGAAGCCGGCCCAGGTGTTGGCGTCGCCGTGGCCTTCGATCACGCGGTCGACGCCGGTGATCGTCTCGGCCGCCTTGCCGAGGGTCACCGGGGTGGCGACCATGCTGCCGCCCGACATCGGATCGATCAGCGGGCCCATGTCCCAGGCCATGATGTCGCCGATGCACATGACCTTCTCGTGCGGGAACACGATCAGCGCGTCGCCGTCGGTGTGGCCGGCGCCGAACCAGTAGAGGTCGATCCGGTCGTTGCCGCTGCCGAGGGTCAGCTTGTCCTCGAAAGTGGTGCCGACCTGCGGCTGGTTGGGCATGCCGTTGATGCGCTTGGCGCTGTTCGCCTGGGCGACGATCTGCACCGAGCCGCGCGCGGTGTTGATCTCGGCGTTCGAACCCATGTGGTCGGGGTGCGAGTGAGTGTTGATGATCATCGTCACCGGCTTGTCGGTGAACTCGCGGACCTTGGCGAGGATCGCCGCGCCGTTGTTGGCGAGCTTGGTGTCGACGAGCACGACGCCGTCGCTGCGCACGAACGCGGTGGTGTTCCCGCCCGCGCCGAAGATCTTGTAGACGTTGGCCGAGACCTGCTCGGTCGCGCCGATGCCCGGCAGGCCACCGCCCGCAGGCCGCCCCGCCGGCGGTTGCTGCGCCGACAGCCCGGCGGCCGTCATGCCGCCCAGGGCGATCGCCGCAAGGATTGCGATCCGCTTCATTGTTACCCTCCGAAAAACACCCTCTCGACGAACCAGTAGGCGCCCGCCGCGATGACCACGAGCGATCCGCCGGGGACCACCCATTTGTCCGCCACCTCCGGGATCCGCCGGCGCAGCAGCGCCAGGGCGAGACCCACGACGAGGACGATGACGAGCTGTCCCAGTTCGACTCCGACATTAAACGAAAACAGGGACCATCCAAGCGCTTCTTGAGGAAGTCCGAATTCTCTCAGCACGTTGGCGAAGCCGAATCCGTGCACGAGGCCGAACCCACCGGCCACCCAGGCGCGCAAGTCGCGCCCCTTTTCCTTGCGTTGCAGCAGGTTGTCGGCGCCGACGACGACGATGCTGAGCGCGATCGCGGGCTCGATGAGCCAGGCCGGCGGGTTGACAATGTTCAGCGCGGCGAGGGTCAGCGTGATCGAGTGGCCGATCGTGAACGAGGTCACGATCGTCACCAGCTTGCGCAACGATCCGCCGAGCAGCAGCAGGCCGATCAGGAACAGGATGTGGTCGGGCCCGATCATGATGTGATGCACGCCCGAGGGGATGAAGGTGCCCATCACCGCGAAGGCGCCGGCGGTGGTGCCGCGGTAGTAGATGACCGGGTCGCTGTCCGCCGAGAGGATGTATTGCTGCGGCCGGTCGCTGTCCTCGTAGACGTTGATGAAGGTCTGGTGGTTCGGATCGGCCGGGAACATGCTGGTATCGATCGACAGCGCGCCTGCGGGCTTGCCGGGGATCGAGAAGGTCAGTTCGATCGCCTCGTCGGCATCGACCACGGTCATCGCGCCCCACCTGGCGCGGGCGAAGCCGCCGTTCTCGAAATCGATGTGCGCCGCGAAGTAGCGCTCGATCTCGGCGCGATGCGCGTTGCGCACCGCGGGGTCGAGCAGGGCCTGCGGGTCCGACAGGCCGAGGACCGGGGCGAGGTCGGTCAGGTGGGCGCGGATGCGGCCGTCGACTCCGCTGTCGTGCACCTCGAGGTCGAGGTAGCTGAACGGCACCGGGTGCGCCGAGGCGGGCACGGCGAGGAACAGCGCGGCGAGGATCGCGCAGCAGCGCAGCAAGAAAGGTCCCATCCAGGCGGTGCTTTCGCTGCGTGCAGCGCCAATTGCAAGCGGCCGCGCGCGCGAGTCGGGGGAGCGGTTCGCTTCGGCCCGGGTCCGGCGTCGAAGCCCACGTTCGCCGCGAATGGTCCCAATGTTCGCAATGGCCATGGTACTAGCGGGCTCCTTGGCGAGCCGCGGGGGGGCAGCAGCCCGTCGGCTTGCCCGGCCGAGCATGGCTGCCGGGACGGCTGGAGGGCGTGATGCTCGGCATGGCCCGAACGGAAGCCGAACAAATCCTACATTGAAAGGGTTTTCTCGGCTGCCAGCGTCGCGGGCCCCTCCACCACCGGCCTGCGGCCGGCGGTCCCCCTCCCCATGACCGCTTCGCGGCCACAGGGAGGATTTGCGGCGCTCCGATCCTCCCAGTCGGCGAAGCCGATGGGGAGGTGGCAGACGCCGAAGGCGGCTGACGGAGGGGCTGCGGCCGGACGCGAACGTCGCAGGCCCCTCCACCGCCAGCCTGCGGCTGGCGGTCCCCCTCCCCATCCGGCTTCGCCGGACGGAGAGGATCTTTTACCGGAACAGCCGCGGCGCGAAGTCGGCGAGGTAGCGGCGCCAGTTGATCCAGGTGTGGCCACCGCCGCTCTCGTTGTAGACGTACTTGATGCCGTACTTGTCGAACATTCCGCGGGTCGGGGCGGAGGTGTTGTAGAGGAAGTCCTCGCTGCCGATCGCGTAGTAGACGAGGTCGAGGTCCTTCGCCGCCTGCTTGAGCGCGGCGTCGTTGGCGGTCTCGTAGGCGGTGACGTCGTTGTTGCCCTGGAGGCCGAGGCCCATCGAGAAAATGCCGATGTGGTCGAAGATCTCGGGGTGGGTCAGGCCGAAGCGCAGCGTGTGCGAGCCGCCCATCGAGAGGCCGGCCATGGCCCGGTCGGGCTGGTCGGCGAGCGTGCGGAAGGTACCGTCGACGTAAGGGATCAGGTCCTTGATCAGGTCGTCGCCGAAATCGGTGTTGGCGAGCATGTTGCCGCCCGGGCGATCGGGGGTGTGCCCGAACGGCATGACCACGATCATCGGCTTGGCCTTGCCGGCGGCGATCAGGTTGTCGAGGATCAGGTTGGCGTGGCCGACCGAGGTCCAGGAGTCGTAGCTGTCGCCGGCGCCGTGGACGAGGTAGAGCACCGGGTAGCGCGCGGTGCCGTTCATGTAGCCGGGCGGGGTGTAGACCGTGGCCACGCGCTTCTGGCCGAGCGCGCTCGACCAGTATTCGATTCTAGAGACCACGCCATGCGGCACGTCCTGCTTCCAGGTCTGGAACTCGCCCGCCGGGCCGGTGGTCTCGAAGGTCGAGTTGGTGCCGACGCGCTCGTGGCTGAAGGTCGTGCCCTGCGGATCTGGCACGCGCGCGCCGTCGACCTGGAAGTTGAAGCGGTAGACGTCGGCCGGGACCGGCACCGCGGTGGTCGCGCTCCACAGGCCGGTCGCGTCCTTGGTCATGACGAGGCCGCGGGTGCTGCCGGGCTGGATGCCCATCGGGATCGCCTCGTCGATGTCGTTGCTGGTGACGCGTACTTCCTGCGCCTCGGGGGCGCAGATGCGGAAGGTCACGCGGCCGTCGGCAAGCTGCTCGACCGATTTGAAGGCGCCGGCGGCGGCGAAGAAGCCTTGCGGGCGGCAGCTCGCGGGCTGCTGTGGCGCCGGGGCCGGCTGGGCAAGCGCCGGGACGCCCGTGGCGAGCGCGGCGAAGGCAAGGAAACGGACGGCGGATTTCATGATCGTGGTGCTCCCCCTGAATTCGCGCGACACGTGGCCAGCCGTCGTTTGACAAGCCGAGGCCCGCGCCGCACAGTTGAGACAACGTTGTCTGTATTCGCCGTGAAACGCAAGTGGCGAAGCCCGGGAGAGTGTGCGTGAAGCGAATTGGGGTTGCGGCGCTGCTGGGGGCGGTCGCATGGGTCGTGTTGCCTTCGGCGGCACTTGCGCAGGATGCGGCGCGGGCCAGGGCCGATGCGACCGAAGGGCAGATGACCGACGACGAGCGGATTGCGCTCACGCTCGGCCACACCGCTTCGGCGATTCCGGGGCGCGCGCCGCCGCCTGCCGAGGCTCGCCCGGGAGCGGGGTTCGTCTCTGGCGTTCCACGGCTCGGCGTGCCCGCGCTCTACGAAACCGATGCGAGCCTTGGAGTGACCTGGATCGCGGGCGCGCGCGGCAACGGCGGGACGCAGCTGCCCTCGGGCACTTTGCAGGGCGCGACCTTCGATCCCGCGCTGATCGAGCGCGGCGGGCGGATGATCGGCGCCGAGGCGCGCGCCAAGGGCTACAACCTGATGCTCGCCGGGGGGATCAACCTGATGCGCGAGCCGCGCAGCGGGCGCACGTTCGAGTACTACTCCGAAGACCCGCTGCTCGCCGGCACGCTCGGCGGCGCGGCGGTGCGCGGGATCCAGTCGAACCACGTGATCTCGACCCTCAAGCACTTCGCGATCAACCCGCAGGAGACCGGGCGCGCGTTCATGAACGCGGCGATCGCCGAGGATGCCTTGCGCGAGAGCGACCTGCTGGCGTTCGAGATCGCCATCGAGCAGGGCGATCCGGGCTCGGTGATGTGCGCCTACAATGCCACCAACGGGGTGCAGAGCTGCGGCAGTTCGTTCCTGCTCAACAAGGTGCTGCGCGAAGACTGGGACTACCAGGGCTTCGTGATGAGCGACTGGGGCGCGGTCGACGCGGTCGACTATGCGCTGGCCGGGCTCGACCAGCAGTCGGGCTCGGCGATCGATCCGCAGCCGTTCTTCGGCGCGCCGCTCAAGGCGCTGGCGGCGAGCGACATGAACTACGGCAACCGGCTCGGCGAAATGGCGCGGCGGGTGCTGTGGGCGATCTACGACAACGGGCTCGATGCGCATCCGGCGGCGATCGGCACCGTTGATGCGGCGGCCAATGCCGAGGTTGCGCTCGAGGTCGCGCGCGAGGGGATCGTGCTGCTGACAAATGCCGATGGCATCCTTCCGCTCGGGCCGCAGGTGAAGCGCATTGCGGTGATCGGCGGGCATGCCGATGCGGGGACGCTGGTCGGCGGCGGCTCGTCGAAGGTGCTCGGCGATGACGGGCCTTCGGCCACGGTGCCACTCAATCACGACGGCACGGCGGCGTTCGCGGCGATGCTCGACCAGACCTACAACCGCTCGGCGCCGCTGGCGGCGATCCGTGCCGCGGCGCCCGACGCGACCGTGCGGTTCCGCGACGGGCGCTATGCGAGCGAGGCGGCGATGGCCGCGCGCCAGGCCGATGTCGCGATCGTCTTCGCGACGCAGTATCAGACCGAAGGGTACGACTTGCCCGACCTGTCGCTGCCGGGCGGGCAGGACGCGCTGATCGCGGCAGTGGCGGCGGCCAATCCGAACACCATCGTGGTGCTGCAGACCGGCGGGCCGGTCAGGATGCCGTGGAAGGACCAGGTCAAGGCAGTGGTCGAGGCGTGGTACCCGGGCGCGCGCGGGGGCGAGGCGATCACCGACGTGCTGTTCGGCAAGGTCAATCCCTCGGGGCGGCTGCCGATCACGTTCCCGCAGTCGGAGGCGCAGCTGCCACGGCCGGTGCTCGACGGGCTCGACAGCGTGGAACCGAACTTCGTCGGCGTGGGCGCGCCGGGGCAGGTGCTCGAAGTGAACTACGACATCGAAGGCTCGGACTTGGGCTACCGCTGGTTCGCGCGCGAGGGGGCGGCGCCGCTGTTCGCGTTCGGGCACGGGCTGTCGTATACCAGCTTCGCGCACGAGGGTCTGAGCGTGGCGCGCGACGGCGAGCGGCTGGTCGCGCGGTTCACGGTGCGCAACACCGGGCAGCGGGCGGGGGCCGACGTGCCGCAGGTCTATCTCGCCGATGCCGCGGGCGAGCCGATGCGGCGGCTGGCGGGGTTCGCCAAAGTCGAGCTCGCGCCGGGCGAGGCCATGGAGGTCGAGGTACCGCTCGAGTGGCGGACGGTGGCCGAGTGGCAGGATGGCGGGTGGACCGTCGCTGCCGGGGCCTACCGCTTCGTGCTCGCGCCGGATGCGCTGGCCGATGGCCCGGTTGCGACCGTCGATCTGCCGCGCCGCCGGATCGAACCATAAAAGAGGGCCCTCCCGCGGGGGGAGGGCCCGAGTGAGGAGACTGCAAGGGCTCCTCGAACCGAAGTCGCCCGCCTAGAAGTCGAACGTCGCGCCGATGAAGAAGCGGCGGCCGATCACGTCGTATTGTGCCGGGTCGAAGGTGCCGCCGCGCAGCGTGGCCCGGCCGTCGGCGTTCAGGTTGACGCCCATCAGCGGCGGGGCCTTGTCGAACAGGTTGTCGATGCCCCAGCGGAACTGGACGTCCGGGGTGACCGCGTACGTGCCGTTGAGGTTGAACAGGTTGTAGGCCGGCGCGCCGGTGATGTTGCTGCTCGCGTCGAGCACGCTCTGCATCGAGTCGACCGCCGACTTGTACTGCCACTGCAGCGAGAAGGTCGCGCCCGACACCGCGTAAGTGAAGGTGGTGAACGCCTTGAAGCGATACGAGCCGGCATTGGTGCCGACCTGGCCGCTACCGGTCGTGCCGACGAAGTCGACCAGCGGGATGACCCCCTCGTCGGTCGTCGTCTCGAAGTTGAGCAGGTAGGTGGTCTGCACGCTGGTGATGAACGAGCCGGGCAGGCCGGTGCCGATCTCCTTGAGGTCGAGCGCCCAGTTGAGCTGCGCGTCGATTCCCGAGGTCTTGATCCGGCCGGCGTTCGAGTAGGTGATGCCGACGCTGGCGACCTCGCCTGTGCCCGGGGTGCGGCCGACCAGATCGCAGAACTCGTTGAGCTCGTAGTTCGGGTTGAACTGCTTGGCGAAGCAGCGCCGGTAGACCCCGTCGATGCCCTGTTGCGCGATCGCGTTGGTCAGGTCGATGTTGTAGTAGTCGACCGACAGGTTGAGGCGGCTGAGCCACGGGCTGTTCGCCGGCGAGCGGATCACCCCGCCGATCGTGTAGGTGGTGGCATCCTCCTGCTTGAGGTTGGGATTGCCGACCAGCGTCGGGAACCCGAGGCCGGCGGTGACCGCGCTGTAGGTGCGGCCCGGCGCGTAGTAGGTGTCGGCGCCGTTGTTGCCGTCGGCGTTCATGATCTGCCGGCACAGCGCCTCGACCTTGGCTGCGTCGGGATTGCCGCCGTTGGTGTCGTTGGCGATCGGCTGAAGCTCGGAATCCTTGCCGACCGGATTGGCCGAATAGTTGCCGACGCCGACCGGGTTCGCCGGGTTGGCGCGCGAGCATGGATCGCCGTCGGACGAGGTGCCGAGCGTCGAGGTCGCCGCGGTGAACAGCTCGGCAAGGTTCGGCGCGCGGCTCGCCCGCTGGTAGCCGCCACGGAACCGCAGCCAGTCGGTCGGGGCCCACTCGCCGTTGACCTTGTAGGTGCCGACGGTGCCGACGCTGTCGATGTCATAGTCCGACAGGCGATAGCCGGCCTCGATGTTGAGCTCCTCGGCGAACGGCAGGCCCGAGAGCAGCGGGATCAGGACCTCGCCGTAGATCTCCTTGGCCGTGACCGAGCCCTTGGTGGCGCCCTGCGGGTAGATGCCGTTGACCGGCTCGAGGAACGAGGTGCCCTCGGTCGACTGGCCGTCGGGATGGAAGTCGATCGAGTTCTTGCGGTACGAGGCGCCGGCCGCGAAGCGCAGCTGACCGTAGGGCAGGTCGAACAGCCCGCCCTGGACGTTGGCCTCGACCATGTCCTGCACGTTCTTGTTCTCGGTCTGCAGGTTGGTGCGCACCGCATTGGCGCAATCCTCGGTCCAGGCGACCTGGGTGAACGGGTTGACCCCGCTGGTGCAGCGCCCGGTGGCGCCCTGGAAGCCGCCGCCCGGCGTGCCCGAGTTGCCCTTGTAGGTGAACCCCTGGCCGTAGTTCGGCGAGCTCAGCACCGCGCGCCAGCGCAGCACCGAGGCGAAGTTGTACTGGTCGGTCTTGGTCGTGCTCTCGCCGTGCGCGCCGTAGATTTCCCAGGTGAAGTCGGTCCCCGGGACGGTGCCTTCGAGCCCGCCGAGGACCTGGAAGGTGGTCGTCCGGTTATCGAGCAGGCGCTGCTCGAGCTCGTTGAGGAACTTGTTGATCTGGAACGGCGAGTTCGGCGAAGCGCGGCTGTTGAGCAGCGTGTTGAGCTCGGTCGGGGTCGGGTAGACCTGATCGTTGGTGCAGCCGCCGACCGCGGGGCAGTTGAGCCCGAAGCGGCCGCCCGGCAGGTAGTCCGGGTGGGTGTTGCCATTGGCCAGCACCGACGAGGGGATGCCGAGGTTGACCGCGCCGACCGTGGGGATGTCGTCAGCGGTCTTGTAGAGGCCATCGGGGCCGGGGCTGTTGTTGAGCGTGTAGTCGCCGAGGAAGGTATCGGTCCCGTGCGGGATCAGCACGCTCCAGCTGGTGATCGCCGGGGCCACGAGGTTGCGGGTGAACACCCGCGAGCGGACGAAGTTGGCCTGGCCGAACACGCCGACCCAGTCGTTGAGCTCGTACTTGCCGCGGGCAAAGAACGACCACCGGTCCATCGGCGTCGACAGCATCTGGTCGATGTAGTTGTCGCGCAGCAGGCCGCCCGAGGTCAGCTTGCGACGCACGCCGTCGACGGTGCCGGTATAGCCGGCGAGCAGCGGCACGTAGTTCGCGCCGGTGCCGTCGCCCTGGTTGAGGAACAGCGTGTTGTCGGTGTTGAGGTAGAAGCTGGCGGTCGTCGGGATGTTGAGCGCGGCGCCGTTGGGCGAGGTGGCCGGCGCGCCCTTGGCGCGGAACATCGTGTTGAGCGTGGCCTGGCTCGGGTTGCCGCTGCCCGTCGGGCGCCCAGCCTGGGTCGGGAACAGGAAGTAGGTTTGCTCGAAGCCGAAGATCGTGTTCCCGAGCGTGTCCGGGCTCGAGTAGAGATCGACGTACCACGGCCGCGAGAACTGCCGGATCTCCTCGCGATCGTAGCGCTCCATGCCGAGCATGACGTTGCCGCGCCCGTCGCCGGTGCTCGCGCCGAACAGGCCGGAGATGCGGTATTCGGCGCCGTCGCCGCGCTCGGTGATGCCGTACTGGCCGTCGAGCGTGACCCCCTCGAAGTTGTTCTTGAGGATGAAGTTGACCACGCCGCTGACCGCGTCGGCGCCGTACGTCGACGAGGCGCCGCCGGTGATGATCTCGACCCGTTCGATCGCCGCCGAGGGGATCGAGTTGATGTCGACCACGCCGGTGCCGTTGACCGGCGTCTGCCGGCGCCCGTCGACCAGCACCAGGTTGCGGTTGGCACCGAGCTGGCGCAGGCTGACCGTGGTCGCGCCCGGGGTGTTGGTGGCGGTCGAGTTGATGTCGCCGCGGCCTTCCGGAGGGCCGAACTGGGTCAGCGCCGGCGCGAGCTGCGGCAGCTTGTTGAGGTTGGCCTCGAGGTTGACCGAGCTCGACTGCTCGAGCAACGCCGCGTCGACGGTTACGATCGGGCTGGTCGCGGTGTAGTCGCGCCGGGCGATGCGCGAGCCGGTCACCAGGATGGTGTTGCTGCCCGCGCCCTCCGTCGCGCCCGGTGCCGGCGTTTCCTGCCCCGGGATCACCGGCTGCGGCTCGTCCTGCGCCTGGGCCGGCGTGGCCCATAGCGCGACGACTGCCAGGCTGGCCCCGGTGGCGAACGCGGCGCGTAGGCGCGCGCGTCCCTCGATCGAAAATGTGCTCATCACTCCCCTCCCCTTATGTCTGTCTGGCGGGGTCCGAGCGGCCGCGGAAAGCAACGCATCGTCGAGCGATGACGTTCAATAAGCCGCAAGTGATAATTCGATAGAAAGCCGATTATCCCAAAGCTCATGATTAGCTTTGCATGGATTTCCGGAATCAAAACGAATAGCGCGCGCCAAAAATCGTCCGAACGCGCCTTATCGGCGCGCGCAGATAGCGCGAATATCATGCGGTACTCTCCCTTTCCGACAGGCTGATAGGCCCGCCAACGGCAAGCGGACTTACAATCCGTTCGCCGATTCGGAACGAATACATAATTGGGGATTTTCGGCTATCGCGCAGCGTGGTGGGGCCGCTGCGGGTCAATCATCGGTGCCGCTTCGTGCAAAGCGGCGAGCGCTGTGGGCTCAGTTGTCGCGCGCGACCCGTACGCCGACGTTGCCCCAGTCGAGCCGGTAGCCGCCGACCGCACCGCGGCGGATAGTGACCGTGTCGCCGCGGCTCGGGAAATCGAAGGTGCCTTCGGATTCGGTCATCCGCCAGACCTGGCCGTTGTCGAGCACGAACGACAGCCGGCCGAGCGCGTCGCTGCGCAACGAGACGATCCTGGCCGAGATCTGGTCGAGCTGCTGGGGCTCGGCCGCGCGCGCCTGCTGCGGCGGAGGCGGCGGTGCGGGCCGGGCGCGCTCGGCCGAGCGGCCGAACTGCTCCTCGGGCGTCGGCGGAGGCGGGGGGGGTGGCGCCGGCGGCCGTGCAGCTTGCGCCGGGGCAGCGCCGGGCGCGCTGGCGCGGTCGTAGCAGGCGACGCGCTGGGCGACGTCGGTGATCGCGCGGCAGGCCTGGACGTCGTCAAGTTGCTGTGAGGCCGAGGGGGCCTGGCACAGCGCCGGAGTGGCGATCGTCGCGGCGGTGGCGAGCGAGCTCGCGAGCAGGGTCTTGCGCATCGAGGTGTCCCTCATTCGGCCGCAGCCGCGGCGCTTCCAGTCGCTTCCGGGAACAGGCCGAGGCTGCCGGCGCACGCGCGGTACTGGCGCGGCGACATGCCGAAGCGCTCGCGGAAGCTGCGGGTGAAGTGCGGCGCGCTGTTGAAGCCCCAGCCGAAGGCGATCTCGGTGATCGAGGCGCGGCGGCGCTCGGGATCGGCCAGCTCGCGGGCGCACTCCTCGAGCCGGCGGCGCAGGATATAGGCCGAGACGGTCTCGTTGCTCGCGGCGAAGATCGCCCTGAGGTAGCGCGGCGACATGCGCAGGCGGGCTGCCACGCGCGACGGGCTCAGCGCCGGATCGCGCAAGTCGCGCTCGATGCGCAGCCGCACGCGGGCGTTGCGGCTGCACAGCAGCGGCGAGCCGGTCAGGCTGTCCTCGAGCGCCATCGAGAAGGCGGTCGCCAGCGTGTCGAGCAGGTTGCGCGCGATGCGGCCGTGGAACTGCGCCGAGAGGCCGTCCTCGAGTTGGCCGAAGATGCAGCGCACGAGGTCGCCGACGTCCTGCGCGATGCTGTCGTGCGCGCGCAGCACGACGCCGCAGAACTGGTCGGGCGAGGGCAGGTGGTTGCGCAGCACCCGCGCGGGCACGCGCAGCACGATCGCCTCGCCAGCCTCGCCGAGGCCGAACTCGAGTGGGGCTGCGCCGTCGACCAACAGGAAGTCGCCGCGGGCGAGCGAGCTGGCATGACCGTAGTGGCGTGCGGCCGCATCGCCTTCGGTCATCAGCACGAAGGCGTAGCCGTGCTCGCTCGAGACGATCGGGCGCGCGGCCGGCGCGAGCGCGGCGGCGTCGAGGCCGAACGCCTCGAGCGGGCCGAATTCGTGCACGCACCGTTCTCGCGGCGCGCGCGTGGACGCGACCAAGCCGGCCGGCACGAGTGCCGCCTGCGCAAGCTGTTCCATTGGGTCTCCCCTCCCAAAGGCGGTCCGCTTTCGAGTTCGTTCGTGCTCCGGACGGACTCACCGCGCGCCCATTGTGGGACCACGGGGGCGCTTGTCAAATCCCTCCGCCCGACGATGTGCGACCGGCAACACCAGATGCCGCTGCAGGCAATACATTGCGCCGCCCTTCGATAGCCTCCGCCGCGGACCACAGACGCCGGGCACAGCTGCGCACCGGGCGCCGGGTTCCAACAGGAGAGGGCCCGGGATCATGACAAGGACACAGTTCGGCTACGCGACCGTTTCGCTCCTCGCGCTGGTGCTCGCCAGCCCGGCCGTCGCGCAGGGTTCGCCCGCGAACAGCCAAGCCTCCGCGAATGCCCAGGCTGACGACGATGCGGACGGCAAAGCGCAGGACACTGGTGGCATCGGCGACATCTTCGTCACTGCGACGCGCCAGACGACCAACCTGCAGGACACCCCGATCGCGATCACCGCGGTGACCTCGGAAGAGCTTGAGGAGCGCGGGCTCGACAGCGTGGCCGACCTCTCCGCAGTCGTGCCCAACGCCCAGTTCCGCCGCGTGCAGGGCGCCTTCGGCCCCGGCGTGACCACGTTCATCCGCGGCCTCGGCACGACCGACACCAGCTTGGGCGGCGAGGCGGCGGTCTCGTACTACATCGACGACGTCTATTACCCGATCCTGCTCGGCTCGAACTTCGATCTGCTCGACATCGACCATATCGAGGTACTGCGCGGGCCGCAGGGCACGCTGTTCGGACGCAATGCGCTCGCCGGCGCGGTCAACATCGTCTCGCGCCAGCCGCAGCTCGGCGAGGCTTCGGGCTATGCCGAGGTCACCCTGGGCGACTACAGCCGGCTCGACTTGCGCGCCGGGATCAACCTGCCGATCGGCCAGACTGCGGCACTGATGATCTCGGGCCTGTCGAAGCAGCGCACCGGCTACCAGAAGGTGCTCGACTTCACTTGCGAGTTGCGCCGGCGCGGAACGCCCGAGCTCGCCGGGACCTTCCCGCTGTTCGACCCACAGCTCGCTTCGAACCCGAGCTTCACGCCCGACAACTGCGTGATCGGCCACCAGGGCGGCGAGGATGTCCGCGCGGTGCGCGGCTCGTTCCGCTGGGAACCGACCAGCGACGTGACGGTGACGCTCAGTGCCGACAAGACCTGGGACAATTCGGAGAACCCGGCCGACACCTTGGTCAACCTGATCACCACCGGGCTGCCGGCGTGGATCACCAGCCAGGCGGCGTACTTCGGCATGACCTACGACAACCGGTTCGATCCCGGCGATCCGTTCCTGAGCTACGTCAGCTACGTCGACCGCATCGCGGCAGGGACGGTCGTGCCCAACAGTGCGTTCTACAACGGGCGGGCGACGCGCGGCGGCAACATCATCGATCCGATCAACCACCTCCGCCACTGGGGCGTCTCGGGCAAGCTCGAGTGGGCGCTCACGCCCGAGCTCGACCTGACGATGATCTACGGCCACCGCGAGATGGACGAGACCCATTCGTTCGACAACGACGGCGGGGTGCTCGTCGGCGAGCACGTCGCCTCGGCGATCGGCGAGCACTACGACAACGCCGAGATTCGCCTCGCGGGCCATTACGACTGGGCCGACTTCGTGCTCGGCGCGTTCTACTTCGACGCGTTTGGCTACTTCCACGCGACCAACTACTCGGTCGTCGGCAGCGCGGTGCGCGCGGTCGACACGACCTACGAGCCGAACAGCAAGGCCGTGTTCGCCAACACCACGCTGCACCCCTTCGAATTCCCGCTCTCGATCGTGCTCGGCGGGCGATACTCGTGGGACAAGAAGCACGTCGACTACACCAACTACAACGACGTCCCGCCGCATCCGAACTCGAGCGACATCATCTTCCAGGTGGTGCCGCAGCAGGACAAGTTCACCTGGAAGGTCGGGCTCAACTACGACGTCAACGAGCACGCGATGGTCTATGCCTCGGTGGCGACCGGCAACTCGCTGCCCGGCTATAACCCGCGGCCGCTGCAGCCGAGCCACGTGGTGCAGTTCGACGGCAACGACAACTTGGCCTACGAGCTCGGCGCCAAGCTCGACCTGTTCGACCGGCGGGCGCGGTTCAACGCGGCGGTGTTCTACACCGACTTCAACAACCGCCCGACCGGGATCGGCGGGGCGGATGCGCTGATCGATCCGAACACCGGGCAGCCGGCGGTCGGCAACCAGCAGCTGATCCCGCTCGAAGGCGGCCCCGACGGCTCGACCCGCTGCAGCCCGACGACGGTGCCCGCCGGCACCGGCATCGTCTGCCTGACGCGGACTTACTACGTGAACGTGCCGGCGACCGTGCGTGGCGCCGAGCTCGAGTACACGATCGAGCCGATCGACCGGCTGACGATCAACGGCTCGGTCGGCTGGTCGAAGTTCAAGTCGCCCGACATCGCGGCGCGCACGGTCAACCGGCGCCAGTTCAACCCGTTCTGGACCGCCAATGCCGGCATCGCCTACGAGATCCCGGCGGAGGCACTGCAGGGCTCGTTCACCCCGCGGATCGACTGGGCCTACCAGAGCAGCGAGGTGATCAGCGGCACCTCGACCAAGTACAACGACCTCAACGGCGCCCGCTCGATCGTCAACGCGCGGCTGACTTACGACAACGACGAGTACGACTTCACCGTGGCGGCGGGGGTGACGAACCTGTTCGACAAGTTCTACTACCTCAACTGGTTCGACTACCAGGCGTTCGGGCGGCCCAACACCCAGGCCCAGCCTGGCGCGCCGCGGCAGTGGTACCTGACGGTGAGCAAGCGGTTCTGAGCGAGTCCGGGGGAGGGGCGAGCGGCATGCGGCACGGCCGGCGCGAGGTGCTGACGGGGATCTCGCTGCTCGGCTGCGCGGCGGCGCTTGCGCCGTTGCGGGTCCGGGCGGCCGAGGAGGATGCCGGGCGGCTGGCGCGGCTCGCGCGCGACGTCGACCGGGTCGAGAGCGTGCGCGCGGTCAAGCGCATGCAATATGCCTGGGCGCTCTATGTCGATCTCGGCGAATGGGACCGCGCGGCGGCGCTGTTCACCGACCAGGCCGAGCTGGCGCATGGCGACGACCGCTTCAGCGGCCGAGCGGCGATCTACGACTACTTCGTGCGGGTGATCGGCAAGGGCGCCTCGGGCCTGCCCGAGAAGACCGTGCACGCGCCGTTCCTGATGGCGCCGATCGTCACGCTGTCGGCCGACGGCAACTCGGCCAAGGGCCGCTGGCACGCGTTCTCGATGCGCGGCAGCTACGGCGGCGACGCGAGCTGGCAGGGCGGGATCTTCGAGAACGAGTACCTGCGCCAGGATGGCGTGTGGCGGATCAGCAAGCAGATCTTCGCGCCGACCATGCTCGGGCCCTACGACGGCGGCTGGCGCGCGTTCGCACCTGAGATGCCGCTGGTGCCCTATCACTACCAGACCGGGGACGTCGGCAAGCCGTTCGATCTTGGTGCCGAGGTTCCGGCAGGCGCGGGTGAGGGCGCTGCCCTGCCGGAGCTCGCCGCGCGCGTGCAGGCGCTGCGCGACGAGGACGCGGTGCGCAACCTGCAGAACGCCTGGGGCTACTACCAGGACTTCAGGATGTGGGACGACGTGCTCGACCTGTTCGAGCCGACCGGGCGGGTCTCGATCTACGGCGAGGGCGAGTGGCAGGGCCGGCAGGGCCTCCGCAGCTGGCTCGACGCGCAGGGCCCGGCCGGGCTGCGCTACGGCGAGGTCAACGACCGCATCCAGCACGACGTGGTGGTCGAGATCGCCGCCGATGGGCGCACTGCCCGGGCGCGCGGGCTCGAGCTCGGCATGCTCGGCGAGAACAACGACAAGGCGTGGTGGACGCTCGGGCGGTTCGACAATCTCTACGCCAAGCGTGGCGGCGTGTGGCGCATCGCGCATATGCGGCGGGCGCAGTGGCTCAAGACCGACTACGACAAGGGCTGGGCCAAGGACTGGCAGCCATCCGCGACGGCGCTGGAGAACTTCCCGGCGATCTGGCCGATCGAGCGCAAGCCGCCGGCGCCGCGGCCGCTGCGCGGGGTCGGTCTCGCCGAGGCCGAGGCCGGCGTGCACGCGGCAGGGGCGAGCGATTCCGCCGAGAACCTGACCGGCGGCTACGGCCAGTACCTCGACGACAACCACTGGGAGGAGCTGGCTTCGATCTTCGCCGCGCAGGGCGAGCGGGATTCGGCCGGTGGCGGGTTCATTCGCACGCCCGCGCGGATCGCCTCGTTCTCGCGCCGGCGCTACGGGCCGTACAATCCCAAGCGGACCGCGATCAACATGCACATGCTGACCCAGCCGGTGGTGCACGTCTCGGCCGACGGTAGCCGCGCGCAGATCCGCTCGCGGCTGTTCCAGACGGTGATCCCGCCGCAGGCGACGCCCGAAGGCACGCCGCCGCGCTCGGCGATGATCGTCACGGGGATGTACGAGGACGACCTCGTGTTCGAGGACGGGGCGTGGCGGATCAAGCGCGCCGACATCGACCATCTGATCTACGCGCCCTATCCAACCGGCTGGACCAAAGTCGCCGACGACGCCGGCTCACGCTCGGCACCGCCCTTGGGGGCGGTTGCCAACGAGCCGTTCGATGCGATGAACACCGGCGACGTCAATCCGGCGTTTCCGCGGGTGCCGCATATGTGGTTCCACTACGTGAACCCGGTCAGCGGGCGGGTGCCGCAGTACCTGATGCCGAAGTACGTGCTGCCGGAGCCTTGAGGATCAGACAGGCCCCCTCCGGCCACTTCGTGGCCACCTCCCCCGTAAACGGGGGAGGACTGGGAAACAGCGCTGCTCAAGTCCTCCCCCGTTTACGGGGGAGGTGCCGAGCGTAGCGAAGGCGGAGGGGGCCTGTCGCTAGCGGTAGAGCGCCAGCGGGTTCTCGGCCAGGATCCGCCCCCGCACCGCCTCGTCCGGCACCCACTCCGCGAGCAGCCCGAGCAAGTCCCCGTCGTTCGGCATGACCCGCCCGTTCATCTGCACATGCGGCCAGTCCGAGCCCCACAGCATCCGCTCGGGCGCATGCGCCACCAGCGCGTGGGCGAAGCGGGTCATCGAGGGATAGGGCATGTCCTCCTCGCGCGCGGCGCGCATCGGGCCCGAGAGCTTGACCCATACGCGGCCGCTGTCGAGCATCCGCAGCACCGCCGCGAAGCCGGGCTGCTCGAGCCCGAGCCGCGGGTCGAACATGCCGAAGTGGTCGAGCACGACCGGGCAGGGCAGCGCCAGCAGCGGCGCGGCGGCGTGCTCGATGTCGTCGCGGGTGATCGAGTGGTACTGCACGTGCCAGCCGATCTCGGCCGCCAGCCCGGCAAGCCGCGCGTCGATCCGCGGCAGGTGGTCCCACTCGTTGCCCGCCGGCGCGCCGAACATGCGCACTCCGCGGACACCGAGCGCGGCGAGGTCTGCGGCCTCCGCCTGGTCGAGGGTGTCCGGCGCGAGGATGATTCCGCGCAGCCGCTCGCCGTGGTGCTCGAGCACCCAGCGGATGTGCTGCGTGTCGGCGCCGTAGCCGCCGGCGCTCACCACCACAGCACGCTCGAGCCCGAGCAGGTCCTGCATCGCGAGGTAGTCGCCGGGCAGCGCGTCGTCGGAGACGTAGGGGCTCTCCGGCGCGAACGGGAAGCGGCTCGCCGGGCCGAACAAGTGGATGTGGCAGTCCCAGCTTCCGGCGGGGAGCGCGAAGCCGGGCTCGTGCGGATGCGGGTCTGGTGGCGTGTTGCGCAAGCCGCGGCCGGGCATGTTCATCGCGCTCTGTCCCGTGGAATGCATGCGTTCGACCCCTGTCCGCCCCGGGGTTAGAAGACCCGTCACAGGCTTGCCACCCGTTCGCGGGTGCGATCAAGCGTGCGTGCCGGATCAACTAAAAACGCTCGCCAGCGCGCCGGTAGCGCAGCACAAGTCGCACGAACGCGGCCGGAGGGAGCGGACGATGGGTGAACGTGGGGTCTTCGTGGTCGCGGGCGGCAGCCGCGGGATCGGCGCGGCTATCGCGATCGCCGCGGCCGAGGCCGGCTACGCGGTGCTGCTGACCTACGCGAGCAACGAAGCGGCGGCACGGGACGTCCTCGAGCGGATCGACGCAGCGGGCGGCATCGCCCGCGCCGTCAGGGCCGATACGGCGGTGCCGGAAGACGTCGCCGGGATATTCGCCGCCGCCGATGCGATGGGCCCGCTCGCGGTGCTCGCCTACAGCGGCGGCATCACCGGCATGGCCTCGCCGCTCGCCGATGCCGAGCCCGACACGATCGCCCGGGTGATCGCGGTCAATCTGACCGGCGCGATGCTCTGCGCGCGCGAGGCGATCGCGCGCATGTCGACCGCGCGCGGCGGCGCGGGCGGGGCGATCGTGTTCCTCTCCTCTCGCGCGTCGGACTACGGTTCGCCCGGCGAGCACGTGTGGTACGCGGCATCGAAGGGCGGTGTCGACAGCCTGACCAAAGGCCTCGCGCGCGAGGTCGGCAAGGAGGGCATCCGCGTCAACGCGGTCTCGCCGGGCCCGGTTGCGACCGAGATGCTCGATCCGGCCAAGCAGGAGCGCGCCGCCGGACTCTCGCCGATCGGCCGCATCGGCACGCCCGAGGAGATCGCCGCCGCGGTCATGTTCATGGCCTCGGCCGAGGCCTCGTTCGTCACCGGCGCCAATCTCGCGGTTTCGGGCGGGCGCTAGAGGCGCGACGGGCGGCGTTAGCCACCAATTTTCTCACACGAAGACACAAAGGCACGAAGATGTCGCGCGCAACAGTGGGGTCGTGCGCGGCCCCTTGGTGCCTTTGTGTCTTCGTGTGAGTCATTCTTGCGGCTTCGCCGCGAAGCGCGACGATCGGAGGGGAACACACCCCCTCGGGGCAAGGCTCGCTGCCGCCCTGCGCAAGTATTGCCCTCGCGGCGTCGTACCTAGAGGATCGAGCAGGGAGCCCTCGAGTCGCACCGGGGACCAGGATATGGAGAGGGTGAGCACCGAGGGCCTCAGGCCCGCCGGCAGGGCGCAGGCCTGGAACGCGCTCTATTCGGGCGTGCTCGCGGCGGCCGACTTCATTCCATTCGACGAGGATTTCTCGGCCGGCCTGGCAATGAGCCACGTCGGGCCGCTGGGCATGGCGCGGCTCGCCACCGGGCGCTGCGCGATCAACCGCACCGCGGCGCACATCGACCGCAGCTCGCCGCGGCTCTACTCGATCATCCTCCAGGCGCGCGGGCGCGGGCTGTTCAGCCAGGAGGGCAACCGGGTGGTGCTCGGCCCGGGCGACCTCGCATTGTGCGACCACACGCTGCCGCATTCGCGGGTGCTGGAGCGCGATGCCGAGACGCTGCTGATCCGCGTGCCGGCCGAGATGATCGCCGAATACCTGCCCACGCCGCAGCAGTTGTGCGGCCGCCGGCTGCCCGCGGGCGTCGGCCTCGCGCCCTCGGCCGCGGGCATGGCGCGCGGGCTGTGGCAACGGCTCGAGCACGGCCTCGCGCCGCAGTACGAGGAGTGCTTCGCGCACCACCTGCTCGAACTCATCGGCACGTCCTATGCGATGGCCTTCGGTGCCGATGCCGACAGCTTGATGCTGCTGCAGGGCCATATCGACGACCAGCTCTACGATCCTGCCTTCAAGGCCGGCGCGATCGGCGCCCAGCTCGGTTTCGGCCCGCGCGAGGTGCGGCGGCTGTTCGCGGCGAGCGGCGAGAGCCCGCGCGACTACTTGCTGCGCCGGCGGTTGCAGGAGGCCGCGCGGCGGCTGCGTGATCCGCGCTGGCGCGGGCACACGATCGCCGAGATCGCGCATTGCTGCGGCTTCGCCAGCAATGCGGTGTTCACCCGCTCCTTCCGCGGGCACTACGACCTGAGCCCGACCGAGTATCGAGCGCGCGCGCCGGCCCTCGATTGCGAGGCACGGCGGCCGGTGGCGATTTCGTTCGACCGGTTCGGCGCCCATGCTACGCTGGACCGCGGGGACATGGGGACAGCGTAACGCGATGACGGGACACGAGCCGGCGGCGGGACTTGTCGGGACCTGGGTCAAGATACCGAGCCTCGAGACGGTCGAGCTGCTCGGCCATGCCGGGTTCGATTTCGTGGTCGTCGACATGGAGCACGCGCCGCACGCGCTCGACACTGCCTACACGATGATCTTCGCCGCGCAGGCCATGGGCATGAAGGCCTACGTGCGCCTCGCCGACCGCCAGGGCAGCGACGTGCAGCGGCTGCTCGACGCGGGCGCCGACGGGCTGCTCGTGCCGCAAGTCGGCGATCTCGAGACCGCCGCGCGACTCACCCGGCAGATGGTCTTCGCCCCCGCCGGCGAGCGTGGCCTCGGCGCGACCTCGCGCGCGGGGCGCTGGGGGCTGATGCCGGTGCAGGACTACGTCGCGCGCGGCAACGCCGGCCTGCGGATGATCCAGCTCGAAGCGTGGGACGTGCTGCACGACGCCGCCAGCTATCTTGCGCTCGAGCACGTCGGTGGCGTGTTCGTCGGTCTCGGCGACCTGTTCCTGTCGAGCGGGCGGCGCCCCGACGAGCCCGAGACGCAGGCGATGGTCGCCGAAGTCGCACGGCTGGCGCGCGCGGCGGGCAAGCTCTCGGGCATCGCCGCGGGCGGTGCGGCCGAGGCGCGAACTTATCTCGAGCTCGGCTACACCCACGTCATGGTCAGCAACGACGCGACGATCTTCGGCCGTGGTGCGGCGTCGCTGGTCGGCGAAGTGCGGGGCCCCGCGGCCGGATAGCGCGGAAACGCGTGCTTTTGCTCCGTCCGGAAGGCAGTATTTCACCGGGCGGCACTGCGCCGCTCAGCGTTTGCGGCGGCGCGGCCGGCGGGTTAGCGCCACGGCTGGAGCCGGAAGGGGAGCCTGCGAGTGTCGATGTACGAAGCCGACGATCCCCGCTCTCGCCTCGCCACCGCTGGCGCCGGTGCCGGCCCTGCCTCCGCCTTCGGCGCGTCGACTTACGCCCGGTTCCACGAGGAAGCCCCGCGCGAGCAGGACAGCACCCAGCGCACCTGGTTCGTTCGCGGACAGAACTTCATCGTCGCCTATAGCGAGGCCTGCGACGGCGCGGCGTTCGAGCGCGCGGCGCAGCCCGACGAATACGTGCTGCTGATGCCCGAAGCCGGCGTGTCGGCGCGGATCGAGGCGGGCGGGGAGAGCGTCGCGGTCGACGGCTATAGCGTGACGATGGTCCCGCCCGGCCGGAGCCGCATCGAAATCTCCGGCGAAGGGCCGGTGATCCGCCTGTTCTCGACCCAGTCCGAGGACTTGTGCCGGCTGGTCTCAAACCCGGAGAAATACGCCGGCCCGCACCCGCAAGTACCGCCGTTCCAACCCTGGCCCGAGCCGGCAGATGGCCTGCGCATCCGCAGCTACAGCCTCGACGTGGCCGACACTCCGGGACGGTTCGGCAAGATCTTCCGCTGCACGACCTTCATGGTCAACGTGTTTCCGCCGGCCGGCCCGCGCGACCCTGCCAAGCTCAGCCCGCACCACCACGACGACTTCGAGCAGTGCTCGCTCGCCACCGGCGGCACGTTCGAGCACCATCTGCGCTGGCCGTGGACCGCCAACAAGGCCGAGTGGCGCGACGACGAGCACGAGCGCTGCGGCACCCCGTCGGTCTGTGTGATCCCGCCGCGGGTGATCCACACCTCGGCCTCGGTCGATCCGGGCGTCAACCTGCTGGTCGACATCTTCTCGCCCCCGCGCGAGGACTTCTCCGACATGCCCGGCTGGGTGCTCAACGCGGAAGACTACCCGCGCCGATGACCGATCCGCGAGGCCCGATCCCGCAGCCGGCTCCGCTGGTCGATTGCCACACGCACGTGTTCACCGCCGACATGCCGGCGTCGGCCGGGGCGTGGATCCGGCCCGACTACGACTTCACCGGCGCCGACCTGACCGCGGCGATGGATGCGCACGGGGTACACTTCTCGGTCGTCTCGGGCCTCAGCATCTCGGGCTACTACAACGACTACATGATCGAGCAGCTCCGGGCGAACCGGCGCCTGCGCGGCACTGCGATCGTCCCGCCGACAGTGGACCGCTACACGCTCGAGCGGATGGCGGCCGATGGCATCGTCGGGGTGCGGCTGCAGCTCGCCCGGCGCGACAGCTTCGAGGACTTCCGCGGCGACGACTACCGCCTGCTGTTCCGCCGGGTGCGCGACCTCGGCTGGCACGTGCAGGTGGCGATCGAAGGCCGGCTGCTGCCGCCGGTGCTCGGCGCGCTGCTCGAGAGCGGGGCCAACCTCGTGATCGACCACTTCGGCCATCCCGATCCGGCCGACCCGCTCAACTGCCCGGGCTTCCGGGCGATGGTCGAGGCGGCCGATACCGGCCGCTGCTGGATCAAGCTTTCGGGCGGCTTTCGTCTCGCCGGCCCCGCGGCGTGGCAGGATCCCGAGGCCGACCTCGAGCAGACCGCGCAGACGGTCGCCGAGGCCCTGCTCACGCGCGTCGGCACCGACCGGCTGCTGTGGGGCAGCGACGCGCCGTTCGTCGGCTACGAGAAGCGCCTCGCCTATCCCGACGTGCTGCGCACCTACCGCGCCTGGGTGCCCGACGCCGCGCGCCGCACCGAGATCGACCGGACGGCGCTCAAGCTGTTCTTCGCCTGATCGCTGCCTGGGCGGCCGAGTGCCGCTTCCGGCAGCTAATGCGGCCCTCCCGGAAAAGTCGCCCTCGCGCTCCCCTGCCACACACGCTGCGGGCCAGTCGCACAGCGTCGCGCCGCAGAGAGGGAGAACACGATGAACGGCACCTGGTTGAGGCGCGGCGGCGCCGCGCTCGCGCAAGGCTCTGCGCTGGCGGCGCTCGCATGGTCGCTGCCGGCGCTGGCGCAGGATCCCGCGGGGACTCAGCTGGCCGAGAACGAGGAGGCGATCATCGTCACCGGCACGCGGCTCCAGCGCCCGGGCGGGTTCAACGAGCCGACCCCCTCGACGGTGTTCGGCGAGGAGCAGATCCAGGACCTGGCGATCGTCAACGCCGGCGACATCATGGAGTTGATCCCGCAGAACACCGCCGTCGTGTCCGACGCGGTCGCGGGGATCACCGCGGGTGCCGACGTCGGCGCCTCCTACGCCAACTTGCGCGGCCTCAACCCGACGCTCGGCACGCGCACGCTGACCCTGGTCAACACCCGCCGGTTCATCCCCACATCCGACGGCGGCGCGGTCGACCTCAACCTGATCCCGGCGGCGATGATCGAGCGGGTCGAGACCGTAACCGGCGGCGGTTCGGCAGCCTACGGTTCCGACGCGGTCGCCGGCGTGGTCAACATCCTGCTCGACACCGATTTCGAGGGGCTCAAGGGCCAGGTCGATTACGGCCAGACCTTCCGCGGCGATGGCGAGGGCTGGCACGCCTCGCTGGTCTGGGGCGACGCGATCGGCGATCGCGGGCATCTGGTGTTCGGCGCCGAATACGAGGACAAGCAAGGCATCGGCGATTGCTCCGAAGTGCGCACCTGGTGCGCCGAGGGCTGGGATGTCTACACCAACGCGCTCAACATCCAGCCGAACGGTGCCCCCTCGGGCTTCAATGTGCCCGGCTCGCCCGGCTACGGGTTGCCCAACTACGTCTGGGGGCCGAACTCGAAGCAGGCGTTCAACGAGCCGCGCGGCGTGGTCCGCAACCGCGCTCCCGCAGCGCCGGCCGCGCGCAACCAGCGCTTCAACGAGGCCGGCGACGGTATCGTGCAGTTCGACCAGGGCCAGTTCGTGCAGAGCGCGCAGATCGGCCCGCGCATGGGCGGCGACGGCGCCTCGACCTACGACGATTCCGATATCCAGACTCCGCAGAAGCGCTGGATCGGCTACCTTCACGGCACCTACGAGCTGGCCGATTGGGTCGAGCTCACCGGCGAGCTCACCTATGCCAACCGCCGCGCATCCTACAGCGGCGTGACCGCCGGCCCGCGCTCGACCTTCTTCATCAACCCCGACAATCCCTTCATTCCCGCCAGCCTGCGCACGCTGCTCGCGGGCACGCAGTTCAGCCTCGGCAAGGACATCGACGGCCAGGTGCCGAACTTCAACGAGGTCAACGCCGAGGTGCTGCGCGGGGTGATCGGCTTCTCTGGCGACTTCGCCCAGAACTGGCACTGGAACGCCTACTACCAGTACGGCCACAACGACCGGCACCTGTTCTCGCGCTATTCGCGCGTCAACACCGAGTTCCAGTTCGCGCTCGACGCGGTGGCCTTGCCCAACGGCCAGATCACCTGCCGCGAGTTGACCAAGGCCAACCCCAATCCGCGCGCGCAAGGCTGCTCGCCGATGAACCTGTTCGGGCTCGACAACCTGAGCGATGCGGCGATCCGCTATGCCTATCGCCCGGTGGTCGAGGACTTCGTGTTCGACCAGCACGTTGCCGCGGCGAACGTCAACGGCACCGTGGTCGAGGGTTGGGCAGGTCCGATCATCGCGGGTGCGGGCGTCGAGTATCGCAAGGAGAACGGCGACGTCACGCACGGCAACATCCCCAACTACACCGACTACGCATTCACTTACGGCCTCGACTACGGCGGCAGCATCGAGGTGATCGAGGCCTACGGCGAGCTCAACCTGCCGGTGCTGCGCGATTCCGCGATCGGCGAACTGCTGGAGTTCAACGGCGCGGTACGCTGGACCCAGAACAAGGCCCACAACGCCTATACCAACGAGAAGAAGTCGAGCGAGGCGGTCAGCTACAAGCTGAGCGGCATCTACGACATCGGCGCCGGTGTGCGGCTGCGCGGCTCGTATTCGCGCGACATCCGCGCGCCGGGCTTCCGCGAGCTGTTCGAGCGCAACGTGCCGAGCGAGGAAGGCACCACGCTCGGCATCGTCGACAACCCGGCCCGGCCGACGGTCGGCAACGACGACGCGACGCCGATCCTCAACGGCGGCAGCTTCGCGCTCGATCCCGAGAAGGCCGACACGATCACGGCGGGCCTGGTGTTCCGCCCCGACTTCATCCGCGGGCTGCGCATGTCGGTCGACTGGTACCAGATCGAGCTCGAGGATGCGGTCAGCATCCTCGGCGCGCAGACGATCGTCGACTTCTGCGGCAACTACCAGCTGTTCTGCGACCGCATCACCAGCGCGCCGATCACCGCGGTCACGCCCGGCCGGCCCGGCGACGGCGGGATCGTCTTCGTCGACGCGCGCCGCGTGAATCTCGGCGAGGTGACCGTGCGCGGGTTCGACATCGAGCTCGACTATCGCCTGGCGCTGGCCGACCTGAGTTCGGGGCTCGGCGGCGGCGTGCTCGGTTTCCGGCTGCTGGCCAACAACCAGTACGACCAGCTGGTCGACGCGGCGCCCAACGTGCCGACGGTCGACTACGCCGGCCAGACCGGCCCGGTGCAGCTCGGCGGGAACCTCAACCCGACGCCCGACTGGATGTTCAACGGCTTCCTCAGCTACGACAACGGCGGGTTCAACACGACGCTGAGCGTCCGGCGGATCAACTCGGGCATCTACGACGTGCGCCGCACCGGGCCGGAGGACGAAGGCTACGATCCGCACCTGGCGAACTCGATCAGCACCAACCGGGTCGAGGGGCGGACCTACTTCGGGCTCGCCATGTCGTACGAGTTCCCGGTCGCGAGCAGCTCGGTCGAGCTGTTCGGCGCGATCGAGAACCTGTTCGACGAGGATCCCGCGATCGCTCCCGGCGGCGGTGGCGGCGGCGGGTCGAACTACCCGACCAACCCGGTGTACTTCGACACCTTCGGGTCGCGCTTCAGGGCGGGGCTGCGGGTTACGTACTGACGGGCGAGAGGGCGCCTTACGGCGCTCTCAGGGATAGCCCGATGTCTGCCAGCGCGAGCCGTAGCAGCTCGGACATCGCCTCGCGCGCCGCAAGCGGATCGCCTGCCGCGATCGCCTCGCACACCTTGACGTGATCCGGTAGCGCGTCGCGCGGCAGCTCGCGCTCGCGCTGCTTGAACACGGTCGTCCAGCGCACGGCGGCGCCGATGGTGCTGGCGAGCGCGGCCAGAGGCTCGTTGCGCGCAGCCTTGAGGATCGCACGGTGGAACAGCTGGTCGGCCGCCTGCCCTTCGGCATTGGCGAGCGTGTGGCGGCCCATGTCGGCGAGCGCGCCGCGCATCGCCTCGACGTCCTCGGTCCCGCGCCGTTGCGCGGCGAGCGCGGCCGCGGCCGGCTCGACGACCGCGCGCAGCTCGAACAGGTCGAGGATGAACTCGGTGTCGGGCTCGCCCTCGAACGTCCAGGCGAGCACTTCGGGGTCGAGCACGTTCCAGTGGCGCCGCGGCAGCACGCGGGTGCCGGCCTTGGGGCGGCTCTCGACGAGGCCCTTGGCGCTGAGGATGCGGATCGCCTCGCGGTAGGCGGTGCGCGAGACGCCGAGCGCCGCGCTCGCCTCGATCTCGCCGCCGAGCACTTCGCCCGGGCGGCGGAGACCGCTGACGATCTCGACGCCGAGATCGTGCGCGATCGTGCCGTGGATGCGGGGGGCGAGCTCGGGGCGTTGCTTCACGCGCGCGAGGCCTCGCGCTGCCCGTCGATCCGCCGCGCCACGCCCCAGGCATTGCCCTCGGCCAGCGCCGGCGGGAGCAGCGAGGCGGGCAGGTTCTGGAAGCACACCGGGCGCAGGAAGCGGGCGATGGCGAGCGTGCCGACCGAAGTCGTGCGGCTGTCGCTGGTCGCCGGGAACGGGCCGCCGTGGACCATCGCCGGGCTGACCTCTACTCCGGTCGGCCAGCCGTTGGCGAGCACCCGGCCGGCGCGTTGGGCGAGCAGAGGGACCAGCGTGGCGGCGTCGGCCTCGTCGGCCGGATCGAGCTGGAGCGAGGCGGTCAGCTGACCTTCGAGCGAGGCAATGACCTGGGCGAGTTCGCCGAGGTCCTTGCAGCGCACGACGATCGACGATGAGCCGAACACCTCGTGGCCGAGCGCGCGGTCGGCGATGAAGCTCGCCGCGTCGGTCTCGAACAGCGCGCCGACCGCCTGGTTGACGCCTTCGCCGACGCAGCCGCGGGCGACGGTGCGCACCGCGCCGTGCCCGGCGAGGGCGTCGACGCCCTGCTCGAAGCTCGCGTGGATTCCGGGGCTGAGCATGACCGCGCTCGGGGTCTGCTGCAGGGCTTCGGCGGCGGCGGCGACGAAGCGATCGAGCGCGGGGCTGTCGATCGCGAGCACGAGGCCGGGGTTGGTGCAGAACTGGCCGGCGCCCATCGTCAGCGACTGGACGAAGGCCGGGGCGATCGCTTCGCCGCGCGCCTCGAGCGCGGCGGGCATGAGCACCACCGGGTTGATGCTCGACATCTCGGCGAAGACCGGGATCGGCTCGGCCCGCTGCGCGGCGAGCTTCATCAGGGCAAGCCCGCCGGCGCGCGAGCCGGTGAAGCCGACCGCCTTGATCCGCGGGTCGGAGACGAGCGCGCCGCCGAGCGCGTTGGTCTCGCCCGGGAGGTAGGCGAAGGTGCCTTCGGGCATGCCGCTCGACTGCGCCGCGGCGATCATCGCGCGGGCGACCAGCTCGCCAGTGCCGGGGTGCGCGGGATGGCCCTTGACGATCACCGGGCAACCCGCAGCGAGCGCCGAGGCGGTGTCGCCGCCGGCGACCGAGAAGGCGAGCGGGAAGTTCGAGGCGCCGAACACCGCGACCGGGCCGAGCGCGACGTTGACCCGGCGCAGATCGGGCCGCGGCAGCGGGGCGCGGTCGGGCAGCGCGGGATCGATCGTCGCGTCGAGCCAGTCGCCCTGGCGCACCGTCTGCGCGAACAGGCGCAGCTGGCCGACCGTGCGGCCGCGCTCGCCTTCGAGGCGCGCGCGCGGCAGGCCGGTCTCAGCCATCGCACGGACGATCAGGTCGTCGCCGATCGCGAGGATCGCTTCGGCACAGGCATCGAGGAAGCGCGCGCGGCTCTCGGGATCGGTCGTCGAGTAGATCGGGAAGGCGGCCTCGGCGAGCGCGGCCGCCTGCTCGACCGCGTCGGGGCCCGCCGACGAGATGCTCGGCTCGAGGGTCGCGCCGGTCGCGGGATCGACCGCGCTGAACCGCGCGTCCGCCTGCGAGGTGCCGGAGCCTATAAGGATTGCGCCGTCGATCACGATCTATGCCCTTTCATAAATAACTCAGACATAATAGGGTCGACCCATCAAGACCGCAAGCAGGCGAGAGGACGATCATGGCGCCATATCAGGGTGCAGAAAAGAGGCATCGTAAGCTTGCTATCTGGTTGGCCGCGGGGCTTGCCGCGCTGGCCCAGCCGGCGCTCGCGGGCGAGGCACGCTTCGCTTGGTTCAGTTATCAAGGCACCGACGGCGGTCCACTCGCCGAGGGTCAGTATCGCAACCCGATCCTCGCCGGATTCTACCCGGATCCGAGCGTGGTCCGCGTCGGCGAGGACTACTACCTGGTCAACTCGACCTTCGCCTGGTTCCCCGGCATTCCGGTGTTCCACAGCCGCGACCTCGTGCACTGGCAGCAGATCGGTAACGCGATCGACCGGCCCGAGCAGCTCAAGTTCGACGGGCTGACCGTCTCGCGCGGCGTGTTCGCGCCGGCGATCGCCTGGCACGACGGCACGTTCTACATCGTCAACACCTGCGTCGATTGCGGCGGCAACTTCGTCGTCACGGCGAAAAATCCGGCGGGGCCGTGGAGCGATCCGGTGTGGCTGCCGACGGTCGAGGGGATCGATCCCTCGCTGTTCTTCAACGACGACGGCAGCGCCTGGCTGATCAACAACCGCGAGCCCGTCGGCGGATCGACCTACGACGGCCACCGCGCGCTGTGGATCGAGCGGTTCGATCCGGTCGGGCTCAAGATGATGGGCAATCCGAAGATGGTCGTGAACGGCGGCGTTGATCCGGCGAAGAAGCCGATCTGGATCGAGGGGCCGCACATCTACAAGCACGACGGCAAGTACTACATCAGCGCGGCCGAGGGCGGCACGAGCGTCAACCACAGCCAGGTGGTCCTGCGCGCCGACCGCGTCGACGGGCCCTACGTGCCGGCGCCGGCGGGGGTGAACCCGATCCTGACGCAGCGCGATCTGCCGGCGGATCGGCCCGACCCGGTCAGCGCGGCGGGGCATGCCGACATCGTCGAGCTGCCGGGCGGCGGGTTCGCGGCGGTGTTTCTCGGCACGCGGCCCTATGATTACGCGAAAGACCTCTACAACATCGGCCGCGAGACGTTCCTGCTGCCGGTCGACTGGAGCGGCGAGTGGCCGATCATTCTCGCGCACGGCCTGCCCGTGCCGCTGGCTGCGCCGGTGCTGCTGCCGGCGGTGCCTGGCGGGGCGCCGACGACCGGCAGCTTCTCGGTGCGCACCGACTTCACCGAGCGACAACTCGGCCCCAAGTGGATGACCATGCGCGCCGCACCCTACGCGCTGGCCGACGGGGATCTCGTGCTCAGCCCGGGCCGCGACGGGCTCGGCGATCTCGGCAAGCCGGCGTTCGTCGCGCGACGCCAGCAGCACAACGAGGCGAGCGCGGAGACCGAGGTCACCTTTGCACCCGCGGAGGGCGAGATGGCCGGGCTCGCAGCGCTGCAGAACGACGACTTCTTCCTGACGATCGCGGTCGTGCGCGAGCGCGCGCGGACGCTGGTGCGCGTCGCGCGGCGGGCGGGGCCGAACGATCCGCGGGTGGGCGTGACCGTGGCTGAGGCGCCGATCGAGCTGCGCGGGCCGGTGCGGTTGAAGCTGGCGGTGCACGGCGGGAGCTACGACTTCGCCTATGCGAACGGTGGCGAGTGGAAGACCCTCGCCAGCGGGGTCGACGGCACGCACTTGAGCACGGCGACTGCGGGGGGGTTCGTCGGTACGATGATCGGGCCGTTCGCCCAGGGGCCGCACTAGCGGCGCGAGGAACAGGCCCCCTTCGCCTTCGCTCCGCTCGGCACCTCCCCCGTAAACGGGGGAGGCATGAGGCATAGTGCTGCTTATCCAAGTCCTCCCCCGTTTACGGGGGAGGTGGCCGCGAAGCGGCCGGAGGGGGCCCGAGCGCGGTGGTCAGATAAACCGGTTGATCAGGTTCTCGATGCGCTCCTGGCGGCCCGAGCGCGGCTTGGGCGCGAACGCTTCGCTCACCGCGAGGTCGGCGATCCCGGCGAGGTCGAGCCCGCCGATCTTCGCGCCGAGCGGGCCGTCCCAGCCGGCGTAGCGCTCGGCCTTGATCGCATCGAGCCGGCCGTCCTCGATCAGCGCGGCCGCCGTGAGCAGCCCGCGCGCGACCGTGTCGATGCCGCCGACGTGGCCGTAGAACAGGTCGACCGGGTCCATCGACTGGCGGCGGACCTTGGAATCGAAGTTGAACCCGCCGGTGGTGAAGCCACCCGCCCGGATCACCTCGATCATCGCCAGGGTCATCTCCTCGATCGAGTTGGGGAATTGGTCGGTGTCCCAGCCGTTCTGGTGGTCGCCGCGGTTGGCGTCGATCGAGCCGAAGATGCCGAGCGCGGCCGCCGTGGCCAGCTCGTGCTCGAAGGTGTGGCCGGCGAGCGTCGCGTGGTTGGCCTCGATGTTGACGCAGACCTCGTTCTCGAGCCCGTAGCGCTTGAGGAAGCCGTACACCGTGGCGGTGTCGAAGTCGTACTGGTGCTTGGTCGGCTCGTGCGGCTTGGGCTCGATCAGGATCGTGCCCTTGAAGCCGATCTTGTGCTTGTGCTCGACGACCAGCGACAGGAAGCGGCCGAAGTTGTCGAGCTCGCGCTTCAAGTCGGTGTTGTGCAGCGTGTCGTAGCCTTCGCGGCCGCCCCACAGCACGTAGTTGGCGCCGCCGAGGCGATGGGTCGCCTCGAGCACGTCGCGCACCTGCATCGCCGACCAGGCATAGACCTCGGGATCGGGGCTGGTCGACGCACCGCCGGCGAAGCGCGGGTGGCTGAACAGGTTGGCGGTGCCCCACAGCAGCTTGCGGCCGCTCTGGCCCTGCAGCGCCTCGAGATGGTCGACCGCTTCGGCCAGGTTGCTGCGATGCTCGGCGACGGTGTGCGCCTCGCCCATCACGTCGACGTCGTGGAAGCAGTAGAACGGCACGTCGAGGCGGGTGAAGAAGTCGAACGCGGCCTCGCGCTTGGCATGCGCCGCGGCGTTGTTGTTGGCGCCTTCATGCCACGGGCGGCCGAAAGTGCCGGCGCCGAAGATGTCCGAGCCCGGCCAGCAGAACGTGTGCCAGAAGCACACCGCGAAGCGCAGGTGGTCTTCCATGCGCTTGCCGAGGACGACGCGGTCCTTGTCGTACCAGCGGTAGGCGAGCTCGTTGTTGGACTCCGGTCCTTCGTAGCGGATCGGGTCGATATCGGCGAAATAGGACATCAGATGCTCCTGGCGTGAGCCTTGGGTGTGATGCGCGGATAGGCCGCGCGGAATTCGGCGATCTTGGGCGCGAGCCGCGCGGTGAGGTCGGCGTCGGGCTCGATGCGGTGCGACACGGGCGGGGCTTCGCAGACCTCGGCGGGCTCGCCGCCCTCGACCGCGATCTGCGCGAGCCGCGCGGCGCCGAGCGCGGGGCCGACTTCGCCGCCGCGCAAGTATACCAGCTCGACGCCCAAAGTGGCAGCGATCGTCTCGCCCCAGTAGCGCGAGCGCGCGCCGCCGCCGATGACCGAGAGCTGAGAGACCTCGGTGCCGGCCGAGCGCAAGGCGTCGAGCCCGTCGCCGAGCGCGAAGGCGACACCTTCGAGCGTGGCCTGGGCGAGCCGTTCGGGGGTGGTCTCGTAGTCGAGGTTGAGGAACGCGCCGCGGACTTGCGGGTCGTTGTGCGGGGTGCGCTCGCCCGAGAGGTAGGGGAGGAAGATCTCCGGACCGCTGGCGGGGCCGGCGGCTTCGGCGCGGGCGAACAGGTCGGCAGCGCCCGCGGCGCCGGTCAGCCTGGCAGCGAAATCGATGCACGAGGCGGCCGAGAGGTGGACCGCCATCTGGTGCCACAGCCCAGGCAGGCAGTGACAGAACGCGTGCACGGTGCGCTCGGGATTGGGCCGCAGCTCCTTGGTGGCGACGAAGATCACCCCCGAGGTGCCGAGCGAGAGCAGCGCGTCGCCGTCGCGGACCACGCCGATGCCGGCCGCGCCCGCGGCGTTGTCGCCGCCGCCGCCGACCACGGGCACTTCGCCCATGCCCCACAGCTCGGCGACCTCGGCGCGCAGCGTGCCGGTGAGGTCGGTGCCTTCGACCGCCTTGGGCATATGCTCGCGGGTGAGCCCGGTCGCGGCGAGCAGCTTGTCGCTCCAGTCGCGCGCGCCGACGTCGAGCCACAGCGTGCCGGCGGCGTCCGACATGTCGGAAGCCTTCTCGCCGGTCATGCACAAGCGGACGTAGTCTTTGGGCAGCAGGACGGTCTTCGTCGCCTCGAACACCTCGGGCTCGTGGCGCGCGACCCACAGCAGCTTGGGCGCGGTGAACCCGGGCATGGCGATGTTGGCCGCAATGCGCCGCGAGTCCGGCTCGGCTGCCTCGATCGCCTCGCACTCGGCGAAGGCGCGGCCGTCGTTCCACAGGATTGCGGGGCGCAGCGGCTTGTCGTCAGCGCCGAGCAGGGTCGCGCCGTGCATCTGCCCGGCGACGCCGACCCCGCGCACCGCGCGGCGCACGGCGGCCGGGATCGCCTGGACGGCGGCAGTGGTCGCGTCCCACCACGCCGCCGGGTCCTGTTCGGACCACAGCGGGTGCGGGCGCTGGACGGTGAGTGCGGCGAGCCCCTGAGCGGCGACCGCGCCGTGCTCGTCGAGCACGACCGCCTTGACCCCCGAAGTGCCGATATCGATGCCTAGAAACACTTCAGGGGCCCTCCGCGCCCGGCGCGGCTCAGTGGACGAACGGATCGATCTGCTGGATCGTGCCGTCGGGGTTGAAGTGCAGCTCGGTCACCTTGACGTTGCGCAGGTGGTTTTTCCCGCTGAGCTGGTTGTCGTGGTAGAACAGGTAGGTATTGCCGTTCCAGTCGACGATCGAGTGGTGCGTGGTCCAGCCCGCGACCGGGAGCAGGAAATGCCCGCGGTAGGTGAACGGCCCGTAGGGATTGTCACCAGTGGCGTAATTCAGGAAGTGCGTGTCGCCGGTCGAGTACGTGAAGTAGTACGTGTCGCCGCGCTTATACATCCACGAGCCTTCGAAGAAGCGCCGCTCGTGGTCGCCGCCCAGGATCGGCTTGCCGTTCTCGTCGACGATCTGCGCGTTGCGCGGCTTCTCGGCGAAGCTCTTCATGTCGTCGCCGAGGCGCGCGACCTGCGGGCTCAGCGCCGGCTTGTCGTCCTGCTTGAGGTCGGTGTCGCCGACCGAGGCGTCGTGCGTGCCGGTGGCCCACTGCTGGAGCTGGCCGCCCCAGATGCCGCCGAAGTACATGTAGAACTTGCCGTCGCTGTCCTCGAACACGTTCGGGTCCATCGAGAAGCTGCCGGCGATCGGCTGCGGCTCGGCGGTGAACGGGCCGATCGGCGAAGTGCCGCTGGCGACACCGATGTGGAACACGCCCTGCTTATCCTTGGCCGGAAAGTACAGGTAGTACGTGCCGTTCTTGCGCGCGGCGTCGGGCGCCCACATCTGCTTGCCGGCCCACGGCACGTTGGCGATGTCGAGCGCGACCGGGTTGATCGTGACCTTGCCGCCGATCGTGTCCATCGACAGCACCTGGTAGTCGTGCATCGCGTACTGGTTGCCGAGGTCGTCGTCGGGGATGCCCGCATCGACGTCGTGCGACGGGTAGACGTAGACCTTGCCGTCCCACACGTGCGCCGAGGGATCGGCGGTGTAGATCTCGGAGACCAGCGGCTGCGACAGGTACTTGACCTCGGCGCCCTTGGGCGCGGCGTCGTTGGCCGCGGGCGAGCAGGCGGACACGCTGGCCAAGGCCAGGATCGTCAAGGCGCGAAACTTCATCGAACTCTCCCAACCAAGCTTGGCGCCAATGCGCCTTATTACCTACGGTAGCGCTACCATAAATGCGCTGCAAGGCGAATCTTGCAGGTCTGCGAGCCTACTCGAAGATCGTCCGGTGGGTCCCGGCGAGCTCCTCGTAAAGCGCGGTCTGGCGGCGCATCGCGGCGAATTCGTCGTTGCCGATCGCGCGCATGTGGCGCGCCGGACGCCCGGCCCACAGTTCGCGCGGCGGCACCGCCTTGCCCGGCCCGAGCAGCGCCCCGGCGGCGAGCATCGCGCCCTCGCCGACGCGCGAGCCGTCCATCGCGATCGCGCCCATGCCGACGAACGCCCGGTCCGCGACGGTGCAGGCGTGGAGCAGTGCCATGTGGCCGACAAGCACGTCCTCGCCGATCAGCGTCGGCAGGTGCGGCTCGACGTGGATCACCGTGCCGTCCTGCACGTTGCTGCGCGCGCCGACGACGATGCGGTTGAGGTCGGCGCGCAGCACGCAGTTGTACCACACGCTCGCGCCGGGACCGATCTCGACGTCGCCGATCAGGCAGGCGCCGGGGGCGACAAAGGCGGTGGCGTGGATGCGCGGGGCCTTGCCCTCGTAGGGCGCGATCGTCGGTCCGGTCATGGGCGGCGAGCCTATCGAGCCGTCTGCCGGGCCGGGAGAGCCGTCGGACCGATTGCCGCGGCAGAGCGGAATTGCCGCCGTCTCGGTCAAGTCCGCCGCTAGGCGTGCGCGCAACGCCGTTGCACAAGGGGTGCGAGGGGCAGCGAGCGGTCTATAGACCGCCGGGTTAGGCGTGCCGGGGAGAAAGGGTCATCATCACCCTGCATCATGTGCGCTGCGTGCGCGTGGGAGCCGGCGTCCTGGCGTCGTGCGCCGCCGACTGCGCGCAGGCCGGCGCGACAAGCGTGCTGGTGGTGACCTCGCCGCAGATCGTCGACTTGTGCATGCCACTGGTGCGCGACCTCGACGAGCTCGGCATCGCCGCGATGGTGTGGAGCGACGTGGCCGGCGAGCCGACCCGCGCCGACCTCGCCGCAGCGATCGCGGTGGCTCGTGCCTGCCGCGCCGACTTCGTCATCGGCCTCGGCGGCGGCAGCCCGATGGACGTGGCCAAGCTCGTCGCGGCGCTCGCCGACGGGCGACAGCAGTTCGACGCGGTGGTCGGCATCGGCCACCTGCTCGGCCGCGCGCTGCCGCTGGCCTGCATCCCGACCACCGCCGGCACCGGCAGCGAGGCGACCCCGATCGCGATCCTCGAGGACGAGGAGGCGCAACTCAAGAAGGGCGTGGTCAGCGAGCACCTGGTGCCCGACTTCGCCTATCTCGATGCCGAGCTGACCGTGTCGATGCCGCGCGCGGTGACCGCGGCGACCGGGATCGACGCGCTGACGCATTGCATCGAGGCTTATGCCAACCGCTTCGCCCATCCGATGGTCGACGCGTTCGCGCTCGAGGGCATCCGTCTGATCGCGCAGAACCTCGAGACGGCCTGCACCCGGCCCGAGGACCTCGCCGCGCGCGAGGCGATGCTGCGTGCGAGCCACCTCGGCGGCATGTGCCTCGGTCCGGTCAACACCGCGGCCGTCCACGCGCTTGCCTACCCGCTCGGCGGCGAGTTCCACGTCGCGCACGGCGTCGCCAACTCGCTGCTGCTGCCGCACGTGCTGCGCTTCAACGTCGAGGCGGCGCCGGCGCGCTATGCCGAGATCGCGCGCGCGCTCGGGGTCGAGGCCGAGGGCGGCGACCACGCGCTCGCCCAGGCCGGGATCGCCGAGATCGAGCGCCTTTCAGCCGCGATCGGCATCGAGCGGCGCCTCTCGGCGTTCGGCATCAGCTCGAACGCGCTGCCCGGAATGGCCGCCGCGGCGATGACCGTGCAGCGGCTGCTGACGCGCAATCTGCGCGAGGTCACCGAAGCCGACGCGCTGGCGATCTACGAGGCGGCGCTATGAGTAGGCCGCAATCGCGCTTGCGCGGCGCAGGGAATTAGGAAAGCTTTGCGAAACGGGAAGCGGCCGGCAAGGCGCTCCCAGGGGAGGTACCGGAATGGAGACCTACAGCGCGGACGCGCTTCCGGCGGCGAGCCGGGCGATCGAGTGGAACGACCTCTACTCGCGCCAGCTCAACCGCGTCGAGTTCACCCCCGAGGACCGCCACAGCTTCGCCGCGCGGCTCAGCCTCGGCCGGCTCGGGCCGATCCAGTTCGTGCGCATGAGCACCAACCGCACCGACATCCGCCGCACCCGGCGGCACATCGTCCCCGGCGCGCCGCGCCTCTACTCGTTCCTGCTCCAGGCCAGGGGCAGCAGCGTGTTCCAGCACTGCGGCCAGGAAGCGCACCTCGGCGAAGGCGACTTCACGCTGTGCGACAGCGCCGCGCCGCACAGCTTCTCGGTCGAGGACAGCAGCACGGTGATCATGCTGCGCGTCGACGGCACCACGTTGCGCGAATACCTGCCCACCCCCGAGCGTTTCTGCGGCATGCGCCTGCGCCACGAGATCGGGCTGACCGCGCCGATGTCGGCGATGGTCGAGAAGCTCGACACCCGGCTCGAGGAAGGATTCAACTCGGTCTACGATGCCAGCGTCGCGCGCCACCTGCTCGAGATGATGGCGATGTCCTACGCGCTCGGCTTCGAGGAGCTCCCGGATCTCTCGGCGGTGATCAAGGGCCGCCAGGCCGAAGTCGTGCGCTACATCGAAGACCGGCTGCGCGATCCCAAGCTCTCGCCGGCGAGCGTCGCCGAGGGGCTGCGCATCTCGCCGCGCTACTTGCGCACCGTGTTCGCGGGGACCGGCGAGAAAGTTTCGGCCTACATCATCCGCCGCCGGCTCGAGGAATGCGCCAAGCAGATCCGCAACCCGGCCTGGGCCGGGCACACGCTGACCGAGATCGCCTTCGCCTGGGGCTTCAACAGCGCGGCGCACTTCACCCGCACGTTCCACGAGCAGTTCGGCATGGCCCCGCGCGAATACCGCCGGGTCGCGCCGCACTAAGGCGCAAAAGCTCCTGCCTTGCGGGTCAAGCCGGCGCACATGGTCCGTGCGACGGCGGCCGTGCGTGACATGACGGAGATTGTATGACCAGCGCCGCGATCCTCGAGCTCAATCAGGTCCTTTCGCTGCAGCTCGCCGACTACTGGCACGAGATCGACTTCAACGGCGGGCGCGGGGCGAGCGCCTATTACGTCGAGGACGCGGTGTTCCACGGGCAGTTCGCCTCGTACGAGGGCGTGGCCAAGATCCAGCAGTTCTACGACTGGCGGCGGACACGCGGGGCGCGGCTGTCGGTGCACTCGTTCACCAACTTCCGCGCGTGGTTCACCGGGCCCGACGGCGCCGAGGCGACCAACTTCCTGTTCCTCTACGCGGCCGACGGGGAGCGCGTGCTGCCGACCCACCCGCCGATCACCATCTCGCTCGCCACCGACCGCTACGTTCTGCGTGACGGGCGCTGGCTGTGCACTTATCGCCGGTTCGAGCATTTGTTCGAAGGAGACACGCCGGTGACCAACCCCAACCTCGACGACGACAAATGAGCAGCGCCGAACGCGGCGCCCTCGCCGAGCGCGACCTGCTGGTCGAGCGCGCGCTGATCGATGGCGAATGGGTCAAGGGTGACCGCAAGCCAATCGAGGTCGACGATCCGTTCACGCTGGCGGGCTTCGCCGAAGTGCCCAACCTCGGCGCGGCCGAGGCTGAGCGTGCAGTGGCGGCTGCCGCGGAGGCGTTCCCCGCCTGGGCCGGCAAGACCGCGCAGGAGCGCGGGCACGTGCTGCGGCGCTGGCTCGAGCTGCTGGTGCAGCATCGCGACGACATCGCCCGGCTGATCACCCGCGAGAACGGCAAGACCTTCAAGGAAGCGCAGGGCGAGGTCGACTACGGCTGCCAGTTCATCGAGTTCTACGCCGACGACGCGACCCGCGCGCTGGGCGAGACGATCCCGGCGTCGGTGCCGGGCAGGCGGCTGCTCGCCGAACGCGAGCCGATCGGCGTCTGCGCGGCGATCACCCCGTGGAACTTCCCGCTGGCGATGCTCACCCGCAAGGTCGGGCCGGCGCTGGCCGCCGGCTGCACGATGGTGGCCAAGCCGGCGAGCGCGACACCGCTGACCGCGCTCGCCTTCGCCAAGCTCGGCGAGGAAGCGGGCGTGCCCAAGGGCGTGTTCAGCGTGCTGACCGGCTCGGCGCGCGAGATCGGCGGCGTGCTGACCGCCTCGCAGGTGGTGCGCAAGCTGTCGTTCACCGGCTCGACCGAGATCGGCGTCCAGCTCTACCGCGACTGCGCCGGGACGATGAAGAAGCTCGGGCTCGAGCTCGGCGGCAACGCGCCGCTGCTGATCTTCGACGATGCCGATCTAGACGTGGCGATCGAGACCGCGCTGATCGCCAAGTTCCGCAATGGCGGGCAGAGCTGCATCGCTGCCAACCGGATCTACGTGCAGGACGGCATCCGCGACCGCTTCCTCGCCGCGTTCGGTCAGAAGGTCGGCAAGATGCACGCGGGCGACGGGTTCGACCCGGCAAGCGATGTCGGGCCGGTGATCGACGACGCCGGCGTGGAGAAGGTCGAGGAGCACCGCGACGACGCGCTCAAGCGCGGCGCGCGCACGCTCGCGGGCGGCAGCTCCGAAGCGCGGCTGTTCCAGCCGACATTGCTCGCCGACGTGCCGCAGGATGCCTTGCTGACGCAGGAGGAGACCTTCGGCCCGCTCGCCGGGGTGATCGGCTTCGCCAGCGTCGAGGAAGCAATCCGGCTGGCCAACGCCACCCCGTTCGGGCTCGCCTCGTATATGTGCAGCCAGGACCCGGCGACGATCGCCCGGGTCGGCCGCGGCATCGAGAGCGGCATGGTCGGGATCAACACCGGTTTCATCTCGACCGCGCATGCCCCGTTCGGCGGCGTGAAGATGTCGGGCCTCGGCAAGGAGGGCTCGCACCACGGGCTCGAGGAATACCTCAACATCAAATACCTCTGCCACGCGGGGCTCTAGACGATGCGCAAATCGAGCAAGGCGATCATCACCTGCGCGCCGACTGGCTCGATTCACACCCCGTCGATGTCGCCGCACCTGCCGGTGACCGCCGACCAGATCGCCGAGCAGGCGATCGCCGCGGCCGAGGCCGGCGCGGCGATCCTCCACCTGCATGCGCGCAATCCGGCTGACGGCAGCCCGAGCCCCAAGGCCGAGGACTTCATGGCCTTCCTGCCGCGGATCAAGCAGGGCTGCGACGCGGTGATCAACGTCTCGACCGGTGGCAGCGCCATGATGAGCCTCGACCAACGGCTCGAGGGCGCCAAGGCCGCGCAACCCGAGGTCTGCTCGCTCAACATGGGCCCGCTGATCTTCGACTTCTCGGGGGCGGGTAAGCGCGTCGAGCACTGGCAGCACGCCTGGGAACGCGAGTACGTCGAGAGCTCGCGCGGGCGGATCATGTACAACGACAACGTGTTCATCGAGCGCATCATGCTCGAGGTCGGGCGCGCGTTCGGCACGCGGTTCGAGTTCGAGTGCTACGACATCGGCCACCTCTACACGCTCGCGCACTTCGCCGACCGCAAGCTGGTCGAGCCGCCGTTCCTGATCCAGGGGGTGTTCGGCATCCTCGGCGGGATCGGCGCCGACGTGCGCAACCTCAGCCACATGGTGACGATCGCGGACTCGCTGTTCGGCGACGACTACTTGTTCTCCGCTTTCGCTGCGGGCCGCCACCAGCTCGAGTTCTGCACCCAGTCGGCATTGCTCGGCGGCAACGTGCGCGTCGGGCTCGAGGACAGCCTGTTCATCGGCAAGGGCGAGCTGGCGCGTTCGAACGCCGAGCAGGTAACCAAAGTGCGCCAGGTGCTTGAGGCCCTCGGCCGCGAGATCGCCACCCCGGCCGAGGCGCGAGCGATGCTCGCGCTCAAGGGCGGGGACAACGTCGGGTTCTAGCGGACAGGCCCCCTCCGCCGCCTTCGGCGGCACCTCCCCCGTAAACGGGGGAGGACTGACGGAGCGCTACCTTCAAGTCCTCCCCCGTTTACGGGGGAGGTGCCGAGCGTAGCGAAGGCGGAGGGGGCCTGTTCGCCCGCGGGCAAGGGATTGCGGTCTATCCTCCCGGCGGCGGTGCCGGCTGGATCGTGCCGCCGCCGATCTTGCCGTCGGGGGTGAGCATGACAGACATGATCAGGGCGCCATTGGCGAAGACCACGTCGTAGCCGTCGCCGCCCACCGGGCCGGGTTCGCGGAAGGTCACCGACTTGAGCTCGCCGAGCGACGCGAACACGCTACGCGTCCGGTCCATCTGCTGGCGGACCACGTCGGCGAACTGCGGGGTCAGCGTGTCGTAGTCGGGGGCGCCGCTGGCCAAGCCCGCGATGAAGCTGCGCAAGGCAGCCTCGGTGCCCGCGGTCGGCTCCGTGCGCGGCGCAAACACGCGTTCGAGCGAGGCCTCGGCGATGTCGGTGGCGGGCGCGGTGCCGAGGCGCTCGAGCGCGACCTTGAGCGCGTCGGCGGCCGGGACCGCGACGTCGGGATCGACGCCGTGGCCTTCCCAGTTGGTCCCGGTGACCGGGTTCTCGGCGCGGCCGAACGGGATCGAGGCCTGGAATCCGTTACCGAGCGGGGCAGGTGCGGTCGGGTTGGCGCCGCCGCCGGTCAGTTCGCCGACGAGCGTGGCCAGCTTGAGCGCCTTGACGTCGTAGGCGAATTCCTCGCCGCCGGAGAAGGTCCGTGCGCTGGTGAGGACGAAGACCGGAATGCCGGCGAAGCTGACCGGGGTCGGCTCGCTGAAGGCGCTCTGGCGGGCGAACTCGGCGGTGCCCGTCGTGCGCACGACGATGTCGTTGATGTGCACGCGCTGGTCGGCCGCGACCAGGAAGCTCACGAGGTAGGCGACCGCCGGCGGGGCGCCGCCGCCGTTGCGCCGCACGTCGATTATCAGCGCCTTGCTGCCCGCGAGGCCGGCCATCGCCCGGTCGAGCGCGGGCTTGAACCCCTGCAGCGGCGGGAAGCCGACGACCTCGATGTAGCCGACGCCGTTGGCGAGCCTGTCGGCGCGAACGACGCCAGACTCCGCGCGTGGCATCGGGCCGGCGCCCGGAGGCGGGCCGGGCGGCGGGCCGCCCTGCCAGCCGATGTTGAGGTGCTTGTCATGGGCGATCGCGGCGACGTCGGCCTGGAGGCGCGCGGCGAAGGCGGCGTGGTCGAGGGTGTCGTACGCGCCGGCGGCGAGCGCGGCCTCGAGCTTCGCGGCGGCCTGCTCGCCCACCTCGGGGAACACGTAGCGGTCGCGCAAGGCGGTGGCGAGCTGGGCCACGACCTCGGTCCGCGAGGCTGCGTCGAGCGAGGCAGGCGCGGCCATCGCGCCGGGCTGCGCCGGCGCGTCGGCGATCCGCGTGCCGATGGCTTCGGTTCCAGCGTAGAGACTCTTGATCCGGGTCGCCTTCGGGCCTTCGCCTTCGAACGAGATGCGCACCCCGGCCGCGTCGGCGACGAACTCGTTCGCGCTAACCGTGCGCAGGGGCGGCCCCGGCGGCTGCCCCGCCAGCTGCGCGGTCAGCCGGCCGTCGCCGGTGACGCCGACCGTCACGGTGGTGCCGTTCAATTCGTAGCGGCCCGCGTAACGCTCAAGGACTTCGCGCGGCACCGAGACCGCAGCGTCAGCGCGAGGCGCCGGCGATGCCGAGGGCGGCGGTGCGGCCGGCGCCGGTTGGGAGAGCGCCGGCGGCGAGGCCACGGGCACCGTGGCGATCGTGGCCAAGATCGCGAAATGGGTCCGCTTGAGCATGCTACCCCCTCCTCATCGGATGAATTGTTCATGCATGCAGCGCTCGATTGCGGCAGCCTGGACGCGTATTTCCCGCTGATCGCCTTGTTGCGACAACGTGGTGTACCGCCGGGTGTAGAAGTCCAGCCTGTCAGCCATGAGCTTGCTGGCCTCAGCAGGCGGCAGCTCGAGCGACTCCGCAGCGCGAGAAACCGACCATTCCTCGAACTGGATGGTCTTGAGCACTTCCAGGGCATCGAACGTGGTCTCGATCTGGCCGAGGTGCGTCAGTGCGCGGAGTTTTCCGTAGCAATCGGCCGAATGCTCGAGCGCGCGCGCGTAGCCGTCCTCGAAATGCCGGGTGCTCCACAGCACGGCGGGCACAGACAGCGCGCAGGCGACGACGAACCACAATACGGCCTTGAGCATGACCAGCCCCTCCCCTCGCCGCGCGACGACCGCCGTGTGTCGGGCGACCCGATTATTACGACATATGTAGATTTAAGAGTCAAGCGAGCCCGGCGAGGGCTGCGGCCGGACCTGCGGGATTAGCGCGCGAGCGTCTCCGGCGCGGCGTCCGGCAGGAGCAGCGCATGCCGCCGTGCCATGGCGACGAGCACCCCGAGCTCGATCGCCATCGCCGCGGTCTGCAGGGTCACGAAGGTCAGATCGAGCATCAGCAACGCGAGGAGGAGGTACATGGTCACCAGCGCCGCCCCGATGAAGGCGCAAGTCTTGGCCACGCGGCCCCAGTCGCGGTCGACCAGCACCCACGCGAGCCGCAGATGGCCCGCGCCAAGCATGAGCCAGAGGACCAGCAAGGACGGCGCGGCGTCGAACTGGCAGGCGAGGGTCGGGTTGTGGGTGGTGGCGCCGGCCAGCAGCACGCCGGTGGACGCCTCCCCTCCGGCAAGAAGCGACGAGAAGCCCAGCGGCAGCACGATCTGGAGGGCCGCCATGGGGATTACCAGGCCCAGCGCGAGCGTATAGTTCGCGAGGACGAAGCGCCCTTCGGCATCACCCGGCATCTCGCGCCAGGCTGCGAGCAGGCAACCGATCGCGAAGGCGAACGGCTTTCCGTCCGCCAGCGCCTCGTCGAACTCGGCCTGCATCGCGAGCCCCCACTCGCGGCGGCTTTCCCCAAGGCAGCAGATGGCAAGCGCCATCACGGCCCGGGAGATCGCCGCCGTCACGCGAGGGCGGTCCTGCCTGGAACGGCAGCGCCGGGGCCTTCGACCGCACGCGCGAGCGCGACCCCGGCGTTCGTCAGCCGGTACGCGTGGCGTGCGGGCAGGCCCGGCCGCGCCGGCCCGCGCCATTCGGATTCGATGAGCCCCTTCTCGGCCATGCGCATCAGCAGCGGGTAGAGGGTGCCGGACGAGAGTCCGGTTTCCTTCATCAGGTCATAGCCGTGCCGCCACTGCTGCGACTTCGCCGACAACGCCTCCAGCAGGATGAGCATCTGCTTCGAAGGTCGTCTGTTGCGGGGCATGCTCTATCACAACCTAAGTAGAGTTATGAGTCAAGCCGGCGTCGCCTTGCCGCCCTTCCACACCGTGACCGTCCCCGCGTCGCCGTCGACCCGGACCCAGTCGCCGGTCTCGATCAGCGCGAGCGGATCGCGGTCGAAATCGGTCACCGAAGGCACGCGCATGACCACGCAGCCGAGCGCGACCTTGGTCGTCATCGTCGTGAACACCATCGCCAGCGGCGCGCTCCCCGCCAGCCGCGCGGTGTGGAACACGCCCGACCAGCCCGACGAGCCCTTGGCCCCCGGGAACACCAGCACCTTGCCTGCGAAGCTCACGCCTTTGAGCTCGTGCCGGCTCTCGATCACCGTGCCGGTCATCGCCTGCACGCCGCCCCAGCCCGAGATCGTCTCGTGGGTGACCAGCGCCTCGCCCTCGGCGACGCCGCCGACGACCTTGCGCCCGGTGATGACGATCGGCCGCGTCTGGACTTCGACCTCGCTCATGCTGCCAGCCTCCCGTTCCAGGTGCCGGTACACGCCGCGTCGACGCACTCGGCAGTGGTCCCGTACCAGCCTTCGATCCCCATGATCGCCGGCAGGTAGTGGACCTGCTTGGCGCTATCGAGCGCCGCTACCCGCGTGCCGGGCGGCACCGCCTGGCTGATCGACGAGCAGGTGTCGGTCATCAGGTGCGCCCCGGCCTGCGTCAGGATCCGCGTGTAGCCGCTCGCATCCGCGGTCGCCTTGACCGCGCGCGAGGTGAAGATCCACAACGCCGACTTGTCCGAAACCCGCCGCCCCTCGATCAGCCGCGCGACCTCGGCGAGCTGCTCGATCGAATAGTGCGGGCAGCCGAGCATGACGAAGTCGACATCGGTGCCCGAGCCCACGCTGTTGAGCTGCTCGTACGTCCGCCGCCGCGCCGCCGCGTCATAGACGAAGGTCTTGCCCTGCCGCGCACCGCCGAACGCCGCCTCCGCGCTCGGCGCCTCGGGCGTGATCCCGACCATGTGGTACATCTCGACCCCGCCCGAGGAAGCCGCCGCCGCGCCGAAGTGCTTGTGCCGGATCAGGCTCGACGAGCCGATCGCCCCGTCGAGCACCGGGATCGTGTCCTGCACCGCATCGCCGGTGAAGTAGCCGAGCATGCCCCACTCGAAGATATCGTCCACCGGGACCTCGACCCGCACCGAATGCTGCCCGCGGCGGAACTCGTCGCGGTGGAAGCCCCAGTCGGGGATGCGCTTCGCCAGCATCGCCGCCGAGGTCGACTCGCGCCCCTCGCAGTTGGTGCGCCCGCCGATCACCGAGTTGCAGAACACGACTGCGGAGCTTTCCATCCACGCGCAGTGCTCGCCCATCACCGGCACGTTGCCGGCGAGGTACGGCGTGCAGGTCTTCATCACCTGGATGCCATGCGCCGCGACTTGGCCCTCGTCGTAGGTGAAGTTGTCGTGCTGCGCCTCGCTCATGCCCTGCTCGCGCCACAGCTCGGGATCCATCCCGCCCTGCAGGTGGCACGAGAACGCGTTCATCCGCGGCACGTCGACCACTTCGTCGGAGTCGAGATCGAAGCGCGAGAACACCGCGCGGTAATCGCCGCCGTCGGCCTTGTAGTAGTCCTTGAGCCACGGCGTCGACGAGCCGGGCACGCCGGCCACGTTGTTGGTCTCGACGAACCGCTCCGCGCCCAGCGCCTCGGCATAGCGCACGAGCAAGTCCATCGCCTTGGCCACCGCCGCACCGCTCTCGCCCTCGAGCATCGCGCGCTCTGCATCGGTCAGCGCAACCATCGGCCTGTTCTCCTGTCGCCGTCGAGCCGCTTGCTTGCCGCACCGGGGCGGGCAAGTCCATGATTCGACGACGACGCAGGCGCGGAAGAGGCGAGCGTCCGAAGGCGGCGAAGGAGGGCTGTTCGGCCAGCCTCAGTGGTTGTCGCGCGGCACGCCCTGGGTCTGCGCGATCCGCTGGTAAGCCTCGGCGCCCTCGAGGATCATGCCTTCGCCGAGCTGGCCGACGACCGAGCGCTGGATTGCCTGCCACGGCGTCTGCGAGGCCGGATAGGCATAGCCGCCCGCCGCTTCGAGCTCGGCCCGCCGGGCGGCGAGCTCCTCGTCGCTCAGCAGCACGTCGAGCCGGCTGCGCTTCAAGTCCATCCGCACCCGGTCGCCATTGCGCAGCAGCGCCAGGCTGCCGCCGGCCGCTGCCTCGGGCGAGGCGTTGAGGATCGACGGGCTGCCGCTGGTGCCCGACTGGCGCCCGTCGCCGATGCACGGCAGTTCGTGCACCCCGTCGAGGATCAGCTGCGCCGGCGGCCGCATGTTCACGACTTCGGCCGCGCCCGGATAGCCGATCGGCCCGGTCCCGCGCATGACCAGCAGTGTCTCGGGGGTGATCCCGTTCGCCGGATCGTCGATCCGCGCGTGATAGTCCTCGGGCCCGTCGAACACCACCACCGGGCCTTCGAAGGCGTCGGGATCGTCGGGGTTCGACAGATAGCGTTCGCGGAAGGCCTGCGAGATCACGCTGGTCTTCATGATCGCGCTGGCGAACAGGTTGCCGCTCATCACCAGGAAGCCGGCCTCGGACACCAGCGGCTCGTCGAACGTGCGGATCACCCGCGCGTCCTCGATCGTCGCATCGCGGCAGTTCTCGCCGATGGTCTTGCCGTTGGCGGTCATCGCGTCCTCGACGATCAGCCCCTGGCCGATCAGCTGCGCGACCACGGCGGGCACGCCGCCCGCGTGGTAGTAGTCCTCGCCGAGGTACTCGCCGGCCGGCTGCAGGTTGACCAGCAGCGGGATCTTGTGGCCGTGATCCTGCCAGGTCTGCAGCGGCACATCGACGCCCATGTGGCGCGCGATCGCGCTGATGTGGATCGGTGCATTGGTCGAACCGCCGATCGCCGAGTTGACCGCGATCGCGTTGAGGAACGCGTCCTTGGTCATGATGTCCGACGGCTTCATGTCCTCGTGGACCATCTCGACGATCCGCTTGCCGGTGCGCCAGGCGCATTCCTGCCGGTCGCGATAGGGCGCCGGGATCGCCGCCGAGCCGGGCAGCGACATGCCGAGCGCCTCGGTCAGCGAGTTCATCGTGCTCGCGGTGCCCATGGTGTTGCAGTAGCCGGTCGAAGGCGCCGACGAGGCGACCAGGCGGATGAACTCGGCATCGTCGATCTCGCCCGCGGCGAGCATCTGCCGCGCCTTCCAGATAATCGTGCCCGAGCCGGTCCGGTCGCCCTTGTGCCAGCCGTTGAGCATCGGCCCGACCGACAGCGCGATCGCCGGGATGTTGACCGTCGCCGCGGCCATCAGCGCCGCCGGAGTGGTCTTGTCGCAGCCGATCGTCAGCACCACGCCGTCGAGCGGGTAGCCGTAGAGCACCTCGACCAGGCCGAGGTAGCTGAGGTTGCGATCGAGCGCCGCGGTCGGCCGCTTGCCGGTCTCCTGGATCGGGTGGACCGGGAACTCGATGCAGATGCCGCCGGCTTCGCGAATACCCTCGCGCACGCGCTCGGCGAGCACCAGGTGATGCCGATTGCACGGGGAGAGGTCCGAGCCGGTCTGCGCGATGCCGATGATCGGCTTGCCCGAACGCAGTTCCTCGAGGCTCAACCCGTAGTTGATGTACCGCTCGAGGTAGAGCGCGGTCATGTCGATGTTGTCGGGATTGTCGAACCAGGCCCGGCTGCGCAGCTTGGGAGAATCGGACATTGCGTAGGCGACTTTCAAACGAATGTTAGCGTTACCGCAGGTGCGGATAAACTCAGACAATTAACAATCAACCAAAAACCCGCCGCGGTCGAGCGGAATTATCGCCGCACGTCTCCGTGGCCGCTGACGAAGGCGACGAGGTCGCGCGGTGTGGTCGTGCAGTGGTCCCCGGCGATGCCGTGCTTGAGCGCGGCGAGCGCCAGGCCCACCGTCGCGGCGGCTTCGAGCCCCTCGTTGAGATGCGCGAGCACCCCGGCCGCGAAAGCGTCGCCGGTGCCGATCCGGTCGACGATCCCGGTCACCTCGATCGCCGGCGCGGAAAAGGCGTCGTCGCGGGTGTCGATCCGCGCCGACAGCCGGTGGTGGTCGGCGCTGACGATCTCGCGGCCGGTCGCGGCCACCGCCGCGAGCTGCGGGAAGCGCTCGAACGCGGCCTGCGCCGCCTCGTGCTGGCGCGCCTCGCCTTTGCCGCCGAACTCGCGGCCGAGCACCAGAGACAGGTCGCGATGGCTGCCGAACAGCAGGTCCGCGCCGTCGATGTATTCGGCCAGGATCGGCCCCGGATCGGGGCACCAGCGGCTCCACAGCGAGCCGCGGAAATTGCCGTCGAACGACACGCTCACCCCGGTCGCCCGCGCCGCCCGGACCGCGGCCAGCCCGACCTCGGCCATCTCCGGCCCGAGCGCCGGGATAATGCCCGACAAGTGCAGCCAGCCGGCACCGGCGAGCAGCGCGGGCCAGTCGTAATCGCGCGTCGCGGCGAACACGCTGTCGGCGCGGTCGTAGATCACCGAGCCGGCGCTGACCCCGCTCGCCGGCGTGAGGAAATAGAGCCCCATCCGCCCCGCCGCGCGGACCATGCGCGACGTGTCGACCCCGGCCTTGCGCAGGCTCTCGATCGCCGCGTCGCCGACCGCGTCGTCGGGCAGCGCCGAGACCATCGCGCTGCGCAAGCCGAGCCGCGCCAGCGCGACCGCGACGTTGCCCTCGGCGCCGCCGAAATGCGCATCGAGCCGGGTGCCCTGCAGCATCCCTTCGCCGCGCGGCGACGACAGGCGCAGCAGCAGCTCGCCGAAACACAGGACCAGCCTGGGATTGCCGTTCACGTCCTCACTCCCTATCGGCCGCCTGGCAGTTGATAGCCCCGGCACTTGACAGCCTGTGAGCGCTGGTGTTGTCTTGTGATAGCGCTATCATAAGCATAGCCGAGCGGAGAGGACCATGGAAGCCGCTAACGACGCAATGGCGTCGGCATTGCCCCAAGACTGGGCCGCCGGGACGTTCCTCGGACGCGCCATCACCGCCGAAGGGCCGAGCCCGATCCTGCTCGTCCGCGGCGAGCTCTACGACATGTCGCGCGTCGCCCCGACCGCCTCGGCGCTGGTCGAGCGCGGCGATTTCAGCGGGCAGGGCGGGCTCCATCTCGGCGCCTACCTGCCGCGTGCCGCGGAGCTGCTCAGCCCGGTCGACCTGCAGTGCGTCAAGGCCGCCGGCGTGACGTTCGCGGTCTCGGCGATCGAGCGGGTGATCGAGGAGCGCGCGCGCGGCGACTGGTCGGTCGCCTCGGCGATCCGCGAGCGTCTCGAAGGCCGCATCGGCGGCTCGATCCGCGCGGTGGTGCCGGGCTCGCCCGAAGCCGCGAGCCTCAAGGAGGCGCTGATCGAGGACGGCCTGTGGTCGCAGTACCTCGAGGTCGCGATCGGCCCCGACGCCGAAGTCTTCACCAAGTCGCCGGTACTCTCGACGGTCGGCGCCGACGCCGAGATCGGCGTGCGCTCGGATTCGACCTGGAACAACCCCGAGCCCGAAGTCGCGCTGCTGGTCGACTCCCGCGGCAAGGCGGTCGGCGCCACCCTCGGCAACGACGTCAACTTGCGCGACTTCGAAGGTCGTTCGGCGCTGCTGCTCGGCAAGGCCAAGGACAACAACGCCTCGTGCTCGCTCGGCCCGCTGGTGCGGATCTTCGACGCGAGCTTCACGATCGACGATGTGCGCTCGGCCGCGATCACGCTGCGAGTCGAGGGCGAGGACGGCTACGTGCTCGACGGCGCCTCCAACATGGCCGAGATCAGTCGCGACCCGCTCGAGCTGGTTCGCCAGACCTTGAGCGAGCACCAGTATCCCGATGGATTCATTCTCTTCCTCGGCACGCTGTTCGCCCCGGTGCAGGACCGCGACCATCCCGGCCGCGGGTTCACCCACAAGGCGGGCGACCGGGTGGCAATCGCCAGCCCCAAGCTCGGCCGGCTGGTCAACCGGGTCGTGACCTCGAAAAGCGCGCCGCCGTGGACCGACGGCATCGGCGCGCTGATGACCAACCTCGCGCGGCGCGGGCTGCTCGGGTGAACCCAGCGGTCTATCCGAGCCTCGGCGGCAAGAAGGTGCTCGTCACCGGCGGCGCCACGGGGATCGGTGCGGCGCTGGTCGAAGGGTTCGCGCGGCAGGGCGCGCCAGTCGTGTTCCTCGATATCGACCAGGCGGCGGGGCAGGAGCTTGCCGGGCGCGTCACCGGGGCGACGTTCATTGCCTGTGACCTGCGCGATACCGATGCGCTGGCGAACGCCGTCGAGCGCGCCGAGAGCACGCTCGGCGGGGTCGACGTGCTGCTCAACAACGCCGCGAGGGACGACCGGCACGAGATCGACGAGGTCAGCCCAGAGTACTGGGACGAGCGCATCGCCACCAACTTGCGCCACTTGTTCTTCGCCGCGCAGGCGGTCGTGCCCGCGATGCGCGCGGCCGGGGGCGGGGCGATCGTCAACTTCGGCTCGATCTCGTGGCACCTCGGGCTCAAGGACCTGCTCGTCTACCAGACCGCCAAGGCCGGCATCGAAGGCCTGACCCGCAGCTTCGCGCGCGAGCTCGGGCGCGACAACATCCGCGTGACCACGATCGTGCCCGGCAACGTGCAGACGCCGCGCCAGGCGCAGTGGTACACGCCCGAAGGCGAAGACGAGATCGTGGCCGCCCAGTGCCTCAACGGCCGCATCCAGCCCGCCGACGTCGCCGCGCTGGCGCTGTTCCTCGCGTCCGACGACGCGCGCATGTGCACCGGGCACGAATACTTCGTCGACGCCGGGTGGCGCTGATGGATCCGGTCCCGGTGCTCGCGGTCGGCGCCATGCTCGGCGAAGGGCCGGTGTGGATCGGCAATGCCGTGTGGTTCGTCGACATCAAGGGGCACAAGGTCCATCGCTTCGACCCGGCGAGCAAGGCGCATCGCGAATGGCAGGCGCCCGACCAGGTCGGCTGGGTGCTGCCGGCCGAAGGCGACACGTTCGTGGCCGGGCTCAAGACCGGGGTGCATCGCTTCGATCCCGCGACCGGCGCCTTCGCGCTGCTGCACGATCCCGAGCCGCAGCAGCCGGGCAATCGCCTCAACGACGCGACCACCGACGTCCATGGCCGGCTGTGGTTCGGCTCGATGGATGACGCGGAAGCGGCGAAGACCGGCCATCTCTACCGCTGCGCCAACGGGCAGTGGCGCGATACCGGTCTGCCGCCGGTGGCGATCACCAACGGTCCCGCGCTCAATGCCGAGGGCACCGTGCTCTACCACACCGACACGCTCGGGCGCGTGATCTACCGCGTGCCGGTCCACGACGACGGCTCGCTCGGCGCGCCCACGCCGTTCGTCACGATCGAGGACGGCGCCGGCTATCCCGACGGGCCGGTGGTCGATGCCGAAGGCTGCCTGTGGACCGGGCTCTACGCCGGCTGGAGCGTGCGGCGCTACGACCCGGCCGGCAAGCTCATCAAGTCGGTCCGCCTGCCGACCGCCAATGTCACCAAGATGTGCTTCGGCGGGCCCGACCTGACGACCGCCTACGTCACCACCGCGCGCAAGAACCTCGACGCCGCGGCGCTCGCCGCGCAACCCGATGCGGGCAATCTGTTCGCGTTCGACCCGGGGGTGGCCGGGGTTCCGGTCACGCCGGCGAAGATTGCCGGTCTCGGCAAGCCGGTCTGATTCCGCCTCCCCAGCGGGGAGGGGCAGGGGTGGGGGAGCAAGGACCGTGGGCCTCGCGTCGACCTCTCCAGCGCAGCGCATCCTCCGCCAAGAAGGTCACGGCGGCGCCAGCCGCCTTTTCTCACACAAAGACACAAAGCCACGAAGATGCCGCGCGCCACGGCGAGGTCCGGCACGGCCTCTTCGTGCCTTCGTGCCTTCGTGTGAGTCATTCTCGCGGCTTCGCCGCACGGCGCGCCGGTCCAGCGAAACCGCTTGCGTTTCGAAAGCACCCTTCAGGAGAAGCAAGATGACGGTTCAGGCAGCCAAGGCGACACGTTCCCCGCCCAAGCTTACGCTTCCGGGCGCAAGCTGACGCTTACCGCCCAAGCTGACGCGTTTTACCCTTGGACAGTGTCAGATGTGTCAAGTTCAGGCCGCCTTCCGTTGCGCGGCAGGCCACGCGGCCTGGATCGCCTAGCCCCCGCGCGAGCTCGGCCGTCTCCGCGGCGCGGCGTCGGACTGCCGGCGGATCAGCTCGAAGTCGGCGAGCATGTGCGGCTCGCGCGAGGCCCGGGCATCGCTCTTGCGCGCGCGGATCTCCTTGACCAGCAGCTCGACCGCGGTGCGCGACATCTCGAACACCGGCTGGCGGATCGTGGTCAGCTCGGGCCAGATCGTCGTCGCCAGCGCGGTATCGTCGAACCCGCACACCGTCAGGTCGCTCGGCACGTCGAGCCCGCGGCGATGCGCGATCGCAACGGTCGCCGCCGCCATGTCGTCGTTCGAGGCGAAGATCGCCGACGGCGGCTCGGCCAGGTCGAGCAGCTTCTCGGCCGCGTCGAGGCCCGAGCGGTAAGTGAACAGCCCTTGCACCACCAGCTCGGGCGCATCGGCGAGGCCGGCGTCCTTGAGCGCGTCCTTGTAACCCTGCAACCGCTCCTCGCTCGCGGTCTGCCGCGGATGGCCCTTGATGAAGCCGATCCGCGCGTGGCCGAGCGCCAGCAGGTGCCGGGTCATCTCGTAGGCCGCAGCCTGGTCGTCGATGCTGACCGACAGCGCCCAGTCGGGCGCCCGTCCGGTCGCCACCGCGACCACCGGGATGTTGCGGCCGTGGATCGCCTCGAGCACCGGCAGCGATTCGCTGAGCGGCGGAGTCAGGATGATCCCGTCGGGCCGCGCGCGGATCAGGTGGTCGACCGCGCTCTGCTCCTCGGCCTCGTCGTCGCACTTCTCGACGATGAGCTGCACGTTGAGCCGGCTCGCCTGGTCGAGGCTGCCGACCAGCAGCTGGCTCAGGTAGTTGAAGCTGGGGTTCGAATGCAGCAGGCCGATGCGCACTTCCTCGCCGCCGGCGAGCGTTCGTGCCGCCAGGCTCGGCGTGTAGTTGAGCGCCTTGATCGCCGCCTCGACGCGCTCGCGGGTCTCGGGCCGGACATTGGCCTCGCCGTTGAGCACGCGGCTGACGGTCATCGGCGAGACGCCCGCACGGGCAGCGACGTCGCTGATTTTCGGCGCGTTGCGCTGCCTTCTCGATCCTCGGCCTTCAGCCATTCAATACCCCTGTCGCGCGGCGGTTATGGCAACACCCGGCCATCGGGCAAGCCCGAATGTTGCAGATGGTGCAAGCGTGGGACACGCCAAGGTCAGGGATTGCCCGGCGCATAAGGGTAAGATTGCGCCTTGTACCACGCCAGATCGTGCGCCGGCGGCGCCGCTCCGGCGGGCAGCGGCAGCCCGTTGACGCTCATCCAGTAGGCCAGGCTCGCGTCGCGCCACCAGCGCGCATCGCGCTCCTCGATCGCGAGAAAATCGGCCGTCTTCTGCCACCGCTCCGCGTCGATCTGCGGCCGCAGCGCATCCCACGCCCGGCGCATGTCGACCACCGACGCGACCCCCGCGTCGTAGTGCGCGACCAGCTCCTCCCACAGCGTCCGGCCGCTGGCCATGCGGAAGTCCCACGCGAGGTGGTGGAACCACAGCAGCTCGCTCTCGGGCGTGGTCCGCGGATCGGCCAGCAGCCGGGCGAGCTCGGGCGCGTATTGGCCGATGGCATCGCTGCCGGCCTTGGTGCGGTCGAAGCCGATCCCTCCGGCGTCGGCGCGGTTGTAATAGGCCGGATTCCACTCGGGCCGCGCGAGATCGGCGATCCACGGGCCCGGGCCATAGTGGTGTCCGGTTGCCATCTGATGCGCGAGGCCGAGCGGCCCGGTGTAATCCACCACCGCCTCGCGCGAGCCCATCATGATTCGCACCACGGGGTCGACGACCCGCGGATCGGGCGAGAAGGTCTGCGCCGCCCACTCGCGGGCGATCGCCTCGGCCGACAGGCCCGGGTCCCACGCGAGGCGCCCGAAGGCGTACCAGTTGGCCTGGTTGAAGGTCGATCCCGACCAGTCGCGCGAGCGCCCGACATTGGCGACCCCGGCAATGCCGGTCAGCTCGTGTCCCTCCGCGCTGCCGTCGATCACTTGCGCCACCGTCGGTCCGCTGCCTTCGCCGCGATACGTGTTGGCGTTGAGCACTTCCTCGAACAGCGGGCCGAGGTAGGCAAGGCTGGTGCCCTGGCCGAGATATTCCTTGGTGATCTGCAGCTCGAGCATCAGCGGCGTGCGCGGCATCGCCCCGAACAGCGGATGGAACGGCTCGCGCGGCTGGAAGTCGATCGCGCCGTTCTTGACCTGCACCAGCACGTTGTCGGCAAACTTGCCGTCGAGCGGCTGGAACTCCGAATAGGCCTGCTTGGCGCGGTCCTCGGGGTTGACCTCCGAGTAGACGAACGCCCGCCACATCACCACGCCGCCGTGCGGCGCGACCGCCGCGGCGAGCATGTTGGCGCCGTCGGCGTGGGTCCGGCCGTAGTCGCCGGGGCCCGGCTGGCCCTCGCTGTTGGCCTTGACCAGGAAGCCGCCGAAGTCGGGGATCGCGCGGTAGATCTCGTCGGCCTTGGCCGCCCACCAGGCGCGCACCGCCGGATCGAGCGGGTCGCCGGTGGCGAGGCCGCCGAGATCGTGCGGCGCGCTGAAGCGGGCCGAGAGGTAGACCTTGATCCCGTAAGGCCGGAGCACTTCCGCGAGCGCCGCCGCCTTGGCGATGTACGCCGCGGTCAGGCTGTCGGCCTTGGCGTTGACGTTGTTGAGCACGATCCCGTTGATGCCGAGCGAGGCGTTGGCGCGGGCATAGTCCAGGTAAAGCGGGTCGATGTGCTCGGGCAGCGTCCACCAGTCCCACAGCGAGCGCCCGGCATAGCCACGCTCGACGAAGCCATCGAGGTTGTCCCAGTGGTCGATCACGCGGAGCTTGATGCGCGGCGCCGAGTGCAGGTCGATCGCCGTGGCCGCGCCACCGGTGTCGAGATGCCGCAGCAGCGCGAAGGCGCCGTAAAGCAGCCCGCGCTCGCCCTCGGCGGCCACCACCACCGTCGGCTGGCCGGCAACCTGGGTCGAGCGGATCGCGTAGCCCTCGTCGCCAAGCGGCTGTGCCAGCCGTAGCGCGGCGACGCGCGGGTCGGCCGTGGTCGCGAGCAGGACGCGTGCCACGCGCCTGCCGAGCCCGCGGCGCAGCTCGGCGGCGGCGGTGTCGATGATCGGCGTGCTCTTCTCGACCTCGATCGTCGAACTCGCGCTGGCCGCGGGGTAGCGCAGCCATAGCCGGTAACCGTCTTCGGCGCGCGCTGGCGCGACGGCGGCGAGCAGGCTCGCGGCCACGCCGAGACAGAGGCTGATAGCGCGCTTCATCGACCCGGTTCCTCACCCTGCGCGGCATTGACAAGCCTCGGCCCCGTCGCGCATGTTACCGCTATCACAGCCGAGGCATCCCGAGCAATGCCAGGCGTGGGAAGGGGGAGAATCGGGCCATGGCCGCGGAGATGACGAGTGGCGTGCCGTCGGCGGTGGCGCGGCGGGATGTCCTTCGCCTGAGCGCCGGCGTTTCCCTGCTGGCGATGCTGCCCGCCTCGGCGCGCGCCGCCACCGGCATGACCGCGCCGCTCTACAAGGACCCGCGCGCGCCGGTCGACTTGCGCGTCCGCGACCTGCTCTCGCGCATGACGCTCGAGGAAAAGGTCGCCCAGCTGATCACGCTCTCGCGCACCAAGCGCGACGTGATGGACGACCAGCTGCGCTTCGATCCCGCCAAGGCCGACGCCGCCTATCCCAACGGGATCGGCCAGGTCGCGCGGCCGTCGGACCGTGGTGGCGCGGCGACCGCCACCAACGTTACCCAGGCGGCCAACCCGACCGGCCGCTGGCGTCCGCCCGCCGACACGATCGCCTTCGTCAACGCGATGCAGGCCTGGTCGCGCAGCAGCACCCGGCTCGGCATCCCGGTGCTGTTCCACGAGGAAGCACTGCACGGGTTCATGGCGCCTGACGCGACGAGCTTCCCGCAAGCGATCGCCATGGCCGGCACTTTCGATACTGCGCTGGCCGAGCGCGTCGGCGCGGTGATCGGCCGCGAGGTTCGCGCGCACGGCACCGTGCTCGCGCTCTCGCCGGTGGTCGACATCGCCCGCGACCCGCGCTGGGGCCGCATCGAGGAAACCTTCGGCGAGGACCCGTTCCTGTGCGGCGAGATGGGCGTTGCCTCGGTCAAGGGCCTGCAGGGCCCGGGCAAGGAGCTCGCGCCCGACAAGGTCTTCGCCACGCTCAAGCACATGACAGGGCACGGCCAGCCGCAGGCCGGCAACAACGTCGCCCCGGCGCTGCTCGGCGAGCGCGAGCTGCGCGAGGACTTCTTCCCGCCGTTCCGCGCGGTGGTCGAGCGCACCGGCGTCGGCGCGGTCATGCCGTCGTACAACGAGATCGACGGCGTCCCGAGCCACGCCAACACCTGGCTGCTCAGCCAGGTGCTGCGCGGCGAGTGGCGCTTCGACGGCGCGATCGTCTCCGACTACGCCGGGGTCGAGGAGCTGTCGACGTTCCACAAGGTCGCGCCCGATCTCGGCGCGGCCGCGCTGCGGGCGTTGCAGGCCGGGGTCGATTGCGACCTCCCCGACGGCAACGCCTATCGCAAGATCACCGAGGAAGTCTCGGCCGGGCGCATCCCGATGGCGCTGGTCGACACCGCCTGCGCGCACATGCTGCGGATGAAGTTCCGCTCGGGCATGTTCGAGGCCGGGCCGACCGATGCCGCCGCCGCCGCAAGGCTGACCGCGAACCCCGAGGCGCGGGCGCTCGCGCTCGAGGCGGCACGCAAGGCGATCACGCTGCTGGTCAACGACGGCACGCTGCCGCTGACCGCCGGCGCGCATGGCCGCGTCGCGGTGATCGGCCCCAATGCCGCGGTCACCCGGCTCGGCGGCTATTCGTCGATCCCCAAGACCACGGTCTCGCTGCTCGACGGGATCAAGACCCGCCTCGCCGGCAAGGCCGAGGTGCTCCATGCCCAAGGCGTGTTCATCACTCGCGATGAGGACCGCGGGACCAACGACGTCCAGCTCGCCGACCGCGGCCGGAACCTCGAGCTGATCGCCGAGGCGGTCGAAGTCGCCAAAACCGCTGACGTCGTCATCCTCGCGATCGGCGACACCGAGCAGACCAGCCGCGAGGGCTATGCCCGCACGCACCTGGGCGATCGCACCGACATCGACATCGTCGGCGAGCAGAACGAGCTGTTCACCGCGATCAAGGCACTCGGCAAGCCGGTCGTGGTGGTCGCGCTCAACGGCCGCCCGCCGAGCTGGCCGACCGTGGTCGCGGGCGCCAATGCCATGCTCGAGTGCTGGTACATGGGCCAGGAAGGCGGCACCGCGATGGCCGAGGCGCTGTTCGGCGACGTCAACCCGGGCGGCAAGATGCCGGTCACCGTGGTGCGCGAGGAAGGGCAGATCCCGTTCTTCTACAACCACAAGCCCTCGGCGCGGCGCGGCTACCTGTTCGCCGACATCAGCCCGCTGTTCCCGTTCGGGTTCGGGCTGTCGTACACCAGGTTCGAGTTGTCGGAGCCGCGGCTGTCGGCGGCGAAGATCGCCCGCGCCGGCACGGTGACGGTCGAGGTCGACGTCGCCAACACCGGCGATCGGGCGGGCGACGAAGTGGTGCAGGTCTACGTCCACGACCAGGTCGCCTCGGTCACCCGGCCGATCAAGGAGCTCAAGGCGTTCGTGCGGGTCACGCTCCAGCCCGGCGAGCGCAAGACGGTGCGCTTCACGCTCGGGCCCGAGGCATTCCGCATGTGGGACATCGACATGAACGAAGTCGTCGAGCCGGGCCTGTTCGACATCCTTGCCGGGCCCAACAGCCAGGACGTAAAGTCGGCTACCCTCGAAATCGTCTGAAAGTAGCCTGATGTCCCGCATCGTTTCCGCACGCGTCATCGTCACCTGCCCGGGGCGCAACTTCGTCACGCTCAAGATCGAGACCGACGACGGCCTCAGCGGGGTCGGCGACGCCACGCTCAACGGCCGCGAGCTGTCGGTGGCGAGCTACCTGACCGACCACGTGATCCCGATGCTGATCGGGCGCGATCCGGCGCGGATCGAGGACATGTGGCAGTTCCTCTACCGCGGCGCCTACTGGCGGCGCGGGCCGGTGACGATGAGCGCGATCGCCGCGGTCGACATGGCGCTGTGGGACATCAAGGGGAAGACGGCCGGCCTGCCGGTCTACCAGCTTCTCGGCGGGGCCTGCCGCGAGGGCTGCATGGTCTACGGCCATGCCAACGGCAAGGACGTCGAGGAGACGATCGACAACGCGCTGCACTACTACGAGGAGCACGGCTACAAGGCGATCCGGCTGCAGTCGGGCGTGCCCGGGCTGGCCTCGACTTACGGCGTGTCGAAGGATCGCTATTTCTACGAACCCGCCGACGCCGACCTGCCGACCGAGAACGTCTGGTCGAGCGAGAAGTACCTGCGCTCGGTCCCGCCGCTGTTCGAGAAGGCTCGCGCCAAACTTGGCTGGGAAGTTCACCTGCTGCACGACATCCACCACCGCCTGACCCCGATCGAGGCCGGCCGGCTCGGCAAGGACCTCGAGCCCTACCGCCCGTTCTGGCTCGAGGACGCCACGCCGGCGGAGAACCAGGCCAATTTCCGGCTGATCCGCCAGCACACCACGACGCCTCTAGCGGTGGGCGAGATCTTCAACTCGATCTGGGACTGCAAGCAGCTCATCGAGGAGCAGCTGATCGACTACATCCGCGCGACCGTGGTCCACGCCGGGGGCATTACCCACCTGCGCAAGATCGCCTCGTTCGCTGACCTCTATAACGTGCGCACCGGGTGCCACGGGGCGACCGACCTGTCGCCGGTGAGCATGGCCGCGGCGCTCCACGTCGGCCTGTCGATCCCGAACTTCGGGATCCAGGAATACATGCGCCACACCGAGGAGACCGACGCGGTCTTCCCGCACGCCTACACTTTCGCCGACGGGCTGCTGCACCCGGGCGAGCAAGTCGGGCTCGGCGTCGAGATCGACGAGGCGCTGGCCGCCAAGCACGAATACAGCCGCGCCTACCTGCCGGTGAACCGGCTCGAGGACGGCTCGATGTACAACTGGTAGGGGTAGGGACGAGGGATGGCGACGGAGGGAGAGGCGATCGAGAGTCCGCCGCGGCCGAAGGGCAGGGTCCGCTGGATCATCTGCGGCATGCTGTTCCTGGCGGTGATCCTGTCGTACATCGACCGCCTGGTCATCGGCGTGCTCAAGCCGACGCTGAGCGGCCTCTACCACTGGACCGAGAGCGGCTATGCCGACACCGCGCTGGTGTTCCAGGCCGCCTACGGCATCGGCTTCCTGTTCTTCGGCTGGCTGATCGACCGGATCGGCCCGCGCAAGGGCTACCTGCTGGCGATGGGCATCTGGACGGTGGCGCACATCGGCCACGCCTTCATGACCACGACGCGTCAGTTCGCGCTGATGCGCATCCCGCTCGGCATCGGCGAGGCCGGTACTTATCCGGCGGCGCTTGCCGCCGCCTCGCAATGGTTCAACTTGCGCGAGCGCGCGCTCGCCATCGGCATCTTCAATGCGGGGGCCAACTTCGGCGCGATCATCACCCCGCTGCTGGTGCCCGCGCTGGCGCTGGGGTGGGGGTGGCAGTCGGCGTTCATCGTCACCGGGCTGTTCAACGTGGTGTGGCTGCTCGCCTGGTGGCTGCTCTACCGCAAGCCGCGCGAGCACAAATGGGTCAAGCCCGACGAACTTGCGTGGATCGAGAGCGAGCCGGCGGTCGACACCGGCAAGTCGTCGTTCCGCGAGGTGCTCAAGCACAAGCAGACCTGGGCCTACATGTCGGGCCGCTTCCTGATCGATCCGGTCTGGTGGACCTTCCTGTTCTGGCTGCCGGACTTCTTCACCAAGCAGTTCGGGGTCGACATGAAAGGCTTCGGCCCGCCGCTGGTGGCGATCTACCTGATGTCCGATGTCGGCGCGATCGTCGGCGGGTGGACCAGCTCGCATCTGATCGGACGGCGCTGGGACACGGGCAAGGCGCGCAAGTTCGCCATGCTCATGTGCGCGCTGATCGTCGTGCCGGTGACCTTCTCGGCGCAGGCCCCGTCGATGTGGATCGCGGTGATCCTGATCGGCCTCGCCACCGCCGGCCATCAGGGCTTCTCGACCAACTTGTTCGCCATCCCGGGCGACCTGTTCCCGCGCTACGCGCAAGGCGCGGTGGTCGGCCTCGGCGGGTTCGCCGGCGCGCTCGGCGGCATGCTGATGAGCAAGTACGCCGGCATGGTCCTCGAGACGCTCGGGACCTATACTCCGATCTTCGTCGTCTCGGGCTTCGCCTATCTCACGGCGCTCGTGGTGACCCACCTGATCAACCCGCGCTACGAACCCGCGCGGATGGAGCAACCTGCATGAGCAAGCCGCTGCGCCTCCACCCCGACCGGCTGTTCCCGGCCGAGGCGCGGACGCGCGACATTGCCCGCGACCTCTATGCCGGGGTCAAGGATCTGCCGATCGTCAGCCCGCACGGGCACACCGATCCGGCGTGGTTCGCTTACGACGAGCCGTTCCCCGACCCGTCGACGCTGCTGATCGTCCCCGACCACTACGTGTTCCGGATGCTCTACAGCCAGGGCGTGCGGCTCGAGGACCTGGGTATCCCGACGCGCGACGGCACGCCGGTCGAGAGCGACCCGCGCGCGATCTGGCGCCGCTTCGCCGAGCGCTACTTCCTGTTCCGCGGCACGCCCTCGCGAATGTGGCTCGACTGGGTCTTCGCCGAAGTCTTCGGGCTCGAGGTGGCGCTCGATGCAGGCACCGCGGACGCCTACTTCGACACGATCGATGCGACGCTCAAGACCGACGCCTTCCGCCCGCGCGCGCTGTTTGAGCGGTTCGGGATCGAGGCCATCGCCACGACCGAAAGCCCGCTCGATCCGCTCGATCACCACCGCGCGATCCGCGAGAGCGGCTGGTCGGGTCGTGTGGTCACGGCGTATCGCCCCGACCCGGTGGTCGATCCGGAGGCCGACGGGTTTGCCGAGAACATCGCGCAGTTTGGCGAGATCACCGGCGAGAACGTGGCCAGCTTCGCCGGCTATCTGCGCGCGCACGAGAACCGGCGGGCCTACTTCCGCGAGTTCGGCGCGACGTCGACCGATCACGGGCACCTCAATGCCACCACGGCATGGCTCGAGCGGCCCGCGATCGAAGCGCTCTACGCCAAGGCGCTCGCCGGTACCTGTACTCCCGTGGAGGCGGACACCTTCCGCGGCCACATGCTCGTCGAGATGGCGCGGATGAGCCTCGACGACGGCATGGTGCTGCAGATCCACCCGGGCGTGCACCGCAACCACAACCCGGCGCTATTCGATCGCTTCGGCCCCAACATGGGCGCCGACATCCCGATCGCGACCGACTACGTCGCCGCGCTCAAGCCGTTGCTCGATCGGCACGGCAACGACCCGCGGCTCAGCGTGATCCTCTTTACGCTCGACGAGGACAGCTACGTGCGCGAGCTGGCGCCGCTGGCGGGGCACTACCCGGCGCTCAAGCTCGGCCCGCCGTGGTGGTTCAACGACAGCCCCGAGGGCATGCGCCGGTTCCGCGAGCGGGTCACCGAGACCGCCGGGTTCTACAACACCGTCGGCTTCAACGACGACACCCGCGCGTTCCTGTCGATCCCGGCGCGGCACGACGTCGCCCGGCGAATGGATTGCACCTGGCTCGCGCAGCTCGTTGCCGAGCACCGGCTCGACGAGGACGAGGCGCACGAACTCGCGGCCGACCTCGCCTACAACCTGGCCAAAGCGGCCTACAAGCTGTGACCGAGCGGCTCGCGCCCGCACTGCTGCCGAAGCTCGACGCCTCGGTGGCGCGGCCGCGCGTCGCGCGCGCGAACCTCGCCGAGGGCGTGGTCCACCTGGGGCTCGGCGCTTTCGCCCGCGCGCACCTCGCCGCCTACCTCGACGAGGTCGCCGCGCGCGGCGACTGGCGCTGGGGGATCGTCGGGGTCTCGCTGCGCTCGCCTGCGGTGCGCGACACGCTCGCGCCGCAGGACGGGCTCTACACGCTGGTCGAGCGCGACGCCGAGGGCACGCGGGCGCGGATCATGGCCTCGCTCACGCGCGTGCTGGTGGCGCCCGAGTCCCCGGCCGACGTGGTTGCAGCCATGGCCCAGCCATCGGTCCGGCTGGTGACCCTGACGGTGACCGAGAAGGGCTACGGCCTCGCCCGCGACCGCGGCGCGCTCGACGAGAGCGACCCCGGCATCGCCGCCGACATGACCAGCCTCGCCCGGCCGCGCACCGCGGTCGGCTTCATCGTCGCCGCGCTGAATGCCCGGCGCGACGCCGGGCTGCCGCCGTTCACCGCAGTGAGCTGCGACAACCTGCCCGACAACGGCACGCTGCTGCGCGAGGCGGTGCTGGCGCTGGCCCGAGCGCACGACGCCGGCCTCGCCGAGTGGATCGAGGCCTACGGCGCGTTCCCGAGCTCGATGGTCGACCGCATCGTTCCCGCCATCACGCCGGAGGCGATCGCGGCGCACGCCGAGACTTACGGCTACCGCGACGAGGCGCTCGTCGAGACCGAGCGCTTCACCCAGTGGGTGCTGCAGGACAATTTCGCCGGCGACCGGCCCGATTTCGCCGCGGCGGGCGTGACGCTGACCGACCATGTCGCGTCTTGGGAAGAGACCAAGCTGCGCCTGCTCAACGGCGCGCATTCGACGATCGCCTACCTCGGCGGCCTCGGTGGGATCGCGCATGTCCACGAGTTCGTCGCCAGCGCGGACCGCCGCGCGCTGATCGACCGCTTGTGGGACGAGAGCGCCGCGACGCTCGACCCCGATGCCGGGATCGACGTCGCCGGCTACCGCGAAGCGCTGATGGCGCGCTTCGCCAATCCCGCGCTGCGCCACCGCACCGTGCAGATCGCCATGGACGGTTCGCAGAAGCTGCCGCAGCGGCTCGTCGCGCCGTGGCGCGCGCGGCTCGAGCGCGGGCTCCCCGCGCCGACGATCGAGCTCGCGGTGGCCGCGTGGATGGCCTGGCAGCGAGGTGCCGACATGCGGGAGCGGCACTTCCCGGTCGACGATCCGCTCGCCGAGACGACCGCCATGGCCTGGGCGATCGCGCCCGACGCCGACGGCGCGGCCGTGCGCTTGCTGTCCTTGCCCGAAGTCTTCGGCGATCTCGCCACACGCTGGCCCGAGGCCGGCGAACGCGTCGCCGCCTGGCTGCGGCAGATCCTCGCCGCGCGCAGTCTCGACGACCTGCTGCCAACCGCGCTCGGCGCCGAGCCCGTGCCGTGATGCGGTTCGCCAAGGCGCTGCTCATTGCGGCGGCGCTGGCGACGGGATTGCCGGTATTTGCCGAGGCGCCGCATCTGCGCCAACACGGCAGCGCCAGGCAACTCGTGGTCGACGGCAAGCCATTCCTGATCATCGGCGGTGAGTTGAGCAATTCGGCCGCCTCGAGCGAGGCGTACATGGCCCCGCACTGGGCGCGGCTGCGGGCGATGCATTTGAACACCGTGCTGGCGCCGGTCTCGTGGGAATTGATCGAGCCCGAGGAAGGCCGCTTCGACTGGAGCTCGCTCGATTCGATGCTGCGCGCCGCACGGGCCAACGACCTCAAGCTCGTGCTGCTGTGGTTCGGCGCGTGGAAGAACTCGATGTCGACTTACGCCCCCTCGTGGGTCAAGCGCGACCAGGCGCGCTTCCCGCGCGCGGCGCTGCCCGACGGGCGCGGGGTCGACATCCTCTCGCCGTTCGGCGCCGAGACGCTCGCCGCCGACAGCCGCGCCTTCGCCGCGCTCATGGCGCACATCAAGCAGGTCGACGGCGAGGCCAGCACCGTGCTGATGGTCCAGGTGGAGAACGAGATCGGCATGCTGCCGGTGGCGCGCGACAACAGCCCCGCCGCCAACGCCGCCTTCGCCCAGCCGGTGCCGCGCGCGCTGATCGACTATCTGGTGGCGCACCAGGATGCGCTCGTTCCCGGCATGCAACGCATGTGGCTCGATCGCGGGGCGCGGACCTCGGGAAGCTGGGCCGAGCTCTTCGGCGAGGGCGATGCCGCAGCCGAAGTCTTCACCGCGTGGCACTTCGCCCGCTTCGCCGACCGGCTCACCCGCGCCGGCAAGGCCGCCTATCCGCTGCCGATGTACGTCAACGTCGCACTCAACCGGCCCGGCCGCGCGCCTGGCGAATACCCGAGCGGTGGCCCGCTGCCGCACCTGCTCGATGTCTGGAAGGCCGGCGCGCCTTCGCTCGACCTGATCGCGCCCGACATCTACTTCCCGAACTTCGTCGAGATCGTCGACCGGTACCACCGGCCCGACAACCCGCTGTTCATCCCCGAGGGCCACAACGCCGACAACCCGGTGGTCCCGGCCAACGCGGTCTACGCGATCGGCGCGCACGACGCGCTCGGCTTCGCGCCGTTCTCGATAGACTCGATCGACGACAATCCCGGCATGCTGAAGAGCGCCTATGCGATGCTCGACCAGCTCGCGCCGTTCATTCTCGAGGCGCAGGGCACCGGGCGGATCAACGCCTTCAAGCCGAGCCAAGCCTACGACGAATCGCTCGACTTCACACCCGGCGCGGCCACGATCGGCGACTTTCTCTTCACCGTCACTTACGCCAATCCGCAGGCCGCGGGCGCCGGCGCGATGATCATCCAGACCGGGCCCGAGGACTATCTGATCGCGGGGCAGGGCGTCACGGTGACCTTCGAGCCGGTCAAGGGCGGCTCGGCCGGGATCGACAAGGCGTGGGAAGGCCGGTTCGACAACGGCACGTGGATCCCCGGCCGCCTGCTCAACGGCGACCAGACCCATCAGGGCCGCCACATCGCGCTCTACGCGGGCGAGTGGAAGATCCAGCAGGTGCGGCTGTACAGCTATCGCTGAGGAGGAGCGCCGCTTTCTCCCCTTCCTCGTCATTCCCGCGAAGGCGGGAACCTAGGGCGGCATGGCGCTAGGTTGCCCTGGGTCCCCGCCTTCGCGGGGATGACGAGAAGGTTGGGTCGTTCGGATCGACACCATTGCCCGTCCCATCCGCAGGCCTTAGGCTGCGCGTCGGAGAGGGTGGATCAATGACAAAACAGGCGGATGGCAGCTCGGTAGTAAGCGACCGGCGCGGGTTTCTCGGTGCGGCGGCGGTCGGGACCGGCGCGATGCTCGCAGGCGTCGCAGCGCCGAGTGCGGCGCGTGCGGCGGAGGCCGGACGCGCGCCGCAAGTCGACTTCCCGGCGACGCCGCAGGGCTTCGGCGGCGGCCCCGCGGGGACCAACAACCGTGCCGAGATCGATCTCTACGATTGCGAGGTCGAAGGCACGCTGCCCGACATCGACGGCGTGTTCTACCGCGTCGGGCCCGACCCGCAGTACCCGAAGGACCCCAAGTACGCCGGCGACATCGCCTTCGACGGCGAGGGGCACGTGTCGATGTTCCGCATCAAGGACGGCCACGTCGACTATCGCACGCGCTACGCCAGGACCCAGCGCTGGAAGGCGCAGCACGAAGCGCGGCGCTCGCTGTTCGGGATGTACCGCAACCCGTTCACCGACGATCCGAGCGTCGAGGGCCTGAGCCGCGGCACCGCCAACACCCAGCTGTTCCTGCACCACGGCAAATTGCTGGTGTTCAAGGAGGACAGCCCGCCGGTCTACATGGACCCGCTGACGCTCGAGACGCTCGACGACTACTACACCTTCGGCGGCAAGCTGCAGAGCAAGACCCACACCGCGCACCCGAAGATCGATCCGCTGACCGGCGAGTACATCGGCTTCGGCTACGAGGCCGGCGGGCTGCTCTCGAAGGACATCTTCGTGTTCTCGGCCGACAAGGCCGGCAACGTGAACTGGAGCACCACCGTGCAGGCGCCTTACGCCGGCATGATGCACGACTTCGTGGTCACCCAGAACCACATCGTGCTCTACCTCACGAACATGGTCTCCGACATGGACCGCATCCGCGCGGGCGGGGTGCACTTCAGCTACGATGCCAACACCCCGTGCTACATGGGCGTCATGCGCCGCGGTGGCGACGGCAAGGACTTGCGCTGGTTCCGCGGCGCCAACCTGTTCTGCACCCACGTGATGGGCGGCTGGTCCGACGGGGACAAGGTCACGGTCGACTGGGACGGCGGCGAGGGCAACCAGTTTCCGTTCTTCCCGAGCAAGAGCGGGCCGTTCGACCCGGCGAAGTCGACCGGGCTGCTGCGCCGCTTCACGATCGACCTCTCCAGCAAGAGCAACGACCGCTACCAGGTCGAGACGATCTTCCCCGAGGTCTCGGGCGTGCTCGCGCGGCAGGACGACCGGTTCCACACGCTCAAGTACCGCTACGGCTACCTCAACGGCTTCGGCCCGCGCGGCGGCTGGTGGATCGTCGACCACCAGGAGAAGAAGACCGAGCTCGTCTCGGTGCCCGATTACCAGCTCAACGAGGCGACCTTCGTCCCGCGCAGCCCGACCGCGCCCGAAGGCGACGGCTACCTGGTCGGGATCGGCGCGAGCACCAAGGAAGCCGGACGCTCGGACCTGATCTTCGTCGACACCAAGGACATTGCCGCAGGCCCGGTCGCCCGCGTGAAGATGCCGTTCAAGGTGGTCGGTCAGGTCCACGGCTTCTGGGCCGACGCGAGCCAGATCCCGGGCGCGAACGCCGCATGACCTTCGTCACGCTGGCCAGGCGTCTGGCCCTGGCGGTCCTGCTCGTGCTCGCGACCGCGCCCGCAGCGGCGCAGGACCAGAAGCGCATCGCGCTGAGCTTCGACGACGTGCCGCGCTTCCAGGGCAGCTTCATGACCCCCGACGAGCGCACGATCGCGCTGATCGCCGCGCTCAAGGCAGCCGGCGTCACGCAGGCGGCGTTCTTCGTCACCTCGGGCAATCTCGAGCAGGACTACGGCAAGAACGGCGAGGCGCGAATTCGCGCCTATGTCGACGCCGGCCACGTGATCGCCAACCACTCGTTCAGCCATACCCACCTGTCCGACAGCACGATAGCGGACTACATCGCCGACCTCGACAAGACCGAAACCTGGCTCGCGGGCCGGGCGGGCCGGCGGCCGTGGTATCGCTTCCCCTATCTCGACGAAGGGCATGACATCGAGCGCCGCGATGCCGTGCGCGCGGCGCTCAAGGAACGCGGCCTCGCCAATGGCTACGTCACCGCGGACTTCTACGACTGGGCGATCGACGACCTCGCGCGCAAGGCCATCGCTGACAAGCGCGAGATCGACTTGCGCAAGCTCGGTGACTTCTACGCCGAGACCGCGGTCCAGGCGGCCGACTTCTACGACCGCATCGCCCGCGCGACGCTCGGTCGTTCGCCCGTGCATGTCATGCTGATGCACGAGACCGATCTCAACGCGCTGTTCCTCGAGGACATGGTCGCCGCGCTGCGGGCCGACGGCTGGCAGATCGTCCCGATCGACGAGGCCTATCGCGACCCGATAGCGCAGAGCGAGCCCGACACGCTCGTGCTCGGCGGCGGACGCGTCTCGGCGTTGGCGGTGGTCGCAGGCCGCCGCCCGAGCGAGGTGTTCTACGAGCGCAACGACGAGGCCGTTCTGGCGCGGCTGTTCGAGGAGCGGGTGATCGTGAAGGGTAATCGATGACATTCCGCTGGCTCGCACCGTACGATCCTCAATCCCTTCTCCGTCATCCCCGCGAAAGCGGGGACCCCGCTGTTCTTCCGGCACCGCGTTTGAAGGCGAAAGCGGGATCCCCGCTTTCGCGGGGACGACGAGTGAGTTTGGTTGGGAAGGTAGTGTGGCTGGTTGGCGCGCTTGCGCTTTCTACGCTCGTCGCACCTGCCGCGGCTGAAGACACGCCAGCCCGCGTCGACCACGCGCGCCTGCTCGCGCCCGAGCCCAGCCAGTGGCTCGCTCCCGGCCGGACTTACGACGAGCAGCACTTCAGTCCGCTCGACCAGATCAACGTCGACACGGTCAACCGGCTCGGCCTCGCCTGGTTCGCCGACATCAACACCGAGCGCGGCATGGAGGCGAGCCCGCTGGTCATCGACGGCGTGCTCTACAACATCCAGCCATGGAACATCGTCACCGCCTACGACGCCAGGACCGGCCGCGTGCTGTGGAGCTACGACCCCGAGGTCCCGTTGCGGTTCGGCCAGCTGGCGTGCTGCGACATCGTCTCGCGTGGTGTCGCGGCGTGGAACGGCAAGATCTACCTTGCCACGCTCGACGGGCGGCTGATCGCGCTCGACGCGAAGACGGGCCGGCCGCTGTGGTCGCAGCTGACGGTCGATAATTCCAAGCCCTACACGATCACCGGCGCGCCGCGGGTGTTCGACGGCAAGGTCCTGATCGGCAACGGCGGGGCCGAGCGGGGCGTGCGCGGCTACGTCAGCGCCTACGATGCCGAAAGCGGCGCGATGCTGTGGCGGTTCTACACCGTGCCCGGCAATCCCGCGGATGGCTTCGAGAGCCCGGCGATGGAAATGGCCGCGGCGACCTGGACCGGCGAGTGGTGGAAGGGCGGCGGCGGCGGAACGGTGTGGGACAGCATGTCCTACGATCCCGAGCTCGGCCTGATCTACATCGGCACCGGCAACGGCTCGCCGTGGGCGCAGCACTGGCGCAGCCCCGGCGGCGGCGACAACCTGTTCCTGGCCTCGATCGTCGCGCTCGACGCCAAGACCGGCGCATACCGCTGGCACTACCAGACCACGCCCGGCGAAGAGTGGGACTACACCGCCACCCAGCACATGATCCTCGCCGACCTCGCGATCGGCGGGCGCACCCGCAAGGTGCTCATGCAGGCACCAAAGAACGGCTTCTTCTATGTGCTCGACCGGACCACCGGCGAGCTGATCAGCGCCAAGACGATCGTGCCGATCAACTGGGCCACCGGGATCGACATGAGCACCGGCCGGCCGATCGAAAACCCCGCGGTCCGCTACGGCACCACGCCGGTGATGGTCTCGCCGGGCGCCGGCGGCGCGCACAACTGGAACCCGATGGCCTTCAGCCCGCGGACCGGCCTCGTCTACGTGCCCGTCACCGAGACCTACATGGCCTATGGCGCCGCCGAGAGCTTCGATCCGGCACGTGGCGGACTCGGCACCAGCTTCACCGGCTACGATGCCGAACGGAAGACGATCGCCGAATATGCCGATGCGCATTCCAAGACCTGGCTTTCGGCATGGAACCCCGTCACCGGGCGCGAGGCCTGGCACGGTCCGATCCAGCAAAAGGGCAGCGGCGGCGTGCTGGCGACCGCCGGCAACCTCGTGTTCCAGGGCTCGATCGGCCAGACATTCGTCGCCTATCGCGCCGACACCGGCGAGAAGGTCTGGGAAATGCCGGTCCAGCAGGTGCCGATCGCCGCGCCCATCGCCTACGCGATCGACGGCGAGCAATATATCGCGGTCAACGCCGGCTGGGGCGGCGGTCTCGCTCACGTCGAGCGCTCGGCTTACAGCCAGCTGCTCCTGTCCAAGCCGCGCCTGCTGGTGTTCAAGCTCGACGGCAAGGCGCAGCTTCCGCCGCTGCCGGCCGAATCGATGGTTGTGCCCGAGCTGGTCCCGCCGCCGGCGCTGACAGGGACGGCGGAGCAGGTCGCGCTGGGCGAGCGCCTCTATGCCGCCAACTGCGCGCTGTGCCACGGCGCCGCGGCGCGCGGCGGGGTCAAGGACCTGCGCCACATGATGCCCGACACCCACGCCGCGTTCCTCGATATCGTGCTCGGCGGCGCACGTGCGCGCAACGGCATGGCCAGCTTCGCCGACGTGCTCACCAAGGAGCAGGCCGAGGCGATCCACCACTACCTGATTTCGCGCGCCCGCGCCGACTGGGAGGACTAATCCGATGCTCAAATGCCTGACCGCGCTCGCCGCCGTCGCGCTCCCCACCGCCGCGCTCCTCGCCGCTGCGCCGGCGCAGGCCGAAGTCACCTACAGCCCGACTTACGGGCAGGACCGCGCCGAGATCGAGGATCTCATGGCGCGCTACCTGTTCGCGATCGATTACGCGGATTGGGACGCCTACGTCGCCACTTTTGCGCCCGACGGCGAGCTGACCTTCGCCAGCGGCACCAGCAAGGGCCGCGAGGCGATCCGCACCGCGGTGACCAACTTCGCGCAGGGTATCGGCCGGTTCTACCACACCGCCGACGGCAAGCCGGCCAAGCTGCGCCACATCATCCTGCAGTCGGTCATCCGCGTCGAGGGCGACCACGCCTGGGCGCGCACGCAGTGGCTCGAGATGGCCAACCACGGCGAGGGCGACCAGCCCAAGATCGGCACTTACGGCGAGTACGAGGACGAGATGGTCAAGCTCGACGGCCGCTGGCTGTTCGCGAAGCGCAACGTGCTCAACGAGTTCATCCCCAACCGCAACTCGGGCCCGGGCAACCCGGTCGCCGCGATGGACGCGCAGGCGGAAGCCGCCCGCTAAGCCTCAGCCGCGCCCTGCGCCGAGCGTCTCGCGCGCAATGTTGGCGATGCCGCGCGCGCTCGCCGGGGCCGGCGTGTGGAGCGGCACCGAGACGTGGATCGCGGTGCCGCCGCCCTGGCAGTCGCCGCAGTTGCGGCAGCGGGTCGCCCGGACGCGCACGGTCATGCCGGGAATGCCGAGCCCGAGGCGCAGACGCTCGCTCAGCTGCGCGCCTTCCTCCGGCCCGATGCCCTTGCCGTCGTCGCACACCACGAGGTGCACCGAGCCGCCGATGCAGCGCAAGTCGACCGTCGCGCGCGTGGCGCCCGCATGGCGCTGGGTGTTGCCGAGGCTCTCCTGGGCGATCCGCAGCAGCGCGTGCTGCAGCTCGGGGGGCAGCTCGTCGGCCCGTTCGGTCATCCGCAGCGCGGTGCCGATGCCGGTCCGCCGCTCGAATCCGGGAACGTAGCGCTCGAGCATCGCGCACAGCCCCTCCTCGTCGAGCTGCGAGGCGTGCAGCAGGTAGGTGAACGTGCGGATCTCGCCGGTGGCCTCGCGCAGCGAGCGATAGGCTTCGTCGACCGCCTCCTGCATGCCTTCGGGGACCTGCCTGCGCACCGTCAGCAGGTGGAGCTGGGCCGCGACCAGGTGCTGTGCGGTCGAATCGTGCAGCTCCTGCGCGATCCGCCGCCGCTCGTCGTCCTGCAGCGTGGCGAGCCGCTCCTCGAGCCGCTCGACCGCGAGCCGCGATTCGATCCGGTCGCTGATGTCGCGGAACACCCCGCTGACGCTGAGCGGCCGCCCGTTGTCGTCGCACGAGGTGCGGCTCTGCAGCACGAACCAGCGCGTCCGGCCGCCCGAGCACAGCCGGAACTCGAGCACCGGCATCTGCTCGCCGTCGGCCAGCGCCTTGGCGAGCGCCTCGCCGACCACCGCCTTGTCCTCGGGGTGGACCGCATCGAGGAAGTCGTACGGCGTGTTGGTCTCTTCCTCCTCGTCGCCGAGCTCGAACATCGCCCGGCAGTTGGCGGTCGCCCACAGCCGCGGCAGCGTCGCGTCCCACAGCCACAGCCCGGTGTCGGTCTGCGACGCGGCGACCTGCATCCCCGCCTCGAACTGGCGCAGCAGGTTCGCGGTCCGTCGCCGCTCCTCCATCAGCGCGGCGAACAGCAGCAGCGGGGCGGACGTCGCGGCGAGGTAGGCCTGCAGCGAGGCGACTTCCTCGACCAGCGAGGGCGCGGCGAACGGCCCCTGCTGGCGCAACGCCTGGATGGCGATGCCGACGGCCATCGCCAGCAGTGCGAGGCAGATCCCGCCGACCCCGAAGCGCGCGGTCGCCCACAGCAGCAGCGGCAGCGGCATCAGGTAGAGCGCGGGCCATTCGCCGGCATCGACCACTCCGCCGAACGCAACCAGGCTGATCACGAACAGCGTCGGCACGACCAGCGCGATCTCGCTGGTCAGCAGCGGCGTCGCCGGCCGCCCGGTCAGGTCGTGCCGCGCGGCCAGCACGATCAGCGGCGTGATCGTGATCGTCGGGAAGAACCCCGCGACCATCCATTGCTGCCACGAATGCCACAAGCTGTCGGTCAGGCCGGTCGTGACCTGGCCCAGGAGGATCGCACCGTCGACCACTGCCGGAACCGCGATCCCGGCGACGAGGATGAACTTGAGCACCGCCGTGACGCCGGCAAACGGCGCGTCGGGCGGGCTGACCTTGCGCACGGCGAAGGCCGTCGCCAGCGCCACGGAGAGATGGCCGAGAACCTGGACCGCCAGCATGCCCGGCGCGGTCCCGGGGAGGAACACCGCGGCCATCGCGAAGTGAGTCGGGATCACCGCGGCGATCGTCCACCACCGGCGCACCGGCAGCAGCATGAGCATCGCGATCAGGAACGCGCGCGCCGGCCAGATGATCGCGAAGCCGTCGGTCGGCACGCTGAGCAAGGCGCCGACGAACACGCAGGCAAAATAGCCCGCGGCAATGCCGAGCGCGATCAGCCCATTGCGGACAGCTGGACTCATTACCTTGCGATCCCCCCCGGCGCCGCCCGTCGGCGCGGGGTTCGGCGCATTAGGTCACAACAATCGTTAACGGCTAGCAACGAGAATCGGCTGTCCCGGTTCCGGTCACTCAGGCGGGCTCGTGCACCTGCTGCACGATCGACTGGGCGAGCTTCTCGTTCACTTCCGCGAGATGGTCGTGCCGCGCCTCGTAGCTCGCCATGCCCTGGCTGTACGAGCGCAGCTCGGTGCCGAACGCGCGCAGTTCGGCCTCGGGCACCAGCGCCTCGATCGTCTCCCACCGCGACCAGCCCTCGCGCGGCTCCATCCCGAGCATGCGCGAGCGGTGGCTCGACAGCGCCGAGGTGATGCGCGAGGTCGCGCTGCCCGGCGAGTGGATGGTCACGTGCGCGACCGGCTCGAGCAGGTACGGCGAGGCCGCGGCGAGCGCAGAGCTCATCGCCATGCGCCCGGCGGTGCGGAACGCGAGCTCCGAGCTGTCGACGCTGTGGAACGAGCCGTCGGTCAGCGCGACCGCGACGTCGACCACGCGGCAGCCGAGCGGCCCCTTGAGCATCGCGTCCCTGATCCCCGCCTCGACCGCCGGGATGTACTGCCGCGGGATCACCCCGCCGGTGATCTTGTCCTCGAACACGAAGCCTTCGCCGCGCGCCAGCGGACGGATCTCGATGACCACGTCGCCGTACTGCCCGTGGCCGCCCGACTGCTTCTTGTGCCGCCCGCGCTGGCTCGCCGGCTTGCGCACCGTCTCGCGGAACGCGACCGAGGGCTGGCCGACGTTGACCGCCACGCCGTAGCGCCGCTTGAGCCGCTCGAGCGCGACCTGCAGGTGCTCGTCGCTGAGCCCGTGGAGCAGCGTCTCGTGGCTCTCCTCGAGCGTCTCCCACGACAGGCCGGGATCTTCCTCGACGAGCTTGTTGAGCGCGGCGGAAAGCCGCACTTCGTCCTTGTGGTCCTTGACCGAGATCGACAGCGCCGAGTTGCCGACGTGTGGCGCGGTCGACACCACGGTGATCGCGGCCGGCCCGCCGATACCGAGCCAGTCGCCGGCACTGACCGCATCGGCCTTGGCGATCCCGACCACCTCGCCGGGGCCGGCCTTGGCCAGCTTGCTCGTCGCCCCGCCCTGCAGTGCGAACAGCGAGCCGGTCCGCTGCGGCTTGCCGTCGGGGCCGAACAGCTCGGCGCCTTCGGCCAGATTGCCGCCGAACACCCGCGCGAGCGCGAGCCGGCCGATCGTGCTGCCATGCGAGATCTTGAACACCTCGGCCGCGGCGGTCTCGTCGCCGAGCCGGATCGCGGTGATCTCCGGCGTCGGCGTGTCGTGGCGCAGCGCCTTGAGCAGCCGGCGCACGCCGAAGCCGTTGAGCGCCGAGCCGAAGAAGATCGGCACGATCAGGCCATCGGCCGTCTCGCGCTTGATGTCGCCGAACACAGTCTCGAGGTCGGGGGTCTGGTCGGTCAGCAACTGCTCGAGCAGGTAATCGTCGTGGTCGGCGAGATGCTCGAGCATCTTGAAGTGCGCCGCGCTCTCGGTCGCCTGCAGCTCGTCGGCGATCGGCACCTGCTCGGAGGGCTGGCCGGGGCGGTACTTCCAGGCGCGGTCGAGCGCGAGGTCGACGAACCCGGTAACCTCCTCGCCGCTGGCGATCGGAATCTGCCGCGCGACCAGCGAGGGCTTGCTCATCGGCTGCAACGCCGCGAGCACGTCCTCGATCGAGCCGCGCGCCTTGTCGATCTTGTTGACGAAGATCGCATGCGGCACGCCGCTGGCTTCGAGCTCGCGCAAGATCGGCTCGGCGAGCGCGGCGCGCTCGGGCTCGGGGCTGATCACGACGAGCGCGAGGTCGGCCACCTGCAGTGCGCAAGCCGCGTCGGCGGCGAAGCTCGGCGAGCCCGGCGCGTCGAGCAGCACGTAGCCGTCGCCGCCATAGTCGAACCGCAAGAGATTGAGCTCGGTCGATCCGCCGCGCGCCCGCGCTTCCGGGCTGGCATCGCCGAGCGAGGTTCCTGCTTCGACCGATCCGAGTCGGTGAATCGCGCCGGCAGCGTGAAGCAGGGCTTCCGCCAGACTGGTTTTGCCGGCGCCGGCGGGGCCTACGAGCGCGATCGCCCGCGTGCCTTGGCCAATGGCATCCATATCCTTCCCCTTGGTTGTCCCGTCCGGAGTCCAAGGCGATCCCAATGGCGCAGGATCAACCGACTCGCGCCGGAAGGCAAGACGGTTTGCTTGCGAAGGGATTCACGGGGATTTACCCGAGTTTCCCCTCTCCCCTTGCTAGGGGAGAGGATAGCGAAGCTTACCCCCGAAGGGGGTTAGCGTAGCTTGGAGAGGGGTAGATGCGGAGCGCAGCTCCGCGCGCTGCCTGCGGCAGCGCCCTCTCCTCTCCAACTCCGGCTAGGCAGCAAGCTGCCAAGCCTCCGTATCCTCTCCCCTCCAGAGGAGGGGAGAGGAGATGAAACGAGCGGTCCTAAGGCAGCGGAAACGCGCGGATAATGAACGGGTCGGGGTTCTTGTCGCGCAGCGCCGGGTCGAACAGGTAGCTGATCTTGCCCTCGGTGGCGTAGCCGACCTGGCCGACACGCGTCACCGCGGGCGAGGACTCGAGCCCGGTCTTGACCGGAGTGACAGTTGCATTGTCACCGGCCACGTCGATGTAGGCCACGCGGCCGCCGGGCCCTTCGGCCTGGAGGAAGCGGTTGCCCGCGACATGGCGCAGCCCGTCGGGGCCGTTGAGCGGCTGCGACAGGGTTAGCGTGGTCAGCCCGGCGAAGGCGCCGCCATTGCGATTGACCCGCTGCATCGTGTGCTGGCGGACGTTGTTGATGTACATCGTCCCGTCCTCGGCGAGGGCGATGCCGTCGATGCCGACCAGCGGCGCGTCCTTGGCGAAGAGCGTCAGCTCGGAGCCACCCGGCGCGAGCGCGAAGATGCGCCCGCCTGCAGTCTCGGTGGCGAAAGTGGTGCCGTCGGCGGCGATCGCGATGTCGTTGCACGCGAACGGGCCCTCGCCGGGCAGGTCATAGCTCGCCTTGAGCGCCCCGGTCTTGAGGTCGAAAGCTTTCAGCGACGACTTCGCGCCGGGCTGCGGCGGGCCGCCGAACGGCGGGTTGTTGCACGCCCACAGCAGCCCCCGCTTGTCGTCGGCGAACACCCCGAACAGCGAGGTCAGCCCGTTCGCGGCGCTCGGCGTGACCCACGGCTCGGCGGTCGCGGCGCCGGCCGCCGCGCGATAGATCGTGCCGCCGGTGCTGCCGGTGTAGATGTTTCCTGCGGCATCCGAAGTGATGCTCTCGGGGAAAACGCGGCTGCCGTTGATCGGAATGTCGGACTGCGCCGCGGCCGCTCCGCCCAGGCACGCAAGCACCGCCGCAATCGAATACCCCAGTCCGCGCATCGCTCATCCCTTCCCGTGTTTGGCGGCATGGTAGGCGGCTGAACTCCTTTCCAGCACAGTGGGATCCGAAGCTTGGAATTCACGTGACTTGAAGTCGCGGC
>JADMIO011826931.1_pt1 | contig 121120 bp, 112 predicted proteins | sample 8958161 | NCBI WGS metagenome assembly JADMIO01 (sample SAMN16585339, study PRJNA669376) | soil metagenome | isolation source: Crop rotation soil | place: USA: Cullars Rotation, Alabama | collected 2011 | reverse complement strand
CCGCGACAACTTGTCCACGTGGAATTCTAAGCTTAGGATCCCAATGTGCTGGAAAGAAACAAGCAGATTATTTCGGACCGAACTCCATTGCGGGTGGATCACTTTTGCGTCCGGGCTTATATATGACTTACGGTCATGTTGTCGGCATCAGCGATCATTTAATTGCGCTGCCTTCTTGCGCTGTGAATTGGAATTGGCTGGGTGTCCCCGCTTTCAATCCAACATTGATGTTCTATTATGATAATCGTTTTGGATTTGGTGTTGCTTCACGTAACGTTACTTTCGCTGCGGCAATTTTTCAAGTGAGAATGTTCAAGAATTTGACTATCGGATTTTCCTATGCATATACAACAAATCGCGCCAGACTTGCAGTGCCTAACACATACGAGCTCATGGTTGGTATTGCTCCGATGGGAATAAGTGATAAACAGCGGGGAAGACATTCTGCGGCAAAATGTCCGGCTTTAGATTTTTAATGAAGAATGTATTTTATATATTCATTATTTTCTACTCGATACGTTTGTGTAGAGCTCAGTCTGTTTTTACGCGGGTTCATTTGGATCAGGGACATTCTCCTGCCTCCGCGGCGATCCTTGATTCATGCAGCAAAAGCGGTTTTCAAAAAGACAGCACACTTTTTTACAAAGGACTGAGTGATCTGAAGGAAGGAAACATGACTGAAGCAAGAACGCTTGTGAAGCAATTACAAAAAGAATACCCCAATTTTTACGAGGCACATTATTTAAGCGGACTCATTTATTTGAAGCTGGAGAATTATGGAAAAGCGATCAATGAGTTCAGTGCTGTGATAGCGAAGGATGCAAAAAATCTGAAAGCATTATTTAATCGCGCAACGGCTTTTGGAGGAATGGAAGAATATGAAAAAGCCATCAACGATCTGGATGAGTGCATTGAAATTTTTCCGAATTATTCCGCAGCGCATTATGCACGTGCTTATTGGAACGAATTTTTAGGAAATCACACGGAAGCGATAAAAGATTACGATATTACAGTAAGTATTGATCCAAAAAATTACGATGCTTATTTAGGCCTCGCCCACGTTTATCAAAAGCAGAAGAACAAAGAAAAGTCCTGCGAGACGATCAATAAAGCCATCGCGGCCGGATCGCAAATTGCGGAAGAGCTCAAAGATAATTTTTGCAGGTGATTTTTTGCCACGGAGACACAGAGATCACCCTGGCGGAGCACTACGACTTCGGCGGAGTGAGATCAAAAAATCTGCTTCTCTCCACCAAACAGATTTGCGATAAATAACGAGTATACCATTTGTGCGCATTTGATTTCGCCGTCATGTGGATCGCATTCTTGCTCCAATTATCAATGGATTCTTTATTTTCCCAATAAGAAATGAAAATGGTTTTGTTTTCGTTATTCAAACTTTCGTAACCTAAATAACCCGACTGCTGCGCCGCAAGCGTCATCGTCTTTTCATCCATCTCCGCGTATCCTTCCAAATTATCGCTTTTTGTATTGGAGAAAATGACTGCGTAAAAATCTTTCTCTGGTAATTCTTTTACGAACGGCATGGGACTCTAAATGGTCTAAAGTTTAAAATAGTTTAAATTGTTCAAAGTGGTTTAAATCGAAAGTCAGTTTAAACAACTTTAAACCATTAAACAATGTCTCATCCTTTTTTTCTTTCAAACTCCTTCATCACATCCACCAACACTTGCACACTTTCCAATGGCAATGCGTTGTATAGGGAGGCTCTGTATCCTCCAACGTCACGATGACCGCGAATTCCGCTGATACCCGCTTCTTTCCAGTATTTATCAAACTCCGGCTCAAGCGCCGCGTCCTTCATCAAGAAACAAACGTTCATATTACTTCTGTCGGCTTTCTCAACTGTTCCGTAGAATAAATTATTTCTGTCGATCTCATTGTAGATCGCATCCGCTTTTTGCTGATTTACTTTTTCTATCCAGGCAATTCCTCCATTCTTCTTCAGCCATTTTAAAGTGAGAAGAGTTACGTATACAGGGAACACCGGCGGAGTATTGTACATACTTCCTCCTTTAATTTGCGCCTGATAATCCAACATCGACAACATTTTTCTTCCTGTTTTTCCAAGCGCGTCTTTTTTTACCATCACCATTGTGCTTCCCGCAGCCCCCATATTTTTTTGAGCTCCCGCGTAGATCAAAGTAAAATCTTTTGCATTTACTTTTCTGCTGAAAATATCCGAACTCATATCGCATACCATCGGAATGGCAGGATTCGTAGGGAAATTTTTTATTTGTGTTCCATAAATGGTATTGTTACTTGTTAAATGCAAATAATCCGCGTCAGTCGGAACTTCAAACTTCGGGATGTAAGTGAATTTCTTGTCTTCACTCGACGCGATCACTTTGGTATTCCCAATGATCTTTGCTTCTTTAATTGCTTTGGTGGCCCAAACTCCGGTGTTCACGTAAGCGGCTGTTCCATTCTCACGCAACAAATTATAAGGCACCATCGCGAATTGCAAACTCGCTCCTCCGCCTAAATACAACACTTCATATTCTTCTCCTACTTCAAAAAGTTCTTTCACCATCGCTCTCGCTTCATCCATCACCTTTTCAAAATTCTTGCTTCGGTGAGAGATCTCCAATAAAGAAAGATTAAGGTTGTCAAAATTGATACAGGCCTCTGCAGATTGCTGTAAAACTTCCTGTGGTAAAATACCGGGACCGGCGCTGAAATTGTGAACTTTAGTTTGAGTTGAGATCATAATAATAGATTTTATAGTTTAAATGTAGCAATAGTTTTAATTCGAGATCAAATTTTAAGCAATTTTATTTCTCCGTTCGCCAATGTAATTATAAGTGTCTGATTATTTGCTTTCTGCACACTTTTAACGTTGGCAAATATCACTTTTCCTTCATTTGATACCAGCTGTTTTTCGTTCTCATCAGTGAGAAAAAGTCCTTTCCCCACTCTTTCGATTTTTTCTTCCGATGAAAAAAGTTCCTTTCCTTTCAGATCGATCAGCGCGAATTTTTCTGCAGTTTCAACTATACTTACGTTATCTGTGAAATCTGTGGCATTTAAAAATTTGTAAGGAATGGCCATCGCCAATTTTTTATCCGCGAATCCGTATTTATTTTTTTTCTTCACTCGCATCAATCCACAGGAAGCGAAATTTATTTCCTGATAATTCGGACCATCAATAACAATTTTACCATTCAGGTCAATGATAGAGCTTTCATTCTTCTTCAGCAATCTCAAATTTTTTCCATCGGTGTAAAAATCCACATTTTTCTCTTTTAAATAATCGTAAGCGATGGCGGAAAGAAAACAACCTCCTCCATTATAGAATCCGTATTGAGAATTTTTCACTAAGACAAAAATATTTCCGGAACCTTTTACAATGAGATCATATTCCGCGCCCAGGATCTTTTCCCCTCTGGAATTTACGATCCCATATAAATTGTTCTGACGAAAGATCGCTAATGAAAATTCCGAAAAATCGGAGATCCATTCAAACTCCGGTTTGAAAACCTGGCCCGACTTCGAAACAAATCCGTATTTCCCCTCTTCTGAATAATAGGCAAAACCATTTTCAAAATCCCCGAGCTTATCAAATTTCATTGTAGAGATCTCTTTACCGAACATATCACACATGCTGTATCTGCCGGCTTTTTTTACAACGTACAATTCATCACTCAATTCATTGATCTCGTCATAACAAATTGTTTCTTGTCCCTGACGATTAATAAAACACCACTGTTTGTCTTTTTTCACCGCGCTAATTCCGTGTTCAAAATTGTAAGCTTCGGAATAAAAGGAGTTGAAAGCGATCTCATTTTCTTTGTTGATATAAAAAGCGGAATCTCCTCTGTGAACAACCGCGAGACCATCATGAAATTTCTGAACCTCATCGTAAGTTGGTGGAATCTTGATTTTTCCTTGAGTGTCGATAAATCCGGAGCCATCCTCCGTTTCGTACGGTAGCAATTCAAGTTTGTTCAAGGTCAATTCTTTTTGAATGGAATTTTTGAAAGGAAAAGTCGGATTTTCCGAAAGAAATTTTTCCAGTTCTGAATTGTCGAAAGAGTGGACCGTCAGCGCAAAAAGTAATTTCCAGGCTTCGTTCACTTGAGAGGAATTCGGATAATTCCCAATGAAAGATCTCAATCCATTCACGTCCGAATTATTTTTATAAATAAGAAAAAGAGACTGCAAGGCTCTTTCCTTTAAATTACTTTTCGGAAAGCGGGAAAGAAAAGAAACATATTCCGCGGCAGAATTGGAAGAAGTATTTTCGGAATACAATTGTCGTTCTAACATAAACTCCGCTTCTTTTACCAATGAACTTTGAGGATGAGCGATAATAAACTCCTTTGAAGCGGCGCTTGAATTCAATTCTGAAATTATTTTCAGATCCAATTCATCCCGCAATGAAGCGGCCTCGTTGAGAATTTCTTTTTTTGCTAAATAATTTTTTCGCATAAAAGATTCAATGTCGGCTATCGTAAAATCATAGGGAATTTTCTGCAATTGCAATTGAGCAACACTATCGCACAAAGTCTGCACACGAATCTTATCAATGACAAATCCGGAAAAATTCTTCGCCGGATAATTTGGAGGAAGCAAAGAATTGGAAAGCGAAATGAATTTACAGGCGCTGTCGAGTTGGGAAAAGGGATTATCCGTTCGACTGAAAATTACGGCCAATCCGTAACAAGCCGCAGGATCGTTTTTTTTCACGCAGCTGTAAAAAATACTTCTTGCTTTAAAATAGTCGTAAATGCGTAAGGCCTCGAAGCCTTTTTCAACCTTCGCGGCAAAAAAAGCGATCGAAAAAAACAGACAAAAGAATAATATAAAAAAGCCTCTCGCTCTCATTCAAACAAATGCTTTGCAATTTGGTGAATTTTTCATTCTAAACCCTTTTATCGCTCGTGTAAACAATGTTATATTTGCGAACAATTATGCTGACCGGGGGACAAAAACTTTTCGCTTTCTTTTTTATCGTAGTTTTCGTTGCGGCACTTGTTTGGGCGTATAGAAAAGACCTCCGTGTTACAAAAATTCACTTCAAAAAACCCTATTTAATTCTGCTAAGTATTATCATTTTTTTAACAATTCTTTTTCTAATTGTTAAAATGCGCAAATTCCTCTGATTTGTCGATAAAAATCGTAATTTCGTACCCTGAATTATTCGAGAATCTAACAATGAAGAGAATTATAGGTTTTACGGCAATTTTATTGCTTTCGGTAAAATTAAGTGCCTTGACCTTAGTGGTTGAAGGAAAGTACCAGAACAAAAATGTTTTCGTGCAAAATGCCTTTGCAAGCAATGGTGTAGGTTTTTGCGCGCAGGAAATAAAAGTGAACGGAAAGATCACCACTGATGAGACCAACTCCAGTGCATTTGAGATCGATCTTTCTTCCCTTCAATTGAAATACGGAGATAATGTGGTGATCGAGATCATGCACAAAGACGGTTGTATGCCGAAAGTGCTGAACATGGAAGATCTAAAACCAAAGCCAACTTTTGAAGTTCTTTCGATCAATTTAAGTCCAACCGGTCTTTTGAAATGGACAACGAAGAACGAATCAGGTTCTTTGCCTTTCGTTGTCGAGCAATTCAAGTGGAACAAGTGGATCCCTATTGGAGAAGTAACAGGCATCGGAACTCCTGACAGTCACGAATACAATTTTCAAGTCTTGATGCACAGCGGAGAAAATAAATACCGTTTGAAGCAAAAAGGAATGAATTCGATTTCTAAAACTTCTTCTGAAGTAACAGTTAGATCGGTAATGGAAAAACCATCTTTCGCTATTCCAAAAAATAACAGCGGAATTGACTTTAGCGGCGAAACAGGTTATGAGATCTACGATGCTTACGGTGTTGTAGTGAAAAAAGGATTCGGAAAAAATGTTCGGATCGATAATCTGCCTCGAGGAGGATACTACTTGTGTTACGATAACACAATGACAGAATTCAAAAAATAGTCTTCATAAGCGTTTTAAATTCGCTTAAGATCATTGCAGTTGCACCCCAAACCTTTAAGTCCTCTACCAAAAAGTAGGGGGCTTGTATTTTCTGCCCGTTGCTAAGAGAAATATTTCCTGTTCGCACCGTATTTTCATTGGTAAGATCGTTCAAATAAAATTTCGCGATATGTTTTACTTCGCGGGGATTTTTTCTGAGATCGGGATTTGGAACTTTACAGATCCCTACCATTGGTTTCACTAAATATTTACTTACCGGAATATAGAGCGGGGTTAATTCTCCCAGCAATTCTATATCTGCTTTGTCAATTCCAATCTCTTCAGCACACTCTCGCAATGCTGTATTGCTATGATGTCCGTCTCCCTCATCAAATTTCCCTCCCGGTAAACTCACTTGCCCGCTATGAACCCCATCGTAAGCGAAACGTTCTGTGAGCGGAATGTAGATGTTCTTATTCATATCCGTGCACAAAACGATCATCACCGAACTCAATTGATAATCGCTCTCCGGCAGCTCATGTACAGGGTGTTTTGACCGTTTTAAAGGCGCCATCATGTACTGCGCATCCTCACCCGGAAGTGAATCACTTAACTTTTGTTTGAGTTTATTTATGTTTTGTTCCAAGCGGTCTTTACTTTACCGTGTGAAAATTAAGTAAATTTGTTGTTCTCCGGATAAAAAAAGTAGAAGTAGATGTTAACCGGACAATTTAACTTATGAACGAGATCAAGCTAAATAGGATAGAAGAGGCCATTGAGGACATTAAAAAAGGCAAGGTGATCATAGTAGTGGACGATGAAGATCGGGAGAACGAAGGGGATTTTATTACGGCGGCGAGGAATGCTACGCCTGAGGTGATCAACTTTATGGCAACGCACGGAAGAGGATTGATCTGCGCTTCCGTTACACAACAAAAGGCAGAAGAGTTGGATCTTGGCATGATGGTGCCTTCGAATACTTCTTTGCATGAAACAGCATTCACCATTTCCATAGATCTTTTGGGACATGGATGTACAACAGGGATCTCTGCATCTGACCGATCAAAAACGGTAAAAGCTTTGATCGACCCTGCAATGAAAGCATCAGACTTCGGAAGACCGGGACATATTTTTCCTTTGAGATCAAAAGAAGGTGGAGTGTTAAGAAGAGCGGGACATACAGAAGCAACGGTGGATATTTCTGTCATAGCCGGATTCGAACCTTGCGGCGTGTTGGTTGAAATTTTGAATGAAGATGGAACCATGGCGCGACTGCCGCAACTGATGGAGATCGCAAAAAAGTTCGAACTTAAAATCATCAGTATAAAAGATCTTATCGCTTATCGTCTCGCGAAGGAAAGTATTGTAAGCAGACAAGCAGAAGTAGATATGCCAACGCATTACGGACAATTTAGACTGATCGATTACAAAGTAGAGACGAATGGTCAGGAACATTTGGCGCTGATCAAAGGAACATGGACAAAAGATGAACCGGTGTTGGTAAGAATGCATTCCTCGTGTATGACTGGAGATATTTTTGGATCATGCAGATGTGATTGCGGAGAGCAGTTGCATGGAGCAATGCAAACGATAGAGAAAGAAGGAAAAGGTGTTATTGTTTACTTGAATCAGGAGGGAAGAGGAATTGGTTTGCTGAATAAATTAAAAGCGTATCAATTACAGGAGAAAGGGAGAGATACCGTAGAAGCGAATCTTGAATTGGGATTTAAAGCGGACGAGAGAGATTACGGAGTAGGAGCGCAGATCTTGAGGGATCTGGGAATAACGAAAATAAAATTGATGACGAACAATCCGAAAAAAAGAGCGGGATTGATAGGATATGGATTAGAGATCGTTGAAAATATTCCTATCGTTATCAAACCAAATCAATACAACGAAAAATATTTGGCTACCAAAAAAGATAAAATGGGTCACTCCTTTTAATTGTACTGATCGCGAGCAGAACAAACGATGAAAAAGATGCCAACGCTCAGCGAATTTTCTTCCATCATACAAAAAAATCTTCCCTTCAGCCCCAATGAAGGTCAGATACACGCCATTGATAAGATCGCGAATTTTATTTTGAAGAACGATGATCGCTGCGTTTTTATTCTGAAAGGTTACGCGGGCACGGGAAAAACAAATTTGATCTCGGCGGTAACAAATTCCCTCGTAAACGTAAAATGGAAAAGTGTTCTGCTTGCTCCCACGGGAAGAGCGGCGAAAGTAATTTCTTCTTATTCGAAAAGAGATGCCTTCACCATCCACAAAAAAATTTACAAGATGGGAATGGAGGAAGAAGGCTCGGGATTTTTTTTGGGCGAGAATCCTCACAAAAACACTTTGTTCGTTGTAGATGAAGCCTCCATGATAGGAGGAACGGTGGAAGCGGGTAATCAAAGAAGATCACTATTGGAAGATCTTTTTGAATACATTTATTCGGGCGAGAATTGTAAATTATTATTGTGCGGAGATACAGCTCAGCTTCCACCTGTAGGAAGTGAATTGAGCCCTGCCCTAAATGCCGATCTTCTCAAAAGATCTTTTCATTTGCACATCGATCAAGTGGAATTGAAAGAGGTCGCTCGCCAGCGCGAAGAAAGTGCTGTTCTTTTCAACGCGACACAATTGAGGATCTCTCTTGCCCAGGAGCATTTTCAGATTCCAAAATTGATTTGTGAAGGAGATCTGGTGAATCTGTCGGGAGAGGATTTTGAAGACACGATCCAAAAATGTCTGTCCGATCACGGAGATGAAAACGTTCTCATCATCACTCGCAGTAACAAAAGAGCGGTGCAATTCAATCAGGGATTTCGTACCCGTATAAAATTAATGGAGGACGATCTTTGCACCGGAGACAGATTGATGGTGGTGAAGAACAATTATTTTTGGCTCGAGAAAGAAAAGGATCAGAAAACGAACTTCATTGCCAACGGAGACAGCATAGAGATCATGAAGATCATGAAGAGGGAGAATTTGTACAATTGTAACTTTACAGAGTGTATGGTCCGTTTTATGGACGACGATAAACAGGAGCCCATTCGCGTTAAAATAATTACCGATTGCCTGTACACAGATTCTCCCGCGCTTACAGTTGATCAGCAGGCGCAGTTACAGCAGGAAGTCCTGATGGATGTCGATGAGAACTGTACCCGTTTTCAGAAAGCACAATACCTAAGGCAAAGTGAATATTACAATGCACTGCAGGTAAAATTCAATTACGCGGTAACCTGTCATAAATCGCAAGGGGGTCAATGGGCGGTTATTTTCATTGACCAAGGGTATTTAAAGGAGGAGAATTTAAATCGCGAGTACATTCGATGGCTCTATACCGCGCTTACCAGAAGCACCGAAAAGGTGTATTTGCTCAACTTCAACTCATTACTTATCAGTTAGTTGCATAAGTAAAAAAAGGGATTGCGGAACTTTAAAAAAAAAATCGTATTTTTATTAGAATTTTGTCTATGAAACGACTCTGTACTTTGCTAGTATTGAGCACATTTGTGCTTAGTATGACCTCCCAAAACTTTAGTCGTCCCGGCGACTGGAAGAAATGGCGCAAGGAGTTATACATTACAGTCGGTGCTTCAAATTTTTTAGGTGATCTAGGTGGAAGAAATCAAATCGGAACAGATTTTAGTCCTGTCGATCTGGATTTTCCCGTGACAAAAAGTGCTTGGGGTTTAGCATATCGTTATAAATTGCAAAGATGGTTGAACGTTTCAAGTAAGTTCAGCTACATGTTCCTGAGAGGAGATGATAAATTAACGACAGAGCCTTTCAGAAGCAATCGAAATTTGAATTTTAAAACTCAGTTGTTCGAGTTGTCAGGAAGGATCGAGATCGGATATCAAAGTAACAAAGCCGGTAACCGTTATGGGATCAAGAAAACATTGAGCCGAAGGATGAAGAACAATAATCAAAACTTATTTTTCTTTGTGGGTATTGGAGGGTTCTATTATAATCCGAAAGGAAGAACTCCTGCAGGCCCTTGGGTGAAACTTCGTCCGCTACATACAGAAGGACAAGGATTACCGGATGGTCCCAAACAATACAAAAGAGTTTCTGTGAGCATGCCATTAGGAGTTTATTACAAAGTGATCATCAATAAAAAATGGTCATTCGGTGTGGAAGCTTCGTGGAGAAAAACATGGACTGATTATATTGATGACGTACACGGGACGTATTATGACAAAGGCGCTCTTCTCGCCAATTATGGTGAGTTGTCGGCAAAGATGTCTGATCCAAGTACCGGATCAATGCCGGGAGCTACATCGCCAAACGCGGATGGAACAGGAGCCCAGCGTGGTGACAAGGAGTACGACTCATACATGACACTGGAGGTTACCTTCGGTTATATCTTCAAGCAAAAACGTAAAAGATCGAGATTGCGTTCGAAGTTCTAAGACCTTATCTTTTATTTTCTTTCATTTACTCAGGAGTAGCGTATAACATGCGGAATGTATTAATCTTAGTTTTCACTCTGACATTTTTCCAATTGTTTTCGCAAAAACAAGAGGATCTTTTTAGTACCGGGACCGAAACGGTCGTAGGGACCTCGACACTTCTAATTTGTCACAACATGAAGTCAAATTGCAAGCAAGGTAGATTAATTCGTAATGAAAAAACAGGAATTGCTGACACAAGCGTTGTTTTTATTGATGGTTATATTAGAGATATGACCGGCAAGAACCTACCTCAAACTTTTTTCAAATTCATAGAGCAAAAAACAAAAATATCATCCTTGCTTATTACTGACTCGACCGGACGAATGAGAATTTCTGGTTTTGAAGCAGGCATTTATACTTTAGAAATAAGTTCTTTCGGTTACCAAGACCTGATCATTGAAGATCTTAAATTTGGTCCGGGAGATAAGAGAAATATAATTGTAGACCTTGGAGAGTACTGTTGTACGGATGTGGAGGTAAAGCTCGAAGATCACGGTTATCCACCGGGTTACAAAAAGCCGGACAAGCAAAAATAGATCGTACTAAAAAAGAATTGGAATTACTTCTTCTTCTCCTGAACGAATCCCGTCACTTTGAATTCCGTTCTTCTGTTCATCGCGTGCTGCTCGTCGCTGCATTTCGATTCTACTTTTCCTTCGCAGCCGCAATCGTTCAGCAATTTCGTCTCACCGTATCCTTTTCCTTTGATGCGATCTTTGTTGATCCCTTTGCTTACAATATAAGCCGCGCTGGCTTTCGCTCTTTTATCGGATAATAATAAATTTTGCGGGGCAGGACCTTTACAATCCGAGTGCGAACTCAACTCGATAATGATATCCGGATTGTCTTTCATAAGAGTAACTAATTTATCCAATTCAGGTTTCGCGTCATCTCTCACTTCAAATTTACTCGGATCGAAATAAATATTCTCTACTTTAATTGCTTTACCGATCACGATCTTTTGAGTGAGGATATCTTTTACAATATCATTTCCTTTTGTGATCCGAAATCTTTCTGTATTGGAGAAGTAGTCGGGTTTTTTCGCTGCTCCGATGTAAAGATCTTTGTCCAAAGGTAATTTACTTGCTTTATAAGCTCCGCTCGCGTCAGTGAGGATATCCAAATAATTTGTTCCGTCCTCATCATAGATCCCTACTTTCATCCCTTCGATCGGTGTATTGGTTTCTTTATCAATGATCCTTCCTGAAATTGCACGCTGAAAACGCGGCTCTAAATTGATCTCGAACAATGTATCGTTCGCGCTCGCGATCTTGGTGATCACTTTTGTGAGATAAGCATCTGAATTCACAGTGATGTTGATCTCTTGCCCCGGTTTTATTCGCGCTCTTCCTACCGAACCACTATCTACTCTTTGTCCGAAAGTTCCCAATGGAGAACCAACGGAAATATCTGCGCCCACCGATTTATTTTCAGCGGAATCTCTCACTATGAATTTTGTAGAAAAGGTACGGGGCTTGTTATTCGAGAAAAAATAAATATCCTCGTCAGGCCCTCCCTTATCACGGTTGGAACTGAAATATCCTCTTTTACCATCCGCTAATACATAAATTCCCGCGTCGTTGAATTTGCTGTTGATCCCTGCTCCGGCATTTTCTGCTTCTAAGAATTTTCCGGATTCGTTAGAAGGGTCTGCAATAAAAATATCCATGCAGCCCATTCCCGGTCTTCCGTCGCTCGCGTAATAAAGCACTCCGTCTTCAGTAATAAATGGATAGATCTCATTTCCGATACTATTCACGTGAGGACCTAAATTCTCCGGCTTTGTCCATACTCCATTTTTTTTCTCGCTCACCCAAATATCATACCCTCCCAAACTTCCACTCATGTCACTGGCGAAATAGATCTTGTTTCCCGCTTTGTTCATTGAAGGATAAGCAACGTTGCAAGTTGGGGAAGCCAATGGCAAAGGCTTTTTTTCCGGATGCGCTAAGCCATTTTCATTTATTTCTGTATAAAAAATCCCTGTTCTCAATACTCCATCAACCGCCCCACCTTTTTTTGCTTCTGAAGAAGAATAGGTGCCGGTGTAGTAAAGAATAGAATCACCGTTTGTGACGCAGACAGGACCGTTTACGTTTTTTCCTTGTATTTGTGGGTTAAAGACCTTTCCTTTTTTCCAGGTAACACTGTCTATTCTTACTGTGGAATAAATAGAACTGTGATGACGTTTGGCAGAACCAAACATGTTTTGCATGAAAGATTTTTTTGGAACCGTGATGTACACTAACTCGCTTTTGTAGAGGTAAGGAACGTATTCCGGTTGCGTGGACATGAATCCATTGATCGCGTAAATACGGCAGAGTGCTGAATCTTCGTAGAAAAAAGATTCCGCATTCGCATACGTTTTTGCCCATGATGAAGCCAGCGGATCTTTTGAGTTTTTCAATGAATTCAATACGATCTTTGCTTCTTCGGTACGGTAATTTCCCATCAGGCAACGTGCATATTCTAATCTGTCTGCATCATTTGCTTTTGCGTTCTCGTAAACTTTTGTCCAATAATCTATCGCTTCGTCAGGCTGACTGAGGTAAGTGTAGCATCTTCCGACCTGACGGATCACATAAAAATCCTCGGGATGATGCTTGAGAAATCTTTTGTACATGGGGATCGCTCCCCTATAATCCGTGTTGATGTATTTTTTATCCGCAACCAAGATCACAACATCGTCAACGGTTTGTGCTTGTGAGCCTAAGTTGAATAAAAATGAGAACAGAAAAATAAGAACAGGAAAGAGGGTCCTTTTTGGGTATGACATATGGGTTTTTTGAAGCATTTTAAAACAAGATTAAAAATAATCAAATTTTTGCTTCCGAAACCTAATTTTCAGGGAGTTTATACAGCCTCATTCTTCATAATAGTCCAATAATATGCCATCCAATGGGTTTAAAGTAACCGTGCGCTTTTCTTCCCCGAAATTGAGAAGAACAGAATCAGACTTATAATGTTCACCGTCCTTAGTGATCTGAACTGCTTCCAAATTTTTCCCGATAACATCTTTCCACATACTGGTTCCCGAAGCGTCCAAAGCGTGCAATTTTATTTTTCCTCCGAATTCCTTCTGTAAGGATTCAGATGTCTCTTTTAAATTTGGTTTTATCACTTCCAGACCTTCCCCCTCCTCGTCACATCCAATTGCCAAAGTGGCGGAATCGGCAAATCTCAATTGTATATGATCGATTATTTCAGTGGGATTGGATGGATCGGCAAGATTTTGCCAGATGACACAAACGATCTGCTTCACATTTTTTCCTTGAGACGAGGCAAATGCTCCTAATGCCTGGTGAGTAAAATATTTTTTGTCCATCAGTTTTTTGTTTTTGTTCTCGCTCCGAGTTCGATCACCGCAAGGTCAGTCAATTTATCTCCATCCACACTGAAGCGAAGCATCGTTTTTACTTTGTGAAAACCGTGAATTCCGCAAGCGCCGGGATTCATGTATAAAAGTTCATGAGTTTTATCGTAAGCAACTTTTAAAATGTGGGAGTGACCGCAGATCAACACAGCAGGTTTATGTTCGTGAATGAGTTCTTTTACTCTTGTATTGTATTTGGAAAAACTTCCGGCAATGTGCGTGATAAGAAATTTCACTTTTTCGCAATCAAAGATCAAATTCTCGGGATATTCTTTCGCAGCCAAAGCAGAGTCGATGTTTCCGTGAACCGCTCTCACCGGTTTAATTTTTTTTAATTCAGCGCATACATCCGGAATTCCAACATCACCCGCATGCCAGATCTCATCCGCCTCCATGGCGTATTTCATGATCTGTTCATCCAAATGTCCGTGCGTATCTGATATCAAAAGGATCTTTTTCAGTCAGCGGATCTTACTCAATTCCGAAATGGGAAATAAGCTGTGCCAGTTCAGCATCATTGGCAAAACGGAAAGAAAGTGTTCCCCCTCCCTTGCTGTTTCTTTTGAAGTCGTAATTGTTCTTGAACAATTTATCGAGCTGCTTAGTGATGATCTTGTCTTCCGCGGCGAGAGGTTTCACAACGCGTGTAACCTTTGGAGTTACTTTTAATTTTTCTCCGCGAGCAAGCTCTTCAATTTGTCTCACCGACAGTTCTTGTTCCAAAGCAAGAGCGAAGATCGCCAATTGTCTGTCCTCATTGTCTATGTTGATCAAAGCCTTGGCGTGGCCCATGGATAATTCTCTGTCGCGTAAAGATTTCTGAATAGGAGCAGGAAGTTTAAGGAGCCGAAGGAAATTCGTCACCGTACTTCTTTGTTTCCCAACTTTATCACTGAGTTGTTCTTGGGTTAAATTACATTCGTCGATCAATCTTTTGTATGAAAGGGAAACTTCGATCGGGTCCAGATCTTCTCTCTGAATATTTTCCACCAAAGCCATTTCCAGCATTTCCTGATCGTCCGCTATTCGGATATAAGCCGGGACTTCTTTTAACCCTGCCATTTGCGAAGCTCTGAATCTGCGCTCACCTGAGATAAGCTGATATCTATCGTATCCCAGCTTCCTAACGGTTAGCGGCTGTATGATCCCGTGCTGCTTGATGCTGTCGCTCAATTCCTGCAAAGCATGCTCTTCAAAATTTGTTCTCGGCTGAAAGGGATTTGTTTCGATCGTCGCAATTTTAATTTGCGCGATGCTGTTCGCTACGGGACTTCCTTCTCCAACATGCTTTGTTGTAATATCGGTCTTGGCATTTTCCAATAATGCGCTCAGTCCTCTTCCTAATGCCGGCTTCTTGCTCATTTTATCTGGTTGATAGTTTATAGTTGATGGTTTATAGTGGTTGATAGTTTACAGCTGATAGTTGATAATGGTTTCAGTTCCAAACTATAAACTATTAGCCATCGACTATCAACTCATTTACGCTTCTTCGCTCAATTCTGTTTCTTCCGAGAAACTGATCGTACGATTGATATCGCTGATCTTGGTCATTCCATTACGTTGTAAGATCTCTCTCGCCAGGTTGAGGTAATTGGTGCTTCCTTTTCCTGCTACATCGTGCATGATAATGGTTTTTCCAAAACTCGGTGCTTCCGCCAATTTGGTATTTCTTTGAATTAATGTATTGAAGACCATGTCCTGAAAATGTGTCTTCACTTCTTCCACCACCTGATTTGCTAAGCGGAGACGTCCGTCGAACATTGTCAACAATACTCCTTCAATATCCAAATTGGTATTCAAGTGTGTTTGAACGATCTTAATTGTTTGCAATAATTTCCCCATTCCTTCCAATGCAAAATATTCGCACTGCACAGGAATGATCACGCTGTCTGCCGCGCAAAGTGAGTTGATCACGATCAATCCGAGTGAGGGACAGCAATCCACAATGATAAAATCGTACTTATCTTTTATTTTATCGATCGCTTTTTTCATCATATACTCGCGGTTGGTCAGGTTCACCAACTCAAGTTCCGCTCCCACTAAGTTCGCATTGGTAGGAAGAAGAGATAGAAAGGGAGTATCTGTTTTCAAGATCACATCTTTTGGATGAACATTGTCGATCACGCATTCGTACAATCCCGCTTTTACTATGGCGGGATCAATTCCCACACCGGATGTCGCGTTCGACTGAGGATCTGCATCCACCAATAAAACTTTGTATTCTAACACAGCTAAGCTTGCTGCAAGGTTAATGGCCGAAGTGGTTTTTCCAACTCCGCCTTTTTGATTGGCGATCGCGATTACTTTTCCCATGTTTATTTTTTTAGTGTACTGCCTATTTCCATCAGCGTAAGATTTTTTCCCGCGCTTTTGAATTTTTTTATGGCTTCTTGTTTATCAATTTTAATGTATCCGAATGTATCGTAGTGCATCCCAATGATGTCACCGCAATTAATGAATTCACAGGCAATGATCGCATTGTCCACTCCCATCGTAAAATTGTCTCCGATCGGAAGGAAGGCAAAATCAATTTTTCTGTAATTCCCTATCAATTTCATATCGTATGTCAATGCAGTATCACCCGCATAGTAAAAATTCCCTTCGCTGCTCTCTATCACAAATCCCATCGGATTCCCTCCGTAAGTTCCGTCGGGCATTCCACTGCTATGAATGGCAACGACACATTTTACGCTTCCGAACTCAAACTTCACTTTCCCTCCAATATTCATCGGATGAATGTTCTGCACTCCTTTTCCTTCCAGCCAGCTTCCCACTTCCCAAGCACATACCACTTTTGCACCCGTTCTTTTTGCAATATTCACGGCATCCGCAATGTGATCTTGGTGTCCGTGTGAAACCAAAATGTAATCGGCTTTCACAGTACTCGCATCAATTTTTTTCGCCAGCTCATTTGGGGTGATGAAGGGATCAAAAAGGAGGTGTTTGCCCGAGATCTCAACTCCAAAACAAGAATGACCGTAATAAGTGATGTTCATAAATGGAAAACAAAAAAAAGTACTTGCTGTTTGTAAAATTAAACTTATTAGTGACTTTAGGAACCCTTAGTTTTTAACAAAAGCGAATAAAGGAAAGCGAGTAGTGTTAATAATTTTATGGAGAAAGTAATTGTAATAAGCTGTACTGCAAGGCCTGGGAGCAACACCCGAAAGGTAAGTCAAATTTATGAACAAATACTCAAGGAGAACGGTGTTGATTCAGAAGTGCTGGACCTTCATTCTTTGCCCGGAGACCTGCTGCAAAGTATTTTGGACGGTGAAAAAAATGCAAAGTTGGACGAGATCGCGGCCAAGTATATTTTACAGAATCGCGCTTTTATTTTTGTGGCACCGGAATACAATGGAAGTTTTCCGGGACTAGTGAAAATTTTTATCGACAGCGTTCATCCGAAAGATTGGAATCACAAATACGTTTGTTTGGTTGGGGTTTCGGTGGGAAGAGCTGGAAATTTGAGAGGAATGGAACATCTCAACGGAATTCTGCAATACTTAAAAATGCATGTGTACCATTCTAAATTGCCGATCTCAATAGTCGACAAATTGATCGGTGCCGACGGAAAATTCAACAGCACTCAGCAATACAATTCCTGTGTGGATCAAGTGAAAGGATTTTTGAATTGGATCAAACCTTGAGTTTTTCTCAGCGAAAAATTGAAAAAGAAGACTTAAACTTTCTGCAAATATTTTTTCAGCCAGGTCTCTTTTAACGGCTGTTCCCAATTTTTAAGATCATCGGAATTTGCTACAGAAGTATTGTAAACAATACTGTTCTCATTGAGAAAAGCATCGTCAAGAAGGTCTTTTATTTTAACAGAATGAACGACCTGAACCGCTTCTTCCGCCTTTAACGCGACCAACAAACGATTCATCAATTCAATTCCGTATTTTGTTTCGCTACTCTTAATGAAACGAGTCAATTTGTCGATGCTGCATCCGCTGGCCCCCTGAACTTCTTCATTCACCTTCACTACAATTATTTTATCCTTGTAGATCTCAAAACTTCCGCTCAATTGTTGTTCGTGCGCAGTCCAGCCTTGCACAAAAGCTTTGCCCTCTTCTAAAAGTGAACGCAGGCGATCAGGACTAAGATCTTTGCTGATGATGTATGTCCACACTCTTCCCATCTTAAAAATTCGGATTTTTACCTGTATAATTTTGCGGAGTTATTTTTTTCAATTCTGTTTTTAAAGGCGCCGAAACTTTTAACCTGTCAATAAAAGCGTGAATGGATTGCTTCGTGATCTTCTCGTTTTTTCTTGTCAGATCTTTTAAAGCTTCATAAGGTTTTGGAAAGGCTTCTCTTCTCAAAATGGTTTGGATCGCTTCCGCGACAACCGCCCAATTATCCTCGAGATCCTGATCTAACGCCGCTTTATTTAAAATTAATTTGTCCAATCCTTTCGTAATACTTGCATACGCGATCATTGAGTGGGCGAGAGGCACACCGATATTTCTCATCACTGTACTGTCAGTAAGATCTCTCTGTAATCTTGACACCGGAAGTTTAGCGGAAAGATGTTCCAATATCGCATTCGCCATTCCTAAATTTCCTTCGGCATTCTCAAAATCAATAGGATTTACTTTATGAGGCATCGCTGAACTTCCAATTTCTCCGGCTTTTAATTTCTGTTTGAAATAATCCATACTGATGTAGGTCCAAATGTCCCTGCAAAGATCGATCAGAATAACATTTATTCTCTTCAGTGCATCGCAATACGCCGCCAAATTATCGTAATGTTCAATTTGTGTGGTGAATTGCGAACGATCCAATCCTAAAACTCCGTTCACAAATTTATTTCCGAACTCTATCCAATTATTTTTTGGATAAGCAACAAAATGCGCGTTAAAATTTCCTGTGGCCCCGCCGAATTTCGCTGAGAAAGGAACTTTCTGCAGCTGATCCAATTGTTTTTGGATTCGCTCACAAAAAACATAGAATTCTTTACCCAATTTGGTTGGAGAAGCAGGCTGGCCGTGTGTTCTCGCCAACAGCGAAACATTTTTCCATTCTTTGGAAAGTGCCGCCATTTTTTTCTCGATGCCTTTTATCGAAGGGAAAAGTAATTTTTGGGAAGCGTCCTTCATCGAGAGCGGAACACTGGTATTGTTCACATCCTGCGATGTAAGACCAAAATGGACGAACTCATTGTATTTATCCAGCTTCAATTTTTTCAATTCTTCCTTCACAAAATATTCCACCGCCTTCACATCGTGATTCGTGATCTTCTCAGTATCTTTTATTTTTTGAGCGTGTTCTAATTTCAGATCAGTATAGATCTTTCTCAACCCTTTGACTTTATCAGCTGACAAAGCGGGGAATTCTTTCAGTCCCGCATTCGAGAGTGCGATGAAATACTCGATCTCCACTTTTACTCTGTAGCGGATCAAACCGAATTCAGAAAAATATTCCGCCAGCTCCAAAGTGGTCTTGCGGTAGCGTCCGTCAACCGGACCTATTGCAGTTAGTTGATTTAACTCCATGATCAGCAAATAGCAAATATACTATAAAAATGCGAATTCTTTATTGTGAAATATTTCTTTAACTTGTGTCCTCTTGCAATTCAATGATAGTCAAGCCCCCGATAAAAACGCTGATTCTTTTAAGTTTTTTTATTGCTCTAAGCACTACGGCAAAAGCACAAAATGGCGATTCATTGTCTGCTATTCTCCGGTCAGACCGAACGGATATTCAAAAATTTAACGCGCTTACCAGGCGTTTATACCGGAGCATGGAAAGTTCTTCTTACGACGAGGCCTTTTCCTACAATAAAGCTGCGGAACTGCTGGCAAATAAAAATGAGAAAAAAAGTTGGAAGGCAAAAGTGCTGCATAACTTTGGAATGATCTATTATTACCGAGCAGAACCTGCTAGAGCGATCGAGTTTTACGTAAGTGAAATTAAATTGCGACAGGAGCTCAATGACAAGCCGGGAATTGTTTCCGCAAATAATAATTTGGGGATCATTTACCTGGAAAGGAACGATATTCCCGCCGCGCTGCGTATTTTCTCTGTCTCTTTGAATATAGGAAAGGAGCTTAAGAACAAGGAAATACTTTCTTATTCTTACAATAACATTGGAGAAACTTTCCGAACTATCGGCGATTATCCCCGGGCCTTGGAAAATTATTTTGAATCGCTGAATGCGGAAAAACAAATGAAAAATGACGAGGGGATCGCGGCTTCTTACAATAACATAGCGCTTATTTATTCCGAACAAGGGAATTATGAAAGCGCGCTCCGGAGCTACGAAAGATCAATAGAGATCAAAGAAAGTCTGAAAAATCTCAGCGATCTTGCCGTAGGTTATATGAACATTGCTACAGTGTATGTGAAGCTGGGTGAAGAAGAAAAAGCGAAGTCCTATTTAGCAAAAGCTTTTAAAGTGCTTAACGCGAGTCAAAATAAAATTGGATTGGCAACCTATTATATAAATGTAGGAGATGTAAGCGTTAAGGAGGGAGAGTTAAAAGAAGCAAAAACTTATTTTGAAAAGGCCGTAACGATCAACAAAGAATTGAACAGAAAAGGAAGTGAGGGCATCGCGCTTTCTAATCTGGCCGAAGTTCTTTATAAATTGGGCGACATCCGTTTAGCGGAAAAACACGCAATGAATTCTTTAAAAATAGCGGAAGAGATAAAAGATATTGAAGGTGTGATGGTCGCCGCAGGGATATTAAGTAATGTATATGAGGACCTGGGTGACGATAAAAGATCTTTTTTCTATGAAAAAAAATATGTGGAATCTTCCGACGAACGAAACAGTGAAAAGGATCTTTTAAGTTCGATCAGAATAGAGTTGAACGAATCCTTTGAAGAAAAAGTGGAGCTTATTAAATTTGAAAGAGAAAAGACGCTTGTAAAATCAAAGTACGAAGCAAAAAAACAGAAAACATTTATTGTGGGTTTGCTGTCGGGACTTGCCGCTGCTGCTTTGCTGGTTGTCTTTGTTCTAATTTCCATCCGCAACAAGAAAAAGATCAATGAAAAGATAAAAGAGAAAAAGAAAAATATTGATGAGAAACAAGAGGAACTGCTTGCTTCAATAAATTATGCAAAACGAATACAGTTCGCCATGTTACCCCGGTTGGATAAAATAGAGGAAGCGATAAACAAACTGAAACGAAGTTCATTCATGGTCCTATTTATTTTGTTTCTGGTAAATAATCTGAATTCGCAAAAAAACAGGATAGATTCGTTGAAAAAAATATTTCTGCTGCAAAAAAGTGATACCGGTCGTCTGCAAACACTGAACGAGATTAGTTACCAAAGCACTTTACTTGGAGATCTCGCGACGGGGATCGAATTTGCCAATGACGCGATCCGGATGGGGGAAACGGATCTGTCACTTGCTGAAAGTGCGGAGGATCTTTGGAAAGCGAGGAGAATTCGTTCACAAATTGCAGCTGCGCATCACCATTTGGGTAAGGCCTATAGCTTTCAGGGAAAAGTTCCGTTAGCGCTTGGAAGTTTTTTGAATGCATTGAATATTTATCGGAGAACGAAGGATGCGCGAGGCGAAGCGATCTGTTTAAGTGAGCTAGGCAACGTTTATTCAAAACTTCCCGACACTGAAAAAGCGATAGAATACCTTAAGGCATCGTTGAAAATATTTTTGACATTGGGCGATAAGGCGGATATCTCAACGAACTACGATAATTTGGGATTTGCTTACAGTATGGCCGGAAAATGGGAAGAAGCCAGAGAAATATTTGAGAGGGAGATCGAACTTGATAAAAATGATAAGGACAAAGAAGGAGAAATGTTGAGCTCACTTAATTTGGGAAAAGTAATGTGTCAAATGGGAAGGTTCGAGCGATCGGAAGAATATTTTAATAGTGGTGAGAAAATAGCAAAGGAGATCGGATCGGAGCAAGGACTCGCTTTCACGTATTACCATTTGGCGTTGTTGTATGATACGCTCAATAAAAATGATGACGCAAAAAAATTTGCGCAAATGGCTTTAGACAACAACAAGCTTGTCGGAAACGTAAAAGATCAGGCGATGTGCGAACTTCAGTTGGGGGCTGTGTATCTTAAACTGAAAGATCGAAAAAACGCGGAGGAGAATTATTTGAACGCGTACACAACGAGCAAGACCGCGGGAGAATTGTATTATCAATTGGAAAGCAGCGGACGACTTTTTTCCTTTTACGAAAAAGAAGCTCGCTGGAAGGAGGCGAAGAAATATTTTGGGCTGTTCAGAAAATTAAGAGAAGAACTTAGTAGTAAAAATTACAATACGGCTGCAATGAGAAAGCAGATCATTCTTTCCATCAAGAAAAAAGAGGAAGCGATGCTTCGACAAAATGAACAGAAGGATGCTGTTCTGTTGAATGAAAAGAAGAACAGGAATATGCTGATCCTGTTTTCGTCCGTGGTTCTTTTTATTCTCCTGATCTTTATTGTTTACGCCATTTATGCCAATGTGCAAAGACAAAAGGCAAATGTTTTGCTGGATGAGCAGACTAAACTTGCGGAAAAAAAGCGGGAAGAAGTACTCGACTCGATCCATTATGCAAAACACATTCAATCTTCCCTTTTAACACCCCTTAAATACATCGAGAAACACATACCGAAGACCTAAGGAACAATCACATTAATTCACTATCTTTGCCTCCCATGAATTTTGCCGGTAAAACAGTCGCTTTTCATACGCTCGGATGTAAATTGAATTTTTCTGAGACATCCGCCATTGGAAGATTGTTTCTTGAAAAAGGATTTGTGAAAAAGAATTTTGACGAAGGGGCGGATGTGTACGTGATCAATACATGTTCTGTGACCGAGAATGCGGACAAAGAAACAAAGTCCATTGTAAAGAATGCACTGGCGAAAAATCCGGAAGCTTTCGTTGCTGTAGTTGGATGTTATGCGCAGTTGAAGCCTGAAGAAATTTCGAAAATAGAAGGAGTGGATCTTGTTTTGGGCGCGACAGAAAAATTCAAATTATTAAATTACATTGAGCTAAGCGGAAAAAAAGAGCACGCTGAAATTCACAATTGTGAAATTTCGGACGCTGATTTTTTTGTGGATGCTTATAGTGCAGGAGACAGAACCCGTTCTTTTTTAAAAGTGCAGGATGGATGTGATTACTCCTGTACTTTTTGTACGATTCCGTTAGCAAGAGGAAAAAGCAGAAGCGATACGATCGAGAACGTGATCGAGAATGCGAAAAAGATCGTCGCTTCGGGAATAAAAGAAATTGTTTTGACAGGAGTGAACATCGGAGATTTCGGATATGGAAAATTTTTGGACGCGGAAAAGAAAAAGAGAAAAGATTATAATTTCTTGGATCTCATTAAGGAATTGGATGGAGTAGAAGGGGTGGAAAGATTCCGGATCTCTTCGATAGAGCCTAATCTGTTGAAGGACGAGATCATTGAGTTCACTGCTTCATCAAAAAAGTTTGTCCCGCACTTTCATATTCCTTTGCAAAGCGGCAGCAACGAGATCTTAAAAATGATGAAACGTCGTTATTTGAGAGAACTGTATTCAGACAGAGTAGCGAAGATAAAAAGTCTGATGCCCGATTGTTGTATTGGAGTAGATGTGATCGTTGGTTTTCCCGGCGAAACGGAAGAACATTTTTTAGAAACCTACCATTTTCTGAATGAGCTCGAGATTTCTTATTTGCACGTCTTTACTTACAGCGAGAGAGATAATACCGAGGCTGTAAAGTTGGACGGAGTTGTTCCAATAGTAGAAAGAAAGAAAAGAAATAAAATGCTGAGGACTTTGTCGGCCAAAAAACTTCGTGCTTTTTACGAATCACAGAAAGGAAAAGAGCTTGATGTTATTTTTGAGCACGAGAATAAAGAGGGAAGAATGTTAGGCTTTACGCAGAATTACATTCGTGTCAGCGCTCCCTACGACGCTGAACTTTGCAATAAGCCCACGAAAGTAAAAATCTCTTCCCACGACGAAGATGGTTTGATGCGCTGCGAGATCATGGAAGATGTTCCTGCGTTGTGAGTTTCAATTTAGTGTAACTAATTTTATTCCCTTCTTATCCTTTATTTTTCCGTTTACTTTGATCTCTCTTTTATCACCTTTCTCCATATCAAAAAAGTTCTCGGTGAAGGTTGTTTTTCCGCTCTCATCAATCAAATAAACATCCTTTGCGATGGAATTTGCTGTAACTATGACAGAGTTATTTTTTGAATTCACTTCAACGCTTATATCAGCTTTTCCGAAATCCAATTCTTTAGGTTTTTTGAAATAATAAAATTCTTTTTTATGGATTTTCCCGGAAGTGAATTCGAAGGTGAGGTACACTTTAGAGAGATCGAAGTCCTTTATCCACTTTCTTTCTAAGCCGTAGCGAGACGAAGAAGAATTTGCCTCTAAGGTCAATTTCCCTTTTCTCACCAATAATTGTTTTCCTTCCAGATCTTTTACTTGAATTAAAAACTCTCCTTCCAAATTTTTTACCGAATCATTTACAAAATGAAAAAAGAAAATAGAATCTCTGTCTTCTGTAACGAGTTTTACGGTTGAATAAAGGTCTTTCAACGCATACATGGCCGCTTTGGGATGATGACCTTGATCCATCACACTCCAAGTTATTCCCGGCCAACAATCGTTCAGCTGCCAAAACAATGTCCCCATGCAATAAGGTCTTGATGTACGATGATTTTCAATAGCGATCTTTAAAGCGTCACGCTGTAAAAGCTGACTCAAATAAATATATCTGTCCAAGCTATCTGTTTTTCCATAGTACATTTCCATGTAGTGGGAAATGGTCTCAAAACCTGTTTTGTGTTTTTGATGTGCTTTGAGCGAAGGTGAATTCAGATCTTTTGCATCACAGAAAGTATTCAAATAATTTTTCTCGGGCAGAGCCTGCATTCCGTATTCACTCACAAACCTTCCTGTTTTCTTTCTGTACATTTCAAAAGGTTCTTTTCCCCACCAGACTCCCCAATAATGCGAATCTCCGCTCAAAAAACTCTCCGCACGTCCCCAGCCATACATGGGGGAGGAAATGTGATAAGGAATTCTCGGGTCGATCTTGTTCAGTTCAGGCGGGATCACCAAGTGAAACATTTTAAAATAATCGGACGCGATCTTTGCAGAATCGATGGAGTTATAATGATATTGTTTTTGCCAGCCCCAATTTTTCCAGCCTTCATCATTTTCATTGTTGCCGCAGACCAAGGTTAGACAGGGATGATTCGCTATTCGAGTGATATTTTCGACAACTTCTAATTTTACATTCCTGATAAATCCTGTATCTCCGGGATACATGGCGCAGGCGAACATGAGATCTTGCCAGATCAAAATTCCTTTTTTATCGCATTCAGAATAGAAATTATCTGTTTCGTAAACTCCGCCGCCCCAAACGCGAAGCATATTCATTCCTGTATTTTTACAAGCCGTCAGAAGTTCTTCGTTCTTTTTATCTTCTGAATGTGGATGAATGATGTTTTGCGGAATATAATTCGCTCCTTTCATGAAGACCGGAATCCCATTTAACTTAAAGTAAAAAGAATTTCCTGACCCGCTTTTTTCCTTGACCCATTCAATTTTTCTTACACCGAATTGCGTTTGTTTTTTATCCAGATCGACATTTTTTCTCAATGTGAGCGTGAAATTGTAAAGATTCTGTTCCCCAAGACCATTGCACCACCAAAGTTTCGGATGTTTAATTTTATAAATGAGTTCAACCGAGTTCATTCCCGCGTCCAAAAGCGTTTTTGTGTCCGCAACTAATTTTTCTCCCTCACAGCTTAAAAACAAATTGTAATCTCCTTTTACAGGAGAATATATATCAACGCGACAAGCAATAGTTGCTACGCTGTCGTTGAGATCTTTCGTGTAAATGTGCGATTGAAGGATGCGAGCGCTATTGTAAGAAAGCAATTTTACATCCTTCCAGATTCCGCAGCCTACCATTCGCGGACCAAAGTCCCATCCGAACTGACATTGAGCTTTTCGAGCGAAAACCCTCTCTTCACAGGGCAAGGTATAGCTTATTTTCGCCGCGGCATCGATCGTTTTTTTAACTGTGGAATGAAAATGTACGTTCAAAATGTTTTTTCCCTTCAACAAATATTTTTTTACTTCCACTCTGTAAGATCGGAACATGTTCGCGGTTTCCAGAATTTTATTTCCATTGAGAGAAACTTCCGCGTAAGTATCGAGTCCATCAAAGCAAAGTTCGACGAACTCCTTTTGCAATTCTTTTTCGCTGACAGAAAAAGTATTTTCATAATCCCAGTCTTCTTTTTCTATCCATTGAATTTTATTTTCATTATCTCCGTAAAAAGGATCCTCTATCACTTTATTTGCTTGCAGGTCGAGAATAACATTTCCGGGGACCGTGGCTTTGTACCACTCTTTTCCATTTTTGCTTTTGAATTTCCAGCCGGAATCGAGAAGGTTTTCCGTTACCTGAGCCTTTGCGCAAAATGTGAGAAGAAAAAAATATTTAAGGATAGACTTCAGGGATTTATTTCCGCGAGCAGGTTTTTTATTTCGTTTTCATCACACAATGAATTTCCTTTAGTGATGGCAGCGGAGTGAAACTCTTTACACCCGCTGGTAAACATTTCGGAAATGTTATGTGAACGAATTCCTCCACCCGGCATAATTTTAATTTTATCTCCGTATTTATTTTGAAGCCGGGAAATGATCTCTTTTCCCTCAATGGCATTTGTCTTTCCGCCGGTAGTCAAAACTCCATCATATCCGTATCGGATCAGATCATTAAAGGATTTAAAAATGTCGTTGCACCCGTCGATCGCTCGATGAAAATTGCAGGTCATTGGTTTCGCCAATTGAATTAATTCAACATTTCTCGGATCGATCTGATTTTCTGTTGTGAGAATTCCAAACACAACGCCGTCTATTTTATTTTCCTTGCAAAAAAGAATATCCTCTTTCATTTGGGCAATTTCTTTTTCATTGTAGAAATAATCTCCGGCTTTCGGGCGAATGATGACATGCAAAGGAATGTGAATTTCTTTTCTCGCCTTTAAAATATCTTCGCGGGAAGGAGTGATGCCTCCTATAGCATAATCTTCGCAGAATTCAATTCTGTTCGCTCCCGCTTTTTGAGCGATGAGACAGGATTCTAAGTTGAAGCAGGCTATTTCGAGGATCATAGGGTTGATAAAAGGTCACGAAAAAATCTCCGTGTAGCTTTGTGGTCTCTGTGTCTCCGTGGTAAAAATTATTTCACATAATAGTCCGCATCGATCAAATTATTCCCGGCCGAATCCGCCAAAGCATAATTGAATCCTTTTTGTAAAGCGAAAGCGCCGTGCTCACCATTTTTGTTGATCGCTAAAAATCCAACCTGTACGTCTTTGTAATTTGAATTCTTCGCGGCTAATCTGTCAATCGCTTTTTTGCATGCCTCCATCGGTGATAATCCTTGACGCATTAATTCCACGACTAAAAAACTTCCGCAGACTTTCAACACCGTTTCTCCAACACCCGTAGCGCATGCGGCACCAATTTCATTGTCAACATACATTCCGGCGCCAATTATAGGAGAATCTCCGACTCTTCCGTGAATTTTGTAAGCGAGTCCGCTCGTTGTACAGGAGCCGGACAAATTTCCATTCGAATCCATTGCTACCATTCCAATCGTATCGTGATTTTCGATATTGGCTACAGGTTTGTATTCCGCTTTCTTTAACCATTCTTTGTAAGCTTTATCAGCAGCATCGGTCAGTTTTTTTTCTTCTAATTTAAATCCGTTCGCCAATGCAAATTTTTGTGCGCCATATCCCGCCAACAAAACGTGAGGAGTTTTTTCCATCACGGCTCTCGCAACGGAAATGGGATGTTTTATTCTTTGCAGGAATGCAACGGCGCCGCAATTTCCCTTGTGATCCATGATACTTGCATCGAGCGTAACGTATCCGTCACGATCAGGTAATCCTCCCAATCCAACACTCAAATTTGTAAGATCATCTTCAGTCACCATCACTCCTTTTTCTACCGCGTCCAATGCGCTGCCATTTGCTGAAAGAACTTTCCATGCTCCTTCATTCGCCGCCAAACCGTGTTTCCATGTAGAAATAACAACGGGTTTCCTTACGGGACGTTGTTCCATCATTTCTGTTTTTTCTTCGTCGTTTGCTTTAGTAACTGCCGGAATTCCGCTGAATACAACAGCCGATGCCAATCCCGCGTTCTTTAAAAATACTCTTCTTTCCATTATTTCGAATTTAAAAAATGTCTGGCGTAATTCACTTGTTGTTGGTCTAATTTTTTTGAATTGACCTTCAAACGTTTTCTGAATTGTTCCAGGCTCTTATTTTCCTTTGGAGTCCACAAAACTTCAGACAAAGCGCACATTCTCGGGACAGCCATGTATTCCACTTGTTTTTCATCGAGAATATATTCCGTCCATACATTTCCCTGCGCGCCCATAATGAATTTACTTTCTGCCTCGTTTAAATCTGAAGGAAGAGGATCGTATTTATAAACCGAATCAACCGGGTTGAATCCTCCAATGGCCAAAGGCTCGGTTGTAAATTTTGACTGATAATGGTCGAAATAGCAAGGTTTGCCCGGACTCATCACCACTTTGTGTTTTTGTTTTGCCGCTGCAATCCCGCCGCTTGTACCTCTCCAACTCATCACTGCGGCGTTTGGGGCCAACCCTCCTTCTAAGATCTCATCCCAGCCAATTATTTGCCTTCCCTTCGAATTCAAATATTTTTCTATTCTTCTAATGAAAAAACTTTGCAGCTCTTCTTCGTTCTTTAATTTTTCTTTTTTCATTAGGGCTTGACAATTCTTACAAGTTTTCCACCTTGTTTTCGGACATTCATCTCCTCCAACGTGAATGTATTTAGAGGGAAAAAGTTCCATCACTTCGTCCAAAACATCCTTTAAAAAATTGAAAGTTGAATCTTTGCTGCAGTAAACATCGTCAAAAACTCCCCAGCCTTTTGCTACATCTTGCTTTTTTCCGCTGCAGGAAAGCCGGGGATATGCCGCGATAGCTGCAAGAGAATGTCCGGGCATTTCAATTTCAGGAATGACGGTGATGTGCCGATCTGCCGCATACTGTACCACTTCTTTAATTTCTTCTTGCGTATAAAAACCTCCATAGTGAATCGTATCATATTTATTGTCGGAGTATTTTCCGATCATCGTTCCTTTTCTGAACGCGCCAACCTTTGTTAGGAGAGGATATTTTTTTATCTCAATTCTCCATCCCTGATCTTCGGTCAAATGCCAATGAAAAGTATTGAATTTGTATTGGGACAGAAGGTCGATGTATTTTTTTACGAAGGAAACAGGAAAAAAATGCCTGCAAACATCCAAGTGCATCCCCCTCCATTCAAAACGGGGAGAATCTTTTATATCCATACACGGAATAGTGAAAGCAGATTGTGGAGGAGTTTTAAAGGCGTTCACGTCTTGAACAGGAAGTAATTGAAATAACGTTTGAAGTCCGTAAAAAAACCCGGCACCTTCTCCTTCCGCAACGATGAAGATCCTATCTTCTCCTACACTCAAATGATATTTATCTTTCCAGCCTGCTTCAAAATCGGGATAGATCAATTCGATGTATTTTCCTTCGGCGGGTCTGGTTCTGACAATATCCAATTTGTATCCGTAAAACCTTTCGAGCTGATCGTTGAATATTTTTATGTCGCCCTCCATTCTTTCGCTTAACGCGACGATCTTAGTAGCTTGAGAAAAAACAAATTTTCCTTTTTCGTAAACGACCTCTTGCGGGTAAGGAATGATGGGCGCGAGGTACTCGCTTTCCTGTGAAAATAATTTTCCGGCAGAGAACAGAATGAAAAGCAAAACTATTTTTTTCATCTTATCTGAATTGATAATCGATCCCGGCAAGCGCTTGAGTAAGTAGGGTAGAAGGAGCATCGGTAGCGATCGCTCTTCCTTCAATTTTTGGTGAGACAGGCGAGAATTCCGCTAAATAATCTTCCAATACGGTATGAAGAAAAATTCCTTGACTAACCGGATTGTGCACGTTCAGCATTCTACATAGAACATTGTCCGGATCTCCATCTCTTTCGCAGGCAACCATAGAATAAGTTCTTTCAGGATCAAGCGGTTCATCTTTGATACAAACTTCCTGAACTCTTTTTCCCTTTTCGTTTCCAATAGTAAAGGTGACTTTCATTCCGTTGAATCTCACGAACCATCCGCCAAATCTTTTTGTCGCATCTTTTGAAAATGCATTCTCCAATTCTTTTTCCAGCCAATTTAAAATTTGTTTTCCTTTTACATCGGCGGTCTTCACTTCCGAATTCACCGGGAGCATGCTCCATAAATAATCTCTTGTAATATCGGCCAATCCTGTTTTGGGATCGGGAATTAAGGGCGGACAAAATCTGAATCCGTTTGATACAGCAATATCTGTTTTGAATTTCCACATCACCGCGTCGGTGATGAGATTGTCCATTGGCGTTTCAATGATGTAATATCGAAGTAAAGGCGTTTTACTTTGTCCCAATACCTCATTCAAAATTTTCTTGTAAGGTTTTTTCGCTTTCTCTATCGCATGCTTCATCTCCTCATCTTCCTTGTATTTTTCAGGATCAACATCCAGCAATTGGTAAACTTCATCCTTTATTTTTCCATTCTCAACAACAATATCCAGTTTCCCAATAAAGGAACCGAATGCACCGGCTTCCGTTACTTTAGAGAATTTACCCGGCAATGGGGTGCGAACTCTTTCGTGCGTATCTGCACCCAAAATATAGTCAACTCCTTCTGAATATTTTTGATTTGACAAATGTACTTGCTGAGAAAGTCCCATGTGAGAAAGTACGATAACCACCGCGCATTGTTTTTCTTCGCGAAGGATCTTGACGTACTTCTCCATATTTTTTTCCGGTTTCGTGAATTTTATTCCGTTGGAATAAGCAGGTGATTGACGAACGGGAGTCAGAGGATCGTTGTAACCGATAAACCCGACTCTTAGTCCGCCGATATTAAAAATTTGATAAGGAGGGAAAAGCAGATCGTGATCCAGATCATCGTTGTGAAACATGTTAGCGCAAACTTTTGCCGCAGCATAACTGTTCATGTCATGCATCAGCATTTTTTTTCCATACGCCACTTCCCAATTTCCCGGCAGAACAAGATCGTAATTTAATTTATTTGCTAGAGGAACAATAGCGGTTCCTTCTGTGAGAGATGCAAGAGCAGATCCTTGAAAACAGTCTCCTCCGTCAACCAATAAAGTATTCAAAGGGTTTTCTTTTCTGATCTCATCGATCATGGTCTTTAGCGTTGCAAAGCCGCCGCGTTTTTTAAAAACCGCTTTGTCATTCTCCCAAAAAAATTCGTCGTGAATGTCAACTTGTCCGTGAAGATCCGTCGTGTGCAAAATGGTAAATCGCCGGGCTTTTCCGCTGATGATCGCTGGATTCTTAATGATCTCTTTTATTTTGTCCTCGTCTTGCAGCCACCAGGTGAGAGCGGGACCGAGGCCCAAGCCAACAGCGCCCATTCCGACATATTTAATAAAATCGCGGCGACTTGAATCGTGCGCGGATTTTTTTTCAGCAGCATTCTCCAGCGGATGATGGCAGGAGCATTTGCAATTTGGATCGTAACAATTGTTGGAACTCATCTCAATGTGGAAGCTTATCTTTTAAACAACCGTAGCAATAAGTTCCCAAAACCGCGCTCAATAAAACGACAATAATAATCGGAAGTCCGCTCCCGATCAAAGCGTAAAGCGGTCCGGGACAAGCGCCCGTCATCGCCCATCCTAATCCGAACATCATTCCTCCAATGATATTTCCTTTTGAAAATTCCTTGTCGGCGATCTTAATTTCTTCACCTGAAAAAGTTTTGATCTTTTTTCTTTTGATGATCTGAATAGAAATTAATCCGACTGCGATCGCGGAGCAGATCACTCCGTACATGTGAAAAGATTGGAAGCGGAACATTTCCTGAATGCGGAACCAGGAAACAACTTCTGCTTTAATGAGAATGAATCCAAAGATCATTCCAATTATTAAATATTTTAAATTTTTCATGTTGAAATTCTATAAATGCATTATTATTGGAAGAATTACCCAGGTCATCAATAATCCTCCTGCGAAAAAACAACAAGTGGCGATGAGAGAAGGCAATTGTAAATTAGACATTCCCATGATCGCGTGTCCGGAAGTACAGCCTCCGGCGTAGCGAGTTCCGAATCCAATTAAGAATCCTCCTACGACCATTAAAATAAATCCGCGCAGTGTGAGTAGTTGTCCGAAATTAAAAACATCAGAAGGAATTAACCCGGAGTAATTTTTAACCCCGAGTTGATTCATGCTTTCAATTGCAGTTTCGTTCAAAGCAATTGGATTCGGATTTTGAAGAAGATATCCTCCAATGAATCCTCCTAATATCATTCCGAAGGCGAAGACCATATTCCAGGATTCCGCCTTCCAATCGTACTGAAAGAATTTTGCTTTGGTAGGAATACAAGCCGCGCAGAAGTGTCGAAGTGTTGAGGAAATTCCGAATGCTTTATTTCCTGCCAGCAAAAGCAGAGGGACCATTAGTCCGATAAGCGGACCGGCAATGTACCAGGGCCAGGGTTGTGTTAGAATATTCATTATTATTATTTCGGGTTTCGTGTTCCGGGGTTAAGTGTAAATTTAATAATTCATCTGTGAAATCTGTCGCTATTTTTTCTTCATTTTCTTTTTTTCCTCTGCAATCTGCCCAAACGGTCCGTACTTGTGTTCTAGCTCAGTGAATTTGTCAGCGTACGGACCAAAGGGATGATCGACAGGTTTTCCTTCTATGTTTGGCCAGTCTTTGCTTAGATCTTTTTCCGGACGAGGCTGTGAATTTACGAAGGCCGCAATGTCCCATGCTTCCTCATCGCTCAACTGAATATTTTTATAAGAAGCATTTTGGGGCATGTTGTATTTCACGTATCCGGCGAATCGAGAGAGACGATACAATCCCGCTCCGTTATTGTAAGAGTGTTGTCCCCACAAGGGAGGATATTGATAAGAAAGTCCGTTGTCATTCATTTTTCCTTCTCCATTTTCTCCGTGGCACGTCTTGCATCGAACCATATATACCGTTTTTCCTTTTTCAGGATCTGCCGCACGATCCATAAATTTAAGATCGACAATTCCACTTCCGCTCGATTTTTTTCCTTTCGGCATACCTTTTCCAAGCCACGATATATATTCTTTGATCGCCAACATTTCTTTTGAATTAGTATCGGGAGCTGTTCCGTTCAAACTTCTTTCGAAGCAATCACTCACTCTTTTGAAAATATTTTCGATGGAGCCTGATCTCTCCCTGAATTTCGGGTAGGTGGGAGCAACTGCTAAATAATTGTTTCCGAAAGGTTTTGTTCCCGCGTCCAAATGGCAGTTCTGGCAATTCATTCCGTTGGAAAGTTTTGCTGCTTTTCCTTTCGGACCAAAATAATCGGAAGTGTGAGCGATCAATTCTCTTCCATAGGAAATTAGTTCCGCGTTCTTTTCAATTTTGATGAGAGAAGTATCAGGCGCGTTTGCGTGAGTAGAATCGATAATGACAGAGCTAGTGTCTGCTTTTGGCGGAACGTACTCTATTGGAGTTTTTTTCTTTTTAGGAGGAGCGGTAAGATCGTAAATATTTAATGCGACGAGAGCAATGATGATCAATAAAAGTACAACGACGGTTTTTACAAGACGCTGAATGATCTCGATGTATCTTTCTTCGCTTGTTTTATTATTTTCATTTTCCTCACTCATGATTTTCACGCGACACAACTAGTGTCCTCCCGCTTTCTGATCGTAATCAATTCCCTGTGCCTTCAATATTTTTGCGGCTCTCCACCCGTAAAAGGCCAAGTAAGAGAAGCAAGCAACTCCAACTAAATAACTCCCTTGAATTCCCAATAAATTATCTCCGGCCAGCCATCCCTGGAAAAGAGAAATGAATCCGCCTCCCATGATCATCATGATAAGATAACTTGATCCCTGATTGGTGAATTTTCCTAAACCTGCAATTGCTAGTGTGAAAATGCAAGGCCAGAGTGTGGAACAAAATAATCCTACGCTGATGAAAGCGTATACACTTACCAACCCGTCTGCAAGAATCCCCGTCATCAAAGCTGTAATTCCCAATAGCGAAAAGATTAAAAGCTGACGAGCGGGATTTCCTTTACTCATCATGTCTCCAATGATCATTATTACAATCACAAAGGCATAAAGATAAAATGGAGTGAGATCCTTGTTCGCAATTTTATTGGCCAGTAAAAAAACTCCGAAAGCCAGATAAGGCATCACGAAGCGAAGCATTTTTTGGACGCTCATCTTTACGTTGAAAGCTTCAACAGCTCCGGTCCACCTTCCTATCATCAAGCTTGCCCAAAAGAGAGAAACATAAGGTGCTACGTTCTCTGTTCCCGTATTAAAATGTTGTTTCATAAATTCGGGAAGATTGGAAGCGGTAGAAACTTCTACTCCCACATAAATAAAAATGGCGATCATTCCCAAATACAATTGAGGATAAGAAAGAGCGCTCTTGTGTTTATTTGTATCTTCAGATTCTGCATCCTCTTGGTGCACGATCTGATTGGGAAGAGAAGAGAATTTGAAAAATACTGCGACCAATAAAAACGCAGCACCCAAAATCAGATAAGGAATTTTTACAGAATCAATGCTATCCAATTTCGCTCCGGCTGTTACAGATCCGAATATGGCGAAGCTCACTAAAAGCGGACCAATTGTTGTTCCAACATTATTGATTCCTCCGGCTAAACTTAAACGCTGTGAACCTTTTTTCGCGTCGCCAATTGTAATTACCAAAGGATTCGCCGCTGTTTGCTGCAAAGAAAATCCCAGTCCCACAATGAAAAGTCCGCTGATCATTAGCGGAAAAGAAACTAATTGCGCTGCCGGATAAAATAATAATGTTCCAGTGGCGGATAGAACGAGACCTAACGCGATCCCATTTTTATAACCGATCTTATTTAAAATATCTCCTCCATATGCTTTAGAAAGTAAAACATAAATGAGAGAGCCAACTGTATAGGCAACATAAAAAGCAAATGAGATCATTTGACTTTGCCATTGTTCTAAATTTAATTTTTCTTTAAAGACGGGAATTAAAATATCGTTGCTTGCCGCTACGAAGCCCCAGAAGAAAAATACCGAGATGAGTACGAGAAAGGAAGAGGTTGACCTTTGCATAAGAGTACTCTAAAATATTGTTTTAGATGCTTGGCAAAGTTCAAATACGGAGGAAGTTTTTAACAAAGCGCTCGTCATTGCAAGGAGCTTGTCTCATTTTCCGGCAACTAAGCGATCTCCAGCGGAACTGATCTTTTACTGAGATCATTTCGCTGTGCTCGTGATGACGGATCTATTTTACATGCATGATCCTTTTGTAGGAATTTCCGGAGGAGTTCGAAAATTTCAAAATGTAGATGCCTTCATTCAGTCCTTGCAAGGAAATAGTGTTTTCAGAAGTATTCAGTTCTTTTGTTAAGACATTTCGCCCCGAAAGATCGAACAGCTCTGCTTTTGTAGTTTCTTTTTTACTCAATTCAAAACATAAAACATCTTTTGCCGGATTTGGATAGATTGAAATTCCGAGTCCATCTTTTTCAATTTCATTCAATCCAACCGGATTCTCTAATGGCAAAGTGATGTAAGACAGATCAAGAGAATTCACAAAAACTGTATTGTTCGCAACGACAGGATTCACCAAAGTGTTTGTGCTCGGACCGGGATACATCGCTCCTCCGGTATTCATGTTTCGATTGTATTGCGGAAAATTGGAGGAAGAAACATCCACTCTTATTTTATGTCCTGCTTTAAACGTGATGCAACTTGCCGCCATATCAACCGTCGCCGTATAAATCGTTCCCGGAGTCATACAAGCCGTATCCGCAGCGGAAAATCCATTTCTGAATCTCATTCTCACTACTCCCGTTTGAACCAGCATCGATCTTCCTGAAGGTTCAACGTCGCACAAACGAACATCAAAATCCGTGTCTCTTTTATTCGATGCAACTCTTAATGTTACTTTCGCTTTTCCTTTCATCACAATATCATTGGCTAAAGTCTGTGTCGAAAAAATTAAAACATCATTTCGGTTTTCGACTGCTGTATCTTGTCTCCACGGTCCTTGCTTCAATGTCGGTTTTAAAGTTGCGCCTCCAATTGTGGGAGAGGGATCGTTAGGATCGTAATTGTAAGACATTGAATTTCCCGTTGCGGTTGGAGCGCTCGTCTGTAAACTATTATCGTTGTGCATGTAATAATTCACGTTCGTTAACCCGGTCAATGGCCATGAACTCGTATTGTTCCAATTATTGTCTCCGATCTGGTAATAGGAAATGTTTGGAAGATTGTCATAACCGTTTGGAAGATTTCTCAAATAGAAATCAAAAAATTTTACCGCAAGTGAATCATTGTCTGCAGCAGCATTAGGATAAGTGAGTTCTCCTTGATTGGACGACCCAACGTATGCGGTTCCGTTTCCTCCGTGCGCCCAGGGACCCATTTGCAATTTGTGTTTGGCGCGGACATTCAATGGAGATAAATTTCGGATTTCATTATAAAAATCAAGCATGATATCAATGTTGTGATCATACCACCCTCCGATCATTAGCGCGGGAACAAAAACACTGTCGGGACGATTTGTGTAAGATTCGGTGTATTGCCAAGTCAAATTTTTCACGGGATTCGCAAGCATGAAAGGAGACATGTTGAATCCGAGCGCGTCGAGTTGATCAACGTATTCTGTTTTTAAGCATCCTCCCGGATAATAGTCCGTATAAGTATATTGAGGAGCCGCGACCAATGGACAAATGCAAGTTAAATTCGGAGGATTTTCTTTCGCGGTTAAATACTGAACTCTTCCTAATGCGGAAGGTCCCCAAGTTCCAACTTTTCCGTTGCTCCAGCTTTGTGCTGCGATCCATTGCACTACATCCTTTCCGTCCTTTCCCGTTCCAGGATTTCCCACATAAGCAGCGCCTGCGTTGCTGAATCTCCCTCTCCAGTCCATGATCACGAAAATATAATTGCTCGAATTTAAATTATACTTAATTCCCAATGGCAATCCTGATAAAGAAAAACCAAGTTTGTTGTAGGGAGTTTGAATTAGAATGGTGGGACACTGTCCTGTACATCCGGAAGGTTTATATATATCGAATTTTAAATATTTCCCATCACTGGCAAGAACGGAGTCGACGAAAGTTGGAAAAATGGTCTGCGCTTTAGTGGAGAAGAAAGCAAATGAAAGAAAGAGGAAAAGTTTTTTCATGGGTTTATAAAGATACGGAATTAGACCAAGAAAGAGGAGAAAGGTTTAATCGGTATGGCAGAGGTAAGAGGGCCGATGGCAGATGGTCGACCCGAAGTACATCTGCCCTCTGCCATTTTACATTTTCCATCATTTTCTGTATCTTTATACCCTATGCAACTCCTTTCGCCCCAAGATTTTTCTGATTACGAACTCATCGATTGTGGTGATTTTGAAAAGCTCGAACGTTTTGGGGAATTCATCACAATTCGTCCGGAACCGCAAGCGGTTTGGCCAAAAATTTATACTGAATCGGATTGGGAAAAAAGGGCGCATGTAAAATTTATTCCGAAAAGCAGCAGCAGCGGGGAGTGGAAGAAGTTAAAGAAGATGCCGGATCAATGGGTGATCTCTTATGTTTTGGGAAAAAGTAAGATCGCTTTTCGTTTGGGTTTGACTTCTTTTAAACACGTAGGAGTTTTTCCGGAGCAAGCTGTGAATTGGAAAAAAATTCATTCTTTTCTCTCGGCAAAAGAAAAACCAAAATTCTTAAATCTATTCGCGTACACTGGAGGAGCAAGTTTAGCGGCGAAAGCGGCGGGAGCGGACGTGACGCACGTCGACAGTATCAAGCAAGTGGTGACCTGGGCAAATGAAAATATGCAGAAGAGTGATCTGGATAACATTCGATGGTTAGTGGATGATGCTTTGAAATTTGTAAAAAAAGAAGTTCGGCGCGGAAATAGTTACCAAGGAATTATTTTGGATCCTCCGGCTTTCGGTCACGGGCCGGCAGGAGAAAAATGGAAATTGGAAGATAATATTGCTGAGATGATGGACAGCGTTCTTCAAATTCTCGATCCATCAGAACACTTATTGATCTTGAACGCGTATTCATTGGGCTTTTCGGCCTTGGTCCCTGAAAATCTTTTAAAGCCTTTCGCTCAAAAAAATAAAAGTGAGCTTTCTATTGGGGAATTGTACCTGAACGCGAAGAGCGGTGTGAAATTACCGCTCGGTGTTTGGGGACAATTGCAAAAGTGATATAAATAAGGTTTTGGAATGATGATGGTCATTTCCCGATCCTCTCTCCCTCTCTAATTTTGAGAAAAAAAACTATGAAAAAGATCTACTTAACCATTATCACAGTGACTGCGGCCGTTCATATGAACGGACAGTTAACGCTCACAAAAGCATTGAACGAACCTGTATCGGGAGATATTCTGATATCAAAACAAATTGACTCTGTCTCCGCAATCCCAAAAAATACCGGGAGCGGTCAGTCATGGAATTTCAGCAGCATGACCGTGCAGTCCTTCACTCAATCACAGACTTATACTTTGGCCTCCTCCGCTCCTTCTTCCAGTTTGTATCCGGGCTCCGACATCGCTATCCTAAGAAGTGGCGATAGCGAAGTGAATTTCTACAAGTCGAACGGATCGAATTGGGAATTCATGGGGAATTATGATCCTACCGGACCATCGATGTTATCTTTGACAAATACAGCAGTGTTTGCGGCATGGCCGATCTCTTTTTCAAATTCAAATTTGGACCCTGCTTCAGGTTCTCAAACATCAGGTACAGTTGTGAGCACGATAAATGGGAATGTTTCCTACACAGCGACGGGTGCCGGGACAGTAACAGTTCCGGGCGGACAAGTATTTACTAATTGTTTGCAGGTGATCTCAACGATCTCCATTACACAGTTGCAAGGAACGGTAACCACAAATCAGACGATGATACATTATGATTATTACACTTCCGGCAGAAAATTCCCAATCCTGTCTATGGAATATAAATCATCAACTACCGGTACTATGGTGTCGAAGAATTTCTCTGCTAATGCCGACGCAACCATACTTCCGCTGGGATTGAGCGATCGAACCAATGAAAATATTTTTTCGGTGTATCCAAATCCAGCTAAAGATATTCTAAACGTTTCGGGGAACGGTAAGAATGTTGATGAGGTAGAGGTTGTGGATCTTACCGGTAAAACATTGGTAAGAATTTTGAACTCAAATAAAATTGACATTTCTTCTCTCAAACCTTCACTGTATTTGGTGAAGATCCGTGAAGGAAATTCAACTACGATGAAAAAAGTCGTTGTACAGGAGTAAGCAATTGAATTTTTAATAAGGGCCCTTTCGTGTTATGCGAAAGGGCTTTTTTTATCATGTAAAATGTAACACGGCATTGGACGACAGGGATCAGACCGGAAAATCCGGCAGCTGCTGCATACGATCTTCACCATACAAAATAAAATCGCTTACACCGTTGCTTATCATTACATAGTGAGCTTTTAAAGTTAAATTGTAACGAAGAGCCTGTTCCAAAATTTCGCCCTTCAATTCCACATACGGAGCTTTACATTCAATCAAAATATAGGGCTCCATTTTTTGATTGTGGACCAAAATATCAAATCTCTTTTTTGTCCCGTTCAGTTCAATTTCTTTTTCAAGTCCGATATAAGAAGCCGGATATCTTTTGTAAACGGTGAGATAATGGAGCAAATGTTGGCGCACATATTCTTCGGGAGTAAATACCAGCCATTTTTTACGAATGAAATCGAATATCTTTACAATTTCTCCCTCTTTTTTGAGTTGAAGATCGAACTTTGGATATTTTAGATTCAATTCCATTTTCTACAAAGATAATTTTAAATATATTTACATAAGCGTTAAAAATCGTGAGGAGATGAAAACAAAAGAGGAAATAGTGAACAATTGGCTGCCGCGTTATACCGGCGTTCCGCTCAATGAATTCGGAAAATACATTATACTGGTGAATTTTTCCAATTACGTTCACATGTTCGCCAAACTTTACATGGTGGAAGTAAAAGGATCGGATCGCCCCATGTGTTCTGCGACCGCTGAAAATATCACTATCATTAATTTTGGAATGGGAAGCGCGAGTGCTGCAACGGTGATGGATCTTTTAAGCGCGATCGATCCGCATGCTGTACTTTTCTTAGGAAAATGCGGTGGATTAAAAAAGAAAAATCAATTGGGAGATCTTATTCTTCCTATAGCAGCGATAAAAGGTGAAGGAACAAGCGGAGATTATTTGCCGCCTGAAGTTCCTGCTCTTCCCGCATTCAGTTTGCAAAAAGCGATCTCATATACGATCCGCTTGAAAGGAAAAGATTATTGGACTGGAACAGTTTACACAACGAACAGGAGAGTTTGGGAACACGATGAAGAGTTCAAAGAATATTTGAGGTCGGTGAGAACCATGGCGATCGATATGGAGACGGCCACAATTTTTACAGTAGGATTTCATAACGCAATTCCTACCGGAGCTTTATTATTGGTAACTGATCAGCCCATGATCCCGGAAGGAGTGAAGACGGAGAACAGCGACGCGAAAGTGACGGAAAGTTTTGTGAACGATCATTTGCAAATAGGAATTGATTCGTTGAAAGAGTTGCAGAACAAAGGCGTTTCAGTAAAACATTTGCGTTTCGAATAATTTGAAAAAAAATTCAAATAAAGAACTTAAAGCAGCGGACTACGTAAAAGGGATCCTGAAAGGAGAGATCGCGACCTTAAGTAGGTCTATCACATTAGTGGAGTCCTCCAATGAAAAACACAGAAAAATAGCGGCAGAAATCTTAAGAGGAGTTCTGAATAAAACCGGAAGATCTTTTCGTTTAGGTATTACGGGAGTTCCGGGAGTTGGAAAAAGTACCTTCATTGAGAGTTTCGGAATGGAATTAGTGAGACGCGGACATAAAGTTGCAGTGCTTGCCGTGGATCCCTCGAGCAATAAAAGTAAGGGAAGTATTTTGGGAGACAAGACAAGAATGGAACAGCTTTCTGTTCATCCCAATGTTTACATTCGTCCTTCGCCAAGCGGAGGAACTTTAGGGGGAATTGCAAGATCAACTCACGAAAGTATTTTATTGTGCGAAGCTGCCGGATATGATTACATTTTAATTGAGACCGTTGGGGTGGGGCAGAGTGAGGTCGCGGTAAGCAAGATCAGTGATTTCTTTTTGTTACTCATGTTGGCCGGAGCGGGAGATGAATTGCAAGGCATAAAAAGAGGGATCATGGAGATGGCGGATTCAGTTGTGATCACAAAAGCGGACGGAGCGAACAAAGAAAAAGCAAAGGCTGCAAGAGCGGATTTTGCGAGGGCGATGCATTTTTTGCAAGCTCCGGAAAGTGGATTCACTTCAAGAGTAGAAGTTTGTTCTTCTATCGAGAATACGGGAATAAAAGAGATTTACGAACTCTTACAGAATTATCGGATTCATACAGCCGCGAATAAATATTTCGATCACAAAAGAAAAGAACAGCAGTTTGATCTTTTGCTTTCATCCATCGATGAACAATTGAAAAATAAATTTCATTCAAATAAAAGAGTTTCCGCCGCGCTCAAAAAAATAAAAGCGAAGAGGAATATTTTGCCTTTTGACGAAGCTTCCAGCCTCGTGAATTCTTTTTTTAAAAAGTAGCAAGTTCTTTTCTCGCTGAAGACGCGGAGTTTTCGCGGACGTTCGCTGAAAGAACACACAGGCCTCCATCCCGCCCCTCTGCGATCCTTTGTGAGAAACAAGTAACTCTCTGATCCTCAATTAACAAAAATAAAATACGCCTGTAACTTTTAAGCCCTAACTTCGTCTTACTACTACATAAAATGAACCTTTCTGAATACAATAATTGCGTGGAACTTTATGCAGACGGTGTATTCCGATTTGTGTTGAAGCACATCAAAGATCGCGACGCGGCGAAAGATATTGTTCAGGATTCTTTTGAGAAAATGTGGAGAAAGGCGGAAGGAATTGAAAGCGGAAAAGCGAAGACCTATTTATTTACCACTGCCTATCACACCTTGATCGATCACACTCGCCGCGAAAAAAAGAAAGCGGATTTTTCTGAAGTGAATTTTAATCAGCATTCGCATTCCGAACAATATTCTGATTTAAAAGAAGTGTTGAATAAGGGTCTGGACCAATTGCCCGAAATTCAGAAAACAGTTTTGTTGCTGAGGGATTACGAAGGATACGATTACGCGGAGATCGGAAAGATCACTCAGCTTACAGAATCACAAGTAAAAGTTTACATTTTCAGAGCGAGAACATTCTTAAAGAATTTCATTGGGAAGAGGGAGGAATTGATATGAGTAAGATCAATTTAAATAATTACGAAGCATTTGTTCTTGATCATCTCGAAGGAAAATTGAGTACGGAAGATACCGCGGAGCTGAAAGCGTTTCTTGTTCTGCATCCTGAATTGAATATTGACCTTGATAACAACGATCTTCCTTATTTAGAGAATGAGATTTCTTTTTATTCTAGCAAGGAAGAATTGAAAAAAGAAAAAGACGATGAAGTTATTTCTTATATCGAGGGATTGTTGAATGAAGAACAAAGAAAAGCTTTCGTGAAAAAAGTAGAAGCGGATCAGGAATACCGTTCTCTGTATAATACTTATGCCGGTACAAAATTAATGGCTGAGACTTCAGTTGTTTTCAATGGGAAAGAGGCTTTATTAAAGTCAGAGCAAGCATGGATCAATAATGATCTTGCTTTTAATTATATTGAGAATGAATTGAGTTCTGCCGAACGAATTGCGTTTGAAAAAGAAATTTTGTCGGATGAATTTCTTGCCGGAGAACTTTCTCTTTATAATAAGACCAAATTAATTTCGGACTCTGAAATAGTTTATCCGAACAAGGAAGAGCTGAAGAAAGAAGCTGCAGTTATTGTTTTATTCAGTACAAGAACGATCCTTTCTATTGCTGCCGCGATCCTTTTAGTTATCGGACTGATCGTTATCTTCAATGTTTACAATTCTGATCCGGAAGTGAAACTGGAGATGGCGAAGAAGGAGGAAGTAAAAGAGAGTCAAGAATCAAGAGGCAAGAGTCAAGAATCAAGAGTCAAGAGTCAAGAATCAAGAGGCAAGAGTCAAGAATCAAGAGGCAAGAGTCAGGAGATCGGAGTTGAGGATCAAAAAGGGAATTCAGACAAAAGTATTATTGAAAGAAAAAAGGAAGCAGATCCAAAGAACTTTGCATTTAAAAATAAGAGCGAGCCGGAAAATAATAAGTTGAATACGCCGGATCAAGTAAAAGAGGAACAAAAGGCGATCGCTGATCAGAAATATCAGTCGGATGAAAAAAATGATCCGGATAATATTCTTAATGAAACAAGGTTCGATGATTCTTTGGCCGTCGCGGAGGCAATTAAGAATGAGACTGCCGCTGAAAAAGTGAAAGTTGTAAATGAAAATGAGCTTAAGAAAGTGACCCTGCTTGCGTATGAAGCGGATGACGAATTAAAAGTAGACGAAGAACCGCGCAAACAGGGCTTTTGGCAAAAAGTGGCGAAAGCGGCAGGGCAGGCAAATAAATTGGGAATGACAGCGGTAAATGGGAACGAGGGCGAGGGAGAAGGCTATGCTTTATCTTTCAATTCTTTATCCATTCAAAAAAAATAATTTTTGGGTTGTAACTTTTTAAAGAGGTTGTACGTCTTACTCCCAAATAACAATGAAACTGTCCCGATGGTTATCGGTATCGCTTCACAAATAAAAAAGAAAAATGAAAACAAAAATTATAACAACGGTATTATTGATCACCGGTTTTTTCGCTACCGCTCAGGTATCGAATGATCGTCCCGCGGAAGCTTTCACTAAGTTGGAGGTCTCCGGAGCAATGAAAGTTTATTACACTTCTTCGGATACTTCTAAACTAAATATTGTTGGACCCGCCGGAGCAGTAGAAAAAGTTCAGACCATTTACAAAGACGGGGTTCTTCTCATTGATGTGAAAGGCAAATTGGATGAGGAAGTAACAGTGAACCTAAGCAATAAAGAATTATTTTCGGTGATCTGTTCCGGCGCTTGTACTTTTAAAACGACCAATAAAATAAAAGGAGAAAATCTTTCTTTTGAGTCTGCAGGAGCTTCTTCTATTAAGGCTGATGTGGAAGCGAAAAAAGTTTCGGCGAATGCTGCCGGCGCTTCCAATATTAATTTGAGCGGCACAACGGATGAATTCAAAGCGAGTTCGGTTGGAGCTTCTACGATCAAAGCCTATGATCTAATTGCGAGAACAGCGGACGTGCAAAGCGCGGGAGCTTCTACCGCTAAATTGTATGCGAGCGAAAAAGTGAACGCGGTTGCCAGCGGCGCAAGCAGTATCAAGATCAAAGGAGAGGCCAAAGATGTGAGCGCTGAATCAACGTCTGCTTCCAGCATCACTCGCATTATGGAGAATGGGGAAACTTCTGCAAGAGGAAACGGAGATTCAACGACAATAAATTGGAAAGGAAAAAAAGTGATCATTATTGATGGAGGAGAGAAACGCAAAAAACAAGTACGGAATTATCTGGACTTCGATCATTGGGCTGGATTTTCTTTGGGAGTGAACGGACTTCTTACGCCGGATGCTCATACGAAAATGGACAAGCCTTATGGCTACATGGATCTGAATTATTCCCGCTGCATCAACGTGCAGTTGAATTTGGAGCAAAAGAATTTCCATATCTATAAAAATTATGTGAACTTCGTTACGGGAGTTGGATTTGAGTGGAGAAGATATATGTTGGATCACAAAACAACCTTAAATCCGGATAGCAGTTTTGCCTGGGGAACGGTTGATAGCTCTAATTATTTTTCCTACAACAAAAATCTTTTTAAATCAACGATGGTGCAAGTTCCTTTGCTGTTGGAATTCAACACGAGCAAAAGGCCAAGTAAATCTTTTCATATCGCGGTGGGAGCAGTTGGACAATTCATGATCAACGCGAAGACAAAACAAATTTTGGAAAGAAACGGTGATGAGTTCACGAAGAAACACAAAGATACTTACAACATGATGCCGTGGAGCGTAAAAGCTCACGCGTCGATAGGATATTCGGCATTTACGCTGTTTGCCGAATACAATATAACTCCGCTGTTTGAATCAGGAGCCGGTCCGCAACTATACCCTTTCGTTGCCGGTGTGAGGTTGTTGGCGTTCTAAGAGTTATTTGGACCCTGAGCTGTTACCCTGAGCGGAGTCGAAGGGTTGTCAAAGGGTGGTTTAAGTTAGGATCCCGCCCCTGTCATGTGACCCTGAACTTGTTTCAGGGTCTCTAAACCGAGGCGGGTTTTTTGTTTTACCCTAACGATCTGTTTTCATCACCGAGAAACGAGAGAGACCGGTGAATTTGTCTAGCACGAAATTTAAGATCGGTGTTTATTTTCTCTTTTTGTTCGAAGTAGGTCCGATATCTTTAATGCTGGTAACTCTTGCGAAAGGATATTTTTCCTGCGCAATGATAAAAGCATCGGCGTATGTTTTTGCTTTCAGAATTATTTCAATGGTCTGACCATTGTTGTCTAATGTGGCTTTCCAGTTCGTCATGAATAAAATATGTAAATCCGGCCGGGGATGGTCGGGGGAAAAATAGAAAAATTGAATAAGTCGGAAGGGCTAGCCCAAAGGCGGACCGCGTTTGCAAGGAAGGTATCGTTCGAAGGAACAAGCGTGGTGATCTTTTTTGGAGATTAAAATATCCCGGGTCGCGTAGAATTGTTTGAAAGAAAATTCGCCGGCGCGCAGGATCAGATCCTCTAAGTGGCGGGACTTGAGTTTTCTTTTGAAGAAATTGTTCTTGTTTTTTTTGTCCGGAGAGAATTTTTTGGTCGATCCAAAAACTTCTGTCTTTTTCTTAAGGATGCTATATTGAAGGGAGGAAGCAAAAGAACCGTGCGCCCTTCCATAAAAAAGCAACAACGAAAAAACCGTGAAAAATATACATTTGACCTTTTGCACTGCTAAATTTAATGTTTAAATCGGCAATTCGAAAATGAGTCTAAAAACTTTTAATTTATGTTAACAATAGAAATGCTTTCAGTCGGCGGAAAGGGGATTTTTATAACCAGTCATAAGTGGTCGGCAAGCTCCGGGTCAATTCGATCAGGTGTTAGTTCGACAGCCTTTCCAACAACTCCTCCAAATTCTTCATCCCCGCTTCATATCCTTCTTTGAATCCCATCTCTATCATTTTCTCCATGCGCTCGAGGGATTCGTTATAAATGGAAATGCGTACAATTGTTCTTCCATTCTCTTCACTGAAATTATAATCCCAATCAGAACCAAATGGCGCGGGGTTTTCATCTTTGTCGGCAAAGACATTGAACATTTTGAAATTGGTTTTTGGACTGATGGAGGTATATTTCTGAAGGATCCAGCCTTCTTTCCCTTCCGGACTTACCATCGCGTAAAATCTTTTTCCACCAACTTTAAAATCCATGTACTTTGTTCTCGCGATGAAAGGTTTTGGCGCCCCCCATTGATCAAGAAATTCCGATTTCGTAAAAGCGTCCCAAACTAAGTTGAGCGGCGCGTTGAATTCTCTTGTGATGTGTACCGTTTTTGCCGCTTTGTCAATGGCAAATTCTGATCTCAATGTATTCGTCATTTTTTATTTTTTTGCATGGTTAGTAATAATTTATCCAGTTGATCGAACTGTGATTCCCAAATATTCCGAAATTGCTCCAGCCATTGATCAATTTCTTTCATTTGTTTGATGTTTAGTTCGTAGTAGATCTCTCGTCCCTGCTGTGTCTGACTAAGCAGTTCACATTCGGTAAGGATCTGAATGTGTTTGGAGATCGTTTGCCGGGAAGAATCAAAACTCTCAGCGATGGCTCCCGGCGTAAGGGCTCCGATCGCGAGCATTGCTAAAATACCTCTCCGTGTGGGATCGGCTATGGCCTGAAAAACGTCTCTTCGTTGTTGCATTGCGCAGTTATATGACTGCAAATATATGTGCAGTTATTTGATTGCGCAAATATTTTAAAGAAATAATTTGTTTTTAGTTGGAGTTCAGGGAAATAAGCGCGGATCAATTTTTCGATCTGTCTTCTTCAAAAAGATCTTCTCCTCCTTCTTTCATCACTATGTAAATTCGGTGCCAATCATCTCCATCGAGTATTTCCCAGCTGTGACCTTTTCCCATAAGATCATCGGCGATCAAAACAACGCCGGGTTCTACAACAAAACTGGTCCCATTTGTGACAGTGAATTTTAATTTCCCTTTTAACGTGATGACAAATTGATAACGCGGCGCAGGGTGGGCCGATAATTGGTATTTTTCAAAAGTTGTGGCAGCGAAAAAATGATCGCAGTCTATGTTCGACATTTCTTTTATTTTTCCTTCTAAAAAAGAACAATCTGTGCCGTTTATATTAATTAATTTATATGCTTTCATAGCCGGGTATTAAAAGTTAGGTAAACATAGTAAAATTTGATCGGAATCTCGCCCTTCGAAGATATCCATGCTTCTTCATGTCCTCCGTACTACGTGGTAGCGGACGAACTTAAAACCGTTTTAGCCTTATAACTCCTCACTTTTCTTAACAAAATCACCGCATTTCCCTCTCGGTAAAAGGCTATCTTCAAGCTTCGAAAAAACAGTGTATGAAAAAGATCTTACTAATTGTTCTGGCCACTTTTTTTTCTATCGCAAATGCCACCGATCTAATTGTTGCGAACCCCCATAGAAATTCCTTCAAAAAAGCATATGCTCTTCATCCTTCCATTCCCAAAGGAATTTTAGAAGCAGTAGCGTATACTCAAACTCGTTTCCAGCATCTAACAAATGATCAGGAACCTTCCTGTATGGGATATCCGCAAACCTTCGGAGTGATGGGACTGGTTGCCGACGGAAAAGGTTATTTCCGCAACAGCCTTACTCACGTTTCTCAGTTATCTGACATTGAAGAAAGCGATATCATTTCCTCCGCGGAAAATTCCATTCTCGCTTACGCCAAAGCATTTGAAAATCTCCAATCTCTTCGATCTGTTTTTTCCAACAACATCAAAGATTACCTTCCTCTTTTAATAGAATTCAGCGAACTGCCACTTGCCAACGATCTGCAAAATGATTTCGCTATTAATACTCACCTCTATCAAATTCTTTGGTTCCTCAATCAAACAGATTTTCAAGAAGTGTATGAATTCCCCAATTATCAAATTGACCTCGAAGAAATATTTCGTGACAATTATAAAATTCTCAGTGCGAAAAGTATTTTCATTTCTAAAGACGAGATCTCCAATGAAAATGGAAAACTTTATCAGCCTCAAAACCTTTTCGTTTCACCGGATTATTCCCCCGCTGTTTATTCTCCTGCCGCTTCTTGCAATTACAGCAGCAGGAACGGAACTTCAATTTCCGCAGTGACGATCCATTTTGTACAAGGAACTTACGCGGGCTGCGTTTCCTGGTTTCAAAATTGCAATGCCGCTGTATCCGCGCATTATGTAGTGAGAAGTTCTGACGGACAAGTTACTCAAATGGTTTTGGAAAGTGCAAAGGCCTGGCACGTGGGAAGTGAAAATCCTTACACGATAGGAATTGAACACGAAGGATACATCAATAATATTTCCTGGTTCACCACGGCGATGTATAACTCTTCCGCTGCATTGACAAAAGATATTTGCAACGACAATTCTATTCCGAAACTTCGTACCTATTATGGTCCCGGCTGCAGCGGAAGTTCTCAGCAATGTCAGCTCGGCGCCTGTACAAAAGTGAAAGGACATCAAATGTATCCCAATCAAACACATGATGATCCGGGACCGCTTTGGGATTGGAATCGTTTTTATAAATTGATCAATAACACTTATTCTATCACCGCCACTTACACTTTGGCGAACGGAAGTTTTTATGACAGTGGTGGGGCGGGCGCAAATTATTCTGACGATGAAAGAAAATTCTGGCTCTTCACTATGCCGAACACGAATAACATCACGCTGAATTTTTCTTCTTTCAATATTGAAAACAACTACGATCATTTATTTATTTACAATGGAGGATCGGCGAATTCTCCTTTGGCAGGAATGTACACAGGGACGGTGAATCCGGGCCCGATCAATTTACAGAACGATAGCTTGCTGGTAGAATTCAGAAGCGATTGCGCTACAACTGCTCCCGGGTGGGCCGCGAACTATGTGATGAGCGGAACCATTGTGCCGACTCCCTCTGACAATGTTGCGCCTACAACGTCTGTGATCACAGTGAATGCGTGGGAAACCGCGCCTTTCACTTCTACTATTACCGATCTTGATAATATAGGAGGAAGCGGAGTGCAGAAAGGATATTATCAAGTGATCGATTACAATGGAACAGAATGGAGAGCGAATTCGAACAAAGGATTTTTCGCTGATAATTTTGACAACGCGATACATCCGGACTGGACGATCAAAACCGGAATATGGAATGTAACCGGAAACGCATTGGTGCAAACGGATGAAGTGAGTATTCCCGCTAACAACACAAATATTTATGCGTCGCTCACGCAATCATTGAGCAATCGTTATTTGTATCATTTCCTTGGGAAATTTGAAGGAACGGGAGCCTCGCGCAGAGCGGGATTTCATTTTATGGTCGATCAGCCTGACAGCAGCAACAGAAATAATTCTTATTTCGTTTGGTTCAGGTTAGATGATCAAAAAGTGCAGATCTACAAAACGGTGAACAATAATTTTGGTTCTCCTCAGGTGGATATTCCGCTTGCATTCACTGCCGGACAGTGGTACGACATCAAAACAATTTACGATCGAATAACGGGAAAAATTACTATTTACTGGAACAATTCTCCGATCGCGACCTGGACAGATCCTTCTCCAATTACCAATGGAAATTTTATTTCTTTCAGAAGCGGAAATTGTAAGTTCAGTATAGATGAAATAAAAGTTTATCGATCGAGGAACAATTTGGTGAGCGTTCCTCTCGGAAATTTAACAACTGACGAATTGCGTTATCAAAATCCTTCTCCATTGGTATTCGCCGGTAAAATAAAATCTATCTGTCAGGATTCTGCCGGAAATCTTTCTCCAATAAATAACAGAGACATCAATGTAGATTGGACTCCGCCAACGGATGTACCTCTCACTTACGATGGAAACGCGTTTGTGGATATTGACAATGTGGTGACTCAATCAACACTTAGCGCGAGCTGGCAATTTGCGGGGGATCCTCATTCCAGCGTGGCAGAATATTGGTACAGCATTGGAACGGCGCCCGGATCAACAAATGTTTTGGGGTGGACCTACAATTGGGGCGACAATACGGTAACAGCAACAGGATTGACATTGACGCACAACACAATTTATTATTTTAATGTTAGAGCAGTGAACGGAGCGGGATTATGGTCGAATGCAACATCGAGCGACGGGCAAAAAGTAGATACAAATGTTTTTGCGATAGGAATAAAGGAGCAGCAATTAAAAAGCGGAATGAAAATTTATCCGAATCCGTTTTTCGACAAGGTTGAGATAGAATTTAGCGGCGATGATGAAGTTTGTCCGGAATTAAGTGATGCTTTGGGAAGAAAAATAGGTGTATTTAAAAGGGAAGAAAACGGAATAAATGAAGCGGTGAAATATGAGATCGATAGTCGGAATTTAGCTTCGGGAGTCTATTTTATCGTTATTCCATTAAAAGATAGAGCGAGATATTATAAAATAGTGAAGGATTAGGGGACAAGCGGGAGTTTAATAAATTCAAACCATTGGTTTTTAGATAATTAGGTTTAACGAGAAAAGATTCATTTATTCTCAAATATTCTTTTTTTTTCTGCGAATTTTTTTTTCTTTTGCAAACTGATTACACACAGAGCGTAGGATTATGTATTGGACATTAGAATTGGCAAGTTGGTTAGAGGATGCACCTTGGCCTGCAACAAAGGACGAGTTGATCGATTTCGCGATGCGAAGCGGTGCACCGATGGAAGTGATTGAGAATTTACAAGAGATGGAAGACGAGGGAGAGAGTTATGAAACAATTGAAGACATTTGGCCGGATTATCCGACGAAGGATGATTTCTTTTTTAACGAAGATGAATTTTAGATTGAACCTCCGACATCGTCGGAGGTTTTTTTTATAGTTTTATTTAGGTTCGCGCAAAGCTCGCAGAGCACGCAAAGTTTTAAAGAAGCAAATGTTAAAAGTTAGAACGAATCTTTGCGGTCTTGGCGTACTTTGCGCGCACATCAATCGATTGACTTCCTATTGAAAATAATATACCCGAAGTGGAAGAAAAACGTCACCGGATTTTCGAATTTATCGTAGTAATTCAGACCAAAACTGATCGGTCCTACAGCGGTGTTGTAAACCAAGCAAGCCATTCCGATCACATTACGATATAAGAAGGGAGTACTGTATTCGGCTTTTCCTTTCGAATCTTTTAAAATTGATTGCACCGGCTGAAAAATGTAAGCCTCTATTCTTATATCAAATCCTTTGGCCGGCGTGGTGATGGTTTTCAATCCACCCGCAAAATAATTGTGGGCTCGGAAAGCGGAGATGAAATAAGTTTGACTTTCCGGAATAGGATTGAAAGCCGGAGCAGATAAAATAGTGGAAGAATAATTACTGAAAAAACTTTGAGTGGAGTAAACGGCTTCTCCAAATACCCCCACTTTAAATCCTTTAAATGTTTTGATGTAATTGTCGAGTGTAAATTTCATTTGCAGCCAGGGAGCGTGCATTTTATTTTTAAAATCGAGCAGACTTGAGTCACCGGTATTTCCTCTGTAATAGGATTCATTTCCCTGTAAAACGCGGGCCCTTGCATTTACTTTGAATCCTTCTGTCGGATACATTTTTCTGTTATGCGTATTCAATTCGTAATTCGCTTGCGCGTACCAATAATCAAAATAAGTTTGATCGGTCGTATCCTTCGCGGTGAAAATATCTGTTTGATAATATTTATTTCCCCACTCTGTAAATCCGCCCGCGACATTGAATTGAGAAATATTCCCTACCGGCACACCAATTTTCAACTCGCCGAATTTATCTTCCTGCACCAGGTAAGCGGGTTTCTCAAAAATATAGAACAGGGCGCTGCTGGAATAATAATCCCAGCGGGAAAAAGTAAAAGACGGCTCAATAAAAAAAGGCAATCTTCCGGGAAAATCAAATCGCATTCTGCTGTACGTTCCCGAATAAAGTTTTCCCACATATCCGTTCGCGTAAATAGAAAATCCAATTTTCCCCAGGTGATTGTACTGAACTCCCAGGAAAGCTTCGGAGATCGGTCGGTTCGAAAGTATAGCTCCTACATCAATGTAAAATGGTTTTTCTCTTTTACCGGAAAGATTCAGTGAGTATTTTCCACTCGAATCTTTACTAACGGTTGGGAACATGTTCTTGATCTGATCGTCGCTCATCAAATTGAAGTATCTTTTCTTCAGCTTTTTTAAAGTAAAAGGTTCTTCTTTATAAAAAATGCTTTTCCGAATGAAACGTTCTTGGTTCTTTGAAAAACCTTTGATGTTGACCGAACTAAAAGTAATGGACTCCAGATCGTTGTATTTCTTGTATTCTTTTCTTTTCGCTTCAAGTTCTTCTTTGTTCTGCTCTCTTTGAAGTTTGCTCCTGATCATCGGTATCATTCTCAGGGTCGCTGCGTATCCGCTATCGATCAATCGTTTCGCGTTATTGAAATTGAAAGTGTTCACCTTGCTCCAAGGCTCGATCAAAACCCCCTTTATGCGAACAGAGTCTGAATTGGATTCGCTCGTCATCAAATAACGCAATTGCAAATAAAGATCATCGTCGTCGGGAAGGATCGTATTCGCTTCCGAAACATTGGACCCTATCACAAGGTCGGGGTGAAATTCTTTCGTCATAACATCCGAAGGAAAATTATTGTAAAGTCCCCCATCAAATAGTAATTTTCCTTTTACATTGAGCGGACGCAGATAAAAAGGATAACTCATGCTGGCTCTGAGGGCCATTGGAAGATCTCCCGAAGAAAAAACAACCGATTTTTTATCTTTTATGTCGGACGCCACGCACCTGAACGGAACCATTAAACTGTCGAAATTATTTCCTCTTCTGTTCGATATACCTGTGAAGGTTTCCATCAAATAATAATCGATGGGAACAGAATTGATCACATTGGTTGGAAGATTTTTCAAATAATTATCGTTGAAATTAAATTTGAAAGTGATCCAGGAAGCGAGGTCATTTCTTTTTTTCAAAAGGTAATCGTATTTCGCGGGAAGATCTCCTTTCGTGATACTTTGAAACATACTCGCGCGAACGATTTTTTCAATTTCTTCCGGATCGTATCCGCTGCAATAATAAGCGCCGATGATCGCGCCGACAGACGTTCCCGACACGTAGTCAATTGGAATGTGATTTTCCTCCAGCGCTTTTATAACACCGATATGACTTAGTCCGCTCGCGCCGCCTCCGCTCAACACCAAACCAACTTTTTGCGCCTTCATGTTCAGCGAGAAAAGCAGGGGGAAAATGAGAACAATTGTCCGGAATATTTTGAGCGTACCCGTTTTAATCTTCACAAAATTACACTTAATCTAAAACCGCTTTTTATCCCCCATTTTTCGCGCCCTGTAGAGTATGCTCCAGTTGGCAGATAATCAGATAGTTGAGGCAAAAATAAGGATTTAATCGGTTTCATTTCATAAAGATAAATAATTATCTTAGCGTTCGCACTTTAATAGGCTTGTGGTTAAGTTCATAATTAAAAAATTCTTTTACGGAGTAGTGGTTCTTTTTGGGGTCGTTACTACCATTTTTTTCCTATTCAATGTTTTGCCCGGTGATCCTGCAACTGTAATGCTTGGCCAACGTGCCAACAAAGAAGCGGTGGAAGCGGTGCACAGGAATTTAGGAACGGATAAACCAATTTCCATTCAGTATATGCACTACTTGAATGACCTCGCGCCAATTTCAATTCACAATTACAAAAATCCTAAGAGTTTAATTTTCTTGAATCCCGAAAAATATTCGTGGACCCCTTTGTTCACTTTTGGGGAAGAAAAAATTCTTGTCTTAAAAATTCCTTATCTACGCAGAAGTTACATCACGAGCAGAAATGTTTCGGAAATCATTGCGGATACTTTGCCTGAGACGGCGGTACTTGCATTTGCGTCTATCATTATTGCTTCGGTGATCGGAATATTTTTGGGGATCATTACCGCGACCAGAAAAAACTCCTTGCTTGACAGAACAATTTTCGTTTTGGCAACTGTGTTGGGTATGAGTGCTCCTTCCTTTTTGGTAGGATTGATCATGGCCTGGTTGTTCGGATATTTACTTTCTGATTATACAGGATTGGATCCTTCAGGAAGTCTATATGACATTGACGTTTGGAATGGAGAAGTTTTAAAATTGAAAAATTTGATTCTTCCTGCAATTACATTGGGAATGCGTCCGCTTAGTATTGTAATTCAGTTAACTCGTTCGTCATTGCTCGATGTACTTTCACAAGATTACATTCGAACGGCGCGGGCGAAGGGTTTGAGTTATCGAAAGATCATTGTGAAACACGCGTTGAAGAATGCATTGAATCCGGTCGTGACAGCGATCTCAGGCTGGTTCGCGGGTTTGATGGCGGGTGCGGTTTTCGTTGAGAAGATCTTCAGCTGGAAAGGAATTGGATATGAAGTGGTGGAAGCGTTGAGTAAGAACGATCTTCCTGTGGTGATGGGTGCGACTTTAATTTTCGCGACCATTTTCGTTGCGATCAATATCTTTGTAGATATCATTTACGGCGTACTCGATCCTAGAGTAAGGGTAAAATAAAATGTCATCTCGAAAAAAAATAGTAGCTGGAAACTGGAAGATGAACCTTACGGTTTCAGAAGCGGAGCAATTGGTGCGTGATGTGATCAAAAAATCTTCCGATGAGAAAAATGTGGAGAAGATATTTTTTCCGTCGTTGGCATTAGTGCATGGTGTGATCGCGGGAACAAAGGGATCGGGATTTAAAGTAGGAGCGCAGAATTGCAATGAGAACGACAAAGGAGCTTTTACCGGAGAAGTTTCTGCTGCGATGCTGGCTTCTGTGGGATGTGAATACGTGATCGTAGGTCACAGTGAAAGAAGGATCTATTTTCACGAGACCGATGCGATGCTCGTTTTAAAATTAAAGCGCGTGCTCGAAAATAAAATGTGTCCCGTTTTTTGTTTCGGAGAACAGCTCACTCAAAGAAAAACAGAAAGGCATTTTGATACGGTAGGAATTCAGTTACACGAGGTGTTGAAAAATTTCAGTCAGGCGGAAGTCAGTAAAATGATCCTCGCTTACGAGCCTGTTTGGGCCATTGGAACAGGAGAAACAGCAACACCGGCACAAGCTCAGGAAATGCACGCTTTCATCCGCAGGACGATCAAAGAAATGTTTGATGTAGAAGTAGCGCTGAATATTCCGATCCTTTATGGTGGAAGCTGCAACGCGCAAAACGCGAGGGAATTATTTTCTTGCGCGGATGTAGACGGTGGATTGATAGGAGGAGCGAGTCTGAAAGCCGACGATTTTTCAAAGATCATTCATTCTTTTTAATGCAATACACCGCCTATCATTTTACAGTAACTCCTCCTGAGCCGGGTTCAGAGATCTTAATGGCTTTTATCGCAGATCTTGGTTTCGAAAGTTTTGATGCGACCGAAAAAGGATTTACTGCTTATATCCAAAGCGAATTAGTGGCGGGAATTTCTTTCGATGATCTTTCTTTCGAAGATTTTAAGTTTTCTTTTACAACTGAAAAAGTAGAGCAAAAAAACTGGAACGAAGAATGGGAAAAAAATTTCAATCCGGTAGAAGTGGACGATCTTCTCCTCATTCGTGCTCCCTTTCATGCCTCGAGTCAAAAATACAAACACGAGATTGTGATCATGCCCAAAATGAGTTTTGGGACGGGGCATCATCAAACAACGCAATTGATGTGTAAAGCCATGTTCGATCTGGATCTAAAGTTTAAGCGTGTGTTAGACATGGGCTGTGGAACGGGGATCTTAGCGATCCTTGCAAAGAAATTGGGTGCGAAAGGAATTTTAGCGGTGGACATTGATGAGTGGAGTGTGGAAAACTGTCACGAGAACTGCGAAAAGAACGACGCGAATGATATCGTTGTTTTGCAGGGAGATATTAATATTCTGAAGAAGGAGCTGCCTTTTGATCTGATCCTCGCTAACATCAATAAAAATATCTTGAAAACGCACATCCCCTCTTACGCGAAGATAATGAAGGATGGAGGAAAATTATTTTTAAGCGGATTTTTTGTAACGGATGTCGACGAATTAAAAAAATGTGCGAAGGATGCAGGTCTGAAGTTCGTTTCCAAAGGTAATTCGGGAGAGTGGGCGATGGTAGTTTTGGAAAAGTAACTCCGGATGTGAGATGTAATATGGCCTGCTTTCATTCGCACCTAGTAATTCGTACCTCGTACCTTATTTATCGGCTCTCGCATACGTCCACACATTCACTTCCTTCCAGGGTGTTTGTCCTTGCCAATTAGAACAGGGATGAATGATCTTTTGATTGTGAACGATCACAACTTTATCGTCGCTGACAAAATAAGAATCATCAAACTTAATGGATCTGAATTCCAAAGTCCCGGTAAAAAGAAGAGTATCCGCGAAAACAGGAAAATCTTTTCTGAAAGTGAATTTTTTCACGTGAAGAGGATCTCCATTCTTCATCAGAAGAACCGTAAATCCATTGTCTTCTTTGTATCCGGCGATCATTTTAGAAAGATCGATAGAGTCGGGGATAGCGACACGAAATTCGTCTCTGGCTTTTTCTTTTCCGTTGTTGCAGCTGAATAAAGTTGAGCAGACAATAATTAGTGTGAGAAATATTTTCGCTATTCGCATTTCCACATAAATTTAGGGGAAATGATCAGGCGAAAATGTTAAGGGAGGTTAATTACGAATGGAAAATGTAATATGACAGATGGAAAATGGAGTGGTTTTACCAGCGTCTTGCACTCGTACCTGGAGTTACCTTTCCTTCTTAATACTTCCTACTTCTAAAGGATTCGCGCTGATCTCTCCGTACATTTTTCTGTTCTTGTAAATGTCGATGGCCATGTAAAGAGATTTTTTGAAGGAGCTTTCGCTCGCAATATTCTTACCCGCGATCTCGTAAGCTGTTCCGTGGTCGGGACTGGTTCTAACAAAATCTAATCCGGCTGTAAAATTTACTCCGTCTTCAAACGCTAAAGTTTTGAAGGGAACCAATCCCTGGTCGTGATACATCGCTAAGATGGCATCAAATTGCTGATAAGCCCCGCTTCCGAAAAATCCATCGGCGCCATAAGGACCAAATACTAATCCTGAAAGATTCGAGCTTTGTATCGCCTGAGAAATTATTTCACGGTCTTCGCTTCCTATCGTTCCGTTATCTCCCGCGTGAGGATTCAATCCCAACACCGCGATCTTTGGTTTTCTAACGGCGAAATCTTTTTTCAAAGTCTCATGCAATTGTTTTAACTTTTTTGTCACCGCTTCAACCGTGATCTTCGATGCAACATCTTTAATCGGAACGTGTCCCGTCACAACCGCCACTCTCAATCCTTTTTCTGAACACATCAGCATCAAAGGATCTCCTCCTAATTTCTTTCCCAAATATTCTGTATGTCCTACTGATTTGAATTCCGTATTCTGAATATTATTTTTATTGATAGGAGCTGTTACTAAGGCATTGATCTGTTTTGCTTGCAAAGCCTGAACCGCTTTCTCTATTGACAAATAAGCGTATTTCCCTCCAACTTCGGTAGCCTTTCCCATTTCAATGTTCACTTCCTCGTCGTAGCAAACAAATACATTCACTTTCTTATTGTTCAGCTGTGTAAGATCTTTTGTGGGATGAAAATTGAATTCTTCGAGACCTAAGACTTTTCTGTAATAGGAAACAGTTTTTTGAGAACTGAAAAGTACCGGAGTACAGATTTCGATCACACCCGGTTCCAAAAATGTTTTGAGGATCACTTCTAATCCGATTCCGTTCACATCTCCCTGTGTTATTCCCACTATTACTTTATCGCTCATATTATTTAATTCCGTATTTGTTTTTGTATCTATTATAAAGATCGCTTTGCTTATTGTTCAAATTCACCGGCTTGCCCGCGATCCAGGCATTGGTGATATTATTCGTTTTCATATCGAGAATATCTCCTGTGCTAACAATAATGCTCGCTAATTTTCCTTCTTCAAGACTTCCAATTTGTTTGTCGACTCCTAAAATTTTCGCGGCATTCAATGTGATCGTTTGCAATGCTTTTTCTTTGGTCATTCCGTATGTTACTGCTGTTCCTGCATTGAATGGAAGATTTCTGCTTTGAGCGGATTCCATATCTCCAGCAACGTCTAAGCAAAACAAAATACTGTCCTTGTCCAACAAATACGGAAGAGAATAAGCAAGATCAACTGCCTCATCGGCTCTTTCAGGAAGATCATGAACGCGATTTAATATCACGGGAACTTTATTTTTCCTTAATTCTTTTGTGACCTTATGCGCTTCTTTTCCTCCGACAATGACCGGTCTGGCGATTTTATACTTCAAACAGAAATTGATCGCACTTAAAATGTCCTTTGCTTTTTCGGCGTGTAAATATAAATTCGCTTTTCCATTCAGTACAGGCTTCATGGCTTCGAGGCGAATATTTTTTTCTTCCGGTTTAGCTGCAGAATTGTAGGCGATCGCGTCCATGAAAAATTTATTCAAAGAATTCATTTCGTCCGCATAACGTTTCGCGGCCGGAGGCATTGGAGTTGTAGGCTCGGGTTCTCCTTCAATTTTCTTTTCTGTCATTCTCGGAAAGTTGACGTGAATTCCGTCATCCGCTTTTAAGACCGCGTCTTCCCAATTCCATCCTTCCAAAGCCATTATGGATGAAGACCCGCTTATAAGTCCCGAACGCGGAGTGCACTGTGTATACAGCACTCCGTTCGTTTTTATCGTTGGCACAATTTGATTGTCGGTATTGTAAGCGATCAATGCACGAATGTGAGGATTCAAAGTCCCTATTTCCGCAAAATCTCTTGTTGCGCGAACTGCTTCCGCATTATGTAATCCCAATGTATTATTCGGATTGATCATAGAAGGATAAACGTGTTTTCCCTCGAGATCGATCACCGTATCATAAGATCTTGGATTTAGTTTGAAGCCCTGCATGGCGGCAACCATTTCGATGGTTCCGTTATTTACCGCGATGACAGCCCCTTCAATTACTTTTCCGTTCCCAATATGAGCAATTCCTCCAATGAGCGCAAAATGTTTATTCTTTTGCTGAGCAAAAATTGAACAGACACAGAATAAGAGAGTTGTGCTAAATAATTTTTTCATATTAATTTATCTGTGTCCTGTTTCTTCTTCTGATACTCCTTCAATGGTGTTGCAGTGATACAACCGCGGTCTTCTTCTTTGTGACTTCACCGTTTTTGCACCGCTTTGTTTTTGTTTCAATAATACTGCAATTAATCTCGCTCTTTCCGCACTGACCCATTGCTGCATTTTAAGATCTTCGTCGCGATCAAAATAAATTTGACCGTCGATCAATGTCTTACTTACTTTCGCGTAAATACTCAAGGGATTATCTGTCCACAAAACAAGATCCGCGGATTTTCCGACTTTAATACTTCCCACTTTATCGTCGAGATGCAGCATCTTCGCAGGATTCAATGTCACTAATTTCAAAGCTTGAACTTCATTTAGCCCCCCATATTTAATTGCTTTGGCAGCTTCCTGGTTCAATCTTCTCCCCATTTCGGCATCGTCGCTGTTCACCGCTGTATTCACTCCTACTTTTGTCAATAAAGCAGAGTTGTAAGGAATCGCTTCCATTACTTCATTCTTATACGCCCACCAATCAGAGAATGTACTCGCGTTCACTCCATGCGCTTTTATTTTGTCAGCTACTTTATACCCTTCTAAAATATGAGTGAAGGTATTTACTTTGAAACCGAAGCTATCCGCGACATGCATTAGCATATTGATTTCCGCTTGCATGTAAGAGTGACAGGTAATAAATCTTTTCTTCACTAGAATTTCTCCGAGCGCGTCCAATTCAAGATCACGTCGAGGCTCGATCGCTTTTCCTTTTGGCTGTGCTTTAAATGCGTCCCACAGCTGATTGTATTCCTTCGCGCGAGTGAAATAATCGTTGTACACTTGTTCAACTCCCATTCTCGTTTGAGGGAATCGAACCACTGCTTGATCTCCCCAGTTACATTGTTTCACATTTTCTCCCAAAGCAAACTTGATGAACTCATCCGCTTTTTCAAATTTCATGTCCTCCGGTGAGTGGCCCCATCTTAGTTTGATAATGGAACTCTGTCCTCCAATAGGATTTGCAGATCCATGTAACAATTGACAAGCTGTTACTCCGCCTGAAAGCTGACGGTAAATATTGATGTCATCCGGATTGATCACATCACCCATTCTCACCTCCGCGCTGCTTGCTTGCGCGCCTTCGTTCACTCCTGCACTAATTGCAATATGACTGTGCTCATCAATAATTCCCGGAGTTAAATGCATTCCTTTTCCATCGATCACTTTTACATTGGGAGTTTTACTCGCGTCAATTCCTTTTCCTACCGCTGCAATTTTCCCTGCGGTAATTAACACATCAGCGCCTTCGAGAACAGAATCTTTTTCGTTGGTCCACACCGTTGCATTCTTGATCAGTATTGAACCATCGCCATTTCTCGCTTTGTTCAATTTGTCTTTTCCACTCGCTTCAGCTAAAATCCCATACCCTGTAAATGGATAAAGTACTTTTCCTTTCGGGAAAACAATTTTCTTTGGATCTTTCTTTTTTCTGGCGGTGTCTGAAGCCGAAACATATTTCATTGTAAAGTCAAACCAATTTCCGTTGGCCCATTGTCCTCTTCCTGTAAAAAGTTTCGATGCTGCATCGTAATTTCCGCTTAAGCGAACAGCGTTTGTTGTATCGTAAGAAAATGAAAATGAAATAACATTGTTGATCAGTGAATAATTGATCCCTCTTCTGGCTGTGTCGATCTTCACAGTTCCGGCAGGCTTCACGGCATCCCCCTCAAATTTTACATCATAAGTTTTCTGATCAGTGATCAAAGAGTAATTCCCTCTGAAATCCGCCGGATCAAGATCCTGATAAATTTCAGGCTCTCCATTTACTACAGACATAATGATAGCGGCGTCCTCATCAAAAATTGAACGAGTGCTCACGAAGAAGTTCGCGTAAAAATCTTTCTTCAAGGCTCCAACTTTAGTGGATGCATTTACGTATTGCGCGGGATTTGTTGTGAGCGCTTTCAGCGCGGTTTTTTCAGAAAGTCCTAATGAAACGGCCTTTCTCAAATTAGGCCAAAAATCGTCTTTGTTCTTTAGGTCACTCGCAGTAAAACAAAAAGAAACATTGTTCTTTTCGAATTCCGCCGGATTTGTCGGTGCTAATTCCCAATGTAACATTTCCGCCAAAGAAATATTTTCAGCATCATAGGCGTCCTCTACATCTAATACATCCGGAAAATTCAGCGGTAAAATATATTTTAATCCCGTAGCTGCAATATCGCTCATTCTCTGGTATTCATTTCCTCCGGCTTTCATGATGTAATTCACTCCGAATTCTTTTCCGATCTTTGCCGCGCGAAGATCCGTGAACTTGTCATTCCCTTCCATAATAGCGGGAAGATCACGCAACTTGTTGAATCCTTTGAGGGAAATATTTGTTTCAATTTTTCCGGCATTTTCCTTGTACCAATTCGCGTCGTAGTATGTCTGACGCAGCAATGCGATGCAACCCGTCAAGGAACTTGGATAATCCTGAGGCGAACTTCCTTTATTGAGCGAATAATAACATGCTGCTTTGTCAATGACGATACTTGAATTTTCTCTGGAATGTGAATTTAGATTCGCGAGGACTCCGCTTCCGCGAATGATCCCATCTTTAGGACAGGACAAAACAGTTCCGAATCCCAATTTTTTTAATTGCTCCGCTTTTTCCGTATTGTGAACGAAGTGCTCATACGAATCAAACTCTCCTCTTATCGCCATGTTCCAGCCATAAGCACCTTTCACCGGTCTTTCCATCATTGGCATCGTACTCGGATTTGGAGCATGTCTGTTATCAGGAACTCCATAGTCGCTGTAAATATCAATGAAAGCGGGATAAATGTATTTTCCTTTCATGTCCATCACCACCGCATCTTTTGGAACTTGCGCGTCTGTGCCAACAGAAACAACTTTTCCGTCTTTAAAGATCAGTGTCGCGTTTTTAAGAAGAGTTTCCGCGTCGGAATAAATATTCGCGTGGGTAAGAGCATAAGTGCTATGAATGTTGTTGACCGCTCCGTTTGTTGGAAAAGTAACCTGAGCTTTCGCGAAAAAACCCGAAATTAAAGAGAGGAAAATTAAGGCCTTATTTTTCAGCATAAACCATCAAATTTAATGACATTTACCTATTTCATCTAGTTTATTTCCCTCGAATATTGTTAATTTTACAGTAAATTTAGAACATGATTACAGGAATGCGCCATACCCACATTTTAGTTGTGGTTTTGTTTTTACTCATCTATGTGATAAAAACGGTTTTATTGTTGAGTAACAAGGAAGATCTCCTCAAAAAATTCACCAAAATGATCAAAGTTCCAGAAATGATCATAAGTTTTACGTTCCTGGGGACGGGAGTTTTTCTATTGACGCAATTGCCGGCAATCCATTATTTAATGTGGGTAAAATTAGCTTTGGTGCTAATATCCATCCCTGTCGCGGTAATAGGATTTAAAAAATCGAATAAAATTTTGGCGGCATTAAGTTTGTTGATGATAACAGGTGCCTACGGAATTTCGGAAGTTGCCGCAAAGAAAAAAATGGCCGGAAAAGAGGTGGCGGGCAATGATGGAAAAGAAATTTACGAGGCAAAATGCGCGCTTTGTCACGGCGGCGATGGAAAATTGGGCGCGATGGGAGCGAAAGATCTTAGCGCAACTTCTCTCGGTATAGAAGAGATCAAAGAAATTGTATTGAAAGGTAAAGGTTCTATGAATGCAGTTCCTGTTGACGATGCGCAAGCTCAAGCTGTGTCTGAATATGTGAACGCGGAGATCAAAGGACACTGATCTTGTGACGTGTGATTTAAAATGAAAGAAGCTTCTTATTCTACTTCTCTTCCTCAGCATTCCTGCGTTCTCATTGGAGTGATCAATAAATTTCAGGACGAAGCTGATTCCAAAGAATATTTGGATGAGTTGGCTTTCCTTGCGCTTACATACGGGCTCATCACCAGGAAAATGTTCACTCAAAAATTGGAGAAACCGGATAAGTCTACTTTCATCGGCAGCGGAAAAGTAAAAGAAATCGAAGAGTTTGTGAAGGAAAACAAAATTGATGTTGTGATCTTTGACGATGAACTTTCTCCATCTCAACAAAGAAATCTGGAAAAAGTTTTGGGAAAGAAAATTCTCGATAGAACGACTCTCATTTTAGAGATATTTGAACAGAGAGCGCAAACTGCTCACGCGAAAACGCAAGTTCAGTTGGCGCAGTATCAATATTTGTTACCGAGGCTCACGGGAATGTGGACGCACCTGGAAAGACAAAGAGGGGGGACCGGAACCAGAGGCGGAGCGGGTGAAAAGGAAATTGAAACGGATAGAAGGATCGTGCGTGATAAAATTGCTTTGCTGAAAGATCGTTTGAAAGAGATCGACAAACAAATGGCGACGCAGCGAAAAAATCGCGGGGAATTAATTCGTGTTGCTTTGGTTGGGTATACCAACGTTGGAAAAAGTACGATCATGAATTTGCTGAGCAAGAGTCAGGTTTTTGCGGAAAATAAATTGTTTGCCACACTTGATACTACAGTGAGAAAAGTAACGATCGAGAATTTGCCTTTTTTGTTGAGTGATACGGTGGGATTCATTCGAAAATTACCGACTCAGTTGGTAGAAAGTTTTAAATCTACTTTGGATGAAGTTCGTGAAGCGGATCTATTGATCCATGTCGTAGATATTTCTCACAAAAATTTTGAAGACCATTTAAATGTGGTTAAGCAAACTTTGCAGGATATTGGAGCGGGAGATAAACCTTGCATCATGGTGTTTAATAAGACGGATCTATTTACTTACACTCCAAAAGACGAGGACGATCTCACACCGGAAACGCGGGAGAACATGAGTCTGAACGAGATCAAAAAAACATGGATGAAGGGATTGCATCAGCAGGTGATCTTCATTTCCGCTTACAAAAAAGACGGATTGGAAGAATTCAGAAAGATGTTATACGATACAATTAAGGAGATGCACATCAAGAGATATCCGTATAATAATTTATTGTATTGATGGATTTGAGATTTGAATATGCCAAAAGAAATGATCTGGAAAAGATCGTCGCTACTTACAATTCTTCTATTCCCTCTCGTCTCGCTACAGCGGATCTGGAACCTGTAAGTGTTGAAAGTAAAATTGCCTGGTTCGATGCGCACAATGAAAATGATCGCCCCCTTTGGAAATTAATTTGCGATGGAGAATACGCGGGTTGGATGAGTTTCAATTCTTTTTACGGGAGGCCTGCGTATAGCGGAACAGTGGAAGTAAGTATTTATTTGGAAAATAAATTTCACGGAAGAGGTTTAGGAAGTAAATGTTTGGAAAAAGCGATCGACGAAGCACCAAAATTAAAAATTCATACTTTGCTCGGTTTTATTTTCGGACACAATGAAGTGAGTCTGAAATTGTTTTACAAATACGAATTTTCTAAGTGGGCGCATTTCCCGGAAGTGGCCAACATGGATGGAAAAATGAGAGATCTTATTATTTTGGGAAGAAAGGTTTAGATCTTCTTCAGTCTTTCGTTCGCGTAGCCAATGTATTTCGCGTTGATCTCGTACCCAATAAAATTTCGTTTTAATTTTTTGCAAACGGCAGCTGTAGTTCCAACTCCGCAAAACGGATCGAGAACCAGATCTCCTTTTTTAGAACTTGCTTTTACAATTCTCTCAATGAGTTTTTCCGGTTTTTGAATGGTGTTCAGTAATTCCCGACTGATCAATTCTTTCGATTTGTAAGTAAGTTGTTTAATGTCACCCCAAACATCACCGGGATTTTTTCCTGCATCGTTGAATTTTGTCTTTCCGAATTTTCCTTTTTTTACGGAGGGGACTTTTTCCACTCTTAGACGATGTTCCAGTTCCACTAATTGCGGAACACGAATATCTTCCAAATTGAAAGCTTTCGACTTTCCTTTCGTAAAGTATGCGATGAGGTCGTAATTGTTCGTGTAGTTGTTTCTTCCCTGTGCCAATCGACTCGGCTGATACCATATTATTTTTCTGTTCAATTGTAAATACGGACGATGGTCGATAAAATCAACGCAATCGTCTTTTCCGAACAAATAGAGTGCGCCTCCTGGTTTTAGGATTCGAGAAAATAATTTAATCAGATTTAAATTGTATTCCTGAATGTTCCCAACTCTGTCCCAATCATTCGTAGTGACTCCGTACGGACCATCACACACAATAAGATCAACGCTGTTCGCTTTCAACTCTTTCACAAGTTTCAGCGAGTCTCCCTTAAGGATCTTAATTCCTTTCATACTAAAAGCTAAAGTAAGTCATGGCAATGTATCCGCAAATTCCTTTTACTAACATTAGCCCGTCTACATAAACTAAATAGTATAAAATATTTCTTCTTTCCTTTAAGCGATAAGCGGCAATGATCATCAAAACGAAAGGAATAACATTCAGTGAAATTTTTACCGGATGGAAGTGTCTGTAAATTCCAAAAATGATGAAGGTGATCAGGCCTAATATCGCCAATGGAATGATAATGTAGAAAATTGTTTTTCTAAGCCCTGTTTGTACTACAAATGTATTCAATTGGTCTCGAGAATCTCCGGCATAATCTTTAATATCGAACATGATGCAAAGTACCGAGACGAACATGAAATTCTTTAAAAAAAGCAGACATCCTACCAAGGTGAATTCATAAGAAATACCCAGCAAAAGTGTCGCGACCAAAACCGGATACCAGGTCACGATCCCGGCCCAGCAAAATCCAATGATAAAAGGTTTGAGCCAGCCGAATTTGCGGATGTTGAATTTCGCGTCTATCCCGTAATACATCGCCGCGACCAAAGGAAAAATAGCAAATAAAAATAAATGAAGGGCGGTGAGCTTGAATAGTGCATTTCTATTTTGGATAAAAAACAGAACGATGCAGAATAAACTCACGAGTGTGAGAAAGAGTTGACTCGCATTCACGAATTTTTTTCTGTTCATGTACCAGGCGTCTCTTTCGTTGGAGGGATAACCGGAAGTATCGTGAATATATGCTCTGGTATAAAAAACAACTGTGATGCAAAAAAGCGAAAGGTAGTAGAGCAGGGGATTTAGTGGAAAAACCTGCTGTACTGTTGCTTCAATGCTCAACATTACTGTACATAGCCCATAAAAATAATTCCCGAAGAAAAAAAATTGAGTAAGTGGATTATTGGTGAAGCGTGACATTCTTCTCAGTGATTATCCTGAGTATAAATGTACTGATAAAAGAGTTAGAAATAAGAACTGAAACCGAATTGTATTATTCCGGTGTTAGAAGGCGCATTGTTTAAGATATCGTGTGCTTTTTGTATCCTGTAGTTTAATCTTATAACTGTTGTTCCGGTGGGACGAAAGGCGATCGTTGGAACAATTGCCCAAATATCATCTCCGATTTTCGTTCCGCTTTCTTTAAAAGTTCCCACATTGTAGTCGGCCATTTCTCCTCGCACACCAATATTCAGTTTCGCTTTTCGCCAGCCGAACATGGTATGCTGAGCGATCGTATAAATGACATCCGTATAAGCGCCCCATTGCTGATTACCGTATTGTTGTCCGTACGCTTGCGGAACATCCACCATCACTTTCGCGTATTCACCGGTGATCATTAACTTATTTTTAAAAAAGGAAGTATTGAAGTCTATCGCCATCACTGTCGCGGATCTTTTATTGTCAATTTGCAATCCGTCTACTTGAAATTTATTGTAGATCCCGGTCAGGTAACTTAATCCTAATTCTCCGATCTTTCTGTTTCTGAAGGCGAGTTTCCCTGTATACATGGGTGTTCCGCTATTACTTTCTTCAAATTTTTCTAAATTGCTTTTTCCTGCTTTCAACGACGTTCTTCCCTCCGTATTATCGATGACACGATTGTCGAATCCATTCGTCAGATAAAATTCATAACCAATAATAATATCCCTGGAAAAATATTTTCCGTGCGCGCCCATTCCTGCATTGCTTAAAGTAGAAGGAATAATGTTCGTTGCGCTTAGCGGACGGTCGATAAAATCCCATCTTGGTCCGTCGTGATTTTGATTGAATCCTCCAATAGGATTCATGATCACTCCTCCTCTTAAATTAAAGAGAGGATCCATTTCAAAGTCCAGGGCGCAGTACTCCAGGCCGATCTCTTTTGTGCCGTCCTCAAATTCTAATTCTGAGAGGAATTTTATTTTTTTGGCAATAGAACTTGAAAAGAACAAGGTCATTCTTCTCATTTGAAAAGAAAATCCATCGCTGATGCCGTTCGTTGAAGCGTATTGTGTATTCGCTTCTAAATACCCTCCAATAGCAATAGGAAGTTTTCCTGCAGTTAAAAAAGGACGGTTGTAGATCGCGTCCATGTTCAGATTTCCTTTCGATGTGTCGATCGGAGTTCTTTTAATGAGACTGTCCGTTTGGCCTGCATTTACCAATGAAGACAATAGAAAAATAAATAGGAATATGCTTTTAAAGTTGTACATAGATATTTTCGTTGTCCTGATTCACTTTGTAAGTCACCAGATTATTCTCAGCGGGTGGATTTTGTACGGCGCCCAGATTATTGAATTCGCTTCCGTGGCAGGGGCAGATCAAATAATCTCCGTGAGGATTCAGCTCACAGCTTTTGTGAGTACATTCCATCAATAAGGCGGAATAAGTCGTTTCATTCAGTTTAAAGACACAAATGGGAAACTGCAACTTTTCTGTTTTGACAAGAACGTATTTTCTGTTCTTGCTTTTTCCATCTTTCAATTCAAGAAATTCTGATTTTTTTATGGCGAGTGAATTGTCCTTCGATGTTGAGGAGGCATAATAATTTCCTTTACAGGATGGAAGGAAACTCAATGCAACTCCTCCCATACAAAGCATACTGCAATGTTGTATGAATTCTTTTCTCTTCATTACAAAGACTCCAAAAATTTAATGAGATCACGTTTGTTATCGGAAGAAAGAGCCTGAAATTTATTTTTACTTACATTCGCTTCCCCGCCGTGATACATGATCGCCTCCTCAATACTTTGCGCTCTTCCGTCGTGCAGCAAATAATATTTTCTTCCCTGCGAAGCCGGAGAAAGGCCAAGTCCCCAAAGCGGAGGAGTTCTCCATTCAGAAGTTTTTGCTGTTCCTTCGGTATATCCGTCATCTAATCCCGGACCCATATCATGCAAAAGAAGATCTGAATAAGGATGAAATTCTTTGTTCGAAAGCGGTTCTATTGGCGAAGAACTTGTTTTTAAGGTCTGTTTGTGGCAAGTCTCGCAGCCGGTATTGATAAAGATTTGTTTCCCATTTTTTACCAGTGAATTATCTTGATCGCGTTGGATCGGAGCTTTTAGAGTCTGCAAATAAAACACAACGTCACTGATTGTATTCACTGAAACTTCGGGATCAATGTCTGCATGCGTATAAACATCTTTTGGAACATACAACGAAGTAATTCCCATGTCTTGATTGTACGCACCGGAAGTTTGCTGGGTAAGATCATATACAGCGGCTTTTTTTCCAAATTTGCATATATATTTTCCTGCTTGAGAAATCGCGCCTGAAACCGGACTCACATACGAAGGAATAGTATTCCAATTCGGATGCCCGCGAACTCCGTCAGCATTTGTAAGATTCGCATTCGCCATCGCAATGATGTCAGCGTCGCTTACCAGCTCAATATAGCCCAACCCTGTATTTGCAGGCGGGGTAAATTTAGCAGAAGTTGCTCCGGCTGGAATTTGTTCCGGGTCGAAACCGGGAAGCGAGCGATTTTGCAATTGAGGACCACCTTTATCCAAAAATTTATTTCCTGTGCTATCAGTTTGTCCGAACCGTGTAAGAGTAGTGAACGGATGTCCTTTTCCATCTCCGGCATGACAACTTCCGCAGCTATTTGTCACGAAGATCGGACCCAACCCTTTTTCGCTTGTGAATATTTCATCATTAAACGCAGCATCTCCTTTTAAAAATCGAGCGCGTTGCTCATTGGTCAGGCCCTCTATCGGTCCATCCAATAGTTGATCGTTTTTCGGGGTTTTTGGGGTGATCTTCTGGCAGGAAAAGACAATTGACATCAGGGAAATTACTCCTACGCAGAGTAAGGTGTATTTGTTCTTTTTCGACATACGGACGACAAATATATGTATTTGTTAGAAATACCAAACAAATAAAATTAGGTTAGACTAATTTATGGAATTAGGAATATTTCGTATATTTGTGAAGTTCAGTCAAATGTCTCAGTCATTATCAGAGGAAAATTACCTCAAGGCCATTTATAAACTCTCTCAGGAAGGGAAAGCAAAGATCACGCCCACAGCTGTAGCGGAAACACTGGAAGTGAATGCGGCTTCCGTAGTGGACATGCTTAAAAAATTAAGTGAACGAAAGTTAGTTTCTTACAACAAAGAAAAAGGTGTGAAATTGACGGACAAAGGAGCAAAGATCGCGTTGACCATTGTGCGAAATCATCGTCTTTGGGAAGTTTTTTTGATGGACAAATTAGGATACAGTTGGGATGTGGTGCATGATATCGCCGAGGAATTGGAGCACATAAAGCACAGTGAATTGGCCGATCGTCTTGAAAAGTATTTAGGATATCCGGAATTCGATCCTCACGGAGATCCTATTCCAAAAGCAAATGGAGAACTTCCAAAAAGAAAAACAATAATGCTTACAGATGTCGGTGTCGGAAAAACTTGTCAGGTTGCTGCTGTAAAGGATTCCTCCCCGGATTTTTTGCATTACCTCGAGCATTTGTCAGTTGGAATCGGAACAAAAATAAAAGTGATCGAAAGAATTTCTTTTGATGATTCCGTCGTTGTTCAGATCGGAAATGAGAGAAAGACGAATGTCTCAAAAAAATTCTCCGACAATTTACTGGTCGTTTAGAATTTCACTCGAAGTGTTACATAGCCATTGAGTGGATCGGCGGGAATGATCCCGGGTCCCGGATATCCTTCAGTTCTTCTTGTAAAATAAGAAGCATTCCCCGCATTGTTCACTCCCGCGTAAATTCCAAAATATTTGAAATTGTAAGCTGCTGAAAGATCCATGACGGAATAGGCCGGAATGATTCCATAAATTCCCGAAGTGGATGTCTCCGCGTTTGTCGCGTCAGAAAATTGATCAGATGTGTACGAATATTGAAAGGTGAAAGAAAATCCTTTGAAAGCGTAAGTGAGTCCGCTCCTCAAAATAATTGCCGGAACGTATTCTACTTTCTTTCCATTATATGCGCTGAGTTTGCTTCCGGTATACAGCGCGTCATTGTAGGCGAAGTTCACAAAGGTGCTTAATTTGTGTTTGCATTTTTTGTTGATGAGTCTTAACCAATCTACTTCTGCAAATGCTTCTATTCCAAAATTTCTGCTGTCACTCACATTCGTGCGATAGCGAATGATGTTGTAAGTGATCGAATCTGTTTTTAAAGTTGTTCCGATCCTGTTATTGTATTTCAAATAAAAAATACTTACGTCAAAGTAAAGTATGTTCTTCATGCTGCCTCTAAATCCTCCGTCAGCTGTAAATCCTCGCTCATCTTTTAAATTTGGGTCAACCGCGAAATTGGGATTGGTCACTCTCATGTCGTTGAAATTGATCGATCGATAATTCTGACTGAAGTTCGCGTAAATTTCAATTTTGTCGTTAAATTTTAATTGAGTGCCAATTCCTCCCAAGATAAAATCGCGGGGACTGGATCGGTTCTCTTTTATTTGTTGGTCGAGCAAGACAGAGCCGGCAAGATCTTTGTAGATCAAGCGGTAATAGCCATCAGCGGCGGTCGCAATATGTTCGTAGCGAATTCCGGGTGTGACATTCCATTTTTTTGTGAACTGAAAAATATTTTCGGCAAACACCGCGTAATTGGATGAAGGGAAGATGTAGTGAGAATTTTCCAAATTATCCGGATGAAGGAAATTAAAATTCGCTTGATCTGTTTTGTCCGCGTCTCCCTGTCGTCTTTCGGTGTGACCGTTGTAATACCTTCCTCCGATCAATAAATTGGAAATGTTTCCGTTGAGCGTATAACGCTTTAAATACCTGAGTTCTGCTCCGAAATTATTATAGATATCACTCAACAAAGTACGGTTGGTACTTGTATCATCCAATCTGTCCGGTCTGCCCAAATTTCCCAATGCGTCTCTTCCCGCCATCAAGCCAAATCCCGTGAAACTTATTTTTGAATTCGCGCCCAAGTTTGAATTTGCGGTTAGCGCAAATAAATTCCAATTCACTCTGAACCAATTTCTGTTCCGGTTAACAGTGGCCGGATCTTTTTCAAATTGTTTATCGGTCAATCCCCCGGGCTGCTGCGCTGTATAATTCAACCGAGTATATTCCGCTTTTACTGTGGTGTTCTCGCTTATTTTGTATTTGAGCGAAACAAAGGCGTTGTGTGATTGCAATTCCGATCTGGTTCTCCATCCTTCATAGCTTTTGAATTGATAAAAAGCATTGTAATCTAATTTCTTGGTATTTCCATAAAGTTGATTGAAAGAATTTCTGAAACCGTAGCTTCCTCCGCTTTGTCGAAAATTTCCCGCGATTTTTTTTCCTTCAGGGGCTTCCGCGAATTTGTAATTGATCATTCCTCCAAATTGAGTCCCGAATTGCAGACCTGCCGCTCCTCTCAAAATTTCTATTCTATCTATCGCTTCGGTGGGAGGAGTATAGTAACTTTCGGGATAACCGAGTGCATCAGCGGAAATGTCATAGCCGTTTTGTCTCGTATTAAAATTTGAAATGCGATTTGGATTCAATCCTCTTCCTCCAATGCTAATACTTGTTCCGGATCCATCATTCTCAAAAACATTTATACCGGCTACCTTCGAAAAAATCTGCCGGCTGTTATTTGCAGCGAGATTCGCGTTGAGATCCTGCACATTTACCGCCTCGGATTTTTTCCCCGCATAGATGACAGTTCCTTCCACGTTGTTCAGGCGAGAGATCCCAAAAGAATTGTCTTTATTAGCGCTGATCTCTACTTCAGTAAGAGAAAAATTCTTTTTTGAAGGAATACTGTCTTTTTTCTGAGCAGAAAAAAAAGACACATTCAATAAGATCGTTGCTATGAAAAAAAAGCGCATTAATAACTCCTTACCCAATCCTTATTCCGTAAAAAAGAATTGCTTTGTATGCTCAGATCAACAGTGGGATCGATAAATTCTCTGGATCCGCTGCCATTCACGGTCACATAACTTTGCGCCCTTACTTTGAAATCGCGCATTCCTTTTTTCTCAAATTCTTTTTTCAAAAATTTCGCATAGTCGATCATCATGTCCGGTTGTGTGGCCATCATTTTCTCTTGTAAATAAGAGAGATATTGTTTGTTGTCGATCTCAATCTCCCTTCCGGTTTTATTGTCTTGAATATAAAAGAATGCGGTTCCGGCTTTTTCCATCAGCATCACTCTCCATGAAAATCGATAACCTTGCTCGGTCCAAAATAATTCTCCATCGTACATCAAGTAACGAAAAGGCAAAGCGATCTGAACAAGAAAAAAGAAAATGAAAACCGGAGCGACAAAACGCGGGATCGAAATTTCTAAGCGTTCGGATCCTTCATTTCTGTAACGAAAAATATCTTTCAGGCTCTTCACAATGTTCAAATGAAGTTCTTCTTTAAAGAAAATGACGGTGATGGTCATCATGATGAAAGGGAACATTCCAATATTGAAGAACATAGCGGTTGCAGCGTGGAATAGGATCACGAAGACGTAAGCAATGTTCACAGTACGTTTATCGAAAAGAAAAAATCCGATCAAAAGATCGTAGATGCATCCAAACCAGCAGAAAACATAGGCGATCCACTCTTGTTCCAGCAATCCTCCAATAATTGGATAGTGAGAAAAAGCGGGAAGCCAAATTTTTAAGGGCTGAGCCTCAATGAGCCAATCATGATTTAATTTAGCTACGCCTGCGAAAAAATAAACGATGAACATTTGCAATTGCGGAAGAAGGATGAAAATACGGCGAACATGAGTGAGATCCTTTCTTTTGAAAATAATATTGTCGAGAGAGAAATTGCGATGTGCCGGAAGAAAAATGATGATAAAGGAGACCAGACTGATAAAATAATAATGATTCAGATAATTCGTTTTGTCGATCAGTTCTACATAAGTGAAAAGAAGGAAGAAGAGAATTGTACTGAAGCGATAGAGAAATCCCAACAAAATAAAAAGAGAAGACAGCAACATCGCTCCAAAAACCAAGTACATTCCCGTCTCCGAAAATGGTCTTATCCATTCAAAGCCAAAATAAGGAAAGAACATTTTCGGCATCACATACATGCTTTCTACCCATCCCTTTGAAATGAAACGAGAAATAGATATTAGCATCAAAGCGCCGAACGCAATTCTGAAGATCACCAGCGGAGCAATGCTCACCGGTGCATTTAAACTATTTTTTATTTTATTAATCGCCGTCACCGTCTTGATAGGTAATGATCACTCCTAAAGCAGATGTCATGTCAGTTTTCATCAACACCAAAAGTTTTACCAGCTCTTGATAAGCTGCTTCAACCGGCGCAGTGTTGTTTGTCATTTGAGCAGACAGCGGATTTGGGATCGCTGCAAGTTTTGTTCTTGCAGCTCCGATCTGGTCCTTGATCGCCTGATTGAGAGTTCCTCCGTTGTAACTTGTTCCCAGATGTTCTAAATAATCATCAAATCCTTTGTCGTCGTTTCCGCTCGGACGTCTGCCCAGGTAAACATTTTCAATTTGATTCAAAGTAGTTACTGCTAATTGAACGGAATAAATTTGACTGTAATAAGCTTCTGTTTTATTTGGATAAGCAACACCGAGAGATCTTTTTCCCAATGGAATTCCGAGTTCATCGTTCTTTAAATGATCCAATTCATAGTTCAGTTGATTCACTAAATATCCGATCGAACTTCCCAGATCTGAACTGAGAGAAGTGATAAAGGTATTTTTATACGAACCGTTCCACGAAGAAATAATGCCCGCTAATCTTGATCTCATGTCGTTAAGAAGATCAGTTGTGTATTGTTTGCGATTTGTATTGGTGAAAGTTTGAACGATAGCGGTTTCGCTGGGAGCAGATCCATAAAATAAATACTCAAGTGCGGGAAATCCGATTGCAGCGATGTTTGAAACTGCATTCAAATTATAAGTCCCGGCGTTGATGTTTATTCTGATCTGTCCTGTATCAGCAGGAAAAACATTACAGCCGAAACGAAAGGTCGCGCTTTCGGCCGGACCGAATTCAAAAAGATCGCAAGCTTGGAATTTAAAATAAGCGGAAATGAATTTGTGTTTTAGGAATTGAAAATCCGAAAGTGAATTGCTTGCTTTGAAAGTATTGTACGCGTTGTTCAGCGAATCCAGCGAGACGCTGAAAGTGGTATAGGATGGAAGAATTACATTGTCAGCGTAATTGTTGAGCATTCCCGATTTGTCGAATGTATCCGCGGGATCCTCGGCTTCTTCTTTTTTCTTTTTCTTTTTGCAGGATGCCGCAATGAGGCACAACGATATCGCGGTCACAAAAAGTATTCGGAGGCGTATTTTCATAAATTCTCTTCCTGCGAATTTGACGAAAAAGAAGAATTTATGAAATACCTTAAAATGGGTAGCCTCTCGTTACAAAAAACTAGAAATCAGTTAATTAAAAAATAAAAAAAGCGCCTTTTTCGCAGGCGCCTTTCTCTCTTTAAAACATAAACCCAGGTTCTAAGGAATTAGAGAAGCATTTAAACTGAATACGCTTTCTAATTTCGCGATCGCGTTATCCATGTTCGTTACGGTAATGTTGTACAAATTCGTTCCAAAATATCCCATCAAAATTGCGATGTCGGCATCAGAAATTGTTTTTGCCGGATTGTATCTGAAACCTTGAACAAATCCATATCCCTCTGACAAATTGTGGAACATAGTGGCCTGATCTGTCAAATTAGTTTTAGCGCCTTTTAAGTAAGAAATGCATTTCGCAGCGGCTACCTTTTCCCAGGTGTTCATCACAACCGCTTTTGCCTCATCGCGTCCGGTATTGTCTTTGTTGCTAATCGCCGCGCGGCCTTTCAAGAATGCGTTCATGATCGTTGTGTTCGATCCAATTGCAACATCCACCGAATTACAATAGCTTCCCCAATTTTTCAATCCAACCGTGCTGGTGGGGAAAGTAGTAGGCACTCCAAAATATCCGAACGCTTCGTCCCATGCTTTTTCTTGCGCCGTCATGCTATTTGTTACAGTGCTGTTATCAAAACTTCCAATGGTGTTCATGATACTCATCGCTTTCGCGTAGAACAAGGTTCCCATAATTCCCTTCTCACACATTTCTTTGTACTCAAAACCATTCGCGTTCACGAGAATCGCTCTGGCAGGAGAAACTAATTTTCCCTTTACTCCGCTCGAAGCTGTGGAAACTGTTGGATTTGCAGCTGAGGTGATACTTGCCGCTTCAGCTTCAACAAAACCTGCTTCCAGATCCGTGATCTGAGAAAACGTATTGCTGGTTTGATCTTTTAATTGAATTCCGCTCGTATTTAATGTTACATCGGTGAATTGAGAAGCCGCGTTCACGAACATGTTCTGCATTTTTGTCGCGCTGATCGTAGGCTGAGTTGGGGAGGTAGTTGTATGTGTCGAACGAATATATGTTGTTAGTTCACCCAACATCGCTAATCGCTGAACGGAAGCAGTATAATTTGCATTGGAGAAATTATAAGAGGTTGGAATATCATAAGCGGGTGTTGGATTTGGAGTAGGTTCAGGCGATACTGCATCCTGTTTTTTTTCTTTTTTACAAGCGCTGAGCGCGAAAAACAGAGTTAGAGCAAGAACTGTTTTTGGGGAAATGAGTTTCATAATTTTGAATTTACTCCACAAAGTTGCAGCATTCACTGTCTATTTAAAATACCCAAAACAAGGTAGAATGGCCTAAAATTTTGTTAGAATGCTCACAATCATTCCGAAAACCCACACAAACAATTATCTTTACTTTATAAATGAAAAGATCAGACTTCATACGATCATTACTTGCATTACCATTAGCTTCTCAAGCCATGAAAATAAATGAACTCGAAAAAATAACCCGCAATTTAAGCGAGACAGAAAAAATGCCCGTACTTTTTCTCGGACACGGAAGTCCGATGAACGCCATCGAGGAAAATGAATTTGTTCAGGGATTTCGCACAATAGGAAAAGGGATCCCGAAACCAAAAGCGGTCTTAGTGATCTCCGCGCATTGGGAAACAAGAGGAACTTATGTCACTGCAATGGAAAAGCCGAAGACCATTCACGATTTTGGCGGATTTCCGAAAGCGTTGTTCGATGTGCAATATCCTGCGCCGGGAAGTCCCGAATTGGCAAAAGAAACAAAAGCGCTCATCAAAAAAACAGAAGTTGGTTTGGATCAGAATTGGGGATTGGATCATGGAGCCTGGTCAGTGGTGAAACATATGTATCCGAATGCGGATGTGCCCGTGATACAAATGAGCATTGATTATACGAAAGACGGACAATATCATTATGATCTCGCAAAAGAGATAGCGAGTTTGAGAAAAAAAGGAGTTTTAATTGTGGGAAGCGGTAATATGGTGCACAATTTGGGAATGATCGCCTGGGATAAATTGAACACAGATAATTTTGGATACGATTGGGCATTGGAAGCGAGCGATAAAATGAAAAAATATATTTTAGCGGGAGAACACGCGCGGTTGATCAATTTTAAGGGGCAGGGAAAAAGTTGGGACCTGGCCATTCCAACTCCGGAACATTATTTACCTTTGATCTACACCTTAGGACTAAAGGAAGAGGGAGAAAAGATAACTTTGTACAATGATAAAGCCGTGGCAGGTTCACTAACGATGACCTCCGTTAAGATCGATAAATAAAAAATGAAAATAATAGATCTCACTCATACACTCAATAACGAAATCACCGTTTATCCCGGTACTGTTGGTCCGAAAATAGAAGTTCTCGCCACAGTTGAAAAAGAAGGCTATCGCGAATTAAAAGCGGAAATGGTTTTGCATTCAGGAACACACATAGATGCTCCGAATCACATCATCGCGAATACAAAAGCGCTCGATCATTTTCCATTGGAGAAATTCATCGGTCCCGCCCTCGTAATAAAGTGCGATAAAATAAAAGCGATCGATCTTCCTTTCCTGAAAAATTTCGAAGAAAAAATAAAAAAGAGCGAGTTCATTTTATTTTATACCGGCTGGCAGCACAATTGGCACAGCGATAAATATTTTGAAGATTGTCCGACTCTCAATAGAGATAGTGCGACCTGGCTGACACAATTTAAATTGAAAGGAATTGGCTTCGATTCTTTTTCTGTCGATTCAATTGTTCCCGCTGAAAAAGTGACACCCGAAACACTGCCGAATCATCACATTTTATTGGGAAAAGAAATACTATTGATCGAGAATCTGACTAACTTGGATCAATTGCCCGATGATATTTTTCAATTTCAATGTTTTCCTATTAAAGTGGAGAACGCTGATGGTTCTCCTATCCGCGCTTTAGCCATGATTGAGTAGAAGCGCTTGTATGGTGAGCGGTCTTATCCTTTAAATTATCGACAATTTAGCCTTATTCATAGGTTTTTTGATGAAATCGAGTATCTTCGTCCTAAATTAAGATCAGCAATGAATAGATTTTTACTTGTCATTATTTGTTTTTGCTTTGGTTTTGCAGCGAAAGCTCAATCCTTGCAATACAACACTACTTCTTTGCCGGCGACAATTGGCGTTGATGGTTTGATGAAGGGAACGACAGGAGTAACTCTTGGTTCTATTCTTCCTAATGGAGATATTAAAAATGCAACGAACGTTACGATCGGAAACATCGCAAACGACGGAACTATTACAAATTCCCTGCAAGATATAATTGGTTATGTGATGAACGATGGTACTGTGAAAGACGCGAATCAAGCTGTGATCGGAAAAGTTTTGAATTCAGGTCAAGTTCAGAATGCTCAGCAAAATCCTATTGGTAACGCTCCCGGCATTGACAAAAAATGGGCCGCTGTTTGTTATTTTTTTTATAAAGTGAATTAACAGGTATAACATGAAAAAACTTTTATTCGCTTTTGTTTTTATTTTAAGTTCCTTTTTCAGCAAAGCTCAATGCGTTGTGGCATTGGATCAAACCGGAAATGCGAACGGAAATGCTTCGTTTACGATCTCTACTACATTTCCCAATGAATTGGTGATGATCACCTATGCGGGATGGAATGGCCCGGGTAATGGTCCTATTACCGTAGACGGTGTCAATGCTACATTGGTGAGCATAGCTAACAATGGGAATTCAGGAACGACGGAGGTTTATGCAAAGACAGTCGCTGCGATCGGAACTCATACCATCGTTTGTAATGAATCCGGTTATAGTTATGCGCCTTATGGAATTAATTTCGCCGCGGGATTTTACGTGAGTGGTTGCGCACTCACTTTAGCGAGCATCAACGTTACAGTAGTGAATACGATCGCTTGTACAACGGGAGGGAGCATTGGTGCTACCATCAATACCAGTGCAGCGAATTCAATGATCTATACATCTTGCGAGATCAATAACGGTCAGAGCGGAAATTTTCCGATTGCCTGGACAAACGCGAATTTTTTAGCGAGTTTACACATTGGAAACGGTATTGACGCGGGACATGGTTACAAATTTGCCGCCGCAACCGGAGCTTATAACATTGTTGCTACAAATACTTCAAATATCAATAACGGCTGCGGAGGATTGTGTTTGATCCTTGCTGCAATTGCTCCTTGTACAACTTGTGCTTTGCCAATTGAATTGGAAAAGTTTGAGTGCGATGCCGCGGGAGAAGAAAGTGTGAATTTGCGATGGACGACTTTAAGCGAGAAGAACAGCAGTCATTTCGAAATTGAGAGATCAAGTGATGGAAATGAATTTGTTTCTGTAGGAAGAATAAAAGCCGCGGGTAAGTCCGAAACTTCCGTGAATTATACTTTTACAGATGCGAAAGCGGTAAAAGGAGTAAATTATTATCGTCTGCGCGAAGTTGACAGTGACGGAAACTCTAAAATATTTGATATGACCACTTGTGATCTTTTAAAGATCAGAAATGAAGTGAGCATTTATCCGAATCCAAACGACGGGAATTATAATTTGGTATTGGGAAGCAGTGATCTATATCAAACTCTGGAAGTAAGCAATTCCTTGGGCGAAGTGGTGTATATCCGGCAATTTCCTCCTTCTCCCAACGGAAGTGATCACCAGATCAGGGTGCCGGATGCACAGAAAGGGGTCTTCGTTGTAAAAATTACAGAAGGGAATAAAGTGATCGCCGTTAAAAAATTGGTTGTAGCTAACTAATTATTTCAGATTCTCTTTTATGAATTGCGTTGCGTTTTGAAACGCATCTTCCGCAAATTCCTTATTGAATTTAGGATTGCTTGGATTTGCGAAAGCATGATCCGCGTTGTAGGATCTTACCGTGACCTTCTTATTCAAACTTTTCATATTGCTTTGAAACTTCTCCACTACCTCTTTGTTGATCCATTTATCTTGTTCCGGCCAAACAAAATATACCGGAGCGTCAAGCTGACTTAATTTTTCTGTTTTCTCTTCGGGCATTCCGTAATACATCACGCAGGCTTTACTTTGTTTTTGGGCAAGAATACTTGTCTGCAAACTCCATCCTCCGCCAAAACACCAGCCAATAGTCGCGATCCTGGCGTCTTTTCCTACATAATCTAAAGCACCCTTAATTATGGCGCTCGCTCTTTCACTCGTTACAGCGCCCATATATTTTGAAGCGGAATCTCTGGTAGAAGCAACTTTTTTATCATAAAGATCAAGCGCGATCACATTCACATCTCCCAAATTCGCGGCTATCTTTTCCGACTCTTGTTTTACATAGTCGTTCAATCCCCACCATTCGTGGATCACAAAAATATATTTGTTCGTTGTTTTTTTATTTTTCAATTCATACGCGTATCCCTCTTTTCCATCAGATGTTTTGAAAGAAATATTTTTTCCTTGAGGATCGGCAAGCGTGAAGGGAAGAGGTTCCAAATGTGTAGCAACGAAATCTTTGTCGTGGCTGAATCCGGCGAACATTTCGGTGGACGACATTTTTGCACAGCAGCTCATTTGGGCGGAAACGCCGGAAACGGAAAAAATAAATGCAGCCAGAAGAAGTTTAATTTTCATCGGAAAAAAGAATTAAAAAATAAAAGGATTTTACCTGCAGTGATTGGAGGTGTGTCGGTGACCGTTACAGAATAATCGTCCGGACCCAACACCGCCGTAATTAGTATGAAGGAGAACGGACGCGCTGATCAACGCGATATTCAAGAGTACTTCATTCCTTGCTTCCTTGCGTTGTTGTTTTCTTACAACTTCATCGGAATTTGGATCAGTTGTCGGAATTGTATTGTTAGTCGTTGCAATCGGACCCGCAGCTGTATTGTAACCATTCACCACTTTAGTTTGATCTGCAGCGGCAACTGCTTGTTTATCTTCTAAGTTTGGTTCTGAGATCGTATTGCTGGTGAAAAAATCATTTGTTCCATTCTTATAATGAATGGATGCAACGTCGCTTTTCTTGATCGAGCAAATGACGCTGCTTTCATCAGAATTTTTTTTGTATTTCACATCCGCAACATTTACCTCAAGCACTGTCGCCGAAATTGTCGTTCCGTCGAGCGCGTGGATCTCATCTTGAGAAAATGAGAATAGACTTAACAGAACGGAACCGAAAAGGAGTATTGGTTTTTTCATGCGGATGGATTTGTATATTAAAGGTAGTACAGATACTATGCCATACAAGTTTTGAAACGTTAAAAAATTCCAATAGAACAGGCAAAATGTGAACACCCGCTTGAGGTTTTTCTCTAAATGTTAATTACGAAAATTCAAAGGTTTGAGAATCAATACCATTCTATCCCCCATAATTCTTGGTAAAGCACTATCTTAGTCCATTATGTTCGGCCAATACAAGATCAGTTCCATCGCTTTCTACACCATTTGCGCGATCCTGTCCTCTCTCGTTGTATTTTTCCCTCCCAATAATGTGCTTTCTTACGATGTTTTTGGGTACTATCTCTATCTGCCTCTCGAATTCAAATACCACGATCTTACGTTAGAGCATTTTTCCGCTATCGAAAAAATTTTCAGTCAATACCATCCCAGCGAGACTTTTTATCAGGCGCTGAAATGGGACAACGGAAACTGGGTGATCAAATATCCTGTGGGAATGGCATTGCTTTATTCGCCCTTTTATTTGGCAGGAGAATTCTTCGCTATTGCCGGCGACTATCCTACCGACGGATTTTCTCGTCCTTACCAACTTAGCATTTTGTATGGCTGTTTGTTTTATACGATCGTTGGACTTTGGTTCACAAAAAAAATTCTAACAAAATATTTTAATGATCGAACGGCTGCATTCACTCTTTTTTTCATCGCGCTTGGAACAAATTATTTTTTTCATACAAGTGTGCATGGTCAGGGTGCGATGACCCACAATATTTTATTTACACTGTTCGCGATCATTTTTTGGAAGACGATCAGTTGGCGTGAACTAAAAAGAAAAAAAGATCTTTATGTAATCGCAGTTTTGGTTGGGATCGCCGCTCTTTGCAGAGCTACGGAGATAAATATTTTGATCATTCCTTTTTTGATCGGAATAATAGATCTTGGCGGACTCAAAGAAAAGATCGCTGAATTTTGGAAGATCCGCACTCAGTTTTTTGTCGCGGCGGGAATTATTTTTGGGATCGGCGCTATACAACTGATCTATTACAAATATTCTTCCGGAAAATTCTTCATAAATCCCTATGGGGCGGGAAATCCCGGTGAGGGTTTTGAGATCTTTCATCCGCATTTGTTGGAAGTGCTGGTCAGTTTCAGAAAAGGATGGCTCATTTATACTCCGATCATGATCTTTTCTCTGATCGGATTTCGTGAGCTGTATTTGAAGAACAAAGAATTATTCGTTCCGATCTTTATTTATTTCCTTCTCAATTTTTATATCGTTGCAAGCTGGTCACACTGGTGGTACAGTTCTTGTTTCGGCATCCGCGCACTCATTCCTTCTTATGCCCTGATGTGTATTCCATTGGGATATTTCATTGATCATGTGTTGAAGAGCGGAATCAAATATTTTGTTCTCGTACTTATGTTCGCATTAACGGGATTGAATATTTTTCAAAGCTGGCAGGCGAGGGAGGGAATTTTAGATCTTGAAAATACTTCGAGGGATTATTATTTCTCTACCTTCCTTCAAACAAGCGAACCAACTAAAGAACAGAAAAAACTTTTACTAAAAGGAAAATCGAAAACGGGATTCGAGACATTTACTTTGCGGGATTCACTGGAGAATTACCTGACGTTTGCAAAATGGAAAAATTTTGAAAACGGAAATTCACAGGAGAATGTAGCTCATAGCGGAAAAAACTCTTTGTTGACGGATGAAAAAAGCAATTCGGTTACCGGAATTGAGATCCCCCTTGATTCAATTTCCCGCAAAAAAAGTGTATTCGTTCGCGCGAGTGCATGGCTATTTGTGAAAGACACAGTTGGTGTTAAAGCGGAATTAAAAGTCTGCATGCGACATAAAGGATGGGAATTTCGTCCCACCAAATACGAGTTAAAGGGGAAGGGACTGATCCCCGGTAAATGGAATAAAGTCCAGATCTATTATTTAACGCCCGATGATCTCAGAAGCAGAAAAGATAAAGTTTGTTTGTACTTCAGTAATTGGGGAACGGCAATTTATCTGGATGACCTGTTAATGGAATCCATGGAGCCTGTTATTGAGAGTTCCGTTTTCTAAAATCAATTTTAGCTAAAAATATTTCCCAAAGTTAAACCGTTTTAGCTATCTTTATCCAATTAATACATGTCAATGAAAAAACTAATTTTTCTTTTTGCGGCTTTAATCGCCTTGAATATTCAAGCCCAAAATCCCGGAGATACCATTGTAGTAAAGGGATTCAAGTGGGGAAGTCCTTCGCGTGACTCCATGATCACTTTCCCTCCCTCCAATCTTACTTTCGAAAAGATCATCATGAAATACAACATGCGCTGTAAGAATGGAAATATCTCTACACAAGCTCAGCCGAATTTAGGCTGCGGGGAGTGGGATTATTCTTGCAACACTTACATTGTGGATTCATCGAGAATTGAAAATGCGCTGAACACAACCCCTAGTCATTTGATCTCGAATTTTACAGGAACAACTTTCGTTTACAACACCAGTCCGCTTTTTGATTATTACAATTTTGTCCAAACGGATGTTGTATTGAATAATATCATCAGCGAAAATCAATATACACTTGGCGCGGGTTCATCTACCATCACCAATTTTCTAAAAGCGAACGAGCGTTCAGGAAGATCACAAATACTTTTCACAGCGACGGAATTAACTTCGGCAGGATTTACCGCGGGAAATATCGACGGTTTGTTGCTGGATGTAGCGAATGCGGGCGGCGGACTTAATTTTTTCAAGGTCTCTGTAAAACATTCTACAGCAACCGCGCTCAACTCAAGTACGGTTAGTACAACCTCTTTCACCAACGTATTTAACGCTAACAAAACTTTTACGGCGGGAGTGAATCGTGTTCAATTCGCAACACCTTTTGTGTGGGACGGAACAAGCAATGTCCTTTTTGATTTTTCTTTTACGAATACGGTTCCTTCCAATCCAATTATTTTTAACGCGGCAACAACTCCTTCTATCATGACCTTGAACGCGAAAAATAATTACGCGTTGGATCTGGCCGCTCTTGCTCAAGTGACGATCAATACATCAATGATGTCGAGCATTAGCAGTGAAATTACCGTCGCGTTCTGGGTGTATGGAAGATCAAACATGCTCCCCGCGAATACTTCTTTCATTTACGGCTGGGGCAATGATCCCAATCAAAGAAATTTGAATTTACATTTGCCCTGGAGCGACAGCAATATTTATTTTGATTGCGGATATTCAGCGGGAAATTACGACAGGATCAATAAAGCGGCCGTTACAAATGAAATTGGAGGACAGTGGAATCATTGGGCATTTACAAAAAATGCCACGACAGGAAACATGAAAGTTTATTTGAATGGAGTTCTTTGGCACAGCGGAACGGGAAAAAATAAAACCATGTCCATTCTCAATTTGATTTTAGGTAAAGACAAGGATCTGCAAAATAATTACAAGGGAAAAGTGAACGAGCTGAGTATTTGGGACAAAGAACTTTCTTTGACAGATATTCAAACATGGATGAACAAACCTTTAGACAATACACATCCATTCTATACAAATTTACGTGGGTATTACAGGGCTGACGAGGGAACAGGAGCGATCATCAACGATTCTAAATTCGCTCAGGTTTCCAACGGAATTAACATGCAGTGGACCTACGACAGAGGAGATAAATTAGTGAGAACATTTTTTGAGTCTAACATGAGGCCGAACGTAACCTTGTTGAGAGGAAGTTATTCTATTACCACAAATACTCTTGTTGTAAAAGATTCTGTACAAAGAAATCCAAATATTGTTCAAGCGTTCACAGTTGTTTCAAACAATACGGTTGTACCGATGATGGATGACGCGATCAATGTGATCTCTACACAAAGCTTATATGCTTCTGACCCTATCAATACATATGATGGAGACACTGGAACTTTGACAGGAACAACTGCTGCCGTTTCGAATGGAACAATTAATATTACGAACTATAATTATTACAGAAGATATCCTTGGTTCAATGAGATCATGTCTTTTGTTACTCCTTACGGAAAAGGATTGGACATGGGAATCAAAGGAAAAACCTGGTTTTATGACGTGAGCGATTTTGCTCCGATCATGAAGGGAAGCAAACGTTTGGTGATGGCATTGGGCGGGCAGTATCAAGAACAAATGGATATTGATTTTTGGTTTATTGTTGGAACCCCTCCAAAAAACGTCGTGCAATTCAATCAGCTTTGGCAGGGAGCGGGCAGGGCAGGCGATGCTTCAGCGGTGAGCATTAATAATGACATTAGGTACACAACGCAAACGGTTACCATTCCGGTAACAGGTTCAAGTTTCAAATTGAGATCAACAATTACCGGACACGGATCAGAGGGAGAATTCTCCCAAAACGGCGGTACGATGACACATATGTTCAATATCGATGGGGGCGCTCCTGAATTCACATGGCCGATTACACAGGTATGTAATATGAATCCTATCATCGCGCAAGGAGGCACATGGTTGTATACGCGTCAGGGATGGTGTCCCGGACTTGCTTCTTTACTGAAAGAATACAATCTTACCGGCATGTTAACTCCGGGTAACACGCATACTTTGGATTACAATTGTTCTGCTCCAATTGTTGGAAATGGTGACTACCGTTACATCGTAGCAAATCAGTTAGTAAGTTATTCGGTAGCGAATCAATCCTTGGATGCAAGAATTGTAGATGTAATGATGCCAAGCGATAAAGTTTTTTATAGTAAGATCAATCCGATTTGTGAGAGTCCGCTTATCATGGTTCAAAATACAGGTTCTGCAACTGTGTCAAGTTTGGACATCGATTATTGGCTGAATAACACGGGTGTGAAACAATCCTTTAATTACACCTGTAATCTTAATTTTATGGATACTGTTTCGGTACGTTTACCATTGGCAGCCCTTTGGCAGAATGGTGTGCAGCCAAGCGGAAACACATTCAGGGCAGAAATAAAAAAGGTAAATGGCGTTACGGACGATTATGTATACAATAATAAATACAATTCAACTTTCGATATCCCGGCCGTCGTACCAAGCACATTTGTGATCCAATTCAAAACCAATAATAATCCGGGTGAGAGTTCATACACCCTTACAGATGAAAATGGAAACGTTGTTGGGGTGAGTAATTTTACGAATGGCGCGAACGCAGTTTATTACGATACGTATACGCTTAATGGATGCTACCGTCTGACAGTGAAAGATCTTGGAGGTGACGGTTTGCAGTGGTGGGCCAATCCTGGTCAGGGAAATGGTTATGTCGCATTGAAGGATGCATTTGGAAGTAACATTCGAAACTTCAATTCCGATTTTGGAGCGGAATTCCAGTTTGCTTTTACAACTGATGGTCCGCTAAAAGTTCAGGACAATAGTTTCGGTTCGCTGCTGAACATCTATCCAAACCCTGCGCATTCAAAATTCTTTGTTGAAGGAGATGAGTTAGAAGGAGCGGATGTGACATTGTTAGATGTGCTTGGGCATGTGATCAGAAAAGTGGACGCAAAAGATAAAACCAAATTAGAGATCAATACAAATGAATTGAGCGCGGGAATTTATTTCTGTGTGATCAGTAAGAACGGAAGTAAGATGACGAGAAAGATCGTTGTGAATTGATCCTTTCAATTAATTTCTTTCTAAAACCCTCGTAAATACTACGAGGGTTTTTTATTTTTCAAAAAATCAAAGTGGCGTATAAAATGTGGATAATCAGATGATTATATGAGTTATTCCTTTTTTTTGACCGATATCAAAATAATGCGCTTTTCAATAATGCCGCCGATATTTTTTGAGATTAACGCAAATCATGAATAAGTCTCACCCAAAAATTACATCTCAGCTCCTTTAAAACAATATATTTAATGTGCTTACCGCGGTAATCACTTTTGTACCTGGCTTGAGACCGATAAGTGATTATTTCTTCTTTTCATGCCCCTGTACCTTTACAACATAAAACTTAAAAACATGAAATCGAATCAAAAAAATCAAATGCTTGTAAAGGTGCTCTTCTTTTTTATTCTTATCTCTTCTTCATTTCGCGGTGTATCACAAATGACTGCGGGAGATATTGTAGGGAAATATGTGGTGCCTTCTAAGGACGGAGCTATTCAGATCTATGAGAATGAAGGAAAATATTTCGGAAAGATAATTTTGAATAAGGATCCGGAAAAATTGGACGTGAATAATCCAGAGAAGGAAAAACAGAAACAAAAGGTTCTTGGTCTCACCATTTTGAACGGATTCAAATTTGACGGAGACGATACTTGGGAAAGCGGAACGATCTACGATCCTAAGAATGGAAAGACGTATAGCTGTAAAATTACCCGTTTAGAGAACGGAGACCTCAACATAAGAGGATTTATAGGAGTGTCGTTACTGGGACGAACCGAGACTTTCACTAAGATCGCAAATAAGGACAAATAAAATAAATGAGAAATATTATTTTTATATTCTTCTTTTTGTTGATCGCGAAACTTCACTCGCAGAACTATGTCGATATTTTAAAGGTATCGGGTTCAACAACTCCGTACAACAGTTTCGACACCAGCAGTTCTAAAACAAAACTTGATCAATTGGATGCAGATCTTACAGTTCCTATCAAATTGAATGCGAAGACCACTTTTCTCACCGGTTTTATTTACGAGGGAATTCAGACCAAACTTTTTGCCGACGAGGGAATAAAAAATTTCGGGTCTACCGCAGTAAAAATAGGATTCAATAAACAGTTCAGCGAAAAATGGTCGGGTACCTTTATGGCTCTCCCAAAAATCGCTTCCGACTATAAAAATTTTGGGAGTGAGGATTTTCAAATGGGGGGAGCGGTGATCATGAAGATGAAAAAACACGAACGGCTCAACTACAAATTCGGTTTGTACTATAATTCTGAATTGTTCGGACCATTTTTTGTTCCGATGGCTGGTTTGTATTATTTAAGTCCGAACGAAAATTTTGAGACCAACATCATGTTCCCATTACAAGCGGATGCAAACTATAAATTGCATTCTTTTATTAATGTAGGAGTTAATTTTAATGGACAGATCCGCTCTTATCATCTCACGGATGTGACACCCATCGATCACAGCACTTATGTTGCAAGATCCACCAATGAATTTTTTGCTTATTTAAAATTCAATATCACTAAAAGTATCAGTCTGCAAACAAAGGTCGGACAGTCGGTCGGAAGATCGTATCGTGTTTATGACGAGAATGACAAAGTTGAATTCGGTCTGCCCGCAACTTTTATCGGACACAAGCGCCACCAATTAAACTCAAATTTCTCCAATGGCTTGATCTTTCAGGCCACATTGTTATACCGTTTTAATCTCAATAAAAAATGATCTACAGATTCATAAGGACATTATTCCGTATCACCACTCGTTTTTATTTTAAAAAACTGCAGGTAAAGGGAGCAGAAAATATTCCAAAGAGTGGTCCTGTTTTTTTTGTGGCTAACCATCCAAGCGCCTTTATGGATCCGCTTGTGATAGCAACGATCACCGACCGCCCGCTTTTTTTCCTCGCGAAGGGGGCGCTTTTTCAAAACGCTTTTACTAAATGGCTCTTGCCGAAATTCAACGCGATCCCAATTTTCAGAAGTCACGAAACACCGGGACAAAGCAGTAAGAACAAAGACATTTTTATTCAGTGCTACAAACATTTCGAGAAAGGAGGATGTTTGCTGGCTTTTCCGGAGGGAATTTCTTTGACTGAAAGAAAAATAAAAAAGATCCAATCCGGTACTGCAAGAATTTGTTTAGGAGCAGAGGCTGTGAATGATTTTTCCCTTGACATAAAAATTGTAACTATTGGACTGAATTTTTCTGACCCTCACAAATTTCAAAGTGAACTTTTCATCAATATAGATCAGCCGATCGATGTTTCGGATTATTATGAACTATATAAACAAGATTCTTTTAAAGCAGCACATGCTTTGACCGATGAGATAAGAAAGAGATTGGAAAAACAAGTTGTCGCAATTCAAGATTCGGAAGTGGATAAATTTGTTGGCAACATTGAGACCATTTACAAGACACATCTTTTAAAAGATCTCGGACTTTCCCCGCGTGTAATGGAGAATGATTTCAATACGACAAAAGCGATCAGCGAATCTGTTCACTATTTTATAGAGAAAGATCCGGAGAGAGTGGAGCGATTGAAGAATAAGATCAATTCTTACATAGAACATTTGGAGCATATTAAACTCAATGATGTTTTGATCAGATCAGTAGGAAGAAAGGCTCCGGTGTTTGACGCGATCATGTCTGTTTTATTTTTAACGGTAGGATTTCCGGTTTTTCTTTTCGGATGGATCAATAATTACTTACCTTTTAAAATTCCAGGCTGGTTAGCGAGCATGATCACTAAGCAAAAGGAATATTATGGTCCGATTGCTTTAAGTTCCGGTACCTTTATTTTCATTCTATTCTATTCTATACAGATTTGGCTGGGGATGAAAATATTTGATGATCGGATGATCACTTTGATCTACGCGATCTCACTTCCACTAAGCGGAATGTTCGCGTACTATTACTATAAACGTTTTCTTTCGATCAAAGGAAATTGGAAGATCTTTTCGATGTTCTACAAGCGGAACAGACTTCTTTCTACACTTATTTCAACGCGGGAGGAGATCATTGCTGAATTAGAAAAAGCGCGAAAGGAATACGTCGTCTATAGGGACAATAACATCGTTGATGTTGTAAAAGAACAAGAAGAAGAAACCAACAATTTTTTTAGCCTGAATATTTAGTTGTAAAATTTTATTGCTTTAAGGAACTCGGCTATCAAAAGCAGGCCTTAAGCCTTTAATCATTTCATTCCCTAAAAGAAGGAATACATTTGATGTGAAATCAAATTGAAATGAAAACATTCGTTACGCTGCTATTTTTACTTTTCACAATTAGAAGTACCAAAGCTCAATTGCCTCCTGACACAGTTCCTCGTCCCCACGACACCATTCCTTACGCTTGGAGGGATACCAGCGGTACTCTTCGTTCAAAGAAACAGCAAACGATCTACCCAAAAGGAAACACACAAAAGGATCAAAGAAAAAAAGAAGAAAAGAATTCTGAAATGGAGAACCCTAACTCCAATGATGGTAAAAAAAAGAAACAAAAATAATATTCTATGCTTAGGTGGACTGCCATATTTTTTGTGATCGCGATCATCGCGGCAATTTTCGGATTTACTAATATTGCACAAGGTGCTGCAGAAATCGCGAAATTACTTTTCTTTATTTTTCTTGTGTTGGTTCTTCTTACCGGAATTCTGGGTGTGACGATCTTTAAGAAAAGATCCTGATTTCTTTTCCGGTCTCGACATTTTCCCGACAATTACCTTTCTTTAAAAAAAAGATCTCGTCTCCTATTAGTGAGTCAAGGGATATTTTCCTGCTGAACGATGATCAACTCCATCCTGGATCTCGATAGACCTTTATTTTCAGGATATTCTTTCGTTAAAAAAGCCACTCTCCACAAAAAATCCCAATTTTTGCACCAAAAATAGTATAAAAATCTATTTTAGTCTTGACAAGATAGAAAAAGTGACTATATTTGCACATTATTTAGAAAATGAATCTACAAAGTATCTCTATAATAGATGAAATTATTGATTTTACTGTTCAAATAGCCGGGCTGAGGCACATTGGCCAGGCCGCTTTGATAGCAGCTGAAATGGAAGCCTCGGCAAAAGTTCGCGGTACCGGGATCTCAAAACGTTCACCGGAATTCATCGCGCAAAAAATGCTGGATGGAAAAGCCGTCATTGCACTGGGGCCGGATAACGAATGGGCCGGATTTGCTTATATAGAATCCTGGGAGAATGGCTTGTTCGTTTCTAATTCAGGGCTCATCATCCGGCCGGAGTTTCGTAAAAACGGATTAGCCCGTGAAATAAAAAAGAAAATATTTAAACTGTCGAGAAAAAAATTCCCGCATGCGAAAATATTCGGACTCACCACTAGTCAGGCAGTGATGAAAATAAATTCCGGTCTCAGTTACGAACCTGTTGTTTATTCAGAGATCACTTCTGATCCGAGTTTCTGGAAAGGATGTGAAAGCTGCGTGAATCACTCCATTCTAATTAGTAAAGGAGGAAAGAATTGCCTCTGTACCGCAATGTTGTTTCAGCCTCTCTTAAGTAAAGATCACTCACCAAATAAAAATTGAACCAAATGAATAAAAAAGTTGTTCTCGCTTTTAGCGGAGGTCTCGATACTTCTTTCTGCGCGGTTTACCTGGCAAAAATAAAAGGATTAGAGGTGCATGCTGTTACAGTGAATACGGGTGGATTCAGCAAAGAAGAACTTGCTCAGATAGAGCAGAGAGCTTTGGCTTTAGGCGCCTCGTCATTTACCTGTTTAAACGAGACAGAAAATTATTACAGATCGTGTATACGTTTCCTTATTTTCGCAAATGTCCTGAAAAACAACACCTATCCTCTTTCTGTCAGCGCCGAACGTGTACAGCAAGCGACCAGCATCGCTCACTACGCAAAAAATATCGATGCTTCTTATATAGCGCATGGGAGCACAGGCGCGGGTAATGATCAAGTAAGGTTTGATATGATCTTCGCCGGATTAGCTCCGGATATCGAAGTACTCACTCCGATCCGTGATCTCAAACTTTCTCGTGAAAAAGAGATAGCGTTTTTGCAAGAACACGGAATTGAAATGAATTTTGAAAAAGCAGCCTACTCGGTGAACAAAGGTCTATGGGGTACTTCGGTTGGCGGCAGAGAAACTCTCACTTCCAATCTAAAACTTCCGGATGATGCTTTCCCTTCCGCGCTAAGCAAAACCATTCCGGATAATATTTCTCTTACTTTTCACAAGGGAGAATTGACGGAGGTGAATGGAAGATCGTTTTCGAAAACGAGCGAGGCGATCAAAGCGCTTCAAGAATTAGCCTCGCCATTTGCAATAGGAAGAGATATTCACGTAGGAGATACGATCATTGGGATCAAAGGCCGCGTTGGTTTCGAAGCCGCCGCTCCCCTGATTATTATCAAAGCGCATCATGCTCTCGAGAAACATGTACTTACAAAATCTCAATTATTTTTAAAAGATCAGCTTTCTTCTTTTTATGGAAATTGGCTGCACGAAGGATTGTTCATGGACCCGGTAATGAGAAATTTGGAAAAATTATTCGAAGATTCTCAGGAAAAAGTGAGCGGAAAAGTTTTTATCACACTTTATCCTTACAGATTTACTATTAACGGAATTGAATCTCAGCACGACATGATGTCGCCAAAGTTCGGGTCCTACGGCGAAATGAACAATGCCTGGACAGGAGAGGATGTGAAGGGATTTTCTAAAATATTTGGAAACAATGTATCCATTTACCGGCAAGTGAATGCGGCAGTCGAAAGTGTATGAAAATAAAAGTTGGAATAGCCGGTGCCGCGGGATACACGGGAGGAGAATTATTGAGATTGCTCATTCATCACCCGAACGTTGAAGTGACTGAACTTGTAAGTAAGAGTGCTGCCGGGAAATTTGCGCATGAAATTCATCGCGATCTGTTGGGAGATACGGATCTTAAATTTTGTGCAGAACCGAAAAGTGATCTGGATGTTTTATTCTTGTGTCTCGGACACGGTGAATCGAGAAAATACTTACAGGAGAATCAGATCTCAGAGCACACAAGAATAATTGACCTTAGCCAGGATTTCCGCATCAAGAATGGGAATTCGAAATTTGTTTACGGTTTGACTGAATGGAATAAAAAAGAAATTGCGAACGCCAGATCCATTGCGAATCCCGGTTGTTTCGCAACGGCGATCCAATTGGCCTTACTTCCACTTGTAAAGGAAAATATGGTGAAAGAAGATATTCATGTTTCCGCGACAACCGGTTCAACCGGCGCGGGCCAATCTCTATCCGACACTTCTCATTTCAGCTGGAGGAATAATAATTTTTCTTCTTACAAAGCATTTGTTCATCAACATCTCAATGAAATAAAGCAAAGTGCTAACGCTGTTGGAAATGGATTTGACAAGGAAATAAATTTTGTTCCAAACCGCGGGAATTTTTCGCGAGGAATTCATATTTCCATGTACACCAACTGTACCGGCGACGAAAACAAAATTAAGGATCTGTTCGAAAAAGTTTACTCGAATTCCCCTTTTGTATTTGTAAGCCCCGAACAAGTAGATATGAAACAGGTCGTGAATACGAACAAATGTTTTCTTCACTTGGAAAAATACGAAAACAAATTACTTGTTACTGCTGTTATCGATAACTTATTGAAGGGAGCTTCTGGACAGGCTGTGCAAAACATGAATTTGATGTTTGGTTTGGAGGAAACAGATGGGCTGAAACTAAAATCCATAGCATTTTAAAAAAATAGAAGATGAAACTGTTTGACGTATATCCACTATTAGGAATCACACCCGTTAAAGCCCGGGGAAGTTTTGTTTGGGATGATAAAAATAGAAGGTATCTCGACCTATATGGAGGACACGCGGTCATTTCTATTGGACATTCTCATCCGTATTACGTTGAAAAAATAACAGAGCAATTGAAAAACATTGGTTTTTACTCCAATTCCGTTAGGATCGCGCAACAAGAAGAGTTGGCGGCTAAACTAGGGGAACTAAGCGGATACAATGACTATCAATTATTTCTTTGTAATTCAGGAGCGGAAGCAAACGAGAACGCGTTTAAGTTGGCTTCTTTTCACACCGGAAAAAAAAAGATCGTCGCCTTCAAAAGATCTTTTCACGGAAGAACGTCTGCGGCTGTCGCGGCAACCGATGATAAAACAATTGTCGCTCCTGTGAATGAAACAGAAAACGTGATCTTCTGTAACTGGAATGACATTGAAGAACTTCAGATCTTACTATCGGGGAACGATGTTGCCGCGGTGATCATTGAAGGAATACAAGGAGTGGGAGGGGTTCAAATGCCAGAGGAGGGATTTTTGCACAGCATGGAGAGACTGTGTAGAAACAAGGGAGTTTTGCTTATTTTAGATGAGATACAATCCGGATATGGAAGAAGCGGAAGTTTTTTCGCGCATCAACATTCTGGAATAAGACCTGATCTCATCACGGTCGCAAAAGGAATGGGAAATGGTTTTCCAGTGGCGGGAGTACTTATTCATCCTAATATTAAAGCAAGACATGGATTGCTCGGCACAACTTTTGGCGGATCTCATTTAGCATGTGCTGCTGCTATCGCGGTACTTGATGTAATGAAGCAGGAAAATTTAATTGAGAATGCAAGTAAGCGCGGCGAACAAATAGAAAGAAAATTGACGGGAATCCTGGGAATAAAGGAGATCAGAGGAAAAGGACTGATGATAGGAATTGAATTGAATGAACCCTGCGCTGCATTCAGAAAAGAATTGTTGGAAGATCACCGAATGTTCACCGGCACTTCTTCTTGCAAAAATACATTGAGGATCCTTCCGGCTTTGAATATTTCAGCAACGGAGTTGAATTATTTTACGGGCTCTTTCGAAGAGATCAGTGAAAGGAAATTTAACATGGAGGAAGTGTATCAATGAAAAAGTTTACGTCGGTCAAAGATGTTTTGGATGTAAGTTCACTCGTAAAAGAAGCACTGGAACTAAAAAGAGATCCCTTATCATTTCAGGAGATAGGACACAATAAAACTATTGGTTTGATCTTTCTCAATCCGAGTCTTCGTACGAGAATGAGCACTCAAAAAGCCGCTATGAATTTAGGCATGAGTGTCATGGTTTTAAATGCCGGGCAAGAAAGTTGGGCAATGGAATTTCAGGACGGAGCGGTGATGAACAATACAAAAGTTGAACATGTGAAAGATGCGGCTGCTATTATTGGAGAATATTGTGATGTGGTAGCGATCCGTTGTTTCCCTTCGCTTACGAATAGAGACGAAGATTATAGTGAAGCGGTATTAAATCAATTCATCAAATACTGTCCGGTGCCTGTTATTTCGCTCGAGTCCGCAACTCTTCATCCGCTGCAGAGCCTTGCTGATCTAATTACGATCACGGAGCAAAGCAGCAGGAAGAAAAAGCCAAAAATTGTACTTACGTGGGCTCCGCACATAAAACCTTTGCCTCAAGCGGTATCAAATTCATTTGCCGAATGGATGCTCGCTTCCGGCGCACACCTTACGATCACGCACCCTTCCGGATTTGAACTGGATGAAAAGTTTTCTTCAGGAGCTGATATCGTCTACGATCAAAACGCAGCGTTAAAGGATGCAGATTTTATTTATGTAAAAAACTGGTCCTCTTATCACGACTACGGAAAAATAAAAGAAGGCGAAAGCTCTCATTGGCTATTGAATGAAAGCAGAATGAAGGTTTGTCCAAACGCGAAGATCATGCATTGTTTGCCCGTGAGAAGAAATGTAGAGCTCACTGACGAATTAATTGACGGGCCGCGTTCGCTTACATTGAACCAGGCTGCCAACCGTGTATTTGCTGCGCAAGCTGTGATCAAACAAATTTTAACCCCGAAAATATGTGCAAAGAAAAACTATACGTTGTTAAGATCGGTGGAAATGTGATCGATGATCCGGTTACACTGGATTCATTTTTGCAGGAGTTTTCGAAGATCGAAGGAAAAAAAATTCTGGTGCACGGTGGTGGAAAATTACTGCAAGAGCTCGCTGTGAAAATGAATGTGCCGCAAAAAATGATCGACGGGAGAAGGATCACGGACACTGAAACGCTTCAGCTTGCATTGATGGTTTACGGCGGATCTATCAGTAAAAATATTGTCGCGCAATTGCAGGCCGCGGGTTTGAACTCGATCGGACTTTCCGGGGCCGACCTGAATTGTATTACGGCAAAGAAGAGGGAAAACTCGGATATTGATTTTGGATACGTTGGAGACATTCAACAAGATGGAGTGAATACAAAGGTTATTTCATTTTTGTTGGATAACAATATCACTCCGGTATTTTGTTCTATCACACATAACGGAAAAGGACAGCTCTTAAATACGAACGCGGATAGTATTACTAACGCTATCGCCGTGTCACTTTCGAGTATGTTTGATGTACAGCTTCATTATTTTTTCGATAAGAAGGGAGTGCTCGGCGATTCGACCAACGAAGACTCCATCATTCCTACGATCGATCAGACCATGTTCAAAAAACTTATTGCTGAAAAAAAGATCAGCGGCGGTATGATCCCAAAACTTGACAATGCTTTTAACGCGATACAACGGGGAGTTCCTTTAGTAGTGATCGCTCATTCATCTCAACTTAAAAATGCTATTCAAAGAAAAGAAAATATCGGAACCTGTCTTGTCAGTTGATCACACAATTGATCAGCTGGCCGATGACGCGATAGCACTTTTGAAAGAGCTTATCGCGACACCGTCTTTTAGCAAAGAAGAAGATCGCACAGCTGATATACTTTTCAGGTATTTGAAAGGGAAGAGCATTGATGTACACCGTTTGCAAAATAATGTTTGGGCCAAGAATAGATATTTCGATCCAAATTTACCGACGATCCTGTTGAATTCTCATCACGATACCGTTAAGCCGAATTCAGGTTACACGAGAGATCCTTTTATTCCTTCTGAAGAAGATGGAAAACTTTTCGGCCTTGGCAGCAACGACGCCGGTGGCGCATTGGCGTCTCTTATTTCAACTTTTCTTTTTTTTCATGATCATCCTTCAATGCGTTATAATCTTGTTGTTGCAATTACGGCGGAAGAAGAAATATCCGGTCAAAATGGAATTCAGTCATTACTTCCGCATTTACCTTCATTCGATCTCGCTATAGTAGGCGAGCCAACAGGAATGCAAATGGCTGTTGCAGAAAAAGGTTTGATGGTATTGGATTGTGTTTCAAAAGGAACTTCGGGGCACGCGGCTTATGCTAGTCCGAATAACGCGATCTACAATGCACTGAAAGATCTGCAATGGTTTCAAACATACAAGTTCCCGCAAATTTCTCCAACCTTAGGAGAGATCAGAATGAATGTGACACAAATAAAATCCGGTAGTCAGCACAACGTAATTCCTGATCGCTGCGAATTTATTGTGGATGTGAGAACAACGGATGTATTGGATAACGAGCAGGTGTTGAACATCATTAAAAAAAATGTTGGCTGCGAAGTTAAAGCTCGCTCATTGAGATTGAATCCATCCTCTATTCGAATAGATCATGCTTTTGTGAAAGCGGGGATTGAACTAGGACTAAAAACTTATGGTTCTCCAACAATTTCTGACCAGGCATTGATCCCGGGCGAAACAGTAAAGATAGGCCCGGGTGAATCTCCTCGTTCTCATATGAGTGACGAATTCATTTATACGAGCGAGATCAGAAATGGTATTTACATGTTCAATAAATTATTTTCAAAAATTCTGAGATGAGTACAAAACTGTGGCAAAATAAGGATCCTTACAGCAGTGAAGAGGAGAAATACAAGATCTCGAAAATGGTGGAACGTTTTACGATCGGACAAGATAAAGTATTCGATGTTCAGCTGGCAGAGTTCGACGTACTAGGTTCATTGGCTCATGCGGAAATGCTTTCTTCTATTGGTATCATTACGAATGAAGAGTGGAAACAGATCAAGACAGAATTGGAATTATTATTGGGGGATATCAGAAATGGTCAATTTGAGATCGAAGCTGGAGTCGAGGATGTTCACTCGCAGGTGGAATTTATCTTGACAAAACGACTCGGAGCAACAGGAAAAAAAATTCACACGGGCCGTTCACGGAACGATCAGGTACTAACGGATATTAAATTATTCTTGAGATCAGAAATACAGAACATATCACTTAAAGTAAAAGATCTTTTTGACGAACTGGTCAAACAAAGTGAGAAACATACGCAGGTATTGATGCCGGGGTACACACACTTTCAAATAGCGATGCCTTCTTCTTTTGGATTGTGGTTTGCGGCCTATGCGGAATCACTCAGCGATGACCTGGAAGTTCTTGCAGGGGCTTATAAAGTATGCAACAAAAATCCTCTCGGTTCCGGCGCGGGATATGGTTCACCGTTTCCGTTGAAAAGGGAAATGACGACAGAACTTTTGGGATTCGAGAGTATGAATTACAACGTTGTTTACGCGCAAATGACGAGAGGAAAAACTGAGAAGATAGTAGCTGCCGCAACGGCGAATATCGCGGCCACGCTTTCGAAATTCTCCTACGATATTTGTCTTTACATGGGTCAGAATTTTGGTTTCATTTCCTTCCCCGAAGTTTTCACTACCGGAAGCAGTATTATGCCGCATAAAAAAAATCCGGATATATTTGAATTGATCCGGGGAAAATGTAACAGGCTACAGGCTCTTCCTAACGAACTTACCTTGCTGACAAATAATCTTCCTTCGGGATATCATCGGGACATGCAGCTTACAAAAGAGATCCTCTTTCCAGGTTTGCAAACATTAAAAGATTGTATAGACATGATGATCTTTGCTTTGCCCAATATTGTTGTTCAAACGAATGTGATCGATGATAAAAAATACGATCACATGTTCAGCGTTGAAGAATTGAACAGAGAAGTTGTAAAAGGTGTTCCATTCAGAGACGCATATCTTTCAATAGCAGGAAGGATCGCCGATGGATCGTATGCGCCGCGGAAAAAAATTGAACATACGATCAGCGGAGGTATAGGGAATTTATGTTTAAATGAAATGGAAGAGCGTTTTGATAAACTTCTCGAGGAGATACTGAGCGGTCGAAAAGCTCAAGGCAATTTGTAAGCCGTTTGTTTTTTCACCTCGTTCATTACAATGCTGCTGTGATATTGTCCAACATGCGGTAAATTCGCGATAACATTCATTACAAATTCATTGTATGCATTGATGTTGGTCACCGCAATTTTGAGCATGTAGTCGTAGTTTCCCGAAATGCTGATCACTTCAGTTATTTCCGGGATCTTCGAAACCGCTTTTTCGAAATCGAGCAGGACTTTTTTTGATTGTTCCTTTAAAACAATGTTGCAATACACGACAAGATCCAAACCAAGTTTTCTTCTGTCAAGCAAAGCAACATATTTCAAAATAACACCTCGTTCTTCGAGATGCTTGATGCGTTCGTAAGTGGGAGTTGCGGAAAGCCCAACCTGTTCTGCAATTTCTTTTATAGCTACAGTAGAATTGTGCTGAAGGATGTTCAGGATCTTCTTATCGATATCGTCTAAAACCACAGAATGTTTTTCCATTGAAAGATCCGAACGTTGAAAGGCATCAGATCTCTTTTGTTTATTCAAAAGAGACCTAATGCTTTATGGTACCCGGGACGGGACTTGAACCCGTACGACTGTTGAGGTCACAGGATTTTAAGTGCCGTGAATACCGGTAATTTCTTATCAATTTTAGTGCAAAGTTAGACATTTTTGTGTCAAAAACCGGCTTTTCAGCGCATCAATTTTGACAGCCCGACTCTATTATTTTGGTCGTTTTATATATCTTAAATCTATGGATGAATAGCAAAAACAGCCTCCGTGGAATAAACAAAACACTATATTTATTTGAGAAAATAACTTGAATTAAAGCCTTATCCCTATAAATGTTACATCGTCCATCTGTCCAAGCGAGCCGACCCAGTTTTTTAAAATGTTTTCCAGTAGTGCTTTTTGTTCATTCATTGGGAGGAGTGAGTTTTTAGCAAGCGATTCCCGCAAATTTTGAGTAAAAGGAACATCTTGTTTATCGTATTTGCCTACCGGCTTCTTGTCGGGTTTCACCTTAATCAATACGTTTCACCATTCGCTTAATGCGCCCATACGTTACGTTTTACTCAACCAAATATAGGGGGTATCCCTTAATTTTAGGGCGAAAATCCATCATTTTTCCCCTCGCTTCACTTTTAATCAATACATTAGATTAACGATAAGCCCCCTTGCCAGCCGGAATAAATATCATCTTAGTTGACGACGAGAACTTGGCCCGCGAGGGTTTATCCACTTTGTTAAGGAAAAGCAATGCTAACGTTGTGGGGCAGGCAGAAAACGGGAACCAATTATTTCAATTACTGAAAAACAAAAAGCCGGACGTAATTTTATTAGATCTCGAAATGCCTGTTTTAAATGGAAGCAAAACCCTCAACCGTTTAAAAAAAGAGTATCCGAATCAGAAGGTCATTATGCTTTCGAAGTATCACGATGAAGAGTTGATCAAAAACTGTCTCAATCGCGGCGCTTCAGCTTTTCTTTCTAAAAATTCTGAGTACCGCGTAGTGGCCGAAGCGATCAAACATGTTCACGAAAAAGGATTCTACGAAAAAAATCTTTCTTCCTTATTCAAAAACCCAGCAAGAAAAGACGGGCACTACTACAAAATGATCTTAACCCCGCGCGAAATTTCCATCCTTCGGCATTTATGCGAAATGAGATCCTATGAAGAGATCGGTGAACTACTTAACATCTCCGCCCGCACAGTCGAAAACCACTCAAAATCCATCTACACCAAACTTAAAGCAAAGAACCGCCTCGCGTTCACATCCATCGCAACAAAACTCGGCTTCAATTATATTGATGACCAGCATTTTGACAGAAAAGTGCAAAAAAAATGACAGCCCGTCACCTTAATGCCTGCCACCGTCATAGGGGCTATCCCCTATGTAGAATAAAAAGTACAAATTCGTAACAAACGATTTCGTCGTCAATTCCAAAAGCTTCCTTTAGTGAGGCTTTTTGCAAAATGAGTAGGTTACGTTTTTCACAGAGCGAATTTTCCGGCTTCAAATTTTTGTCGCCATGTCAAGAAGAACCGCGCTACTTTGAGACTTTTCCTTTTACATCTATGGCACATTTATTGTACACATTGTCCGGATTTTTTAAGAATGCTCCTCTAACGTCCTAAGTTTCCATTTCAGATTACTTCTTTTTGAATCCCTAAAAAATTTAATTATGAACGAAAGAGAAATTTTCATTAATCATTACCTCTTGGAATTACAGGAAAGTAATGCTGCAATTTTTGCAGGCGCCGGTCTTTCCGTAGCCAGTGGTCATGCAGATTGGGCCGGTCTTGTAAGAGATTTTGCGACTGAACTCAAGCTGGATGTAGAAAAGGAGACAGACCTTATTGCTGTTGTCCAATATCACCTTAACAAGAATGCACACAATAGACATCAGTTAAACCAAAAAATAGCTAACGAATTTCATCACAATAAGGAGCCGAATGAAAATCACCGAATTTTAGCACGCTTGCCAATTACTACATTTTGGACTACGAACTATGATAGGCTCGTTGAAAAAGCGCTCGCAGATCAGAAAAAAATTGTTGATGCGAAGTATGTTGAAAAGCATCTGACCACTACTATTCACGGCAGGAAAGCGATTGTTTATAAAATGCACGGAGATTTTGAACATCCCGATGATGCAATTCTTTCAAAAGATGATTATGAAAAATACTATCGAACTCATCCTGGGTTTCTGACATCGTTGGCGGGAGATCTTGTTTCAAAAACCTTCCTTTTCCTTGGCTTCAGTTTTACCGATCCCAATCTTGAATTTATTCTCAGCCGCATTCGTGTACTATACAACGCAAACCAACGTCGCCACTTCGCCATTTTTCGCGAAGTGAAACAAAAGAAGGATGAGAGTAGCCCAGACTTCACTTACCGTCAAATTAAGCAACAATTGTTCATTGAAGACCTGATGAGATTTAACGTAAAGGTCATTGTGGTCAAGGAATACGAAGAGATTACAGCGATATTACGGGAGATTGAAGATCGCTATAAATTGCGAACAATCTACATTTCGGGTAGCGCGCATAATTATGGTAGATGGTCTCCCGAAAAAGCGGAGGGCTTTATTACCTCCCTAAGCAAAGCATTGGTAAAATCAGATTTTAAGATCGTTTCAGGTTTTGGGTTGGGCGTTGGAAGTTTCGTTATAAACGGCGTTCTCGAGGAGGTTTACATGAACAAAAAAGAAAATTTGGGCGATCAGCTAATGCTACGACCATTTCCTCAGGGAGAAAAAGGTCAGGAACTGTGGGAACCCTATAGACAGGATATGATCTCGTACGCAGGAATATCCATCTTTATATTCGGAAATAAAATCGACAATGGAGAAGTAGTTTTAGCAAAGGGAGTTCGTAGGGAATATGAAATATCGAAAGAGAAGCACACGCATCTTGTTCCGATAGGCGCAACCGGATTGATGGCGGAACAGCTTTTCAATGAAATGCTGGCCGACTTCGGAAAACATTATCCCGATAAATTTCTTCCGGCGTTTAAAAAGCTTGGTGACACGAACCTATCTCCGGAAGACCTTATCGAAGCGTCAATTGATTTTATCAAACAAATAACAAGTAAATAATGGCAAACAACATTTTCGTGTCATACAAGTATTCCGATTGGCACGTCGCACCGTTATCAGGCATTGCGCGACCCACCGCTCGCGACTATGTCGACGCGTTACAAAAACATTTGGCGGCCGAAGATCACATTTACATGGGAGAAGACGATGGAGAAAGTATGGCAACATTGAACGATGCGACTATCGGCTCCAAATTGGGTGACAAAATTTTCTATAGCAGTATCACCATTGTACTCATATCTAAGAATATGAAATTGACATACACTGCAGAGCGTGATCAATGGATTCCCTGGGAAATTTCCTATTCACTGAAAGAACAAAAACGCCAGGGAAAAAATAGTAAAACCAATGCAATGTTGGCAGTCGTGTTGCCTGATGAATATGGTAGCTACGAATACTTTATAACGGATAACCCGGCTTGCAATAGTACCACACTTAAAACCGAAACACTCTTTCAAATATTGCACGAAAACATGTTCAACATTAAAGATCAGGAAACTGATACACGGGAGTGCAATGGGAAAAAGATATTCAACGGTAAAAATCACTCGTATATCCATTGTGTAAAGTGGTCAGAAGTGGTTTCTAAGGGGATTCAACCACATATAGAGTTAGCAATTTCTATCAGACAAAACATCAATAATTATAAACTAGAAAAAACAGTAAAATAAAATGGCAACAAAAAGACAAGTGTTCTATAGCTTTCATTATGCAAACGATGTATTTCGCGTACAAACTATCAGAAACATTGGAGCGTTCGATGGAAACGAGCCTGCTTCACCAAACACATGGGAAGAGGTTAAAAAAGGTGGGGATACGGCTATTAAAAAATGGATCGACGATAACATGAAAGGAAGAAGTTGTGTCGTTGTACTGGTAGGAAGTGAAACAGCCGATAGAGCGTGGGTGAGATATGAAATAAAAAAGGCTTGGGAAGAAGGAAAAGGAGTTGTCGGAATATATATCCATAACGTCAAATGCGCGAAGCTTATAAAAGACAACCCTTTCAGTGATGGGACCTGTTCGGCCGGAACTAATCCATTTTCAACATTTACGATTTCGGGAAAATCAATGGACTCTATTGTTAAATGTTACAATCCAAGTTACAGCAATGCCTACGGCGATATCAAAACCAATATTGAAAACTGGATTGAAGAGGCGATCCAGATCCGCGCAAATAATTAACTATGAAGAAAGAAATTTCAAAGTCTTATGAAATTGCTTACATAAAAGCATATGAGGCAACAAAAAATTGTGGTTTTAAAATAGAAAATGAAGATATGAATTCGGGTCTTATAACTTTTAAAGTCGGGATATCCTTTTCTTCTTGGGGAGAAACATTCTATGTTCAATTGTCAAAATTAGAGCCATACAAAACTGTGGTTGAAGTACACTCAAAAAACTTTCAAGCCACTGCCTGGGGTAAGCACGAAAAAAACATCATGGATTTTTTTACCGAATTAAACAATCTTTTAAAATGAAACTCCGGATAAACTGTGGCCCATGTAGGCAAACATTCACGCTGGCGCGAGTCGCATCCACACGACAACATTTAGAAAGCCAAACAGGATTTTCATTTAATATTCAGTGCCCTCATTGCAAAACAAATCTTAATGCTAATGTAAAAAATGTTTGGGCTGAAAGCTCCTATAAATACGCTCAGGCTCCAACTGCATTAGGTCTCGGCGCGGTGGGTTTCTTTTTCGGTCCCCTTGCAACGATTATTGCCTTAGCCGTTGGAGCTGCAGCTGGCACTGGAATAAAAAACTCTGATAGGGCAGAAGTAAATAGATTTAATAATAGCTAACACTTAGGAAATGTATAAAGGATTTAATGTACAACTTGAGCTAAGAAAAGATCATCCACATTATAATGAATGGGTTGATATCGGTAAACAATTATTCGATGCCCATTCCATGATTGCGCGTACTTCATTAGACAGTTTTGTGCTTAAAGAAAATATGTTGGATGGCGGTTCCATTCAAAAAGCCTGGTTTCCATCGGTCAAAGCTGATATTTTCCTTTCCTACTCACATGATGATCTTAACCATGCCTATGCATTTGCAGGAAACATTTATAAAAACTTCAAGCTAACGACATTTATTGATTCTGCGATTTGGGGTTATTCTGATGATTTGTTAAGACTGCTCGATACGAATCATTGTCACATTCCCCATACAACATTTTTCGATTACGAAAAACGTAACAGATCTACGGCGCATGTTCACATGATGCTTTCAACCGCGCTTACCATGATGATGAATAGAACGGAATGTATTTTCTTTTTAAATACACCAAATTCCATTCAGACCTTCAATGGTGAAAACAAAACTTCTTCTCCATGGCTGTATGCCGAAAATGTAGCGACTCAAACTCTAAAATGTAATTTCCCTGACAGATTAAAAAGAACGGTCACTGAATCCTACGGCTTCGATGGAAGCGAGCATCGCTCCGGCCCCGAAATATTGTATCCTATGGATATTGGTCATCTCGATACATTAACCTCGGATATGTTTAATTCATGGTGTAATATGAGCGGTAGCGGAATAGGTCACAAATTAGATCTGCTTTATTCCATCGTCCAATCAATGAAAACAGCAAACGTTTAAACTATTTATCTAATAAGCCCACCGACACTTACATGAACAAATCAGACTTCACCATTTTTACCCTTTGTCAAGATCTCACAGTAGATCCGGCAAACATTACTGCTACATACGATGCACTTAATTCATTCTTGAATATCCCCGTAAAATTTCTTCTTCGCCAACCCTCTGAAGATATCTGGTATGAGATCGATACTATTACAGCAAAATTACTGGTGAATAACACTTTGATTTCGACAACTACCGAGTACACGCGGTTTGCTATTAATATGCAACAAAAGAGAGAGGAGAAGGACGATTCACAAGTTTTTAGTTTCAATTTATCGCGGCGAGCAATTGAAGCAATCGAAAAAGCAAGACAGGGCGACGCAAATTTAAAAATTGAATTTCGGGGATCCTTAAGAGTATTGAACATTTATCGTTTTCCTAAAAACGGAGGCACAATACAAATAGCTAGCCCGTATGGATTTATGGGATTGCATTCAGATATGTATTTGAGTATTCCCCAATCTCAATGGGGGAACAAAATTTTACCTGGTCTCAATTATAGTAGTTTCGTTTTGATTGAAGTTCCACTAACACATAAAACTTTGAAGGAGGCTTACGATAATATTGCTAAGGAGTTTGTTAAAGCTGAGAACTATTTTAAGGAGCATAAATATTATGAATGTGTTGGAGCCTGCCGAAAAACTATGGACAAACTCAACGAGAACATGAGGAATCTCAAAGATAAGATCGGTTCTGCATCCAACTATAAATGGCTTGAAGAAATAAACACAAATACTTTTACATGGATTGATTCAATGAAAAAATCCAATTCCGGGCTTACATCAAAACCTCACCATCAAGGCGATCATACGTATGAAAGACATGAAGCTGAGGCAATCTATTTGGTAACTCTGGGTTTGATGAACTTTATTGCCTATCTCAAATGAATAATATGACAATGGATGAGCAATCAAAACTCATCGCGAAAAAATTCGCGATCCTTCACGAGGTAGAAACTTCTATTCGCCTGATCAAGTTAGGTTTCGGAGAGCTTCAAAATCTTCAACTAACAAACGATTTTTATTTTTTACCGTTTCAACTTTTGTCGCAGGGATTTGAGCGCCTGCTCAAATCTATGATTTGTATTGCTTTCTTCGAGAGGAATGGAACTTATCCATCAAATGAGTATTTCAGAAAAAATCTTGGACACGACCTCATTAAATTAACCAATGAATTCCTAAATGACTATTTTGTTAGCGATAAGCCAATTCTAGCGCTGGACCTAAAATTCATTCAAGAAGATCCAGAATTAAAAAGACTGCTTCCAATTATTTCTGATTTCGGAAAAATGACCAGGTATTACAATTTTGATATCATTACAGATGGAGCTAAACCGGGTGCAAATCCAATTGATCAATGGAAAACATACGAAAATGAAGTGATCACCAACAACCCAAAGCTGCTGGCAAAGATAGGCGATGTTGAAGCCAGCAAAGAGTTATACGCAGATTTGAGTAAACACATACTCTGCACTTTCGAACGTTATATGGGTGGCCTTTGTCGCCAATTTACTTTAGGAAAAATGGGTCCGCACGCGTCACAGCTCTCCTTTTTTGTCTTTGATTTCATAACACTTCGTGAGTTTGGCGTAACTGACTATCGAAAAAACACCACTCGTTATCAGCAGCAACCTAGAAAACGCCACAAACGAAATTTTATTGATCGTTTCAAAAGAAATTTCAAATCTTCGTACAAACATAAAGTCATTCACAAAAATGACCATAAAGGTGAATGGCCTTTTTATGCGGAAACGGTTGTTATAGAGTGCCGTGATAAAAATTGGTGTGTAGTGACAATAGAAGGTTACGACTACGCTTTAAATGGTTCAGCAAAAAGTAGATTTAAACTCGACGATGCGCACGAAGCAGGTCAGGCTATTTTGGGGAAAGGCACGGGAGATTTCATTTCACTGGCGTTGGAGCTAGGGAAGTCTTAATAGTATGAATTTTTAAGCTCTCAAAAAAATATGCCATGAACAAAATCGCTACGCCGCTATCGTTGCATTTCAAGATCAAAAATAACTCTGATCAAAATTATCTAGTTAATCTATTTGAGTCATACAAGAATCGGATGTTGCAAAATTATGGTAATGACACATTCATTGAAGTGTCGGTAATGAATTCTTTTAGGGATTACGGAGTATTAATTTCCGATCTCGCAAATAACCCGGCAATGATTCGCGGTATGTATATCAAATCAAAGCATCAAGCAAAAAAAGTTGTGATAGTGGATTCGGATGACTTTCTCAGAAATGAAACTCCGTACAGCGTTTCAACTGGATTACAAAATCTTAAGGACTTTTTTATCAGTGGTGACTGCGGGATGAAAATCGAATTATTTCCCAATGAAGAGCTGGGTCTTTTCTTAAGAGTTTACAGAAAAATTAACAGGGCGAATCTTCTTCACGGCAAACACAATATGGACGAATTTCCTTTACAAGAAAACTTCTAAAATATGAATATAAAAATAAAACAGATTGTCGATCACGGTCATAACGATGAGCGAATAGTTTTGTCAGTAGTTGAAGACGATGATATCGGGCGCTATTTAATAATGGATTCAACCTACACATCAAGTCAAAATATCTCCAATAAATTGCGCCACACTTATTGGTTTCCCGATAAAAAAGTAAAGGCCGGTGACTTGATCATTCTTTATACAAAACACGGAAAACAGAGCCAGAAAGCAAACAAGAATGGAACAACTTCTCATTTCTTCTATTGGGATTTAAAAAACAATGTTTGGAACGATGACGGAGATGCTGCAGTTTTATTTTACGCTTCTGAGTGGACGGTTCATAAAGTCTCATCTAAAAAATAAAAAGGAAACAGTAACGACAACCCCAATTTCTCATTCGCAAATATGATCATCGCCATATCACTGTTTTGAAGAATGAACATATTATTAATTAATGGCGGGGCGGAGTGCTTGTCAAGCCCTTTGCAGGGGCGTCGTCAATCGTCATTGCAGCCTGTTCCGTCCTTAAAATATCTTTGAAAAAAAAGCATTTCAAGTCCGCCGGCTACTGTGTTTGGCTCGCTTTGCGGTCACTCGCAAAACGGCTCGCAAGTACAGTGTCCGCAAACCACCCTGCAGAAAAAGCAGGGGCGGTTTGTAGCCACACTTTTCACGCACAGCAGCGGGTGCCTTTACCGAAAATTCGGTATCTTAGGGATATGGATTTAAAAAGACTGACTACTATATTGCCATTATTTGGCGTTTTACTAGTAATTCTCGGATATCTTAAATTGTATTTATACTACGATCATTGGGATATTCCAATAATTGACTACCTCGATGTGTCACAGATCACTTTACTTTTTTTAAGTGATGTTCACATCATTATATCGTTTGTCGCTATTTTCATTTTCCCTTTGACAATTGGCTTGGCAATTATTACCTACCTCGATGCTAGAGACGCGAGAAGGAATGCTACAAGTAATGTAGTCACCGTTGTTACAGAAGTTGTTGAAGGAATTGCGTCAGCTCATCCATCTGAGAGAAGCATAATTAAGTTTTGGTTTATGATAATCTGTTGTGCCCTCGCCGCAATTTTGATCGTTCTGTTTTTCTGCTTTAACAAAATCTGGCTTCTTTATCTAGCCACATTTAATTTCATGCAATTTGCATTAATATTTTGCGAATACGTTCTTGACGATGACGAGAAATTAAGTCTGCAAATTACATTTGTCGCTACTACAACAGCGTTTTCCATTCTTGTCGCACATTACGACATTTGTAAAACCGAACAAAATCCCGATAATATTGAGGTAAGTATTATTACTGCAGACTCAGCTTTTAAAACATCGAACAATAATTTGTACTTGGGAAAAACAAACGATTACATATTCCTATACGATCAAAATGCAAAAACTTCAAGAACGATAAAAACCGAATTGGTGAAAGAAATTAAAATGACAAAAAAGGTTTTATGAAACACTTTGAATCTTACTCTACAAAAACCTCTTCGGATTTTCATAAGCGAGTATTTTCAGTTCTTCTAAAGTTAATCGTTTCATCACATCCTTTATAATTGTCGATTCTTTTGATACAGTCGCCCAGTACATCCCCTTGCTATGAAACACAGCAATTTCTTACATGTAAAAATGTAAGATGGCATTAGTGATGATAGAGGTTTTAGAAAATCTACCTTGAAGGTAAGAAAAGTTTAGTATGTCCCTTGCTATAAAATATAGCAAATTCTTACATGCTCGATATGTAAGATTTAGTCACAGTAGGTTAAAGTATCAGAATCACCTGTGTGAATAACCAGTTTCGGGCTAAAAAACGAGAAGTGCCTACTGAACTCTTTAACTTTGGGTAAATGGAGATGGATTTCTCGAAGATACTTGCATCAAGATTAACCGCATTTTTATTGTTCATTTCCTTTCCAGCATTCTCACAAAAATTTGTAGAGCCGGAGAAAATGAAACAGTTCAACATTATCGTAAATGCCGACGACTGTACTATAAAGACCCAAATTCTTAGCCATGAAGAGAATATTACCGCATACAATGATCGAACGTACATGTGGTACAGCTCGCAAAAAATCATGGAAACAATGGGAGGATTCGAAGGGAAACTCATTCATGGTAAGTATCGAGCCTTCTTTTTGAATAGTCAGCTTAAAGAGCAGGGTCAATTAAAATATGGGTTAAAAGATAAGGAATGGAAATATTGGTATGCCGATGGAAAGTTAAGGGAGGTTATCAATTGGAAGAACGGAAAAAAATCCGGGATTTATTTACTGTATAACGACAACGGCCTTCTAATGGCTCGCGGGAACTTCAGGAACGATAAGCTGCATGGGAAGTTTTTTACTTATGACAATGACAATGAGATCAGGGAGACGAAAAGATATAAGAACGGGTCGGAAGTAATTCAAAGGAAAAAAGAAAAAAAGGAGAGGTCTAAAAAATCTCCGGCAGCGGAAAAAAAGAAACGGAAGAACAAAAATGGTCATGCTGAGAACAAATCTGATTCGAAAGAACAGGTTTCTGCTAATAATTCTATTTAAGTAAAATGAAATTACAATTTCTACATACCCGAAAAGTAAGGGGCGCCGCTCTTTATATTTCGATTATTGTATCGATTGTCATCGGGATTTTGCTAAGTATGCTCCTTCTTATTTCAAGATATAACAGAATTCAACTAAGCTCTCTGGAACAGGATGCTCAGCTTTATTTAAATCTGGAAAGTGGTTTTCAAATGGCGAGATCAGATTATTTTTCGGATAATCTTAATGATAAGTGGATAAAAACGGGGAGAAATAAGGATTCAGTTAAAATAAGGTCATGTTTTTGGGGGGCTTACCGGATGATCAACGTAACGACGAAAAACAAACGCGATCTTCTATCTAAAAGCGGATTATTCGGAACTTTTTCAAGCAGCGACACGGCATTATTTGTTCCTGAAAATGCACGACCGGTAGGTGTTTGCGGAAAAATCAATTTAAAAGGGTATTGTTATTTGCCTTCGGCAGCATTGAAACCAATGAGTATAGAAGGACAAAATTATATTTCCGGTTCAACAAACCAAATGAATCTAAAGCCTGCCTCAGCCGCCTTGCCATTAATTGATGAAATATTTAAGGAACAGATCATTAGTTTGAAAAAAAACTTCGACTTAGGCAATGATAGTTTGATTGACAACCTCCCTGACGAAATGGATAGATCTTTTAGTCGAACAACGGTCTCGGCTCAAGTACGCAGCGGTACAATAGGAAATAAAAATTTGCTGAATAATATTAAAGTTATTTCGGCGGGTGATCTTTTGATCGATAACTCGAATCGACTGGAAAATATTTTGATCATTGCCAAAAAAGTAAAGTTTGGCAAGGGGTTTAAAGGAACGGTTCATGTAATAGCGAGCGATAGTATCATTATTGAATCGGGCTGCGAATTATTCTACCCGAGTTCCTTAGTTTTAATGGGGGAAGATGATGCAATCTCAAAATGCATTTCTTTCGTTGGGAAAAGTACGTTTTCCGGAGGAATTGTGGCTTTTAACGATGAGGGCGGTAATAAATCTTCAGTAATGGTAAAGCTGCATCCGGAAAGTACAGTTAACGGCCTGGTATTTACATCAGGCTTTGCCCAGGCCCAAGGAACCGTTAACGGAACTTTATTATGTAAAACGTTAATCACAAAAACTGCATCTTCCGTGTATGAGAATACGATGATGGATTGCGAGATAGATCCGCATAGATATGCTCAAGCGCTTTGTTTCCCTTCAATTTTTGACAGACGCGCCAGACTTGTTTGTGCCAAAATGTTATGATAAAAAAGAAAATAAAAGGAAATTCCATTCTTGAAGTTTTGATTGCCCTGGTGATCATGACCGCTTCTACGTGTTCCGCAATCATGATCTGTGAAAATATACAAAGAAGTAATTCTTCATTTTTTCGGTTAAAAGCGATCGGGATCGCCGAAGATGTTTTCAAGAAGGAATTGATAGATGGCATAGCGCAGGATAAGATATTTTCCGCAGAGGGGTTCAAAGTTCAAAAGAAAGCATTCAGGCATCAATTGCTAAATGATTGCTATGTTATAGACCTGAAAATTTTTGATGCCACGGGTAAATTGTTGGAGGAATTGCAGCTCACGAAAAGGGAAGAGAAATAATGGGGCGTCTCAAAACATATAGTTTGAAAGGATTTACCATTCTTGAAATGATGGTCACGCTTGTTTTGACATCCATTGCAATTACAATTACCTATTCTGTATTAACATTTACTCAGAAATTATTGCAAGACTATAAACGACAGGATAATTTTATCGTAGAAGTTTCCGATTTAAAAATGAAGCTAAAAAAACTCGCACTGGAAGCTGAGGTTATTTATGAAAACACAAAGGGCTCGATTGTTTTTGTAACGAAGCGCGGATCTTTTGTTTTAAAAAAGAATAAAGAACTTGTCGCCCTTTTTAATGGAAAATCCAAAGATGAGTTTCATCTGGCAGGTAAAGATTGGGCTCTTCAATATGCTGGTGAAAGTTCAAGTAGTCAAAGGCTTGTTAAAGCTATGAAATTGGCAGTAGAGTTTAAAAAACAAATATTTTTAGTCGGATTTGAAAAGGAGTACGATAGTTGTTCAAGGTTTAAAGCAGCATTGGAAAAATAATGGCCGGATTAGATCTTTCAAAATATTCACAAAAGCAAGGGACTGCTGCCTTTGCAGTTGCCAGACCATTTTCTGAAAAAGAAGAGGGGACTAGTGTATTCAATAAGGAGATAAAGTTCTTTAATAAAAAGTTTGGCTCAAAGGAAAAAGAGGGATTTTATTCGGAACTGGGTTTATTGTTGTCTACCGGCGTCGACATAAAGACTGCATTTGAGGTCCTTGAGGAAGATGTGATCAACAAGAATCACCGCAAGCTTATCCGTGATCTAAAAGAAAATGTTATAAGAGGAAAAAGGATTAATGAAGCGATGGAAATTTATAGTTCAACGTTTAGCAGGTATGAGATTCAAAGCGTAATGATAGGGGAGGAAACCGGTAAACTGCACGAAGTGCTGAGAGAACTTGGATCATATTATCATTCGGTAATTAAACTGAGACGGCAAATTGTTGGAGTTCTAACTTACCCGTTCGTTGTTATCAGCATGTCAATTTTGATAGTATATTTCATGCTTTCTTTTGTTGTGCCCGTTTTCAGCGATATTTTCACGCAAACCGGACATCAATTGCCTGAAATTACACGATTCCTGATTAATGTAAGCGATCATAGCACTTCAGTTTTTTTTGCATTTTTTGTAGTTGTTGGAGGATTTCTCGTGCTGCATTATACACAAGCATCGAAAATATGGTATAGAAAAGCTGCTTCGGCTTTGCTTTTAAAAATTCCCGTTATTAATAAATTGATCCTAAAAATTTATCTCGCGCGGTTTTGCCAAAGTATGAAATTATTGTCGGGGGCAAAGGTGATGATCAATGACGCTCTGGGTTTGGTTAGGGAAATGATCGACTATTATCCGATTGAAAAAGCCCTTGATGAAATAAAAACGGATGTGGTGAGGGATGGAATGATGCTTAACCAAAGTTTGGCCAAACACACCATCTTTCCAAAAAAACTAGTTGCTTTGATAAAATTAAGCGAGGAAGTAAACGCTCCCGAGATTATATTCGATAAACTCCATAACCAGTATTCGTCCGAGATCGAGCATCAGCAGGCTGTTATTGGAAAATTAATTGAGCCGCTTTTTATTGTTGTGCTCGGTTTTTTTGTTGGATTTATTCTGGTGGCAATGTACCTGCCTATGTTTGAAATGAGCTCCGGAACTTTTTAAATTTTAAATAATTATAAAATGAATAGAAAAAAAATAAGAACGTTTAAACTGAAGGGAATGACGTTGATTGAACTACTTTTGGTTTTAGCTTTGATCGGTATATTAATGTCAATGGCAATTCCAAAGTTGTTGCCTCTTATCGGAAGAGCGAAATCAATTGAAGCGCAAACGCAATTGAAGCATGTATTAAATCTCCAGAAAAACTATTTTTTTATAAACTCAAAATATACCACAAATTTAGAGGAGTTGGATTTTGAACAGTCGAAGTTGATCACAGAAGGCGGCAAGGCGAATTATAAAATCGAGATTGTGGAAGCAGGGATCAAAACCTTTGTGGCTAAGGCTACTGCCATCACCGATTTTGACCAGGATGGCCAAATGAACGTTTGGCAGGTTAACCAGGATGAGGAATTAAAAGAGGTCACAAAGGATTGATGGGTGGGAATGAAATATTAAGATATGTTCTGACTTTTTTCTTTTTCATTTTCAGTTTGAGGATTGTTTTTGAGGATTTCAAGTCGCGTTTGATCAGTTTATGGCTGATTATTGTTTATTCACTTTCCGGACTGATTTTGTTTTTAATTCAAAATCCTTTATTGGATCTCCTAATAAATTCAATTTTTTGTGCCTGCTATTTGGTTATATGCCTGCTGATTTTAAAACTTTATTTCTTTCTGAAAGAAGGAAATAAAGTTAGATTGATTGATAATAAGATTGGGATTGCGGATATTATTTTGATAATGGTTATTGGCAGTTTGATCAAGCCGGAGATTCAGACGTGTTTTTTTTCAGCGACCCTTGTTCTTACTTTACTTTTGCATCTGCTGAGTAACAAACGCGACGTCTCGGTGCCATTGGCCGCCTACCTCGTGATCGCATACCTTATTTTTTTCGGTACAGTGCTTTATATACCGGATTAAATATTTGCGGGGGCGGGAATGATTCCATGTTTGATGGCATACATCACAACATCTGCAATCTTGTTGGATTTTATTTTTCGGTAGATATTACCTTTGTGGAAATCGACTGTTCTTGATGAGATGAAAAGGTTTTCTGAAATAATTTTGTTACTGTAACCCTTGCACATCTCTTTCATGACAGCTGTTTCCCGATCGGAAAGGGATTTGTTATCGGTAAAAGGATTTGGCTTTCGTGAATTATTTAGTTTGTTAAGCATAGCATTTGAAACAGAATCACTGAGATGTTTGCCGGTTTTATGAACTCCTATTATTGTCGAAAAGAGTGTTTGTGGGTCAGCTTTTTTGGAAATGAAGCCGCTAGCACCCATGGTCATCACATCAACAATAGTATCGTGGTCATCTTGCGCACTGATCATGATCACTTTCAGTTTGTCATTGTTTTTTTTGATCTTGCCAAGCGCTTCGCTACCATTCATTATCGGCATCTCCAGGTTCAGCAGAATTACATCAGGGGTTATCGTTTTAAGATGTTCTATGAGTTCCTTCCCGTTGCCAGCTTCAACTACAATCTCACACGTCTTGTCTCCTTCCAAAAGTGAGATTAAGGATTTTCTGAGGAGAACGAAATTTTCAGCAATAGCGATTTTGATCTTTGGTAGTGGGGGATTTTTCATAGTTGGTGTTTTTGAATGAATCCGTTTTATAACGCAAGTACAGGAAGATTTATTTTGTTTGAGTTAATACTAACATATGTAATCATTAAGCAATTTGGTGAATCCTTTTACTTCTGTCAACTGGATAAATGACCACAATTACCTGTGTGTTCATACAGGTAATTGTGCGGATCACATTATTTCAAGAAATCCGGATCAATTTGTTTAACGTGTAAATCCCTAAGGCTTCCTCTCGAAAGTAAAAGAACCATTTATAATCAAATATAATTTATTCAGGCCACTTTAAACTCTAATTAGCCTGCATATAAAAATATTTGAATCTGTCAATTGTGGAAACTACGGGAAGATTTGCGGAAATCGCAAATTAAAGGTGTTATTTTGACCAGTTAACTCAGAAAATTTTACGCTGCATGGAACCGTAAAAAAGCCCAGTCGTTCAACTAGATTTAAAATCACCTTTCGAACGTAATTGATTGAAGTCCAAAATAAAAAGTGTGATTGGGAAATTCTGCTTGAACCGACAAATGTAAAATTGATAAATATGTGAAATACTTTCGTGTCGTAATTCTTTTGAAAAAACTAATTCACAATCACATGAAAAAATATCTTGTTGTTTTTGTATCAGTCATTAATCTTATATTACCAGGTCAGAATGTTTCGCCGTTTACAGGAGCTTTTGACTACAATGTTCCATTACTTAATATACCTTCAAATCGGGGTGCTCCAGTTTCAATCGACGCAAACTATCGTGCAGGCATACAAGTAAAGCAAGGTGCTAGCGATATCGGTCTGGGTTGGAATACCAATGCAGATGCTGCAATTTACAGGACTGCGATGGGTGTACCTGACGATTGCATCGATCATGTTATCCCCGACTTCAGATCTTATGTAATGAGCTACGGCGTTGGTGCTTTATATCCGACCGCTTCTTCAACGATTGCGACAGAGTGGGATTTCTTTAAAACAAGAAGGGGTTTAGATACTACAGAATTTACATTTACGAATTTCGACAATTATACCGTTCAATCCCCGGGACTTTCTGGGACGTTAAAGTTGGGATATCAAAGTTTTTATTCAGCAGATACATATTCGGCGGCAAATACTTTTTATAAGCTATTAGGCCCACCGATTAGGCAGCCTCAGTTCCACATGGCCGCTGATTTCTCGAGCACGCTTACGGCGCGTCATTATTCCACAGCAGTTTCCGGAATTTCTCCCTTTAATGTTCCAAGTACAACCCTGACGGGAAACGGATATACTGCCAGTGCAGAACCATTTTACGGTTATCACACAAATGGCACGGTTACAACACAAGATTTCAATCCGACAACTGGCAGAATAGCGACGGCCAGTTATATTGAATACTTTACAAATGCGGAGATAGATGCTGCTAATTCGGGCAGCTTCTCAGCTTCACCTGGTGCGACTCTTTATGCTCTCAATAATTTTGTTGATTGTAAAAGTGTACACTCGAGAACCTCAAGTGTATATCCGCGAAACGGAATTGGTGCATTTAGAATAATGAATCAAAATGGATTGTCCTACCATTATTCGTTGCCGGTCTATGAGTTGGAAAATACTTCGTATATGATACCATTGAACAATGACTACTCTATGCCTTCGGCGATTACCACCACTGCTTTCAGCAACGGTGACCTAGATGTTTTTCCAGGAGACTACACCGTTGCTATCAAAATAAGAACACCTAACAAGTACGCTATTAAATGGTTACTTACGGCTGTAACTGGCCCAGATTATGTTGATTCAAATGGCAATCACGAGGTTGATGACGACGATGCCGGTTATTGGATGAAATATGATTACGAACTCTGGTCTTCTTCATTCGCTGAAAGGTTTCCCCATTACGGATTTGAATATAGCTACCAGTTGGATGAAGCTTCAAAATACAACCCTCTCTATTCTGGTATCAATGATCTTCAGCACAAGGTTTCAGGTATATATGGCACCGTAAATGTTAGGAAATCCGAAGTGTATTATTTATCGCGAATCAGGTCGTCAAGTCATACGGCTATTTTCGTTAAAGATGTGAGATCTGATGAAAAAGAAGGGGATGTAGCAATTACTCATACATCATCGACCAAACCCTCACCAACTTTAAAAACTTCACGTATCGCACTTTTCCGTAACAGTGAAATTGACTCTATTGTAGCGGCCTACCCAACATCAAGTTTTTCACCAGGATCATACTCACAATTTGACTTTACAACTACTATAAATAACACGGGGCAGTTTTTCACGGAAAATTGGTGGGTAAGTGCGCCAACAAATTGGAAATACTGTGTATTAAAGCATGTAGAATTTGATCAGGACTATTCGCTTTCAAAAAAATATCACGGAAACGTGAACGTTGACTGTAACAATTCGACGGTTCTAATGAACCCAGCGACAATTGCTTCAAGTATATCTGTAGGCACGAATAGTTTGAGTGGTAAATTGACTTTGAAAAGAATTCTGTTTTATGAATTCGCGAATACTAAGCTCGCACCAAGTATAAAATTTGACTACGATCAAAATAACCAATTATATCCAAATAGTAACCCGGACTACGATCCAAGAAAAACGGATTACTGGGGGTATTATAAATCGGATATTTCTTCTTATGGTTATAGTAACTATACCACAAAGTTGTCTTCAAGATACACAAAGGCGTGGAGTCTTTTAAAGATTACGAATGAGTTGGGTGGAACTACAGAAATGGAATATGAATCGAATTCCTACTCCAAAGTTTTAGACTTAGAGAGTTCCACGGGTTTTAGGGGACCGGCCTTTTTATATAGAATTGCTACCGCAAGTGGAACAGGAGAAAAAATAGGGACGACTTTTACAGTTACAATGGAGGAGGGATTTTCCAGTCCGATTTTATCGGAGCTCGCTTATCTTAAAACAGACAGTATCAATACTCTTTCAAAAAAGATATGCATACCATTCACTGGAGCAATAACACCAAGCGTTGCGTTGCCAGCAACAGGTGTTTCACGTGGATTTTATAATGGGGAGTGTACTTACACCGTTATTTCTGGAAATAAAATTGCAGGCTCCCTAACAACACCTTCTGCGGGGTGTACAACCAGCGGTACTGTGATGTGTCCTCAAGCAAGAATGAACCTGAATCCACAATTTCCGATAAGACAGTTCGTAAGCAGTGGGCAAAGCTTTTTCACCGTTAACGTGCCTGTGCCGGGGGATGAAATATTTTCGGCAACCTATCCGGGTGCAGGGTTTTTAAAATTGGAAACACCATCCGGATACACAGCATACGGTGGTGGAATCAGATTAAGAAAGTTAAAAACGACAAGCGGTTCTGATGTCTATATAAAGCAATATGTATACGAAGGTGGTGTGGCAACAAACGAAGCAGATAGATTTGAATATCCGCGAGCAAAAAGAAGATGTAAAGGATCCTCGCTAAGATTTGATTTTTTACAAGAGAAAGAATACTCGCCACTAGATATGGAAACGTCAGTCGGTTATACGAAAGTTACAATTAAGGATCTTGGGCAGATAAATTCTCCAAATGGAAAAATAGTAGTCAATTATATTACTGATCCGAAATCAAATTCAGGGATCTTTGATGCTAACTACCAAATTAGTTCGTTCACTGGTAGCAATTCTTCATCGGGACAATATATAGTAAATACGATAAACGAATGTACGAATAAATTCCAGGCTGCTTTTGGATCGCTTGAGGAGACTAAAATTTATGATGTTAACGACAATATTATTTCCAGATCCGCTAATATATATACGACAACAAATCAAGGAGCTAACACGTGTTTGATGCACTTCACAAATGTGTATGCTGAAGTCCCATCTGGATTTTCAACCGTACTATCCAGTAGTGTTAATATAGTTAGGGACGTGCCAGTGATTTTAAAAAGTTCAGTTGAGTATAAAATGGGCACCATGGAGGTAGAACAAACACTAACGATGGATGAGACAACAGGACGGGTTACTAGTTCCCGAAGCACCGCAAAAAATGAAAGTTCTTTACAGAATTTCTCATCTCCGGCTTACAAATATTATCAAAATGTTGATGGTCTCACTTTTGACTCACTTAGGTTCAGAAGGGTACTGCCACTAAGTGCAGATCTGTTTAACTATAGTACTGTTGACTCCACGCTTGCGTCTAATACTTTTTTGAGGGCTGGCTACAGTTTATATTCAAAAACGTTCAAGCAAAGAAAACTTGTGGGAAATATTTATACGACCACAACTACAACTCTTCCGCACTACATGAATAACAGGTCGTTCATTTTTGATGCCGGCCAAGGTTCAATGAACGACTACGGACTATTTAATAAAAGTGATCTTGCATCGAATACCATGAGTTTAGCAGCCAGCACTTCTTCACTTTATTGGGAAGCGACCGGCGGTTATAATTGGAAACTTGTCAATGAGGTTACGATGTTGGATGCTTACAAACATATTGTTGAGAGCCGTGATGCAAACAGAAAATTTTCAGCGTGCAGATACGGATATGATGGATATTACAAAACAGCTGAAGTAAGTAACTGCAACTATGCCAGCTTTACCTTTAGTGGTTTTGAATCAGCACCAACAAACACCGGCGTTGCGAACATTGATGGTGATTTGATCGTAAACAATCATTCTGTCGTAGCGAACACAAGCATTGTTCCACATTCCGGGCTCCAGTGTATACAGGTAACGACCGCTGCTGTAACCTTTACTAGCGAGGGCACTCAGAAAAGTCCAAACAATACTTTGGAGTTAGGGTTAATGCCAGGTAGAATTTATCGCGCGGGAGTGTGGACTTATACAACAAATTCGACTAATGCAGTCTTAGGAGCGACCCTAACGGGGAATATAACGAGCCCATCCGTTATACCAGTAGCAAACAACTACAGTGCAACAATTGCTACAAATTCGGTTACTCAAATTGGCAATTGGACGCTTATCCAGGTTGATATTACGGTTCCTGAGAACTTCACTTGCACGGCGAACCAGTTCAAGTTTGAACTCAAATCTGCAAATGGAAGCGCAGTTTATTTTGACGATTTTGTGTTACATCCCGTAGAGAGCGAATTCAGCGCAGCCGTTTACAATCCAAGAAATGGAAGGTTGATGTCCGCGCTCGACGAAAATGGACTCGCAACAAATTATTTTTACGACGCAATGGGTAGGGTAAGCGAAATATGGAAAGAGATTCCGTCAGTAGGATATAAAAAGGTGAAGAAACATTCTTATAACTATGCGAGAGGGGCAAATGATTAGTTAGAATTTAACTTATTAAAAATAAAATCATGAAAAATAAATTCATTTTCTTTTTACTAATTATAATGGGATTATCCCGTGGAATAAAGGCTCAGCTGAATGGTTCAAGTCTGAATGCCCCGCATCCAACAATCAACTCAGCCTCCGTTTCTTATAAGTTGGCTGGTAGTGCACCTCAAAATAATCAGCAAGAAAATAAGCCGCGCTTCCTGGCTATCCCTCAGATTACTGTAAACATCAAACCCGACCTTGGTACTGAAAGGATATATCTAAAGATAATTGATCCCGATGATAAATCCGTTATATATCAGGTTGATTATAGTGTCAATTCCACCGCGGTCACTAATAACTCTGGACTTAAATTATTTGACAAACAAAATCAATCAATCTTTCTTTCAAGCGGTGAGCCGCTTGTACTGAAGCCTTACATCTGCGAATTGCGGACAAAGAATAACGGAACTGAATTGTCAACGGTTTTTTCAATTACACAATAAATGAAAAAGAAATTAATAAAATCCATACTTATACTGGCAACTTGCTTATCGCTTGTTAAAGCCAAGGCACAGTTTACCGCAGTAGCAACCGTGCACCATCTTGATCCTACTTCAGCTCTCTCCGCGGGAAGTATTTCTTTAGCGGTGGGAAGCGGAAGTGCGCCTTATTCCTACTCCTGGACACCCGGCTCAAGCACAACAAATGTTTTATCGGGCCTGTCCCCCGGATCTTATGTGTCCATTGTTTCTGATGCAATTCCATCTACTGTCACTCATACTTATAACATAGGTTATAAAGCAAGATGGGTGTGTTATTATGGAAGCGAATTCAGAAATGACAGTTTAATACCTACTGCTCCTTATTCATGGAACCCGGCTATGACTAAGAATACTCTTCTCTCTGGAAATAATGGTTGGGCCGAGGTAGTTGTTCCTTCCCTTGACTGTCATTTCATTTTGGGTTTCCTGGATGAGGCAACTCAACCTGACTGGTATGACGATATTTATTATGGTGTTTATATTGAAGGCGGAAGTGTGTATAGTTGGTATGGTACCTATGCTTACCTGGGAAATGTGACAGAAGGTGACGTTTTTTCAATAGAGAGAACAGGCACAACCTTTAACATCAAACAAAATGGATCAGTCATCTCATCAACAACGATTGCTTCAGGAGTGGATTTAAAATTAAAAGCGAATGTAGCAAGTACACCGCTTGCCTACGTTGGCGTAAGTTTCGTTGACTCAACTTCAGTCGATTTCCCCGGTTTTGTTCGTGATCAGCCTACCATCAAGCATTGCACGCCCGGTGATAATGACGGATCTATTTCACTGACAAAAATAAGCGATGTCTTTCCAGCACAGTGGGATCCGAAGCTTGGAATTCACGTGACTTGAAGTCGC